>Ga0326726_10001529_pt1 | contig 21475 bp, 15 predicted proteins | sample MHFenrmetagenome_2_FD_207603 | JGI IMG/M metagenome (GOLD analysis project Ga0326726, IMG submission 207603) | Lab enriched peat soil microbial communities from Michigan Hollow, Ithaca, NY, United States - MHF15MN | ecosystem: Environmental > Terrestrial > Soil > Wetlands > Peat | place: USA... | reverse complement strand
GAACCTATTTCACTTGGGACTATGAATATACATGCACCGATCCTATGACGGTGGTGGTCAAAGTCGACCCGCCGGGACCGGCGCAGAAAGAAACCGTAATCTATAACATGGGCGTTAAGTATAACGATTCGCTGCCAGACTTCACTCGCCTCACGCGGATCATCAATTATCGGGATAGCTCTATTACAAGCGAGAAGCGGCAGGACGAGGGCATCGCGGTCTACTCCTATGACAACCTGGGTCGCGTCACGGACGTCGAGCTCATGGGAAGCTATAACGACAGCCACTATAATTGGCGGCCGGGCGGAGAGAACAAGGTCACGATCACCCGGGGAGGGAACGTGGTCACCAAGTTCTGGGACGGGATGGGCCGCGATACTGGCTCGATCGAGACCGGCGACGGCGTGACACTCTATTCGCGAAGGACACTCGATGCGGAGGGACGGGTCGTCTCAGAGAGCAAAGCCAGCAGCGAATCAGAACACGTTTATTCATACTTCTACAACCCGGCGGGCCAGATCACGAGTATCGAGGATCCCTTAGGCCAAACCTCCACCATCACCTATGTGGGTACGATCAAGACGGTGACGGATCCCGAACACCACGCCACTATTTATGAATACGGCGACCTCCCGGGACTTCCCACCATGGTCACGGACGCGCTGGGTCATGCCGCGGTCTATTCTTATGATGCTTGCGGAAGGCTTACCTTGGCTCGCTTCAATGGCACGACGAGGGACCACATCTATACCTATGACGCCGTCGACAACGTTCTCACCGAGAACCACCCCGAAACGGGCCTGATCAGCTATGCCTACGACAACAGGAATCTACTCTCGTCCAAGACCTGGGGCGGCTCGACCCTCACCTTCAACTACGATACTTCGAGCCGGCTCGGCGGGACGACGGCGACGACCGGCGGGGTTATCGATATCGTCAGCTACACTTACAACCCCATCACCGGCCGTGTCCAATCGATCGTCGATATGACGACCGGTTGGCGGCGCGAGGATATCGTCTACGGGCCGTTCGGCAATCTCACATCTGAGCGAGTGACCATCCCGGGCCTGGCGTCAAAAACGCTTAGTTATACCTACGATCTGAACCTCAACCCGAAGGGCTGGAAGGAATCGGGAAATCCTGGAGACGGCGTGGTCATCGCCAACAATACCCTGGACATGCCCGAGTCGGTGAGCTTTAACGGCTCGTCGGTCGTGGCGAGTCCGGGCGTCACGTACGGCCCGAACAAGATGCCGGCGGCGATCCCGTTCGCGAACGGCACCATTTACAACGCCTCCTACAACGACGCCGGGATGCCGACCCTGGTGTCCCTTGTGCGGGGCGGGACGACCCTCTACGATGCCTCATACTCCTACGACGGCGCAGGCAATATCACCGGCATCGCCTCGACCGCTCCGGCGCTTACGACCTCCTTCGGCTACGACGCCCTCAACCGCCTGACCTCGGCCGCTTATTCCTCGGGCCAGCCTGCGACCTACTCCTATGAATATGACGAATACGGGAATATGCTCACGGCCCGACAGAACGGGGGGATCGTTTTTCAGAAGTCCTATCTCGCATCCAATAGGATCCAGGGCTACTACTACGACAACCGGGGGAACTTCCTCTCCGCCGGAATCGGCAACACTTGCTATTGGGACGCCCAGAACCGGCTTCAATACATCCAGAACTCGGCCGGCACGGTCATCGGCAAGTACATCTACGACGACAGGGGCCTGCGACTCTCGGCCCTGCCGCCCCTCTCTGAGATCGATATCAAGCACGACGAGGTCGAGATCCCCTCGGGCGGCGAGGCCTATCTTGCGGCCGCGGTGGGGCAGAGCTTCGACGAAACCCTGACCATCCGCAACCTCGGCGACGCGAACCTCAGCCTCGGCTCGCTTACGATCGACGGGGACGCCGAGGACAACTTCGACTACGTCCAGCCCTCATCCCCTATCCTCCCCGGCGGGAGCACGAACCTCGTTGTCCGCTTCCACCCTCGGAGCGCCGGCCACAAGGTCGCCCTCCTCCGCATCCCCTCGAACGACATCGACGAGGCCGACTACCACATCAACCTCTACGGCAACTACCAGCCCGAGATCGAGATTCTCCAGGCCCCGGACGGAGGCGACTTTGACTACGGCGAGATCGAGATCGGTCAATACTGGGACCAGACCTTCACCATCCGCAACTTCGGCGAGAAGGATCTCCTTCTCTACGGCGACCCGATCGTTCTCCTCGAGGGCCCGGACACAGATTCGTTCGAGGTCACGACACAGCCCAAGACACCATTCGAGACCCCTCCGGTCACGATCGCGCCCGGGGGGACGAGGACCTTCGTCGTCCGCTTTTCGGCAAACTCCGAGGGCCTCAAGACGGCCTCCTTCTCGATCGTGAACAGCGACTGGAACGAGAACCCCTACGATATGACCCTGACCGGGACCGGCATCATCGGCGAGAACAAGATCGCCGGGGAAACGGCGTTCGTCGTGACCTCGCCGGCCGAGGGGGACGTGCTCACGGCCGGCACGATCCAGACCATCGCCTGGCGGGGCGCTGCGGAGGTCAAGGACGTCCTGATCGAGTACTCGGTCGACAACGGGACGACCTTCCGGACGATCGTCGACCGCGCGCCCAATACCGGAAGCTTCGAGTGGCTTGTGCCGCCGGTCGTCTCGGGGCTTTGCCTCGTCCGGGTCTCAGCCGCGGAGGGCGAGCCTGCCCAGGGCGAGACGCTCGCGGTCGGGCTCAAGCTCAAGATCCCGTCGGGGACAGAGACCGGCTCGCCGGCGCTTGTGATCCGGGCGTCCTTCCCCGATCCGCTCACGGCGAGCGCGTGGACGGCTGACCTCACTTTCTCAGGGGACTTCCTCAAGAAGGCGGCCAATATCGGTCTCAATGCGGCCTCAGTCGACGGAGGCGGTCTCGACACATTCCTCGACCGTTGGCACACGGTGGCACTCATCCTTCGTCCGCTCACGCTGACGGCGACGCTCGTTCTCGACGGGAAACCTTTGCTCGAAGGGATCCCGCTTGTCCAGGGCGCCTGGGCCGGGGCGTCGCCTGAGGCCCTGGTCCGGACGACCTGGGCCGCTGTGAGAATCGAGGACTTCGAGGCCCGCTACAAGGACCTCGTCCTGAGGCCGAAGACCTCAGGCGAAGAGGTCTCGCAGGCGCTCTCCAAGGACTCGTTCGAAAGCTACGAGGCGGAGACCTTCCCGGCCCAAGGCGGCTGGCGGGCGCCTGGGGCTCAGACGACGGACCCGGCCTCGAGCATCGGCTTGGATACGCCCAAAAACGCATCCTCGCGGGAAGGAGAGAGGGAGAGGCGTCGCGCCGCCGAGGCGGCACTGGCCGGGCGGGCTGGAGAGACAGGCCAAGTAAAGCTCTTGACCGAAGCCCTAGAGGTCCTCGAGACGGGCAAGGCCGCGGTCGACGAGGCCGACTCGGCGACCGGGCTCCGCTCGCTCCTCATCGAAACGGACGGGAAGGAAGAGCTTATCGTCGTCAAGCGGCTGAGCTTGCCCTCGCGCGTTCCGTTCGGTGTTTCCGAGGGGAACTTCGCGATCGGCGCAGGGCAGATCGTCGCTCAGGGCCAGATCGTCTCCCGGAGCCGGCTCGTGGATGAGCGGAGACGCGAACGGGAGGGGAAGGATAACGATGCGGCCGAGAGCCGGACCCGGCAGGCCTCTGGGACAGACACGGGCTCACTCAGGGCCGCAAGCGGTGGATCCTCAGGCTCCGCGTCCGGGACGGCCAAGATGATGTCCGCCGCCCCGGTCGGGAACTTCTACATCTACTCGTTCGACGGCAAGCTCCTGCAGTTGTACAATGTCTATGGGACGCTCCTGAAGGACTACATCTACATGGGCGACCGGCTTATTGCCGAATACGACCATGTCGGCGCGCGCCTTCTCTACTACACCCCGGACCAGATCAACACCACCCGGGTGATAACTGACCAGGGCGGCAACGTGGTCTATTCGGTGGTGCATGATCCCTATGGGGGGATTCAGCAGACCGGGCAGAACAACACCTACGATCCCCAGCTCAAGTTCTCGGGCAAGGAGCACGACGTCGAATCGGAGCTCGACTACTTCGGGGCGAGGTATTACGATCGGAGTCAGTATAGGTTTATCTCGGTGGATCCAATTCGCAAGTTCTTTGCCCATTCGCAGAGAATGAACTCCTATATCTATTGCATGAGTAATCCCGTCAGCTGTCGAGATCCCAATGGAGAGGATCTCGTACCGTGCTGGCTCCCACCCACACCTGGATGTACGGTTAACCAATATCTCGATTCGGCATTCTTACCCTTAGTAATGGGTTTTATGAATTCGTGTGCCAGTTATGGAATCCACCTAACATTTAACGACGCATACAGGACTCCAGCAGGACATATCAAGGAGCAAGCAACGAATCCACTGGCTGCAAAAGGCTGGAGTAAGCATTGCCTGGGCTGGGCGATAGATATCAATTGGGGGGCATTGGGTTTTGTGGAGAGATGCGAAGTAATGTGGGCGGCCATAGATAATGGCTTGACGTGGCAGGGTAAAGGAGATCCCGTGCATTTTAGTGTTGAGAGTTCGCCTGAGCCCACTGACCGTGCCGTCTATCAGGCTGAGCGGGCATATGAGATCCATGAGACTTGGAACTGGCTTACGATGCAGGAAGATGTTGATGACTTGATGATATACAACCTATACGGAGTTTTCACATTAAATGCTGCATATATGGTCTATCAAATGCAGCTCAGCGAAGTCTACAAAGAGGATAAATGAAGATGCCAAGAGCTATACGATACGCCTATATCACGAGCAGGCATGTCCAATCAGGTTTTGCCAGATATTTCGTATCGATAAGCTGCCTTGTTCTTGTCGCTTTCGTTGGCTCGACTTTCTCACAGTGCGCCGTCCTACATCAACAGAACCAGATTGGCCGAGAATCCGAGGAAATAGCCCCGATAATAAAGGATGGTACGGTTGTTTTCTTGGCTATATCACAAGAAGATTACGATGCGTTGGCGAGGCAGAAGCCAGAAGTAAGTGTCCGAATGGAAGAGCTGTTCGACTATTATCATTACGCCGATATGGTGAAACCCAGACTCATTCAGCTAGGTTACACTGTAATAGCCGGATCTTGGCATACCGTAATCGTGCAAATGGAGGAAGGGAAGAACAGGAAGATTCGCTTTGATCCGACAGATTTCAAGGCAATTCTAATGAAGGCCAAAGGGAAGGACCCTGAGCTCGTGACAGACTTTGGTAGCGACGACCAATCGATTGCTAGGATCATTTCTAAGTACTTCGGCATTAATCTCGACTAAGCGTAGGGGATTCAGCAGACGGGGCAGAACAACACCTACGATCCCCAGCTCAAGTTCTCGGGCAAGGAGCGCGACGCGGAATCCCAGCTCGTTAGCCTGCTTTCCTAGCGCGGCGGGTTTTCAGTGCTTTCTTCTTTTTGATTGTGGCCAGGGCATCCCTGAGAACGGGGAGCGTTAGAACATCTTTGGGTCGACCGGCAGTCTCCTTGCTCTTGATGATCCGGTCCAAAGCCAGGACCCTGACTGTCAGACGCCCGAGATCGACAAGAATCGAGTGGCCTCTTTCCTCATCGAACGTGCCCAGCCCGTGCATCGTCAGAACGACGTCGAACAGCTCGACGGCCTCTCCTGCGAATGTCGGAGGATGCAAGCCGATCGTTGGAACAAACGCGCCTCCTGTCTTCGCCAGGGCGGCCTTGATCCCCGGATCTTTGAGGTCCTTGAACCAGAGGTCGATGTCCTGGGTGACGATCGGGGCCCCCTGAATGGCGGCGGCCGCGGCTCCGACGATCATGTAGTCGACCCCGTGCCTGTTGAGCTCCCTTAGAAAAGAGATCTCCTTACCGGTGAAGATCGAGTTTTCTGCCACGGATCAAGCTCCCTCTCAGCCGACGGACCGGCTCTTCCTCGAGGAGGAGAAGGGTCAGCCGGACATTGTCCCGATCAAGCTTCGGGCTGGCGGTGACGATGCGGTCAGTGAGGGCCAGGATCCGGCGGATCTTCGTAACGTCGGGATTCTTTTCGGTGATAAAGGCGCCAGGGCGAACAGCCAGCGTTTCCGCAAGCGAGCAGAGCGAGGCAGGAAGGACGGAGCTCTTATGAACCAGGTGGTAGAACGCGGTCTTGCTGACCCCGGCCTTGGCAAGAAGGGCATTGAGGCTCAGGCCGCGCTTCCCGGCAAGCTCTCGGAGCCTGGCTAAATCAATTCGCATGACACAATAGTACTAAAATATAGAACCAATTGCAAGCTCTCCCCACAAGCGGCAGGCAGGAAAAGGCAGGAAACCTGACCCGCCGCCTAAAACAGCTTCAGGCGTTTGATTTCGCCGATCAGGAAGAGCGAGCCGGCGATGACGACGGGGGCGGGGCCGCCCTGCGAATGGGGACACGTACCAGGGGTACATGTCCCCATTTTGTTCTCCCGCAACGCCAGCTCGACGGCCGCGCGTGTATCGGGCTCGAGAAAGACGCGGCCCTTGAACGGCGGGGCGGCGGCCAGGAGATCCTCGGGGGTCGCCGAACGCTTGTAAGGAACGCGGGTCAGGACGATCGTGGATGCGACCGGGAACACGATGCGGGTCATGGCCCGGAGGTCCTTGTCCTTCATGGCCCCGAAGACGAGGACGACGGGCTCGCCGACGATTTCTTTGACGTGGGCCGCGAGCGCCGTCACGCCTTCGACGTTGTGGGCGCCGTCGAGGAGGACGAGCGGCCGCCGGCGCACGGTCTCGAGCCGGCCTTCCCAGCGGGCGTCGCCGACGGCCTTTAAGACCTTGGCCTTATCGAATGACCTCCAGGACTTCGCCAAGACCTCTGTGGCCGCGATGGCCGTCGCCGCGTTGGCGCCCTGGTGACGTCCGGCCAGGGCCAGTGAGAAGGCGTAACGGCCTTTCTCTCCCGTGTAGACGAACCGGAAGCCGCCGCGGGCCGTCCGGGTTTCGAGTCCCCGCCCCGGACCGAAGACCTCGGTCACGGGAGCGTTCCTCTCCCGGGCGACCCGCCGGATCTCCCGGAGGGCTTCCCCTCCCCTGACGCCGCAGACGACCGGGACCCCGGGCTTGATGATGCCGGCCTTTTCGAAGGCGATCTGGCGCAGGGTCGATCCGAGATGCTGCTGGTGGTCCTTGGCGATCGTGGTGATGACCGAGACGAGGGGCCGGACGACGTTGGTCGCGTCGAACCGGCCGCCCATCCCGACCTCGAGGACGGCGACATCGACCTGACGCTCCGAGAACTCGAGAAAGGCGAGGGCGGTCAGGACCTCGAAGTAGGTCGGGTGATAAAGAAGCTTCTCTTCCGACATGAGCCGGTCGATAACCGATTTCAGCCGCTCCAGCCGCTCGCGGAAACGCTTGGGACCGATGCATCGTCCGTCGACGCGGATCCGCTCTTCGACCCTGACGAGGTGGGGCGAAGTGTAAAGGCCGGTCCGGAGGCCGTGCTCCCGCAGGATCTGTTCGAGCATGGCCGAGACCGAGCCCTTGCCGTTCGTCCCGGCCACATGGATGGAGAGGAAGCTGTTCTGGGGATTGCCCAGGGCGAGGCAAAGGGCGGCGATGTTCTCGAGGCCGAGCTTGATGCCGAAGTGCTGGAGATGGCCGAGGTAATCCCGGCACTCGGACGGGGTCATTGAGTCCGGTTGAGGAAGAGGCGCAAGGCCCGGACGAGGTAGGGCTTGAGGGCCTTGCGCTCGACGACGTCGTCGAGCATGCCGTGGCTGAGGAGGAACTCGGAGCGCTGGAAGCCTTTGGGCAGCTTCTCCTTGATCGTCTGCTCGATGACCCGCGGCCCGGCGAACCCGATCAGGGCCTGGGGCTCGGCCACGTTGATGTCGCCGAGCATGGCGAAGCTCGCCGTCGTCCCCCCCGTCGTCGGATCGGCCAGGACCGAGATGAAGGGGACCTTGGCCTCGCCGAGCCGGGCGATGACCGCGCTCGTCTTGGCCATCTGCATGAGCGAGAGCATGCCTTCCTGCATGCGCATCCCGCCCGAGCAGGAGACGATGATGACCGGCCGGCGGTCCTCGAGGGCGCGCTCGCAGGCCCGGGTGATCTTCTCGCCGACGACCGAGGCGACGCTGCCGCCGAGGAAGCCGAACTCCATGGCCAGAATGTAGACCGGAATAGCGCCGATCGTCCCCCGGGCCGTGATGATGGCTTCGGCCAGCCCGGTCTTGCGCTCGTATTCGGCGATCCGGTCGGCGTATCTCTTGACGTCGACGAAGTGGAGGGCGTCGACGGAATGGAGGTTGGCGTCGAGGACCTCGTAGGCCCCCTCGTCGAAGAGCATCTGCAGGCGCTCCTCGGCCGAGAGCCGGAAGTGGAAGTTACAGGACGGGCAGACGGCCAGGTTGTCGAGGATGTCCTGCTTGTAGAGGATCCGCTGGCAGCTGTTGCAACGGGTCCAGAGACTCGTCATGGGCGTTGTCCTTTGTGGGCCGGTTTGGCCTCCCCCCGGGGGGCGCCATGGCCGCGGCCGCGGCGGCTCAGGGCTTCGATGACCTCGTTGGAGTCGGGGAGCTCCTCGTCGATCTCGTCCTCGTCATGGAGCAGGCGCCTGATCGCGGCGACAAATGCCTCGGGGTCGAGGGGCTTCTCGAAGTACTCCGCGGCGCCGAGGCCGCTCGTTGCCTCTTGCCGGTACTTGGGCCCCTTGTAGAGGCCGGTGACGAGGACGACGGGGACCCGGCCCTGGGTCTCCAGGGAGATCTTCCGGGTCAGGTCGAATCCGTGGATCTTGGGCAGCATGGCTTCGATGACGATAAGGTCGGGCTTCTCGGACACGAAGGCGTCATAGCCGGCCTGGCCGTCGGCTGCGGTCACCACGCGGAATTTGTTGGCTTTCAGCAGCTTGGCCATTGCAGACAGGCTTTTAGCGTCATAATCGACGACGAGGATCTTTTTTTCGGCCATAGCAATACAGCCCAACAATCGTACGAGAATGCCCGGGCCTTGTCAAACGACAAGCCGGGAGGGCCGGTGTCCCCATTTTCTGATTACCCGCTTTATCAGGCCCAGGGAAAAAGCTATGATGGGCGGAGCCCATGCAGAAATCCCGCCGCCACGCGCTCGGACAACACTTCCTGGCCAACCCGGGCGTGCTCCGCAAGATCGTCGGCGCCATCGACCCCCGCCCGGGCGACGTGATCGTCGAGATCGGGGCGGGCCGGGGCGTCTTGACCGCGGCGCTGGCGGAGGCGGCCGGTCGCGTCGTGGCCATCGAGAAGGACGAGCGGCTTATCCCCGGGCTTCGCGAGAGGATGCCGGCCAACGTCGAGGTCATCCACGGCGATATTCTCAGGACTGACCTCGTCGAGATCTCGAGGAAGGCCGGCGCACCGTCGCTGCGTCTGGCCGGCAATGTCCCCTATTCCATCTCCTCGCCGCTTCTCTTCCGCGTCCTCGACGAGCGCGCGACCCTCTCCGACTGCGTCTTCCTGCTGCAGAAAGAGGTGGCCGAGAGGGTCACCGCCGGTCCCGGGACGAAGAGCTATGCGCCGCTCGGGATCCTGCTCCAAAACGAATTTGAAGCCCGCGTCGCCTTCACCGTGGCGCCCGGCTCGTTCTCGCCGCCGCCGAAGGTCCAGTCGGCCTTGCTGACGCTCCGGCGCCGCCCCTCCCCTCTCCATTCCGGGGCAGCCGAAGAGCCCTTCCGGGCTTTCCTGAGAGCCGCCTTTGCCGAGCGCCGCAAGATGCTCTGGAAGAACCTCGCCCGCCGCGCTACGCCGGCCGCCCTCGAAGCCGCGTACGAGAGGCTGGGCCTCGCCCGCAACGCCCGTGCCGAAGAGCTGCCGGCGGATATGCTGTTCGCCCTGTTCGAAGCTCTGCGCTCATCCTAAGAACGGGGACACGTACCCGAGGTACATGTCCCCCTCTCCGTTGTGCTATAATCCGGCCGTGAAAAAACGAAATTCGAAGGGCGCCAAAACCGCGAACGGCAAGAACGGAAAGGCCGCCAAGGCCGCGGCCCGCAAGAGCGCTCTGGCCGTCGAGATCACCGGCGTCTTCCTCATCTTCCTGGCGCTCTTCGCCCTCATCAGCGTCGTCAGCTACGATTCCAAGGACCCCTCGTTCGCCAACGTCCCGCCCGCGGACTATCACGTCCGCAATTTTGCGGGCAGCACCGGGGCCTATTTCGCCCAGGCCATCCTCTGGTTCCTCGGCCTGGCCGCGTTCGTCCTGCCCTTCGTCCTGGGCTACGCCGCCATGCGGGCCGTCCTGCGCGGGACGTCGTCGCATCTGCTCAGGCGGCTGGGCACGATCACCCTCGGCCTGGCCATCGTCTGTCCTCTCCTGGCCCTGATCTTCGAATCCTTCCCGTTCCGCGGCAGCGCCATGCCGGCCGGCGGCATCATCGGCGAGCTCCTCCTCAACTTCCTCGTGCGCTATCTCAGCACGATCGGCTCGTTCGTCTTCCTGCTCGCCGCGCTGGCCATGTTCCTCCTGTTCTCGACACGCTGGTCGCTGGCCAAGACCCTCCGCTTCGCTAGGGGGGCCTTCGATTCGACGGCCTCGGAGGTCCGCATCCGGGTGACCGACTATCAGAAAGCCAAGGCCAAGGACAAGATGCGGGAGAAGGTGCAGCAGAAATACGCCCCGCCGGCCGAGGCCGCCGAGCCCGGCCCAAAAGACGAGAAGGCGGCCCGCAAGGCCGAGAAGGAGGCCGAGCGGGAGCGCGAGCGCGAGCGGCGCCGCCTCGAGAAGGAAGCCCGCAAGCCGGCCAAGATGCCGCCGCCTCCGCCCAAGCCCGTCGCGCCCCCCAAGCCGGAATCGCTTCTCTTTCCCGACCTCGGCCGGAAGGGCGATTACCAGTACCCGCCGTTCTCGTTGCTCGAACCCGGCAAGCCGGCCGAGAAGGTCAACCAGGCCGAGCTCCAGGACAAGAGGCGCCGGATCGAAGAGAAGCTCAAGGAATTCGGCATCGAGGGCGAGGTCCGCGAGTACCACCCCGGCCCGATCATCACGACCTACGAGTACTTCCCGGCCCCGGGCATCAAGGTGGCCCAGGTCGCCAATCTGACCGAGGACCTGGCCCTGGCCCTGGAGACCGAGTCGGTCCGCATCCAGCGCATCCCGGGCAAGTCGTCCCTGGGCATCGAGATCCCGAACGACAAGCGCGAGATCATTAAGCTCCGCGACATCATCGAATCGGAGAGATTCCAGAGCTCGCCCTCCAAGCTGACCTTCGCCCTGGGCAAGGACGTCCACGGCGGCGTGATGGTCACCGACCTGGCCGTCATGCCCCACCTCCTTATCGCCGGCTCGACGGGCACGGGGAAGAGCGTCGCCCTCAACGCCCTGATCGCCAGCCTGATGTACAAGGCGACCCCGGAGGAGGTCAAGATCGTCCTCATCGACCCCAAGCGGCTCGAGTTCACGCTCTACGAGGACGTGCCCCATCTCCTCTGCCCGGTCATCAACGACCCGAAGAAGGCCCACATCGTCCTCATGGACATCGTCCACAAGATGGAGGAGCGCTACAAGAAGCTCCAGAGCGTCAAGGTCCGCAACATCGACCAGTACAACACGCAGATGCGGCAGCTCATCGCCGAGAAGAAGGGGCACCTGACCGACGAGGAGAAGGAGAAGCTCCAGCCGCTGCCCTACATCGTCATCATCATCGACGAGCTCGCGGAGCTGATGATGGTCGGGGCCCAGGACGTCGAGTTCTTCATCGGCCGGCTGGCCCAGCTGGCCCGGGCGGTCGGCATCCACCTGGTCATGGCCACGCAGCGGCCGTCGATCGACGTCATCACCGGGACCATCAAGAACAACTTCTCCTGCCGCATCGCCTTCCGCGTCCCGTCCAAGGTCGACTCCCGCATCATCATCGACACGATCGGCGCCGACAAGCTCCTGGGCAACGGCGACATGCTCTTCCTGCCGCCCAACTTCCCCCGGCTCGTCCGGCTCCACTGCGCGTTCATCTCCATCCCCGAGGTCCGGCGCCTGGTCAAGCACGTCAAGAGCCAGGGCACGCCGACCTACGACACGCGCATCCTCCACGTGGTCAAGGGCGACGTCGACCACGCCATGGGCGACGACGACGGCGAGAAGGACGAGCTCTACGACAAGGCCGTGGAGACGGTCCTCACGAGCGGCCAGGCCTCGGCCTCCCACCTCCAGCGGCGGCTGAGGCTCGGCTACGCCCGGGCGGCCCGGATCATCGACCAGATGGAAGGCGAGGGCCTCATCGGCCCCGGAGAAGGGAGCAAGCCGCGGGAGATCCTGGTCGACCGCAAGGAGTTCTTCAAGGACAGGGCCCGGATGAAAGCCGCCGACGCGGGGCGCGACCGGGAGGATTGAGCGCATGATCAAAGAGGACACGAGCGGCCCCCCCGAGAACGCCGTCCTCCAGTACCGTCCGGTCATCTCCTTCCGGGTCCGCAAGGCCCTCGGCAGCTCCAACCCCGATTGGGAGGACGTCGTCAACGAGATCCTGACCCAGGCCGTGGCCAAGATCAAGAGCGGCGAGTTCCGGGGCGACTCCTCGATCGGGACCTTCCTCTACACCATCACCAGCCGCCGGATCATCGACTACATCCGCCAAAAGACGCGCGTCCTCAAGCACGCCCCCGAGCCGGCGCCCTATCCGGACCCCCACGACGAGATGGAGCACCGCGAGAGGGCCAAGCAGGTCGAACAGGTCGTCAACGGGCTCAAGCCCAAGTTCCGGGACGTCCTTTACCTCTATTATTACAAGGAGATGTCCCGCGATGAAGTGGCCCGGACCCTGGGCATTTCGCCGCGCCGGGTCTCCGAGCGCGTCAATTACGCCCTCAAGCTCATCCAGAAGGCCGTCAGGAAATAGGGGGAAGGTTGTCCGTTCTCTCCCGCCGTCGAGCGACTAAAACCGTGAGCCCTTCTGAGGCCCCGGATATGAAAAAGCACCGCCACTACGAGCATTTGATCGATGAGTACCTCCTCGGCAAACTCAAGCCCGAGGACCAGGCCGAGTTCGAGGAGCATTATTTCATCTGTCCGCACTGCTTCGCCAAGCTCGATCAGAAGAGCGAGATCGTCCAGATCCTGAAGAAGGAAGGGGTCCTCGAGCACGTCGGGGAGGCTTGCGAGCACGTCCCCGCGAAGACGCCGCCCTGGCGCCGCTTTCTCCGGCGGCTGCGCCGCCGGGCCTAGTCCTCGATCAGCCGGTCGTCCGGCGGAGAGATCATCCGTCCCTTCGAGGTCCCCTCTTCGAACCCCAGGCAGCACATCAGCCGGCCGCAGAGCCCCGAGATCTTGGTCGGGTTGATGACGATCTGCTGCTTGCGGGCCTTCTGGATGGTCACGGGCTCGAAGGTGGTCATGAAGCTCGAACAGCAGAGGCAGCGGCCGCAGACGCCGAGCCCGCCGATCATCTTGGCCTCGTCGCGGACGCCGACCTGGCGCATCTCGATGCGCATCCGCAGCTCCTTGGCCAGGTCCTTGACCAGCTGGCGAAAGTCGATCCGGCCGTCCGCCGTGTAGTAGAAGATGCCCTTTTTCTCGCTGAAGAAGTAGCGGACGGCGACGAGCTTCATGGCCAGGGCGTGGACGGTGATCCTCTGGGTGCAGAGGTCGTAGGCCCGGGCCTCGCGCTCGCGCAGCCACTCGAACTTGCGGATGTCTTCGGGCGTCGCCTTGCGGACGGCGGGGACGGCCATCCGGGCGGCCTTGGGATTGTGGCAGAAGTTGCTCGTCTCGTCGACGACGACCGCCAGGTCGCCGCCGAGCTCGGATTCAATGACGCAGCGGTCGCCGATATGAAGGGACAGATCGCCGACGCGGACGCGGACGAGGTGGCCCGTGGTTTCCGACTGGGCGCAAATGATGTCAGGCATGTCTCAGCTCCATGAAATTTGAGAAGAAGGTCGTGGCCAGCAGGCCCTTGTTCATGTTCTTGTCGAGCTCGACGAGCAGAACGTCGATCTCGGCGACGACGCCGACGAGGCGGCCCGCGCTCCAGCCGGCCGCGGCGGCGCGGAGACGGTCTTCGAAATCCGGGTTGAGCAGGAGCGCCGAGTCCCCGCCTTCGCGCAGCAGCAGCATGTCGCGGGCGAAGGAGGCAAAGAGCTCCAGGACCCCGCCGAACTCTTCCTGGACGGCCTTGGGCACGGCGCCGAACCGCTCCAGGAACCGGCTCGATCGGTCGGTCGAATCGAGCGACGCGAAGAGCTCCCAGGCCTCGTCCTTCAGGGCCCGGACCGTGTCCCATTCGAGCTCCAAGGCGCGCTCGAGGTTGCCCTCGACGAGCAGCGCCAGGATGCGGGCCTGCTCGGGACTGAATTCTCGCTCGATCAGGATCTCCTCGATCTCCTCCCGGCCGATGGGCGAAAAGGCCAGGGTCTGGCAGCGGGAGCGGATGGTCGGGACGAGACGATGAGGGCTGGCCGTCACCAGGATGATGTGGGTGAAATCCGGCGGCTCCTCGAGCACCTTGAGCAGGGAGTTCGCGGACGGTTCGTTGAGGTTCTCGGCCTCCTCGATGATGAAGACGCGCCGCTTGCCCGTCATCGGCCGGAGATAGGCCATCTGCTTGAGCAGCCGTGTCTGTTCGATCTTCACGTCGCGGACCTCGGCGGTGAGGACCAGGACGTCGGGGTGGGAACCGCTGTCGATGGCCCGGCAGGACGGGCATTCGTCACAGGAGTCCGTGGTCAGGGTCAGACAGTTGAGGGTCTTGGCCAGGGTCCGGGCCATGTCCGATTTGCCGACGCCGTCGGGGCCGCCGAAGATGAGCGAGTTCGGGACGCGGCCGCGCTCGAGGGCCAGCTTGAGCAGGCGCTTGATCCTCACGTTGCCGGCGAGGTCCTTGAAGGCCATATCCTCAGCTGTCCTTTCGCCCGGGCTCCCGGCCGCCGTCAAGGGCCTTCCGGAGGTAGGGTGCCGTGTGGGAGCCGTCCCCGGCCGCGGCGACCTCTTCGGGAGTGCCCTGGGCCACGATCCGGCCCCCGTCCTCCCCGCCCTCCGGGCCCAAGTCGATAATATAGTCGCAGAACTTGATGACTTCAAGGTTGTGCTCGATGATGACGACCGTGTTGCCGAGGGAGGCGAGCTCCGCCAGGACCTCGAGGAGCTTGCGGACGTCGTCGAAGTGGAGGCCGGTCGTCGGCTCGTCGAGGAGGTAAAGGGTCCGGCCGGTGGCCCGCCGGCCGAGCTCCTTCGTCAGCTTGATCCGCTGGGCCTCGCCGCCGGACAAGGTGGGAGCGGGCTGGCCGAGGCGGATGTAGCCGAGCCCGACGCGCTTCAGGGTGGCCAGCTTGCGCTTGAGCTGGGGGTAGGCCTTGAGGAGCTCGTGGGCGTCGTCGACCGTCATGGCCAGGTAGTCGGCGATCGTCTTGCCCTTGTACGTGACGGCCAGGGTCTCCTTGTTGTAGCGCTTGCCTTCGCAGCGGTCGCAGGTGACGAAGACGTCGGGCAGGAAGTGCATCTCGATCTTCTTGACGCCGGCGCCCTCGCACTCCTCGCAACGCCCCCCCGGCACGTTGAAGCTGAACCGTCCCGGCCCGTAGCCGCGCATGCGGGCTTCGGGGGTCCGGGCCATGAGGTCGCGCAGGGCGGCGAAAAGGCCCGTGTAGGTCGCCGGGTTGGAGCGCGGCGTCCGGCCGATCGGCTTCTGGTCGACGGCGACGACCTTGTCGAGTCCCTCGATGCCCTCGATCCTCTCGTGGGCGCCGACAAGTTGGCGGGCCTTGTGGAGTTTGTTCTCGAGGGCCTTGAAAAGGATGTCGTAAACGAGCGTGCTTTTGCCCGAGCCGGAGACGCCGGTCACGGCCGTCATCGCCCCGAGCGGAAAGCGGGCGTCGATGCCCTTCAGGTTGTGCTCGCGGGCCTTGCGGATGACCAGCCACCCGGCCGGCTTGCGGCGGGACGCCGGGACGGGCACGGATTTCTCGCCCCGGAGGTACTGGGCCGTCAGCGAGTCGGGCGAAGCGAGGATGGCCGCGAGCGGGCCTTCGGCGACCTTGAAGCCGCCGTCCTCGCCGGCCCCGGGGCCGAGATCGAGGAGGTAATCGGCGGAGCGGATCGTCTGCTCGTCGTGCTCGACGACGACGATCGAGTTGCCCTCGTCGCGCAGGGCGCGGAGGAGCGAGATCAGGCGGCCGTTGTCCCGCTGGTGGAGGCCGATCGTCGGCTCGTCGAGGACGTAGAGGACGCCGCGGAGGCGCGAGCCGACCTGGGCCGCGAGCCGGACGCGCTGGGCCTCGCCGCCGGAGAGCGACGCGGTCGTCCGGTTGAGCTGCAGGTAGGACATCCCCAGCTCGCCTATGACGGACAGGCGCGAGGCGATCTCCTTGAGGATCCGGGCCGAGACGAGCGCGGCGGCGGGCGGGAAGTCGAGCTTGGCGCAGAAGGCCAGGAGGCCGAGGATCGAGAGCTCGCCGATATCGTGGATCGTCCGGCCGCCGATCTTGACCGAGAGGCTCTCCTTCCTGAGGCGGGCGCCCCCGCAGTCGGGGCAGACGTCGTCGCTCAGCTCGACCTCGCCCCATTCGTTGTGGGTCGTCTGGTATCCCAGGCCGTGGCACTTCGGGCAGGCGCCGTAGGGGCTGTTGAAGGAGAAATTCCGCGGCTCGAGCTCGGCCAGGCTGACCTCGCAGTAGGGGCAGAGGAGGGTCAGGGAAAAGAAGCGTTCCTTGCCGGCCTCGTCGACGACGAGGACCTCGCCGTCGGCGACCTCGAGGGCCTTCTCGACGGCCAAGCGCAGGCGTCGCTCCGCGCCGGGCCCGATCTTGACCGTGTCGACGAGGACGTCGATCGTCTGCTTGCGGTTCTTCTCCAGGGGAATGTCGTCCTCGAGGTCGCGCAGGACGCCGTTGACCCGGGCCCGGAGGAAGCCCTTCTTGCGCAGGCGCTCGAAGAGGCGCTGATACTCGCCCTTGCGCCCCTTGATGAGAGGGGCCAGGATGCGGACCTTGGCGCCGGGGGCCTGCTCGGTGATGCGCTTCAGGATCTCCTCGGGCGTTTGGGACGAGACGACCCGGCCGCAGCTCGGGCAGTGGGGCGTCCCGACCCGGGCAAAGAGGAGCCGGAAGAGGTCGTAGACCTCGGTGATCGTGCCCACGGTCGAGCGGGGGTTGGTCGAGATCGTCTTCTGGTCGATGGAGATCGCAGGTGAGATGCCTTCGACGGACTCGACCTCGGGCTTCTCCATCTGGTCGATGAACTGGCGGGCGTAGGCCGAGAGGCACTCGATGTAGCGGCGCTGGCCCTCGGCGAAGATCGTGTCGAACGCGAGGGACGACTTCCCGGAGCCGGACGGGCCGGTGACCACGATCAGCTTGTTCCGGGGGAGCGCGACATCGATGTGCTTGAGATTGTGTTGCGCCGCCCTCTTGATGCGTATCTCGTCGAGCATAACGATCTATTTTAGCATAAAGACGGCTTGGGGGGCGCTCCGGTCTAAATCGGGGACACAATACCATTTTCCGAATTTCCCGGTTTGCCCCTCCAGGCCAGGCCCGAGCCGGGTGCGGTCTTTCGTTGAGCCATGCCCTATAATAAAGAGAGAGATGCTCCTGTCCGGCCGGCGCCGGAGGAAACCGAGGAGGCGGACCATGATATGCAGATACCGACCGGTACTTATCGTCGCCGCGATGTCATGCCTTATGACCGGTCTCGCCGCAGGCCGGCTGGGGACACGGCCCGTTGCCGCGGGGGAAGGTTGCCCGCCCCTGGCGCCCGGTCAGGCGGCCGCGGCGCCGTATACCCCGCAACAAGAGTACCTGTTCGAGATCATCAAGAGTCGGCGCACGGTGCGCGATTTTAGGCCCCTGCCCGTCCCGAGAGAGCACATCCTGAAGATCCTGGACATGGCCCGTTCGGCCCCCACGTCAGGGAACCAGCAGCCCTGGAAATTCCTGGTCGTCCAGGACCGGGCCAAGCTCGACCTGCTGAGGATCAAAGCTGTCGATTGGTTCCTGGAGGATTACGCGAAGCGGATGAAGCCGACCCCCGAGATCCTGGCCGGGCTAAGGAATCAGCTGCCAGCGACCATGACCAAGGTGCTGTCGGCCCCCGTCTATGTCGCCGTGCTGACCGACTCGCAATCGGAGTATCCGCCGGATAACCGTAACGACGGCCCGCTCGCCGTGGCCATGCTGATGATCGCCGCCAGGTCACTCGGTTACGGCACCGGCTTCTATACCACCTATTTTCCTGAAGCTCGGATGCGGGAATTCTTCGGCATTCCCGATCGCTACAACCTGGTCTGCTTCACGCCGATCGGCGTTCCCAGCGAATGGCCGCCGCCGCCAGCCAAGAAGCCGCTCGAGGATTTCGTCGTCTTCGAGAAGTTCTGAGCCCGGACCGGCTGTCTGCCGCGGGCCGGCGCGAGGCCCGGGGCCAATCAGGGTGTAAATCGGAAATTGGTATTGTGTCCCCGATTTAATTTCGTTAGGATGAAGGGGCCCCATGACGAACGAAGAGAAGATCCTCCGGTCGCTCGAGCTGCTCAAGGATTTCGGCTACAAGAGCGACTCCATCAAAGCCATCAAGCACCTGCCGGCCCAGGAGGGGTCGTTCCGGGACTACCCCGACGACGTCCACCCGGCCCTGCGCGGCGCGCTCGAGGCCAAGGGATTCACGCGGCTCTACTCCCATCAGCGCTCGAGCTGGGAGGCGCTAAAGGAGGGCAAGAACGTCGTCGTCGTGACGCCGACGGCCTCGGGCAAGACGCTCTGCTACAACCTGCCCGTCCTCGACGCCATCATGAAGGACCCCTCGACGCGGGCCCTCTACCTCTTTCCGACCAAGGCCCTGTCCCAGGACCAGCAGGCCGAGCTCGACGACATCAACGGGCGGCTGCCCGAGGAGATCCGGGTCTTCACCTACGACGGCGACACGCCCCAGGACGCCCGCAAGGCCATCCGGGCCCGCGGCCACATCGTCCTGACCAACCCCGACATGCTCCACGCCGGGATCCTGCCGCACCACACCAAATGGATCAAGCTCTTCGAGAACCTCAAGTACATCGTCATCGACGAGCTGCACAACTACCGCGGCATCTTCGGCAGCCACCTGGCCAACGTGCTGCGGCGGCTGAAGCGGATCGCCAATTTCTACGGCGCCAACCCGCAGTTCATCCTTTGCACGGCGACGATCGCCAACCCGGCCGAGATGGCCGAGAAGATGATCGAGGCCCCGGTCACGCTGGTCGACGACAACGGGGCGCCGCGGGGAGGCAAGTACTTCGTCTTCTATACGCCGCCGGTGGTCAATGCCGCCCTGGGCATCCGCCGGTCCTACGTCAACGAGTCGCGGCGCGTGGCCTCGATCTTCCTCAAGAACGGCCTGCAGACGATCGTTTTCGCCGGGAGCCGGCTCATCACCGAGGTGCTGTTGACCTACCTTAAGGAAGACATCGAGACGAACATCCAGAAGGAGGGGCTCATCCGCGGCTACCGGGGCGGCTATCTGCCGCTCAAACGGCGGGAGATCGAGAAGGGCCTGCGGACGGGCGAGATCCTGGGCGTCGTCTCGACCAACGCCCTCGAGCTGGGTATCGATATCGGGACGCTCGATGTCGCGGTCCTCGCCGGCTACCCGGGGACGATCGCCAGCACCTGGCAGCGGGCCGGGCGGGCGGGGCGCAAGACGGGCCTGTCGGCGGCCGTGCTCGTGGCCACGAGCTCGCCGCTCGACCAGTTCATCATCAACAACCCGGAATATTTCTTCTCCAAGTCGCCGGAAATGGCCCTCATCAACCCCGACAACCTGTCCATTCTCATCAGCCACATCGAATGCGCCGCGTTCGAGCTGCCCTTCGAGGACGGCGAGAAGTTCGGCCGGGCCGAGATCGGGGAGATCCTCAATTTCCTCGAAGAGGACAAGATCCTCCACCACTCCAAGGACAAGTGGTTCTTCACGTCCGAGGCCTACCCGGCCGACGCGATCAGCCTGCGCAGCATCAGCTCGGACAATTTCGTCGTCGTCGACATCACCGGCGAGGCCCGGGTCATCGCCGAAGTCGATTTCACCTCGGCCCTCACGGCCCTCCATCCCAAGGCCATCTATATCGTCGAGGGCGAGCAGTACTTCGTCGAGAGGCTCGACTTCGAGGAGCGCAAGGCCTACGTCAAGAAGACCGACATCGATTACTACACGGACGCCATCGACTACACCAAGATCACCATCCTCGACGTCTTCGACAAGAAGGCGATCGAGGCCGGGACGGGCCGCGTCTCCCACGGCGAGGTCCACGTGGCGACGCAGGTCGTCGGGTTCAAGAAGATCAAGTTCCACACCATGGAGAACGTCGGCGCGGGCGACCTCCAGCTGCCGCAGAACGAGATGCACACGACGGCCTACTGGCTGACCGTACCCTCGGCGCTCATGCAGGCCATCCCCTACCCGGCCGAGCAGAGGGTCAATGGGCTCTTCGGGCTGGCCTACCTCATCCACCACGTCTCGCCCATCTTCATGATGTGCGACCTCCACGACGTCGGCGTTTCGATCGGCGACAACACCTCGGGCGAACCGGTCAGGCCGCTGGCTCCCCAGGCGCGGCCGGTCGGCGGCCAGGGCCAGGACGAGATGCCCGTCATCATGGACCCGGACTTCGAGCCCAACATCTTCATCTACGACAACTACCCGGGCGGCATCGGCCTCAGTCCCTCGCTCTTCGCCCTCGAGGCCAAGCTCCTCGACCACGCCCTGAAGACGCTCGAGGCCTGCCCCTGCCGGGACGGCTGCCCGTCGTGCGTCGGGGCCACGAACGAGAGCGGCAAGGACGCCAAGCAGGTCGCCCGGGCCATCCTCCACGGCCTCCTCGGCCTCGGATCCCCCCGCTCCCCCTTCGTCAATTAAAAGAAGGGGTCGGACGCGGAGTGGGCCTCTCAAGATGGGGTCAAACCTAAACTTTTTAACTTTTTTGGCTGAGTCTGGGCCTGCCCGGCAAAAGTTAAAAAGTTTAGGTTTGACCCCTTCCGGAGATCCCCCCCCCTGTTCCACGTCCGACCCCTTCTTATTTGACGGTCTTGATGACCCGGATGGGGAGGACGATCGTCGGGATGCCCTTGAACTGGAGGATGCGCTGGATGCTGAAGGCGGTCTGGTTGTGGAGGAGCCGGGTGAAGATGTTCTCCTCCTCGAACACGAGCTTGCCGACGAAAAAGACGGCCTTGTTGTATTTCCGTTGGATCTGCTCGCAGCGCGCTTCGACGGCCGAGAGCGTGTCGATCTCCACGGACTGGATGGATTCGGCATAGAAGCCGAACTTCTGCGCCAGCCGGACGTACTGCTTGAGCTCGTCTTTGATGTGAACCTCGAGGTTCTTGACCTCCTCGGCCCCCTTGAAGCTCTTCCAGTCGACGACCCCGATGGAGATGAAGACGAAATTCTTGAAATAATTCGGGAAGATCCGATGGATGTTGAGGAACGAGTGGATGCCCAGACCGCCGAAGTTCCGCACGAAAAGGACCGCCGTGGGCGCCGATTCGTCCCGGGC
>Ga0326726_10001528_pt1 | contig 21496 bp, 16 predicted proteins | sample MHFenrmetagenome_2_FD_207603 | JGI IMG/M metagenome (GOLD analysis project Ga0326726, IMG submission 207603) | Lab enriched peat soil microbial communities from Michigan Hollow, Ithaca, NY, United States - MHF15MN | ecosystem: Environmental > Terrestrial > Soil > Wetlands > Peat | place: USA... | reverse complement strand
ACAGGAATTCCCGGTGGTGCAGTACAGTATCGGTTTTACAACCGGAGCATATTCATGAAACCTTTACACGGTGTTACCCTCATCTATCCCTACTTCCGGAGCAGGGACCCGGTGGAAAAACTGTTTCCCCCGCTGGGGATTGCCTATCTTGCCAGCCAGCTTAAGGAACGGGGGATGCCGGTAACCGTCGAGGACTGCACATTTGAAAATTTTGAAGAAGTACTTGATCGGATTGAAAAATCCCGGCCTGCTATTATCGGTATCTCCATCATGGTCACGATGAGCAGGAATGCATTTGACCTGCTGGCACACCTGCGGGAACGGCTGACGGGAACGCTCTTTGTGGCGGGAGGTCCGCTTCCGACCGTAAATCCTGCGATGTTTGCCGAAAAATTTGATCTGGTATTTTGCGGGGAAGGTGATGTGACCTTCCCGCGTTTCTGTCACGATTACCTTTCGTCATGCAGTTCCCCCCATGATCTGGGTACCCTGGCTCTCTCGTCCTACCCGGGACTGTTTATGAACAGGGACGGGCAGGTATGGGCATCTGCTCCTGTCCACCACCCCTCAGAAATCCTGGACCGGCTTCCTCTCCCGGACCGCTCGGCATTTGATCACGACCTGTACCAGGAAGTGATGGAAAAAAACACCGGTCTCAAACAGACCAGCCTGATCGTCACCCGTGGCTGCCCGTTTTCGTGTGATTTCTGTTCCAAACCGGTGTGGGGTGACCTGTTTCGGAAACCCCCCCTTGAAAAAGTTTTTTCGGAGATCGAAGAACTCATTACCCTTGGCTACACCTGCCTCTGGATTGCAGACGACTGCTTTACTCTTGATAACGGGTACCTCACGGCATTCTGCGATGAAATGATCCGCCGGGATGTACCCATTGGCTGGACCTGCCTCTCCCGGGTCGACCGGCTCACCCCCGGACTCGTTGACCTTATGAAGCAGGCGGGTTGCATCCGGGTCTATCTTGGGCTTGAATCGGGGAGCAACGAAACCCTCGGGCTCATGAACAAGCGGGTGACGGTTGAACAGGGAATCCGGGCGGTGCAGTTGTTTTCCCATGCAGGCATCGGCACCGCCGGATTTTTCATGGTCGGGTACCCTGGTGAGAGCATCGGGTCGATTGAAAAGACCTTTGCCCTCGCCCTGTCTCTCCCTCTCGATGAGGCATGGTTCACGATACCCCTCCCCCTTCCCGGAACACCCCTTTTTACCCGTGTAGCCGATCTTCTGTCATGGGATGACTGGGAGGTCTCAAACCAGGTGAAGTTCGTTTACCCCTCGGAATTTGACGAGGACTGGCTTTCGCGCCGTATCAGCGAGACTATGGAAGCCTTCAGGAAGAAAAAGAGGACCATTGGCTGTTGATAGTAACTAGATCAGAATAGAGCGGAGGTTTTGCATGAAAACAGAAAAAAAACTAACCTATGTCGATCTCGCCGCAGATGACACGTTCCATACCAATTACGAAAAAGGACTGGAACGGATTAAACCCGAGCTGGGTCGTTCCCACCCGATCATCATCGGCGGCAGCGAGAGTTTTTCATTACCGGAATTCACCGTCTTCTCACCGATCGATCACCATATCGTGGTCGGAAAATTCCCGTCCGCAACACCCCTCCAGGTGAGATCAGCTATTGCTGATGCCAGCGACGGTTTTCCTGCATGGAGGGACCGGGAGTGGACAGAACGCGCGAGGATCATTCAGAAAGCAGCTGACATCATGGATTCACAAAAATTCCTGCTTGCCGCACTTATCACCTTTGAATCCGGTAAGAACCGCTACGAGGCAGTCGCAGAGGTCGGGGAAGCCATCGATATGCTCCGGTACCATACGGAGATCTACCAAAAACAGAAGGGTTTTGTAATCCCCACCCGTCCTGAGAACCCTAACGCAGAGAGCCGGAGCATCATGCGGCCGTATGGTGTCTGGGCGGTCATCTCCCCATTTAACTTCCCCCTTTCTCTTGCCGCCGGTATGTCGGGAGCAGCACTGATCACGGGAAATACGATCGTTCTCAAACCAACCAGTATTGCGCCCCTTTCGGTGCTGAAACTTTTTTCTGCATTCGTCGCAGCAGGAGTGCCCCCGCAGGCAATCCAGTATATCACCGGCCCCGGCTCTTCGTTTGGCGATATTGTCACCGCTCACCCGGATATCTCCGGTATTGCATTCACCGGATCCCGTACTGCCGGTATGTGGCTCCACCGCACATTTGCAGCCCGGCAACAATGTATTAAACCGGTCATCATCGAAATGGGAAGCAAGAATCCGGTCATTGTGACGCAGCACGCGGATCTTGAGAAGGCAGTTGAAGGAACCCTGAAATCTGCATTTGGATTCAGCGGGCAGAAATGCAGTGCAGCGTCCCGCGTCTATGTCCATGAGTCTGTCGCTGTCAAATTCATTGCCCGGCTGCGCCGACAGATGGAGAACCTTGTTACGGGCGATCCGCGGGAGAAAGGGACTTTTACCGGCCCGTTGATCAATGAAGAAGCAGAGCAGGTATTCAGGGAGTCGGTGGAGATGGTAAAAAAGGATGGAGGGAGGATCATCACTGGAGGGCATGTGATCAGGGGGGGTGTATTTTCGCGCGGGCACTATGCGGAGCCCACGCTTGTCAGCGGCCTGACAAGAGGACATCCGCTTCTCCGGCAGGAGCTGTTCGTACCGATCCTCATCCTTGATACGTACGGGACTCTCGCCGAGGCGGTTGCAGAAGCCAATAATACGGAATACGGGCTGACCGCCGGTATCTTCTCTGAAAACGATGGCGAGCTTGAATATTTTTTTACCACCATACAGTCAGGAGTTACGTACGCAAACAGGCATGGGGGGGCAACAACCGGCGCATGGCCGGGGACCCAGTCCTTCTGTGGCTGGAAGGCGAGTGGTTCCACCGGTAAAGGTGTCGGGGGTCCCTTTTACCTCCTATCCTATCTGCGTGAACAGGCACAAACCCGTATACGATAAGACTTTTTAAAAGGACCCCTTTTTTTAAATCCGCCGTTATGAAAAACCGGTAGACCAACCAGTCCCCGTCAGGAAGAATGTCGGATGAAGATCCGAATTGGTTACAACCCTGAGGTTTCACGGGACCGGTGCCCTGCCGAGGTTATCCAGTTTTTCCAGGTATCGTTCCCGTCGCCGGATGTAGGCCTGTCCTCCCGGTCCGTACGGGACATACTCGGCAACCTTCCAGCCGTCTGCGCTCATCCCGGTTTTCGTGCGTTCTGCAAGCCCTTTCAGAAACGCGAATTCGATGAGATCTTTATGGTCGCTCATCGCACTCCTGAGCCAGTCGATCAGTTCGGGATCGTGGGTTGCCGCGGAGAATGGAGCCCCGGCCGAGATGAGGGTCTCCGCGTGCGTCCTGAACTGCTTCTGGGTTGTGGCAAAGTCATCGGTATCCCCTTTGTAGGCACCCTTGACCAGGCGCACCGTGACTGCTGCGTTCATACATATGGGCAGGTCACGGGATGTGCGATCGAGGTATGCCTGCAGGGCAAGGGTCAGCGCTCCTTCCCCGGCGAGATCGAGAGCTGATTGCAGGGTATCGTCAACAAAAGGACGGCCTTCCATATCGATCTCGAACGGAACCCCGTTATTCCGTGCCTCATGAAAGAGGAGCGACAGGTTCCTGACATACTCCTCGTGATCAAAAAGAATCCCGATCGCCGAGGGTTTGACAGAAAACGAGATACCGGTCTTCTGATCGGCGGTCGCCCGGATCCCCGCGAGATGCACCTGCAGGGCATGTTGTGACTCTTCAGGAGTGCGGGCAAATTCTGCGACTACGGCGAGTATACAACGGATGCGCTGACGGTTTCTTTCCGCGCACCACCTCAAGGCGCTTGCCAGATCCGGCAGCGACCAGCGATCTTCCACGATAAACCTCACAACCTGTTCATTTTCTACGATATCAATCTCGCCCTCCCGGGATCTTTAATGTAATTGGCCCGGCTGATAGGCGTGGATGAGGCAAGATCCGGCCTCAACCGGAACATATCCTTCATGTAGGTGAAGATGATTATACTAGGATTGTTCCGGGAAGGAGGACTCTATGGCTCAATGGAAATGCAGTGTATGCGGGTATATTTACGATGAGACGACGGGCGATCCGAAAGCAGGAATCCCCGCAGGTACCCTCTTTGAGAACCTTCCCGATACCTGGACATGCCCGGTCTGCGGTGCCGGAAAAGAGGCGTTTGGTAAGCTTCCTGCTGAAGATATTCATGCAGGTTCGGCAACAACCGTATCTGACGTGATGGTGGCAGAACTGGTTGCATGGGGAGTGAACCTGGTATTCGGCCTCCCCGGTACATCATCACTCGGTATCGTCGAGGCGGTACGGAAAAATCCCGGTATCCGGTATATCGTAGTCCGGCACGAGGAGAATGCGGCAATGGCTGCCTCTGCATACAATAAATTAACCGGTAAAATTGCTGCATGCTTAACCATCGCCGGCCCGGGTGCAACCAATCTTGCCACAGGGCTCTATGATGCAAAGGAAGATCATGCCCAGGTGCTCTCCCTGAACGGGCAGGTGGAGACCCAGTATACCGGTCCGGGTGGTATCCAGGAGATAGACCAGGACGCATTCTTTCGTCCGATCACCGTTTACAACAATACCGTTTATGAGAAGAACAAGGCTGTCCTGCTGCTGACCCGTGCTCTCAAGTATGCGATCATCAACCGTGGTGTTGCGCAGATATCGGTTCCCAACGATATCCAGAAACAGCCGCTGGATTCCCGGTTCTGTACCCGCGAGTCATGCATCGGCAGTCCCGACATCCTTCCCTCCGATGATCGTATGGACTCTGCTGCTGCGGTGATAAACAAGGCGAAAAGCCCGGTTATCCTTGCCGGGTGGGGTGCATACGCCGATGGTCAGGTCGTCCTGGACATCGCCGAGAAGATCAAGGCACCGATTCTCACCACCTTCCGGGCAAAGGGGATCCTCCCGGAGGACAACCCGCAGGTAATCGGCATTTTGGGAAATGTCGGATCCCCCCATGCACGGACGCTTGCAGACGAAGCCGATCTTATCATCACGTTCGGGGTAGGTTTCTCAAAATTTACCAATGTTCCTGCGGGAAAACCGCTCGTCCAGGTCGATATTGACCCCATCAAGCTCGGGAAGAGCAGCCAATCGGTCGGGCTCTGGGGGAACTGCAGGCTTGTCCTCCCCAGACTTCTTTCCCTGCTTCATGAAAGGGAAGAGGGGTCGATCAGAGGACGTATTGCTGACATGAAGAAAGAATGGGATATGCAACGCGAACGGGAAGCGGACAGCAGCGCGGTGCCACTCCGTCCTCCGTTTATCATGAACGTGCTATCAGATGTGATCCCCGCCAATGCGTTGATTTCGGTTGACGTCGGGGAGAACCAGTGGTGGTTTGGGAGAAACTTCCGGATTAAACAGCAGCGTTTTGCGATGTCGGGATACCTCGCGACCATGGGATGCGGTCTCCCCGGGGCAATCGCCGCAAAAATTGCCTATCCCGACAGAACCGTCTTCTGTATCACCGGTGATGGTGGTTTTTCCATGGCTATGGCGGATTTCGTGACCGCAGTGAAATACGGACTCCCGATGGTCGTTGTCGTGCTGAATAACCGTCAGCTGGGTATGATCCAGGTCGAACAGATGATGGAGAATTACCCTAACTATGCCACCGATCTGCTTAACCCGGACTTTGCCCGGTATGCAGATATCTGCGGGGGGTTCGGGATCCATGTCGGTCGTCCTGAAGAACTCAGGCCTGCACTCCTCGCAGCGATGTCCCATCAGCGACCGGTTATCATCGATGTTGACACCGATCCAAAACGGTTCTGATCTTTTCCCGACAGAATGGCGGAGGGTTCAAAGGGAAAACTTAAGGAGTGTTCTCGAAAAAAGATTCAATCATAGATTTTCGAGATTCAATAATTTCCCATAAAATCCCGGTGCATAATTATGGGGGTTGAGACCCCCATGCCCCCAGTTAGGATGAAAACCGCCGCCCCCGACGGGGCGCCCCCGCGGCGGACAAAGGACTGACAACAGACCTGTAAACCTAACTGCCCCGCCGTGCCTCGGAGAGGCCTTGGGGCGGGGAACCCTCCTGACTATTCTGATTTTTATGGTTTGGATGTGAATTCGCCTGGAGCCCCTTTTCTCAAGAACCGTGGATTCATTCGCGCTTATCGGAACAATTTTTTTCAGTTAATTTTACTCTGCAGACAATTTGAGCAATGCATTCCTTTTTCCAAAACACCTTTGGTATTAAACGTGGGGGATTTCGGTATGATTCGAGATCTCTGAGTTTGTCGTGCAGATATTTCTGATACTCAGGGCATGGACGTCGTCATTTCCGGTCAACCGTGCAAAATCCCGGAGTTCTTCCGTCGATACCCTCAGGTAATTTTCAAGCCTTTTTGCCGATATATCGGATTTTAAGCGTTCCCGCAGTTCCGGTTTCTGGGTAGTTACCCCCACCGGGCAGTTCCCGGTATGGCAGATGCGATATTGCTGGCACGCACAGGCCATAAGTGCGGCAGTCCCGACTGCGATCGCATCGGCACCGAGGCAGAGCGCTTTTGCAAAATCTGATGAGATCCGCAAACCTCCGGTTATTATTAGGGATACATCCCGGATATTATTCTCATCAAGATATTTTCTTGCACGGTACAGGGCAAACAGGGTAGGCACCGATGTTGAAGCTTTGATATATTTCAGGGCTGCCCCGGTCGCACCCGGCCGCCCGTCGATGGTAATAAAGTCAGGTTCTGCATAGACAACCGCGACCAGATCCTCTTCAATGTCTCCGGCAGCAATCTTGACACCGACCGGTTTACCCCCGGAGGTTTCCCGGAGCCATCGCACCTTCTTCTTCAGGTCTTCCTTGTTCCTGATATCCTCAAATGCTGCCGGGCTTATAATGTCCATGCCGATCGGGTAACCCCGGATGTGTGCGATCTCGGCGGTTACCTTCTCTGCCGGCAGCCGTGCTCCCATCCCGGGTTCTGCAGACTGCCCTATCTTGATCTCAATCGCATCTGCAGCTTTCAGGTTCTCTTCGGTGATGCTGTACTGGTTCGGCACGTATTCAAGGATATATTTAAAGGCGAACTGGCGTGATTCCGGGAGCATCCCTCCCTCCCCGGATCCCATCGCGGTCTTCACTGCGGCAGTCCCCTTCGCGATCGCAATTTTAACCTCCTTTGAAAGCGCCCCGAACGACATATGGGTCACGTAGACCGGAGTTTCAATGACCATCGGACAACGGGCCTTCGGGCCGATCACCGTCCGGGTATTGACGGCAATATCTTTGTTCAGAGGAATTCTGGCGATCTGGGCACCCTTGATCAGGATATCATCCCAGGAGATGACATTTTTTTTTGTCCGCATCGGTTCAATGACCGATTCCCCGGTCACCGCCATGGTATGGATGTCTTCCATGTACTCTTCAAGTTCATCCGATAGACGTTCCCATTCGGCAAGATACCCGGCTCCGTCCTCTGCGTGCTCACCCGGCATGGTGTCATTCAAAACAGGCTTGAGATGAGTTCGGTCAGATCCGCAGATTGGACATGCCCATTCCGGCGGGAAATAGGGTGGTTCAGTGCCCGGGGGGATGTTGGTGAGCGAGTTCCCGCGGTCGGTATCGTACTCGAATACATTACATACGTTGCAGCGATAGAGAGTCATACGGTTTTCAGCACTTCCCTATCAGTAGTAGAATATCATAAGGATATTCGGGGACACCCGGAACAGGATTTTTCTCTTCTGCGATACTGCAATAACAGGAAAGGTCGTGAGATCCTTATGAGACTCCAGGCAGCAGGTGGCCATGATCCGGTCGGATATCAGTCCTCTCCGTTGATCATCCGTCACCCGTCCGGATGAACATCGTTCATAGCTGAAATCAATGATAAATCCTTCAAGTTTTTGTCCCTTCCGGGGTAAATCCCGTTACTCGACATTCGTAATTCTGTCCTGCATATCATGGACCTTTGCTTTTTTTGCCTCCATCAGCGCAGAAATCACCGCATCAGAAAAGACCAGTGCGAGAGTCTCAAATAACGTGCCCAGAGGAGCGAAAGCGATCGTGACCGATCGGTAGCTCCCCGTGAGCTGCCGGATTTCAAACGAATTCTTATCTTTTGCGTAGTACCCGGTAAGGTCACCGAGATTCACGGCACAATCTGCCATTCGGCTCATCCTGGAGTCAGGAGATGCCGTAACCAGACAGACCTTTCCCCCGAGCTCATGAGCAGTCCCACAGATGGAAACCATCGAATGTGTCTCTCCCGACCCCGAGAACATCACCAGGGTATCTCCCGGGATGAATGCCGGGGTAATGGTTTCACCGACCACATATGTGGTTAACCCAAGATGCATCAGCCGCAGCCCGAATGCTTTGGCGATCAATCCTGAGCGCCCTGCACCAGCCACGTACACTCTCTTTGCAGAAAGGATCTCATGGAAAAAATTTTCCATCTGGGAATGGTCCAGGCTGAGGACAGATTTTGTTATGCTCACTGCCATCTGTTGCATGTATTCCGGGATCCTGGTTGCTTCATCGGTCATGTATTCGTACCGCACTTATGTCTCGCAAACGATGAATATATCGGTTTACCGGGGAGGGGATCTCATCCAGAGTATCTGCCATTAACCCTGTTCATGCAAGGGATGCGAATTTCTGAACCGGATCAGCTCGTCACAGAACTCTCCCAGATACTCATCCATGGAAAGGCTGCCCTCCTCAAAAATGCAGTCACCTTCTTCGATCACCCTGTCGATCATGTCCCTTGTCGGGAGTACTACATCGATCGGAACTTCAGCCTGCTTCGATCCACGGATAAGTGCCTCGCGAAATAGACCGATACAATATCCGATACGATATTTGTAGGTAAATTTGGTCTTGGTGAGATAACCAGCGATCCGTTCAGTCTCAATGCGGAGAAAATCCTCCAGAATTTTCGGGTCTCTGCATTTTCCGAGCATATAACTGTAGTGAGCATAGGGATACATCTCTTCGAGCTCGGCCGGAATGATGCCGCAGGTCCCGAAAATTACCACGTGATAGCTCGATGGATCCAATACCTGTGCGATAACCGATCTGATAAGCTGGTGGCTCGGACTTTTACTATAGGGTTTTCTGACCGCACAAGGCATGAAAATCGCAATATCTTTTGGCGGGATCTCGTATTCATCAATAATATACCGGTACGATTTTTCGAACTCTGGAAGGTAAAATGGGGGATCGGTCAATAAAGCGTTCCGGACGATCGTTGATCTTTCCTCTCCTTTCCAATCACCCATAATTCTTCGTTATAGTATCAGTCCTGTAATAAAAAAAATGAATCGTTTACCCAAGTCATCGTATTGGCGTTATTTTTCCTTCAGCATGCTTCAGAGGTCACCGGTTCATGTTATGGTAAGACTGAACGCACCAGACTTCCCGTGTGTTTACCCGGATACTTTCTCAGGCAAAAACAAATTTTTTATTCCCGGGTGAAGTTTTCTGCTATCCTTTGGCACAGACGGTTGCTTTCTGCAATATGAATGGGCATCTCGCGGAGAATCTTTTCCCGAACCTGAGGGATGAGATCCCCGCTCCAGTCCCGGATCATCCCTTCGGTAATTTCCAGGTGGAACTGTAAACCAAGTGCACTTTCATACTGGAACGCCTGGTTTTTTACCCGCTCTCCTGAACAGAGAATCCTGCCACCGGATGGTATTTCGAACGTTTCTCCATGGAGCTGGAACGCAAAAAATCTATCCGGAAACATTGATGTCATGCCCCCCGTTCCGGGCTCACGTCGGATCTGGTACCAGCCGGTTTCCTGAACGAATGGATACACGTTCCCCCCGAATGCTGAAGCGATCAGTTGTGCTCCAAGACAGATGCCGAGTATCCGTTGTTTTTTCTTAACCGCTATTCGGATACGCTCCTTTTCTTCTTTCAGATATGGATACTCCCGCTCGTCATTCACGCTCATCGGACCACCAAGAAAAATGATATGGGTAGCGTCAGTTTCCGGCACTTCGTTCGTTTCATGCAGACAGATATATTCAAAAGGGATATTCCTTTCCGTAAAAAAAGTCTCAAAAAACCCGAGGGTTTCCTCGGGTGTATGCTGGAATACGGCAATTTTCACGGTATCACGTCCTGGTTTTACACAATAATTTAAAGGCTGCTCCAGCTTATACCTTGATTACCTGATCCGGGAACTGAGCCGTTTTCTCGTCTGACGACACCTGTGTCTGCAGAGTCAGCGTTTCTCCAATACATTTGGTGGCAAATGCTCCGCAATCTGCATTAACAGATATTGGTTCGGTTTTCGCCTCTCCACCGGCAATATCCCCGATGCAGCGTTTGATGAAGGGATTTCCATTCAGGTTAATAACCTCATTTTTACTATTATGAAGGGCGACGGTAATGCAGACATTATGGGCAGTCTCAAATCCGGTATTAGTAATTGTTGCATCCAGTTGCCGGCAGGTCAGTCCGCAACTGGTCTGTCCTCCTGACTGAAGCATAAAATCGACGGGGATCTTTGATGTTTCTACCGCATACGTATCAGTCTGACGGATTGTTGGTGACCTTTCAGGAGAGGGTATTGTTGGGACCTGAAGTTGTGCGGTGGAATTTGTTGCTGTCGGGTTTACAGCGTTTTCGTTGTTCCCTGGTACCTGAAAAAATATGTAAGCCACGATTGTTACGATAATTACTCCGACAATGATTCCGGTTACCATCCAAAACTTTTTTCCCCGATTTCGTGATCCGGGTTTTTCATGCGCATCTGTCTGCACCACATCCATACCTCTACCTCTCCAGTAAAACAACCATACGGTTATGATGATTAAATAATTAACCAGAGGAAATTTATTTCTCTCGTACGGTATATGGCTGAAATATAGAATCGACTTTCTATCCAGGTTAAATCAGTATTTGCCTGGTAATAAATAGGGGATATAATAATCTTTCCAGCGATCGAAAAGCCATTGATTTTTGCTGTTCGCATGAGCTGACCGATATGAAGATCGCTGCATTGGATTCGCCGGAGCGTTTCAGGTTCATCCTTGATTATTGAGCCAACCTAGAATGTTGTAAAAAATCCCGGAAGGTTAGCCAGCCAGATCATGCCATCTGTCAGAATTTCCCGGAACTTCTCATCCCATCAGAAAAAGGAGTATTAATTACCAGGAGGGTTAATGAAACGGTATGCCCCTTTGGGTACCCGGATTTCAAAACGTGCTCCGGTGCCATATATCCCGGTCTCCCGTATTGAGATACCGGTAATGGATAGGATCTGTCTTGACAGGTACATGTCAAGTCCGGTGTTCTGGAAAAACTGGCGGTTGAATATCTTCTCTTTTGCATCAGGGGGGATGCCAATCCCGTCATCTTCACAGATCACGAGAAGTTCTTCAAATGACTCCACACAGAAGAACTGGAGGTTCCTGATTTTCCTGCCATACCTGATTGCATTGTCAATGAGGTGAAAAAAAACCTTCTCAAACAGGTGATCAGCATAAATCTCAACCCGGTCGGTATCAACAGAGAGGGAAACCGATCCCATATGCACAGTCGAAGCTGCTATTTTGATCAATCCGGTGATATTATACCACGACGGTGGCTGAATTCCGATGTTCTGATAATCCCGGGTAAAGGTGACCAGATTCTGGATGGCATTTGCCGCTGCCAGCTCCTTGTCAAAGGATCTGAGCAGGAAAGCAGGGTCGCGGACTTGTTCTCGCGAGAGTTCAATATATCCTTTTACGACGGTCAGATGGTTCAGAATCTCATGTCGGGTGATACAACTGAATACATTCAGTTTTCTATTGGCCCTCTGAAGTGCATCTTCTTCCTGCACTTTATCGCTGGTGTCTACAAGCGATAAGATCAACCTTCCCGTATCCGGAACCGGAGTCATCGTGAGCGATCCATACCTAAGTTGGCCATCGAAGCGGATAAACTGGAATGCATTGTTTGCGGTCGCATTTTTCGGATTGATCCGACACTCGTACTCATATTTCTTCATCCTTTCCAGTTCTTTTGGAGCAACAAACTCAGTCCACTTTTTCTTTCCTTCCACTTCATCCCTGACATAGCCGATGATTTTCTCAAACTCGGGATTGATATAGGAAATGGTCGCATCCTCGTCAATGATTGCGATTGCTGAAGCAATATTCTCCAGAATGATCATATAGTTAGACTCAGCGTCCTGCAGTGCAGTCTCCCGTTGTTTCAGTCCGGTAAAATCAGTAATTGATTCTATCGCGCCGTCGGGTTCCCCGGATCTGTTAAAAACGGGTGAGGCAATTTCGCGGATAATTTTGGATCTTCCGTCGGCAGTTATCACAGTGGTCTCAGCAGACAGGGTATTTCCTGTCCATTGTATCTCCCGATATCCCATCTTCTCAATTTCCTGGTCAGAAGCAAATATCAGATCAATGATCATCGACCGGCGCTCTCTGAAGAAGGGGATAGCATGCTCACTGTTGCCCTTTCCGAGGACATCAGGAGATAAAATTCCGGTTAACTCTTCGATCGCCCGGTTCCATGCAATGATTCTCCCGTCCCGGTCAATTGCAAATGTGGGTTCAGGAATGTTATAGATAACTCCGGACATTTGTGTTCCATACCCGGATTCATTCTCTTTCGTTGAATTATTGGTATTTTCGAGAAAGGATATGATAAAACGTCGTGATCTGGGGATTGCTGCGGCATTGATGGATACATACCGGTTCTGTTTTTTCTTGTCTATAAGTCGTACAGAACAGTGTCTTGGAGCCTGCTCCGTCATCGTACTGTACCCGGTTAGGAAATCGGTAATTTTGTCAACCATCTCCGGCGCGACGAAGTCCGTCCATTTTTTCTTTGCCTCTATTTCCTTCTGGCTGAAACCGACGAGTTGTCGGAATTTATTATTGGATACGGAAATTTTTGCATCTTTTTCAATTATTATTGTTGGTATACCCGAATTTTCAAAAATTGTCCGATATTTTTTTTCAGATGCACGTAATGCAGTAAGGATCGCATCTTTCTTCTCTTTTTGAGGGGGGGTCTTCTCTGCTGGCATGTCTACTCTTTTATATGGTGGGTGGGAGGAGGGAGCATTTGTTTAAACATTTCTTAAATTTAAAAAATTCTGACATGGTTAATACCTGAACAGTACGTTAACTTTCTGCTTTAATTATTGATCACCAAACTACTTTTCGATAACCTCATTTTTTCTGACGTTGGCAATTATTATCCTAAATCAGCACGTGGTGTCAGACGTATCCACCTGAACTTCCCGGGTTCTTTGAATCTTTTACCGTTTCGTATTATAATCATATCTGTTTTAAGTGTCCCATAAAATTTAGTGAATTTTATCAGAATAATCATCGCGAAGAATATCAAGAGTTAATATCATAATATATTTTTTTGGTATTCGAAGTGAAATCTCGCTAGGCTCACTTCTGCATTCGTTTTCATCATTTGAGAAAGTTAATTTAAAATAAGTGAAAAGATTAAAAAATCAATACCTCTCACCGTTAAATCATTTTCATATAAAAAATCCTCGCATTCTCCTTTCATGAAGAAATGAAGGATAAAATTTTGTAAATACTGTCACAATATTCATCATTTTCAATTTTTAATTGTATCTTTAGAGATTCCCATTTTTCATATGCAACTAATTTAATATATGCTTGCATTTCCGAAATTGAGATGTGTTCATTCTTCGATCCAATATTTTTCCGGTAAGATAGATGCACCATCCCTCCCGCCTTTTATTGCACTCGGCTTTTTCGGTACGGCAGCAAAGCCGGATCGAAATCAACCAATAGGATTCAGTTTGTGACCGAATTTTTCTTGGTGTACCAGCAAATTTTCATGATCACGATTCTGCACTTATTCTAAAAAAGTAAATACCAAGAATGGGGTGAAACAGTTTTGAGCGAGATTCCCAGTATTTTAATGCTTATTTTTTTGGGATCCATTTTATTTTATCATTTCATCCTTCAAATTCTCATAGAGTTCTCTATTATGAATTAAGCGGGATTGAATTCGCATCAAACTATGATCCAATTGAATTTTTATGTAATCCACGTTGTCTGGATGGCTTTTTATATCATCTTGATAACGGGAATCTACAAAAAAATGGGGAAATACACCTTGAAACGCTAATCAGAATATTGAAGTCATTACGAAAATGGTGAATGTATTATTTTCCGTTTTTTAATAACATTGTTGGCGGTCTATACATTAAAAATTGAAACGATTGTTTTTACTTTTCTATTCCACGTCTTAAAAAAATTATTGAAAAAATCGAAGAACAAAAACAATAAAAGACTTAATGCTTAAATAAATCAAAACAAATTATAATTTTATGTCAAAATTATCTGATAAGGTAAATGAATATTTAAAAAAAGGAAACTTTCGGCCTCATCAACAAGGAACCGATATACTTGAATTATCAGGAATAAGTGGTTCAAATATTCATGGTTTTATTGTTCAGATTATTGGAAAAGATACGGAAAAGAATAAATTTTCATGTTTACTTATTGTCGCCAAATTTCCCATAAAAATTCCTCCAAATAAAAGAGAGAGAATTCAATGTTTTTTTAATGAGTTAAACAGGGATATGTGGTATACTTATCTGTTAATTGACATGGAAACGGGAGATGTTACTTGTACAACATCAAATATCTCAAATAGTGATGATGCATGGAATGAGAGTTTCATTGACCCGATATTATTCCTACCCTTGAATAGACTTGATGGTTTAACTCATTATATAATGGAATTATTGTATTCTGAAAAAACGGTATATGAAATTTTACAGAAAATGTATGAACAAAAATAAGATAATAGGATCTTGGGAAATTTACTTTTTTTAAAAAAAAAACACATAATCAATCAGCGCGTGGCCAGGGAAGTAGAATTCTCGAACCTAGGATCTTCAGGAGTGTTTTTCAAAATTTCTTGTTATATTTTATACTCATAATGTCATAATAATAATCAAAAAACAGGTAATTCATGGATTATAAGACCCGGTTCAGGATTTTTGCTCTTATAGCAATCCTGATCTGCATCCCCCTCATAGCCGATGCGGCATCTGTTCCGCCAGACTCAGCGATAACTTACACGATCACCATCCAGGAGGATGGTACCGCGATATGGCATGTGGAGTACCGGACTCCTCTTGCATCCGATGAGGACGTTGAAATGTTTGATGCCTATGCCCACAATATGTCCTCAACCTATCTTCCCCAGTTCCAGAATCTGATGAAGCGCTCTGCATCAGAAGCTGCGGCCGCTACTTCACGCCCCATGGAAACTGGCAATTTTTCTGGTGATGCTGTCATACAGACGTCGCCGACGGGTCGATACGGGGTCGTGTCCTATTCGTTCAGCTGGAAAAGTTTTGCAAAAACAGGAAGCAACCTTGCCATTGGAGACGCGCTGGCAGGTGGATTGTACCTGGCAAAAGAAAATACCCTCATCGTCCGGTATCCCGTCGGCTATACCGTCAGTGTTGCAGAACCGGCGCCGGATCAGGTACGGGACGGGCTGATCTGGTATGGCCTACGTTCATTTGGGGCAGGGGAACCTCATCTGGTCTTTGAAAAATCCGTCTTCCCCCTTCTTTCATTCCTGGTGGGATCAGGCATTGTTTTTTTTGTGATTCTGGGTGCTGTTGTACTCATTTCCAAAAAACGTTCCCATGAAACGGACGATCCTGATGAAACGGCAGTCCCGTTGCGTGAAACGGATCTTATCAGCCTCGAAGAGAAGATCATCCAGCTGCTGAAAACAAACGGGGGGGAACAGTACCAGTCGGAGATTGTCAAAAACCTGGGCCTGCCCAAGTCAACGGTAAGTGCAACGCTTAACGACCTCCACCAACGTGGCATTATCCAGAAGATCAAAAAAGGACGGGAAAATCTCATAAGGCTGATATGATTATTACAGGATCAACCGGTATTCACCTCATCTATAGTCTCTTTTCCTGATCCTTTTGGTTTTTAAGCTTTAACCGCTACCGTGAACATTTTTTACTATCAGCTACCTTGGTTAGTACGGAATAACTATGACAATAGACTGGTACAAAGAATTCGTTAACCTGGATTACACGCCGGCCCCTGATGACCTCATATGCATGTTTTATTTTGAACCAGCTGCCGGAATCCGGAGTAAGGAAGCTGCGGGAAGGATTGCATCGGAGAGTTCGACAGGGACATGGACTACCCTCCACACACTCCCGCCCCGTATGAAAAATCTTGAGGCAAAAGCATTTGATATCGAAGGAAACGTCGTAAAAATTGCCTATCCCCTTGCGCTCTGGGAAGAGGGTAATGCGGTTCAGCTACTAAGCGGGATTGCCGGTAACGTTTTTGGGATGAAAGCAGTGAGAAACCTTCGGTTGATCGATGTTGCATTGCCCCAGGCATATGTCAATCATTTCAAAGGTCCGTATTTTGGCAATGATGGAATAAGGAAGATGATGAAGGTCAACAAACGTCCCCTTACAGGCGCCGTGCCCAAGCCCAAGATCGGGTTTTCTGCCGAGGAACATGCAGAGGTCGGCTACGAGACCTGGATGGGCGGGTTTGATTTTGTCAAGGATGATGAGAACCTCACGTCGACTCCCTTCAACCGGTTTGAGGACCGGGTAAAAATGCTCTCGAAGAAGCGTGACAAGGCAGAACAAGAGACCGGGGAGAAAAAATCGGCATTCCTCAATATATCCGCTGATACAGAAACCATGAAAAAAAGGGCAGACTTTCTGGCTGAGTATAGCTGGAACTATGCGATGATTGATGTGATCGTTGCGGGGACCGCGAGTGTAATGACAATGCGGGACTACTGTTCCGATCTTGGTCTTGCGATCCATGCACACCGGGCGATGCATGCAACCTTTGATCGGAATAAAAAGCATGGTATTACCATGCAATTCCTCGCAAAACTCATGCGACTCATAGGAGTATCCCAGATCCATACGGGTACGGCAGTCGGCAAACTGACCGGGACAAAGAGGGAAGCAGTAGCCCTTGCCGATGTACTACGGGAGAAAAAAACCCCTGCTGTCGAGGGAATGCTTCTTGAGCAGGACTGGGGCAGGATCAAATCAGCGTTTCCCGTCTCTTCCGGGGGGCTCCACCCCGGACTTGTCCCTGATGTGCTGAACATTTACGGTAATGAACTTGTGCTTCTTGTCAGCGGTGGCATCCATGGGCACCCGAAGGGAACCCGCGCAGGAGCAAAGGCCACTATGCAGGCAATCGAGGCATGGCAGGAAGGTATTAGCGTCGAAGAAAAAGCAAAGAAGTCAAAAGAACTTAGAGAGGCTCTGGAGAAGTGGGGGCATTATAAACCAAAGTAGGGAGATACCTCTCAAACGCTTTTTTTTCTTGAAAGACAGATGCATGAGAAAACTTGTGCTGTCCATTTTTTATTTATATTTTAAAGTGAGGGTGGGTGCCCCCGTTTCTCTCCCTTGTGGAGGAGGCGGCCCACAGAAAGCATCCCTTCGACCCCCCTCTCCATTTCTCCTGTCTCCCCTGAGAATCTCACGTAAACCTTATGGGGACTTTCACATTTCGGGGGATGCCCGAAGGGTAAGGGAAGAGGGAACGATACAGTCAGAATAATCTCTCTAAATCCCACGAAAAATTGTATTGCTCCTACATAATTATGGGGGTTGAGACCCCCATGCCCCCTGTTGCGATGAACGTCGCCGCCCCCGACGGGGCGCCCCCGCGGCGGATCAGGAACTAAATCCGTAAACCTCCTGCCCCGCCGTGCGTCGGAGAGGCCCTGAGGCGGGGAACACTCACAAATATTTAGATTTTCATAATTTGGGTGTAGAACTCTGATCATGCCCTTCCTCGAAAGAGCCAAAGATACAAAATCTCATCTTTCCCTACCGGAAAATTATTCTTTATATCATATCTTTCCTGCAATCATTTCTGTCAGAAATTCCGGATACGTACCTGGGCTTTTCCAAAAGGGATTGTTATAACAAATCAGAAATTTTTTGGGAAGTCTTGTACTAAATCCCTATTCATTTTCCTGCCACAACCCAATTCCTTTTAATAAATGCATCCGAAATCCTATGCACCTATGACAGAGTTTCAGCTCGCGTCCGGTTTTGCTCCCGCCGGATCACAACCTGAAGCGATAAGACAGTTAATCCATGGACTGGAAAACAACGACCAGTTCCAGACATTGCTGGGAGTTACCGGCTCAGGTAAGACATTTACGATGGCAAACGTGATCGCTGCGGGTAACAGGCCTGCGCTTGTGCTTGCTCACAACAAGACCCTTGCGGCCCAGCTGTACCAGGAATTCTGCGATTTCTTCCCGCATAACCGGGTCGAATATTTTGTCTCCTATTACGATTATTACCAACCGGAATCCTACATCCCTGCAAAGGACCAGTATATCGAGAAGGACTCAGCGATAAATCCCAAAATAGAGATGCTGCGCCTTTCGGCCACTGCCTCACTTTCCTTCAGGCGCGACGTGATCATCGTCGCTTCGGTCTCCTGTATTTTCGGCCTTGGTAATCCCGAGAACTTCCGGAATATGGGATTTGAGCTCTCGGTCGGCCAGAAAATCACCCGGAAGGATATCATGAGCCGGCTCATCGATATACTCTTTGAGAGAAACGACCTCGAGCTGATGCCCGGCAGGTTCCGTGTCAAAGGGGACATCATTGATATCGTTCCCGGTTACTTCAACGATATTATCCGGATTGAAATGTTCGGTGACGAGATTGAACGTATCCGCGAAATAGACAAAAACACGGGTGGAAAGAAAGAGGAGATGAGATATTTCTATATCTACCCCGCACGTCACTTTGTCACCCCGGAAGGTACCCGGAAAACGGCGATTGCATCGATTCGCAGGGAACTAGACGAGATTCTGCCGACACTGGGGATTATCGAGGCGCATCGGCTCGAACAGCGGACCAACTTCGATCTTGAGATGATCGAAGAGACCGGTTCGTGCAAGGGGATCGAGAACTATTCGCGGCATTTCGATGGCAGGGAAGCCGGAGAGAAACCCTACTGTCTCCTTGATTATTTCCCCGAGGATTTCCTGATGTTCATCGACGAAAGCCACCAGACAATCCCTCAGCTGCACGGTATGTATAACGGTGACCGTTCACGGAAGAAGGCACTGATCGACTATGGTTTCCGTCTCCCGAGTGCGTACGACAACCGCCCGCTGAAGTTTCACGAGTTCGAGCAGTACATGGGTAATGTGGTCTTTGTTTCAGCGACGCCGGGCGAGTATGAGTTAAAAAAATCTACCCAGCTGGTCGAGCAGATCATCCGCCCGACTGGGCTGGTAGATCCCATGGTAGAGGTTCGCCCGATCGAAGGTCAGACAGATGATGTCATACGGGAGGTCAGGGCGACGATAAAACGGGGCGACCGCATTCTTGTTACCACCCTTACAAAAAAACTTGCAGAAGAGCTCTCCGAGTTCCTCGCAGAACAGGGCATCCGGACACGATACCTTCATTCTGAGATCGAGACTCTCGAACGCAGCGAGATCATCAGGGAACTCCGGCTCGGGAAATTCGATGTGCTCGTCGGGATTAATCTCCTGCGGGAGGGACTTGATATTCCTGAAGTCGGTTTCATCGGTATCCTCGATGCTGACAAGGAGGGTTTCCTGCGTGATGCGCGAAGCCTGATCCAGATCATCGGCCGTGCAGCACGAAATATCAACTCAAAGGTCGTGCTGTATGCTGATGTAATGACCGATTCGATGAAGCGGGCGATTTCCGAGACTAAACGGCGGCGGGACCTACAGATTGGGTATAACACTGACCATGGCATAATTCCGATTACTATCAGGAAACCTGTCAAGGATAAAGAAGTTGAGATCAAGGATACCCGGCATGTCCCCCGTCCTGAAATTCCCAACGTGGTCATCGAGCTTGAAAAGCAGATGCAGGATGCGGCAGATAGTCTCGACTTTGAACGGGCGATTGCCCTGCGGGAACAGATTAAAAAGCTACAGGAGCGATTACGTGAGGCCGGGAAACGTTCTCATGAAAAGTAGCATGGCAAAATTTATTGGTACTATGATTCCTTCCACTCTCATCAGTAAGAAAATTTTGTGATACCCACGCTGTCGTTTCAACAATAGATGAAATAGGTTACTCGATGCCAATAAATAATGTCCTAACTATTAAAGAATTAAAAACAACGGATGCAAGAATATAAACCGGAGGTATTTTTTGACAAATATCACCCCAAATAATCTTTCTGATTATAATGGGGAGGCAGAATTTTACGAGAGTGTCGGCATTCATCAAAAATTGAAACACAAATTCATTGATTTATATCTCAAGATATGGGTTGAAAACGTCGGTCAAAGGTCTAGAACAACGCCACCCACTGTAGATTTTTTTGATCTATATGCTGCAAGTGGATTAGCCCATGATCAAAATACAGGAGAGACTTGGGAGGGTTCTGCACTTCTTGCAGCAAAAGCATTTGGGGAATATCCCAATGGAAGACTGTTATTTCTTAACTCATATGATGAAAACCCGACTACTTGTAAACATCAAATAGAAATATTAAAAAGAAATATCCAAAATTTGGAAGATTGTCCTCATGTTAATGAAAAAACCAGATTTTTTTCAGCTGACATTCATCAGGCAACTGATGAGGCATTACGAATTGTCAATAAAGATTATCCAAGTTTATGGATTTTAGATCCATATCATCCTGATCAATTGCCTTGGAAAATTATTGAAAGAATAGGATCCACATCCGGAAAACCATTTATTGATAAAAAATCCGGTAGATCTGTGATGAAAAAACCCGAATTAATCATCAATCTAATGACATCGATTCTTCAGAGAAACATAGATCGCAAGCCGGAATTATTGAGCAATGCAATTGGTTTGTCTCAAGAGAATTGGACCCCATTGTATGAAAAATACGAAGAAAAATGGAAACGTTTAGGCGTTGAAAAGTGCACGAGACACATAATTCTTGATATATACGCAGAACGGTTATCGCAATTGTACAAAAACCCGCCAATCATCGCTGAAGTAAATGCAGCCGAAGGGGGGATTGTCTACGCTATGCTGTTAGTAACTGATAGCAATGCCGGATACTATAATATGAAAAAGAAAATGGATGAGTGGCAGGATTACAAAATATATCAATGGAAACCGGAAGCAAAATTATCCGTATTTAAAAGGAAAAACCCAGATCAAAAAGACATTACAACATGGTTTTAATCAGCAAAATTTTTCTAAATCTTTTTTGATGTAATACTCATTACCGTATTTTTCAATTTTGTCTATTACATCCTCTCTGAACTTTTTCCAATCGACATTTTTTTGTTGTGCATTATAGTTCAATTTTCCAACTTTGTAAAAGTCGACAAATTTTTGCGTTTTATCAATAAATTTAAGAGCATCTTCGGGAAACCATACCGGCTCCAATGAAACACAAGTAAATATTCCCAATTT
>Ga0326726_10001527_pt1 | contig 21506 bp, 21 predicted proteins | sample MHFenrmetagenome_2_FD_207603 | JGI IMG/M metagenome (GOLD analysis project Ga0326726, IMG submission 207603) | Lab enriched peat soil microbial communities from Michigan Hollow, Ithaca, NY, United States - MHF15MN | ecosystem: Environmental > Terrestrial > Soil > Wetlands > Peat | place: USA... | reverse complement strand
TTGCCGGGCGGTGTTTTTGACGCACCTTGCGCAGCGCCCTACATTTGCGTGAAGGTCCACGTCTTCGGGAGTCGTCATGCAGGATATCGTACAGAAGCTGGTGAGGCCGTTCGGCGGCGCAGTGACGGTGGACGCGGGTGGCGCCGTCGCTGTGCCGCAGCCTGCTGCGCTCGCCGGCCCAGTGACGGATCAGCTCGCCGACGCCGCTGTGTTCGGCGATGCGACGTGGCGGGACGCCGCGCGCTGGCTGCTGTGGGAGATCGGGCAGGTGGTGGACGTGCGGCCGGCCTCGATTCACGACCTCTATATGGCGCGGGGCAAGGGGCAGGTCCACGGCTTCACGGTGCCTGCGATCAACATCCGGGGCATGGCCTACGACTCGGCGCGCGCGCTCTTCCGCGCGGCCGTCAAGCGCCAGGCCGGCGCCTTCCTCGTCGAGATCGCGCGCTCGGAGATGGCCTACACCGACCAGCGCCCGGCCGAGTACGTGGCCGTGCTCATCGCGGCGGCGCTGCGCGAGGGGTTCCGCGGCCCGCTCTTCGTCCAGGGCGACCACTTCCAGATCAACGCCAAGAAGTACGCTTCCGACCCGGAGGGAGAGGTCGGGGCGGTGCAGGCGCTGATCAGGGAGGCCGTCGCCGCGGGCTTCTACAACATTGACGTGGACACTTCCACGCTGGTGGATCTCAAGCAGCCAACCCTCGACTCTCAGCAGCGCGTCAACTACGAGCGCGCCGCCGAGCTGACGGCCGCGATCCGCGCGGAGGAGCCCCAGGGCGTGACCATCTCGGTCGGGGCGGAGATCGGCGAGGTCGGCGGAAAGAACAGCACGATCGAGGAGCAGCACGCCTTCATGGACGGCTACCGGCGCGCGCTCGCCGCGCGCGGCGCCAAGCTGACCGGGATCTCGAAGATCAGCGTCCAGACGGGGACGAGCCACGGGGGCGTCGTGCTGCCGGACGGCTCGATCGCGGAGGTGAAGCTCGACCTCGACACCCTGCGCATACTGTCGGAGGACGCGCGCAAGCAGTACGGGATGGCGGGCGCGGTGCAGCACGGTGCCTCGACGCTGCCGCCGGAGGCGTTCGTCCGCTTCCCGGAAGTCGAGGCGGCGGAGATCCACCTGGCGACGGCCTTCCAGTCGCTGCTGTTCGATCACGAGGCGACGCCGGCCGCGTTCAAGGCGAAGATCTACGACTGGCTGCGCGAGAACGCGGCCAGCGAACGCAAGGCCGGGGAGACGGACGAGCAGTTCTTCTATAAGACGCGCAAGAAGGCGCTCGGCCCGTTCAAGAAGGACTGGTGGACGCTGCCGGAGGCCGTGCGCGGGGCGCTGGGCGAGGCGCTGGAGGATCAGTTCTCCTTCCTCTTCGAGGCGCTGAAGGTGAGCCACAGCGCGGAGATGGTCGCGCACTACGTGAAGGCCCCGGTGAAGCACCGAGCCGAACCGGCCGCCGAGGTGGCGGCGGCGCCGGACGATGCGGAAGCCGGGGAATAGGGGAGGGGGACGCGATGGCGAGGCACAGCGATGACGACGAGGTGGTGGTGGTGGAGAAGCACGGCTCCCCGGTGGTGCCCTTTCTCTGGGGGCTCGCCATCGGGGCGGGACTGGCGTTGCTCTTCGCGCCGATGAGCGGCGAGGACCTGCGCGAGAACATCCGCCTGCGCAGCAAGAAGCTGAAACATCTCGCCGCGGAGAAGGCCGAGGAGTTGGAAGACCTGGTCGCCGGCGGATATGAGAAGGCGCGGGCCAAGGTGGAGGCGGGGCTCGAGACCGCGAAGCAGCGGGTGCACGAGGGGCGGCAGGCGGCGCATGACGTCGTCGAGGCCGGCCGCGGCGCAGCGCTGACCGCGCGGGAGGAGCTGGAAAAGCGGCTGGCCGACGCCCGGGAGTCCCGGCGCGGCGCCCGCCAGAACCCGAAGGACGACGAATCCGGCGCGTAAGCGCGACCCGTGGCGCGAAAAAAGCGTCTCCGCTGGCTCTTTGTCTGGCACGACGTACGGAACTTCGTCCGCCGCGTCTGGGAAGGCGCACAGGAATCGAACGTGTCGTTCCTCGCCAGTGGCCTCGCCTTCAACGCCCTGCTCGCCGCCATCCCCTTCGGATTCATCGTCCTGGCCCTGATCGGACACGTCCTCAACGCCAATGCAGCGGCCTCGCGCCTCGAGCTGGCGACGTACTTGCAGCACCTGTTCCCGAGCTACGGGCCGCAGGCCTCCAGTCCTTTCCAGCCCGTGATCCGGCTGACGGAGGAAGTCGTACGCGCGCGCGGCAAGCTGACCCTGGTCGGCCTCCCGCTCTTCGTCTGGTTCGCGACCGGCCTGTTCGGCTCGCTGCGCACCGTGCTGTGCGAGGTCTTCGACACGCAGGAGACGCGCTCCTGGCTCCGCGGCAAGCTGTACGACGTGGGGCTGGTGGTCGCCACGGGGCTTCTCGTCGCCGCCTATGCGCTCCTGAGCGACGGCCTCTCCGTTCTGGTGCGCCACGTCGGCTTCGTCGAGTATTTCGCCGCGCAGCTGCTGGCCTTCGGCTTCCTGCTCGCGCTGTTCGTGACGATCTTCAAGTACGCGCCGGCGCGGCGGATCCAGTGGAGTACCGCGCTGATGGCCGCGCTGACCTGCGCGGTGGGCTTCGACGTTGCCAAGGAGCTGCTGGGCACCTACTTCCGCGCCTTCGTCCGGACCGACCAGCTGGCGAGCAACGCCACCCTGGGGGCGATCCTCCTCCTCGTCGCCTGGGTGTACTACATGGCGTACGTCTTTCTGATCGGCGCCCAGATCGCCCAGGTCTACGAGCTGGGTCGGCGCAAGGGGGCACAGCGCGCCACGCTGCACTAGGAGTTCCATGAGCACTCCGACCATAGACCTTCGCAGCGACACCGTCACCCGCCCCTCGGCCGCGATGCGGCGCGCGATGGCCGAAGCGGAAGTCGGCGACGACGTCCTGGACCACGACCCGACGACGCTCCGGCTGGAGGAGCGCATCGCCGAGCTGCTCGGCAAGGAGGCGGCGCTCTTCTTCCCGAGCGGGACGCAGGCCAACCAGAGCGGGATCTGGCTGAACACGCGTCCCGGCACCGAGCTGCTGATCGAAGCGAATGCGCACCTGGTCCACTACGAGATCGCCGGCGTGGCGGCGTTGTCCGGGGCGCAGATCCGCCCGATCGCGACGCCCGACGGTCTCCTCACGGCCGAGCTGGTGCGCGGCGCGCTGCGCGCCCCGTCGAAGCACGTGCCGCGCGCCACGGCGATCGCGATCGAGAACACCCACAACTCGGCCGGAGGAAAGGTGATGCCGGTCGCGGTCGCGGAGGCCATCGGGGCGGTGGCGCGGGAGGCGAAGGTCAACCTGCACCTCGACGGCGCGCGTCTCTGGAACGCGGCGGCCGCCCTGGACGTGCCGGCCGCGCGCCTCGCCACGCCGGCGGACACCGTGATGGTGAGCCTCTCCAAGGGCCTCGGCTGCCCCGTGGGCTCCTGTCTCGCGTTCCCGCGCGCGGCGCGGGATGACGTCTACGAGATACGGAAGCGCCTGGGCGGCGGGATGCGCCAGTCGGGCATCCTGACCGCGGCCGGTCTCTGGGCGCTGGATCACAACCTCGGCCGCCTGGCCGAGGACCACGCCAACGCCAAGCGGCTGGCTTCCGGGCTCGCTGGGCATCCAGCCGTGAGGCCGCTGGAGCCCGAAACCAACATCGTGATGCTGGACCTCGTGCGCGAGCGGGACACGTCGGACGCGGTGATCCCGAAGTTGGCCGCGCGCGGCGTGCTCGTCGTCTCGTTCGGGCCGAAGCGGCTCAGAGCTGTGACGCACCTCGACGTGAGCGAGCAGGACATCGTGCGCGCGGTCGCGATCATCGCCGAGGTGCTGCGGTAGCAAGGAGTTACCGGCGTCTTGATGTAATCTTGACGGCTTCGTCTCGTCTTCTGACACCGTCTTGACTCTCTGCCGCTTATGCTCCCCCGGCTACACCAGGAGGGGGAGATGCTCGACATCGTCTACATCCTAGTCACGCTGGCCTTCTTCGGCCTGATGCTGGCCTATGTCCGCGGCTGCCAGCACCTGGGGAAGGAAGGCACTGGCGAGGAGGACCGGCCGTGAGCGCCGAGACAGTCGTCGGCGGCCTGGTCTCGCTCGCCATCCTGGTCTACCTGGTCTACACGCTGCTCCGTCCCGAGAGGTTCTGAGCCGCCATGACCGCGATCGGCTGGCTGCAGATCATCGTCTTCTCCCTGGCGGTGCTCGCCGTCACGAAGCCCGTGGGCGTGTACCTGGTGCGCGTCTACGACGGCTCCGTGCGCTTGCTCGCGCCGGTGGAGCGGGCGATCTACCGCGTGTGCGGCATCGATCCGGCCGAGGACCAGCACTGGACGCGCTACGCGGCCGGCCTGCTGATCTTCAGCGCCGCCTCGATGCTGGTGACGTACGTCGCGCTGCGGCTGCAGGCGCACCTGCCGTTGAACCCGTTCGCCCGCGCCGCCGTGCCCGACCGCCAGGCGTTCGAGACCGCCGCCTCCTTCACGACCAACACCAACTGGCAGTCGTACTCCGGCGAGACGGTGATGAGCTACCTCTCGCAGATGACCCAGCTGGCCTTCCACAACTTCACCTCGGCGGCCTCGGGCGTCGCGGCGGCCGTGGCGCTGGCGCGCGGCATCGCCCGCCGCTCCGGCGGCCGCATCGGCAACTTCTGGACGGACCTGGTCCGCGGGACGCTGTACGTCTTCCTCCCGCTGTCGTTCGTCCTGGCGCTGCTGTTCGTGCAGCAGGGGATGATCCAGAACTTCCATCCGTACGTCACCGCAACGACGCTCGAGGGGGCCAAGCAGGTGCTGGCGATGGGGCCCGTGGCCAGCCAGGAGGCGATCAAGCAGCTCGGCACCAACGGGGGCGGGTTCTTCAACGCCAACGCGGCGCACCCGTTCGAGAACCCGACGCCGTGGACGAACTTCCTCTCGACGCTCGCGATCTTCATCGTGCCGGCGGGGCTCACCTACATGTTCGGGCGGATGGTGAAGAACCAGAAGCACGGCTGGGCGCTCTGGGCGGCGATGTTCGTGCTGTTCTTGGGCGGCGTGACGACGGCGTACTGGGCCGAGGCGAAGGGCAATCCGATCCACGCCGCCCGCGGCGTGGACGTCGTGGCGTCCGCGACGAATCCCGGCGGCAACATGGAAGGGAAGGAGGTCCGGTTCGGCATCGCCGGCTCCGCGCTCTACGCGACCGTGACGACCGATGCTTCCTGCGGCGCCGTCAACAGCATGCACGACTCCTTCACGCCGCTGGGCGGACTGGTGCCGCTGGTCAACATCCAACTCGGCGAGCTGATCTTCGGCGGCGTCGGCTCGGGACTCTACGGGATGCTGGTGATGGCCATCCTCACCGTGTTCATCGCCGGGCTGATGGTCGGCCGAACGCCGGAGTACCTCGGCAAGAAGATCCAGAGCCGCGAGGTGCGGATGGCGATGCTCTACGTGCTGATCTTCCCCGCGGTCATCCTGCTCTTCACGGCGGCGTCGGCGGTCCTGCCGGCCGGGCTCAAGGGCCTCAACAACGCGGGCCCGCACGGGCTCTCGGAGATCCTGTACGCGTTCAGCTCGGTGACCGGCAACAACGGCAGCGCCTTCGCCGGCCTGACCGGGTCCACTTACTACTACAACACGTTGCTCGGTCTGGGCACCCTGTTCGGGCGGTTCGCCATGATGGTGCCGATGGTCGCGCTGGCCGGCTTCCTCTCGGAGCGCAGGATCGTGCCCGCGTCGGCCGGGACGTTCCCGGTCACGACGCCGCTGTTCGTCGTGCTCCTGATCGGCGTCATCCTCATCGTCGGCGCCCTCACCTTCTTTCCGGCGCTCTCCCTGGGCCCGGTCGTTGAGCACCTGCTGATGACCGCGGGGAGGGTGTTCTAGATGGCAACGCTCAAGCGACCGCTGTTCGATCCGCCCATCGTCCGGCGGGCGATCCGGGAGTCGTTCCTGAAGCTCGATCCCCGGCACATGGTGCGGAACCCCGTGATGTTCGTCGTCCTCGTGGGCAGCGTGCTCACCACGCTGGTCCTGGTGCGCGACATCCTGGAGGGCCGTGGCGGGGCCGGCTTCACGGTGCAGATCGCGCTGTGGCTCTGGTTCACCGTCGTGTTCGCGAATTTCGCCGAGGCGATGGCCGAGGGGCGGGGCAAGGCGCAGGCCGACGCCCTGCGGGGTTCCCGCACGCGGACCCTGGCGAAGCGGTTGCGCGACCCGAAGGACCGGCAGTCGGGCCTGCCGGTCTGGGCCGGGGAGCTGCGCCGCGGCGACGTCGTCGTCTGCCAGCCCGGCGATCTGATCCCCGGCGACGGCGAGGTGATCGAGGGCGTCGCGTCGGTGGACGAATCGGCGATCACCGGCGAGTCGGCCCCCGTCATCCGCGAGTCGGGCGGCGACCGCTCTGCCGTCACGGGCGGCACGAAGGTGCTGTCCGACTGGCTCGTCATCCGCATCACGGCGAACCCGGGCGAGACCTTCCTCGACCGCATGATCGGCCTGGTGGAGGGCGCCACCCGGCAGAAGACGCCCAACGAGATTGCGCTGATCATCCTGCTGTCCGGGCTGACCATCGTGTTCCTCCTGGCCGTGGTCACCCTGCAGCCGTTCGCGATCTACTCCGGCAGCGCGGTCTCGATCCCGATCCTCGTCGCCCTGCTGGTCTGCCTGATCCCGACCACCATCGGCGGCCTGCTGTCCGCCATCGGCATCGCGGGCATGGACCGGATGATCCAGCACAACGTCATCGCGATGAGCGGCCGGGCGGTGGAGGCCGCGGGCGACGTGGACACGCTGCTGCTCGACAAGACCGGCACCATCACGCTCGGCAACCGGCAGGCGGTGGCGCTGATCCCGGCCGAGGGAGTCTCCGGCGAGAGCCTCGCCGACGCCGCCCAGCTCGCCTCGCTGGCCGACGAGACGCCGGAGGGGCGCAGCATCGTCGTGTTGGCCAAGACGAGCTACGGGCTCCGCGAGCGGGACATCCACGGCCTCGGCGCGACCTTCATCCCGTTCAGCGCCCAGACCCGGATCAGCGGAGTGAATCTCAACGGGCGCCGGATCCGCAAGGGAGCGGCGGAGGCGATCGCGGCCTTCGTGGCCGAGCAGGGCGGCTCCGTGCCGAAGGGTGTCCAGGCCTCGGTCGAAGCGATCGCGCGCGAGGGAGGCACGCCGCTCGTGGTAGCCGAAGGCGCGCGGGCCCTGGGCGTCGTGCACCTCAAGGACATCGTGAAGGGCGGCATCAAGGAGCGCTTCGCCGAGCTGCGGCGCATGGGCATCAAGACGGTGATGATCACGGGCGATAACCCGCTCACCGCCGCCGCGGTCGCAGCCGAGGCCGGGGTGGACGACTTCCTGGCCGAGGCGAAGCCCGAGGACAAGATGGCGCTGATCAAGCGTGAGCAGGCCGGCGGCCGTCTGGTCGCGATGACCGGGGACGGAACGAACGACGCGCCGGCGCTCGCCCAGGCGGACGTCGCCGTCGCGATGAACACCGGCACGCAGGCCGCCAAGGAGGCGGGGAACCTGATTGACCTCGACTCCAACCCGACCAAGCTCATCGAGGTCGTGGAGATCGGGAAGCAGCTCCTGATCACGCGCGGCGCGCTCACGACCTTCTCGATCGCCAACGACGTGGCCAAGTATTTCGCCATCATCCCGGCCATGTTCGTCGCCACCTATCCGGCGCTGCAGGCCCTCAACGTCATGCGACTGCACACCGCGCAGTCGGCGGTGCTGTCCGCGGTCGTCTTCAACGCCCTCATCATCATCGCCCTCATCCCGCTCGCCCTCCGTGGCGTGCGGTGGCGGCCGGCGCCGGCCGCGCAGATCCTGCGGCGCAATCTCTGGATCTACGGCGTGGGCGGCATCCTGATCCCGTTCGCGGGGATCAAGCTCCTCGACGTGGCTCTCACCCTTCTTCACCTGGCCTGACGATGCTCAAGAACCAGCTTCGTCCAGCGATCGTCGTGACGCTCGCCCTGATGCTCATCACGGGCGTGCTCTATCCGGGCGTCGTCACGGGGATCGCGCAACTCCTCTTCCCGCGGCAGTCCAACGGCTCACTGGTCACGGTGGACGGGCGGGTCGTCGGCAGCCTGCTGATCGGGCAGTCGTTCGCGGGTGCCGGCTACTTCCACTCGCGGCCGTCGGCCGCGGGCGCCGGCTACGACGACACTCTCTCCGCCGGCACCAACCTGGGCCCGACCAGCGCGAAGCTGGCCGACACCCTGATCGTGGGGGCCGTCGACAGCGCGGTGAGGCTGGATCACTGGGTGAAGGGGCAGATCCCGGCCGACCTCGTCACCTCGTCGGGCTCGGGGCTCGATCCCGACATCTCGCCGGCCAGCGCCGAGGGACAGGTGGCGCGGGTCGCCCGGGCGCGGGGGCTGTCCCCCGACTCGGTTCGCGCACTGGTCGCCCGCCACACGAAGGGGCGCGCGCTCGGCATCTTCGGCGAGCCCCGCGTCAACGTTCTCTGGCTCAACCTGGCTCTGGACAGTCTTGGAGGTCACAAGTGATTGCACGTCTCGCCCTCGCCGGACTCGTCGTGCCCGCTCTGCTCGCGGCGCAGGACACGACGCATGCCGCTCCGGCAGCCCCGGCGCCGTTCGCCTTCGCCGACTTCACCTGGCTGCAGGGCAACCCGCGCAGCCATCAGTCGGTGCTCGACTCGAAGTACTTTACGGGCGAGTTCCGGCTCGACGCGTCGTACATCTTGGACTTCAATCGTCCCGCGGACCACACCTTGGTCGGGACGAGCGAGAGCGGGCGCACCGCGGAGGTCCAGGTCCAGCAGCTCGGTATCGGGGGCGACTTCCACACCGACCACGCCATCGGCCGGCTGATGACGCAGTTCGGGATGTACTCGACGATGACGCCGCGCAACGACGCGAGTCCCGCGCGCGGCCAGTGGAACCTGTCCGATGCCTATCGCTACATCTCCGAGGCGTACGGCGGCTACCACTGGAACAAGTGGAGCGGGATCAATCTCGAGGCCGGCATCTTCATGTCGTACGTGGGCCTGTTCGGCTACTACAACTTCGACAACTGGGCCTACCAGCCGTCGTACGTGTCGTCGAACACCCCGTGGTTCTTCAACGGGCTCAGGCTGCAGATCTTCCCCAGCGACAAGCTCAAGATCGAGCCGTGGCTCATCAACGGCTGGCAGTCGTACGGGATGTTCAACGGGAGTCCGGGCTACGGGATGCAGATTCTGTGGCGGCCGACCGGCTCGGTCTCGGTGCTGTCCAACAACTACTATGGGTACGACTGGCTGGGCCTCCCCGGGCGCTCTCGTGTGCACACCGACAACAGCGTCCAGGTCAAGTACCTCGACCGCCCCAACGGCTTCCCCGACAAGGTCGCGTTCTCGCTGACCGTGGACGCGGGATGCGAGAACGGCGGCGGCGTAAGCTGCACCGGCACGGCGCTCGGCCCCAAGCAGGCGTTCCTCGGCTACATGCTCTACAACCGCTTCTGGTTCTCCCGCGACAAGTACGCCGTCACGGTCGGCGGCGGCCAGATGACCAATCCCGGGCGGTACCTGGTGCTGATGCCGCCGATCAACGGTGCGACGGCGTTCTCCGGAACGCCGTATTTCACCGAGAACCCCGGCGACCGGTTCTCGGCCTGGGACGCCTCGATCACCTTCGACTACATGCCCGACGACTTCGTGACGTTCCGCGCCGAGTTCGATCATCGCCACGCGAGCGTGCCGTACTTCGCCGGTCCGGGAGGCGTGACGCCTCCCGGCGGCAACCAGGGCGCGCCCGGATCGAGTGTGCCCAACTGGACGCCCGACTTGCGCCAGACCGAGAACCGGATCAACTGCGCGATTCTCGTGAAGCTCTAGACACGCGTTCCAGCCGCCGGCGCGGTGCCCTCACCCGCGCCCCGGCCCGATGCTAGCTTAGGCGGGTGAGCACCACGGACCGCCGCCCGAACCCCGAGGCCCTCCTCGCACAGGTGCGGGAGGAGGAGCGGCGGGCCTCGCGCGGCAACCTCAAGATCTTCTTCGGCGCGTCCCCCGGCGTTGGGAAGACGTACGCGATGCTGGAGGCGGCGCGCGCCCGCGCCCGCGAGGGCGTGGACGTGCTGGTGGGTGTGGTCGAGACCCACGGCCGCCCGGAGACCGCCGCGCTGCTCGAGGGGCTGCCCACCCTGCCGCGTCGCTCGCAGGAGTACCGCGGGATCCAGCTCCAGGAGTTCGATCTCGAGGCCGCATTGCAGCGGCGGCCGGGCCTGCTGCTGGTGGACGAGTTGGCCCACACCAACGCCCCTGTCTCCCGCCACGCCAAGCGCTGGCAGGACGTCGAGGAGCTGCTCGCAGCGGGCATCAGCGTCTACTCCACCCTGAACGTCCAGCATCTGGAGAGCCTCAACGACGTGGTCGCCCAGATCACCGGGGTCACGGTCCGAGAAACCCTGCCGGATTCCGTGTTCGACCAGGCCGACGAGCTGGAGCTGGCCGACCTCTCCGCCGACGACCTCCTCTCCCGGCTGCGCGAGGGGAAGGTCTACCTGCCCGAGCAGGTCGCCCACGCGGTCGAGCGGTTCTTCCGCAAGGGCAATCTCATCGCGCTGCGCGAGCTGACGCTGCGCCGCGCGGCCGAGCGGGTGGATGCCCAGATGCGCCTCTATATGCGGGAATCCGGGATCCACGCCACCTGGCCCGCCGGCGAGCGGCTGCTGGTGAGCATCGGCCCGAACCCCGAGGGCGCCCGCCTGGTGCGCGCCGGGAAGCGCATGGCCACCGGCCTCAAGTGCGAGTGGCGCGTGGCGTATGTCGAGCGGCCGGGGCAGCCGCTCTCGCCGGCCGATCACGACGCGCTCGCCGCCAACCTCCAGCTGGCGGAGTCGCTGGGGGCCGAAACCGCGACGCTGAGCGGTCACAACGCCGCCGACGAGATCCTGGCCTACGCGCGGGACCACAACGTGACGAAGATCGTGGTGGGCAAACCGACCCACCCGCGGTGGCGCGACAAGGTCTACGGCTCGCTGCTGGATCAGCTGGTGCGCGGCAGCGGGGACATGGACGTCTACGCCATCCGGGGCGACGTGGGCTCACCCCGCCGCCGGCCCGTGGCTGCGGGGCGCCCCTCGCCCCTGTCGGAGTACGGGTGGGCCGCCCTGATCATCGCCGCGACCACGGCACTCGCGGCGCTGGTGTTCCGCGCCCTGTCCGTGACCGATGTCGCGATGGTCTACCTGCTGGGCGTCGGCCTCGTCGCCTCACGCTACGGGCGCGGCCCTTCGGTCGCCGCCGCGCTGCTCAGCATCGCCCTGTTCGACTTCTTCTTCGTGCCGCCTTACTACACCTTCGCGGTGTCCGACGTCCGCTATCTGCTGACGTTCGCCGTGATGCTGGTTATCGCCCTGGTCATCAGCGCACTCACGCTGCGGCTGCGGGCCCAAGCTGAAACGGCTCGCGACCGTGAGCGGCGGACCGCGGCGCTGTACGCGATGAGCCGGGAACTGGCGGCGACCCGCGGACGGAACGAGGTCGCGGCGGCGGCGAGCCGCCATCTCGAGGGCACCTTCGGCGCCCGGGTGCAGATCCTGCTGCCGGACGAGGCGGGGCGCGTGGCGATCCCGGTGGGAGCCGCGCTGGCCTTCCCGATGGACGAGAAGGAGCGCAGCGTCGCGCAGTGGGTGTTCGATCGCGGCCAGGCGGCGGGCGCGGGCACCGACACCCTGTCGGCGGCTCAGGCACTCTACGTGCCGCTGGCCGGCGCCACCTCCACGGTCGGCGTGGTCGGGGTGCGGCTCCCCGACCCCAAGCGGTTCCAGGATCCGAGCCTGCAGCGCCTGTTGGCGACGTTCGCTGGCCAGGCGGCCCTCGCGCTCGAGCGCGTGCTGCTGGCCGAGAGGGCGCAGGGCGAGCAGGTCGAGGCGGAGGCGGAGCGGCTGCGCACGGCGCTGCTGTCGTCCCTCTCCCACGACATGCGCACGCCCCTGGGCGCGATCACCGGTGCGGCGAGCAGCCTGCTCGAGGATGCGGGCGCGCTGTCGGAGTCGCAGCGGCACGAGCTCCTCAAGGCGATCCTCGACGAGTCGCAGCGGATGAATCGCCTCATCGGCAACCTGCTCGACATGATCCGTGTGGAGACCGGCGCCCTGGAGGTGCAGCGCGACTGGCAGCCGCTCGAGGAGATCGTGGGCGTGGCGCTGATCCGGGTCGAGGAGCGGCTCAGGGACCATCCGGTAGAGGTCAAGCTCCCGCCCGACCTGCCGCTCCTCAACATCGACGGTCTCCTGATCGAGCAGGTGTTCGTCAACCTGCTGGAGAATGCGGCGAAGTACACGCCCGCCGGCACGCCGATCGAGATCTCGGCGGCGGTGCGAGAGGGTGCCGTCGTCGTGAGCGTGATGGACCGCGGCCCGGGCTTTCCGGCGGGGGAGGAAGGCAAGGTCTTCGACAAGTTCTATCGCGTCCCCATGGGGGCGGCTGCCGCCGCACCGGGCGGCGTCGGGCTGGGCCTCACCATCTGCCGCGGCATCGTCACCGCCCACGGCGGCCGGATCTGGGCGGAAAACCGGCCCGCCGGCGGCGCGGTGTTTCTCTTCACCCTCCCGCTGGCGATCCGCCCGCCGGCAGGCGTTCCGGGAGAGCCCGCCGAGAGTTAGCTTCCGCCGACTTCGCGGCGGGAGCCCATGAGCGACGTCGCACCACTGGTGCTGGTGATCGAGGACGAGCCGCAGATGCGGCGCTTCCTCAAGGCGTCGCTGGAAAGCCACGACTACGGCCTTGTCGAGGCCGTGAACGCTCGCGAAGGACTGACGCAGGCGACCGGCCGCAACCCCGACGCCATCCTGCTGGACCTCGGCCTTCCCGATCTCGACGGCATCGAACTGACGCGCCGGCTGCGCGAGTGGTCCCGCACGCCCATCATCGTCATCTCGGCGCGCGGCCGCGAACAGGACAAGATCGCGGCGCTGGATGCCGGCGCCGACGACTACCTCACCAAGCCGTTCGGGATTGGGGAGCTGCTGGCCCGGCTGCGCGTCGCCCTGCGGCACGCGGCCCTGCCGGAGGGTGGGGGAGAGCCGATCTTCGCCCTCGGTGACCTCAAGGTGGATCTGGCGGCGCGGCTCGTCTTCCGCCGGGGCGCCGAGGTTCATCTGACGCCCATCGAGTACAAGCTCCTGGCCACCCTGGTCCGCCACGCGGGCAAGGTCGTGACCCACCGGCAGCTCCTGAAGGAGGCGTGGGGACCGAACGCGGTGGAGCAGACTCACTACGTGCGCGTCTACATGACCCAGCTCCGTCACAAGCTCGAGGACGATCCCTCGCGGCCGCGGTATCTGCTCACGGAGTCCGGCGTCGGCTACCGGTTGAAAGCGGAGTGAGCAGAGTTGCGGAAGTCAGGGTTCGGAACAGTTGCCAGACGGCAAGTTGCCAGTGGTTCCCAGACAGGAGTTGCCAGAGTCCAGACCAGTTGTCAGCACGTGCGACCGGTCTGGAGCTTGTTTCTGACAACTGGGAACCACTGCAGACGTGGCGTCTGGCAACTGTCCCGAAGTCTCCTTTCTCGCAACTGGTATCTCATTGGTGGGCGTGCTACCTTGAGTTGCCCCAGGTCCGTCGGGCACGGGCGCACGAACCGCGTCAGGGCCCCGAAGGCAGCAGCGCTAAGTGATGTCTCGCGTCGCGGCGGGGTGCCTGGGGCACTTCTCTCCAGCCAAGTGAGCAGTCGGTAGAGCGGCGGTCCTCAGAGGAGTTCCCAGACGGCAAGGGATCAGTGGTTCCAAGACGCCAGCCGTGAGATGCCAGTCCAGTTGTCAGTACTTGCGACTGGTCTGGCTTCCTGCAACTGGCAACTGGCAACCACTGGCACCTGGCAACTTGGCGTCTGGCAACTGTGATCGCATGTATCTAGCACTCGCCAGGAAATACCGGCCGCGGCTGTTTTCCGAGCTGATCGCCCAGGAGCACGTCGCCCGGGCGCTCCGCGGCGCCGTCGAGCAGGACCGGGTCGCCCACGGCTACCTCTTCGCCGGGCCGCGCGGGGTGGGGAAGACGACCGCCGCACGCATTCTCGCGATGGCCCTGAATTGCGAGACCCGTCATGCAGGCAAGCCGACCAGCCAGCCGGGGGAGCCGTGCGGCACGTGCACCTCGTGCGAGCGCATCTGGAGCGGATCCGCGAGCCTCGATGTGGTCGAGATCGACGCCGCCAGCAACCGCGGCGTGGACGACGCCCGGGACCTCCGCGAGCGCGCGATGTACGCGGCGTCCCAGGAGGGCCGACACAAGGTCTACATCGTGGATGAGGCGCACATGCTCACCCGCGAAGCCTGGAATACGCTGCTCAAGATCCTCGAGGAGCCGCCCCCGGCCGTCGTCTTCGTCTTCGCGACCACCGAGCCGAACAAGATCACCAACGCCGCCGCGCCGGTGATGAGCCGCCTTCAGCGCTTCGACTTCCGCCGCGTGGGACCGCACGCGATCGCCGACCGCATCCGGCATGTACTGAAGCAGGAGTCCCTCAAGGCCGACGACGATGCGGTCGAGATCATCGCGCGCGTTGCCGACGGCGGGATGCGCGACGCGCTTTCGGTGGTGGACCAGGCCACGGCGTTCGGCGAAGGGCCGGTGACGGCCGCACGCGTACGCGACGTGCTCGGCCTCGTCGACGACGAGGTCTACGCCGAGTTGCTGGAGATGCTCGGGGCGCACCGGGCGCCGGACGTGTTCCCGTTCGTGGCGAGACTGGTGGAGGCGGGCGTGGACCTGGTCTCCTTCGCCGCCGGGGCGGGCGATGTCGTGCGCGCGCTCCTGGCGACGCGGCTCGGCGGGAAGCCGGACGGCACCACGGCCGCACTCGCCGCCCATGTGACCCGACTTGCCCCCGCATTCGAGACCGGCGACCTGCTGCGGATGCTCCGGGCCCTCGAAGAGGCCGAAGAGCCGATCCGGCGGGGGACCAGCCCGAGGCTCGCCGTCGAGACGCTGCTGGTGCGATGGACGCTCATGGATCGAACGGTACAGATAGCGGAACTGCTGAGCGGACAGAGTGCCGGGAAGTTGCCAGACGGCAGGTTGGGCAGTGGTTCCCAGATACCGGTCATGAGAGATCAGAATAAGCCTGCAACGCAGCATCGGGTCGCCGAGACGCAGGCCCCGCCCGCCGCCCCGGTCGATCCGGCGCCCGCGGCCCCGCGCCCCGCCCCGGGCGCTCCGCTCACGTTGGAGACGGTGCGGGCGCTCTGGCCCGAGATCGTGGCCGCCGCGAAGACCGAGAAGCCGATGGTGGCCAACGCGCTCGAGGACGCCGAGCCCGCCTCGCTCGAGGGCGACGTGGTGCGCCTCAGGCCGCTGGGCGGCAACCCGCTCACGTCCGAGGGCCTGACCCGCAACCGCCCGGTGGTTGAGGCCATCGTGGGGCGGATCCTCGGCAGGCCGGTCGCGGTGGCGCTCGCCGCCGGCTCGGCTGGGGGGGGGCGCCGCGGCGCCGGGACGCCATCCCAGAGCGCCCCGCCGCCGCCTCCGCGGCTCACCGCGTCGGGGGCGAAGGCCGAGCGTCTGAAGGCCCTCCGGAAGCGCGATCCGAGCCTCGATAGCGCCATAGACAGCTTGGACTTGGACCTCCTCGAATAGGCTTGCCTCCCGCCCCCCCGGGGTCTAGGTTTACGCGGATGACCGACCCTCGTGCGCTCCTGCAGTTCGGGCAGCAGATGCAGGCGCGTCTGGCAGCGATACAGAGCGAGTTGGCGCAGCGGACCGTGACGGGCTCCGCCGGTGGCGGCATGGTCACGGTGACGGCTGACGGCCGCGGCCAGGTCCGCGAGGTCCACATCGATCCCAGTCTGCTCGGCGGCGACGTGGAAATGCTCGAGGATCTCCTCGTGGCGGCCGTCGCAGAGGTGCAGAAGCGGGCGGCGGAGGTGGCTCAGGACGAGATGAAAAAGGTCCAGAGCCTCCTGCCGTTCCCGCTGCCGTTCTCGCTGTAACCGTGTCTGCGATCGAGGAGCTGGTCGCCGAGTTCGCGAAGCTCCCTGGCATCGGTCGAAAGACGGCGCAGCGGCTGACCTATTTCCTGCTGAAGCAGCCCCGGGAAGAGGCGGCACGGCTGGCCCGTGCCGTCGCGGCGCTGGGCGAGCGCGTACACGCATGCTCGCGCTGTGGCGACCTGACCGAAGCCGACCCGTGCGCGATCTGCACGGACCCGCGGCGCGACGCGAGCCTGATCTGCGTGGTGGAGGAGGCCTCCGACGTCGCCGCCATCGAGCGGGCGGGGGAGTATCGGGGGCTGTATCACGTGCTGGGTGGGCGCCTGTCGCCGCTGGACGGCGTGGGCCCCGAAGCGCTGAACCTCCCGCGCCTCCTGGCCCGGCTGGCCAACGGCACGGCCGTGCGCGAGGTCATCGTGGCGACGAACCCGTCGGTGGAAGGGGAAGCGACGGCCCACTACTTGGAGCGGACCCTGCGGCTCGACGCCCCGGCGGTGGCGGTGAGCCGATTGGCCCGCGGCCTCCCGGTCGGTGGCGAGTTGGAGTACGCCGACGGCGAGACGATCGCCCAGTCGTTCTCGGCGCGCCGGAAGTTCGGGGGCGAATGAGGAAGCCGCTCTGCTTCGCCGCCGCCACGGCCGCCGGGTTCCTCGCCGGAGCGCTGCTCGCGCAGCGCTCGATGGGGCGGTGGCGGAGCGCGCTGTTCTCCGCGCGGCCCTTGCGCCGCCTGGCCGCGCTGGGGTATTTGAGCGGGCATCCCGGCGTGGAGGCGGTCCAGGTGCTGCGGGACTACCTCGCCTGGGAGGAGCACCCCGCGCTGCGGCGCCGCGCCGAAGTGATCGTGCGCCGGATGGAAGCCAAACTCTCGTAGAGGCGGGCCCGGATGCCAGGTGCGTCGAGCTGGTCGTTCCGCGAGCAGGATCACAAGGCCATCACGGAGCTCATGAACGGTCTGCTCCGGGAGACCAACGTGAAGAGCCTGCTGCTCGTGGACCGCTCCGGCCAGGTGGTGGCGAACGTCGGCGAGCCGCCCCAGTTCGATTCCCAGGCGTTCGCGTCGCTGACGGCCGCCGACTTCAGCGCCAACGACCAACTCGCCAAGATGATCGGCGAGCACGAGTTCTCCTCGCTCTTCCACCAGGGCGAGAAGGAATCCATGTACCTCGCCGACGTGGCGCACCGCGTGATCCTCGTCGCGCTGTTCGACAACCGCGCCACCCTCGGCCTGGTGCGGCTCAAGGTCAAGACGACCGTGGAGCAGCTGACCAAGCTGTTCGAGGACCTGTTCAACCGCGCCGGCACCGAGAGCCCCAAGGTCGAGGGCTTCGGCACCAAAGAGGCGGACGATGAGATTGACAAGCTGTTCGGGGACTGAGGAGCTCGCGCTATGTCGATGATCAACTACGCCTCGCGCGAGATCAACTGCAAGCTGGTCTACTACGGCCCGGGGCTCGGCGGCAAGACGACCAACCTCGAGCACGTGTACGGCAAGGTGCAGCCCAACACGCGCGGCAAGCTCATCTCGCTCGCCACCGAGACGGAGCGCACCCTGTTCTTCGACTTCCTCCCGGTGGATCTCGGCACCATCCGCGGCTTCAAGACCCGGTTCCATCTCTACACCGTCCCGGGCCAGGTGTACTACAACGCCAGCCGCAAGCTCATCCTGAAGGGGGTCGACGGCATCGTCTTCGTCGCCGACAGCCAGGTCGAGCGGATGGAGGCCAACATCGAGTCCATGCAGAACCTGTACGACAACATGGCGGAGTACGGATACGACCTGACCCGGCTCCCGTTCGTCGTCCAGTTCAACAAGCGCGACCTCCCCAACGCCTCGCCGATCAAGGACCTGCAGGCGTCCTTGAACCCCGGGTGGCCGGTCGCCGTGGCGGAGAAGCAGAAGGTCACCCCCGACCCCGTCTTCCAGGGCGAGTTCCTCGTCTCCCAGCTGCCGACCGGCGAGTGGGTCGAGCGGGCACCCGCTTACGAGGCGGTGGCCATCACCGGGGAAGGGGTCTTCGAGACGCTCAAGGCCATCAGCAAGCTGGTTCTGAAGTCGCTGGGTTGACCGGGCATGTGGAACCTGCCCAACATCCTCACCCTGGCGCGCATCGGTCTTGCGCCCGTCATCGCCCTGCTGCCGTTCATTGAAGGCTACTGGCCCAAGGTCATCGCGTTCGTGATCTTCGTCGCGGCTGCCGCGAGCGACGTCCTGGACGGGTACCTGGCGCGCAGCCGCAAGCAGATCACCGACCTGGGGAAGCTCCTCGATCCGGCGGCGGACAAGCTCCTCCTCTTCGCCACCCTGGTGCCGATCTACTGGCTCACGCGCCACCCGACGGTGCTCTACGGCATTCCGTGGTGGGGGAGCCTGCCGCTGTGGGTGGCGGTGATGCTGGTGGGGCGCGAGTTGCTGATGACCCTGTTCCGCTGGCAGGTGCAGAAACACGGCGTCGTGATCCCGGCGGGCCGGGAGGGCAAGCTCAAGGCGTTCTTCCAGGACTTCTTCATCGGCGCGACGATCGCCTGGTTCGCCTGGAAGGACATTCTCGTCACGACGGGCATCACGGGGCGCATGCGGGACGCCTGGGACCAGTTCCACGGGGCGGTCGTCGCGGTGACGCTCGCGGTCGCCCTCTTTCTCACCGTCTACTCCTTCGCCGTCTACCTCTACAGGTACCGCGCGCTGCTCCGGACCGCCGCGCGCTAGATGGACTGCGAGCTGCTCACGGTCGGCACCGAGCTGCTGCTCGGTTACACCGTGGACACCAACGCCGCACAGGCGGGGCGCCTGCTCGCCGACGCCGGCGTGCGGGTGACGCGGCGCGCCACCGTCGGCGACGACGCGCAGGCGGTGCGCGACGCCACCGGCGCGGCGCTGGATCGGACCGGGACGGTCATCGTGACCGGCGGGCTCGGACCGACCCGGGACGACCTCACGCGCGAGGCGGTCGCGGCCCTGTTCGGCCGCCGCCTGGTTCGCTCTCCGGCGATCCTCGAGGCGCTGGAGGATCGGTTCCGCGCCTTGGGGCGCGGGCCGATGCCGGAGTCGAACGCGCGGCAGGCCGACGTGCCCGAGGGGGCGACGATCCTGCCGAATCGCTGGGGGACCGCGCCGGGGCTCTGGCTCGAGGGAGAGCGCGGGCTGGCGGTGCTGCTCCCCGGCGTCCCGGTCGAGATGTGCGGCCTCCTCGAAGCCGAGGTCATTCCGCGCCTGAAGGAAAGACAGACGCGCGGACGCACGGACGCACAGGCGCACGGAGCGGCGGAGGCGGACGCGGGCCCCGAGGTCATCCGCTCGCGCACCCTCAGGACCACCGGGATCTCGGAGTCGGCGCTCGCGGATCGCGTGGGCGATCCGGCGCGGCTCCTCGGGCCCAACGTGACCATGGCCTGGCTCCCTTCGCCGGAAGGGACCGACCTCCGGCTCACCGCGTGGAGCCTGCCTGCCGCGGCCGCGGAGGCGGCGCTGGGCAAGGCGGCCGCCGCCGTCCGGCCGCTGCTTGGTGCGCACTGCTATGGCGAGGATGCGGACGATCTCGCCGCGCTGATCCTGCGGGAGCTGGAGCGACGGCAGGCCCGGCTCGCCGTGGCGGAGTCGTGCACCGGCGGCCTGATCGGCGCGCGGCTGACCGCGGTGCCCGGCAGCTCGCGGGTCTTCGTCGGCGCGGTGGTGGCCTATGCCGACGAGGTGAAGCTCGACCTGCTCGGGGTCTCGGCCGATGCGCTGGCCGCGCACGGCGCCGTGAGCGAGGCGGTGGCCCGCGAGATGGCGGCGGGCATCGGGCGGAGTCTGGGCGCCGAGGCGGCCGTGGCGGTGACGGGGATCGCGGGACCCGACGGCGGCACGGCGGACAAGCCGGTGGGCACGGTGTGGATCGCGGCGCTCTGGAAGGGGAAGGTGCGCTCGTTCCACTTCGTGTTCCCGGGTGAGCGCGAGGTCGTGCGCCGGCGAGCGGCGCAGGCGGCGCTCGACGCGTTGCGCCGCGTCCTCGCCGGGGAGAAGTAGGGTGCCCGGCTTCGCGGACGTCGTGTTCTGGACCGCTGCCGACGGGGCGCGGCTGGCGCTGCGGCGCTCGCGTGCCGCGGGCCACGCCAGGGGCGCGCTGATCCTGCTCCACGGGTTCGGGGACCACAGCGGCAGGTACGCCGAGGTGGCCGCCTGGTTCGCGGAGCGCGGCGTGAGCGTGTGGGCGCTCGACCAGCGGGGGCACGGCCGCTCGCCGGGCAAGCGCGGTCATTTTTCGCGGTTCGCGCAGTGTGTCTCCGACGTCGCGGCGCTGCGCAAGCTGGTGGGGGGCGAGGAGACCGCGCCGCAGCTGCTGCTGGGCCACTCCTTCGGCGGCACGGTGGTGCTCCGCTATCTCGAGACCGCGCCGGAGGGGCTCGCGGGCGCGATCGTGTCGAGCCCCTTCCTGGCGGTCGCGATGGCGGTGCCGCTGTGGAAGCGCGCGCTGGCGCGGCTCCTGCTCGAACTCCAGCCCGCGCTGCCGGTGCCGACGGGCCTCGACGTCGCGCAGCTCTCGACCGATCCCGCGGTCGGACAGGCGGCGCTGAGTGACCCGCTCTTCCACCGGGTGATGACGCCGCGGGCGTACCGGGAGGTGCTGCAGGCGCAGCGCGCGGTGCGGGCGGAAAAGGACCGGATCGGTGTTCCGCTCCTCGTCCTGCTGGCGGGCGACGACCGCATCGTCTCCCGCGCGGTCTCGGAGGAGTTCGCGCGGGCCCTGCGTGGAGACGTGACGGTGGCGGTCTATCAGGGGTTCTTCCACGAGATTCTCAACGAGCCGCGGCGCGCGCGGGTGTACCGCGACGTGGAGCGGTGGCTCGACCACGTCCTGGCGGCCTGACCCATGGAACCGTTCAAGATCAAGGTCATCGAGCCGATCGCCTTCACCACGCGCGAGCAGCGGGCGAAGGCGCTGGCCGAGGCGGGCTACAACCTCTTCAACCTCCCGGCGGCGTCCGTCACCATTGACCTGCTGACGGACTCCGGCACCTCGGCGATGTCGGATCGCCAGTGGTCCGGGATGATGCTCGGCGACGAGGCGTACGCGGGGAGCCGCAACTACTTCAACCTGGAGCGCGTCGTCCGCCGCATCACGACCTACGCCCACGTCATCCCGACGCACCAGGGGCGGGTGGCGGAGAACCTCCTCTTCACCACCGTCGTGAAGCCGGGCGACCGCGTGCCGAACAACATTCACTTCGATACGACCCGGGCCAACGTCGAGCACAACCTCGGCGTGCCCGTGGACTGCGTGATCGACGAGGCGTACGACGCGACGCGCGAGCACCCGTTCAAGGGGAACATGGATGTTGCCAAGCTCGACCGCGTGCTGGCGGAGGTCGGGAAGGAGCGTCTCCCCCTGGTGATGCTCACGATCACCAACAACTCGGGGGGGGGGCAGCCCGTGTCCCTGGCCAACGCGCGCGCCACCTCGGAGTGGTGCCGGCGCCACGGGATTCCGCTGTTCTTCGACGCCTGCCGCTTCGCCGAGAACGCGTACTTCTGCAAGACGCGCGAGGCG
>Ga0326726_10001526_pt1 | contig 21506 bp, 17 predicted proteins | sample MHFenrmetagenome_2_FD_207603 | JGI IMG/M metagenome (GOLD analysis project Ga0326726, IMG submission 207603) | Lab enriched peat soil microbial communities from Michigan Hollow, Ithaca, NY, United States - MHF15MN | ecosystem: Environmental > Terrestrial > Soil > Wetlands > Peat | place: USA... | reverse complement strand
AAACGAGGCCGCGGAGGGTGAAGCGGCGCTCGAGGCGGTGCAGGCCGGTTCGCCGGATCTCGTGCTGCTCGACCTCGTGATGCCGGGGCTCGACGGGTTCGAAGTGGTGCGGCAGCTGCGCGCCACGCACGGCCCGGCGCCGAAGGTCGTCGCCGTGTCGGCCAACGCGTTCGACGAAGCGAGGCAACGCGCGCTCGCCATGGGTTGCGACGCGTTCATGACGAAGCCGGTCGACGTGGAGCAATTGCTGGCCGTGCTCGCCGAGCAGCTCGGCCTCGAGTGGCTGCACGAAGGATCGGACGCGGCGGGGCTTGTCGCGAAAACCGCCCTCGCGGCGGATGCCTCGGCACCGCCGTTGCCGCGGTTGCTCGAGCTGCGCGACTGCGCGCGCTCGGGCGACGTCATGGCGCTCGGCATCGTGCTCGACGGGCTCGCGGCCGAGTTCCCCGCGTTCACGGCCGAGCTGCGCGGTTATGCGGCGCGATTCGACCTGCGTAGCGTCGAGCGCGCGCTCGTCGCGTTGATAGACAAGAGAGAGAAGACCGCATGACTTCCGTGCCGCACACGATTCTGGTCGTCGACGACGACGCCGCGAGCCTCGGGGCGTTGCTCGAGTGCCTGCGCCGCGCGGCGTTCCGCGTGCTCGTGGCGCAGGACGGCCGCAGCGCGCTCGAACGCGCCGAGTACGGCAAGCCGGACCTGATTCTGCTCGACGTCATGATGCCGGACATGAACGGTTTCGAAACGTGTCGGCGCCTGAAGGCGAATCCGGTGACAGCCGACGCGCCGGTGCTGTTTCTCACGGCGCTCGCGGACACGCGCGAGAAGATCATGGGCTTCGAAGCCGGCGCCGTGGACTACCTCACGAAGCCGTTCCAGTGGGAGGAAGTGCTCGCGCGCGTGCGCACTCACCTGCGCCTGCGCGAATGCGAGCGCGAGCTCACGGCCGCGAACAGGACGCTCGAAGCTCGCGTCGAGGAGCGCACCGGCGAGTTGCGCGCCGCGGTCGCCGAGCTCGAGGCCCTGAAGCAGCGGCTCCAGGCCGAGAACGTGTACCTGAAGCAGGAGCTCGGCGCCGACACGCGCAGCCTGGTCGGGGCGTCGCCGGCGCTACGCGGCGTGCTCGACAAAGTCGCGCGCGTGGCGACGACGGACGCCACGGTGCTGATCGTGGGCGAGACGGGCACGGGTAAGGAGCTGATCGCGAGCGCGGTGCACGAGGCGAGCCCGCGTCGCGACAGGCCGATGGTGAAGCTGAACTGCGCCGCGATCTCGGCCGGGCTCGTCGAGAGCGAGCTGTTCGGCCACGTCAAAGGCGCGTTCACGGGCGCAACGGACAAACATATCGGCCGGTTCCAACTCGCCGACGGCGGCACGCTGTTCCTAGACGAAGTCAGCGAGCTGCCGCTCGACACGCAGGTCAAGCTGCTGCGCGTGCTGCAGGAGCGCGAGTTCGAGCCCGTCGGCAGTGCCAAGACGCAGCGCGTGGACGTGCGCGTGATCGCGGCCACGAACCGCCGGCTCGAGGACGAAGTGGCAGCCGGCCGTTTCCGTTCCGACCTGTTCTATCGCCTGAACGTGTTCCCGGTGGAAGTGCCGCCGCTGCGAGCGCGGCGCGAGGACATTCCGGCGCTCGTCGACCACTTCGTCGAACGCTATGCGCGGAAGTTCGGGCGGCGCGTCGTTGGCTGTGCACCCGGCGTGCGCGACACGTTGGTGGGTTACGACTGGCCCGGCAACGTGCGCGAGCTGCAGAACGTGATCGAGCGCGCCATGATTTCCTCGCCCGGCGACAAGCTCGAGATCGACTGGGAGCTGCGCGGCCACGCGCGCGCCGGGGCGGCCGTGGCGGTGCGAAATGACGGGCCGGCGGTGGCGCCGGTGTCAGTCGATGCCGCGTCGTCAGCGGGCGTCGCGGTGAACGGCGACACGCTCGTCGAAGTCGAGCGCCAGCACATCATCGCGGTGCTGAAGCGCACGGCCGGCATCATCGAGGGGCCGAAGGGTGCCGCCAAGCTGCTCGACATGAAGCCGAGCACGGCGCGCTACCGCATGAAGAAGCTCGGCATCCGCAAGAGCGACTACCTGGACTGAGATCGCCTTCGCCGTTATCGGTCGAGGCGCTTCGCGAGCACAATGTCCACATGCTGGACGGGATAGTCTTCGATCTGCGCCACCTGCTCATAGCCGAGCCGAACGTAGAACTCGGGCGCCTGGAAGTCATGCGTGGACAGCAGTATCAAACGGCAGCGTTTGCTGCGTGCGTGGCGTTCGACGGCTGCGAGTAACGCACTGCCGACACCGCTGCGGCGCAACGCTTCGGCGACCCACAGGTACGACACGTGGCAACAGCCGCCCCAAGTGAAGCCGCTGACGCCGGCGACGATCTCGCCGGCTTCGTTGCGGTGCACAGCCGAGTACGACTCACCGTCGTAGTAGCCCGTCGCGGCAGCGTTGTACTCGTAGATGCGCTCTGCCAGGAACGCGTCGACGTCAGGTGCGTCGCCTGTGCAAACAGCAATCGTGTCCATGGATCACTTACATCCCTGCCTTGAGCGCGGCGCCGATCACGAGTGGGCGCACGAACGATGGGGCCTTGGGTATCTCGCCCTTCTCGAGCGCACGTATCGTGAACCCCGCTTGTTTGATCACGTCGAGCGTCGAGCGGTTGCAATTGCAGCCGTGGGCTACGATGCGGTTGATTCCGTTCAGCCGGTCCTGCCATTTCGCGACCTTGGGGTCGTCGGATCGCACGTGCTCGAGGAACAGAAGCTGCCCGCCGGGTTTCAGCACTCGCCACACCTCACGCAGCGCGCGCAACGGATCGGGAACGGTGCAGAGCACCAGAGTGGAAACCACCGTGTCGAACTGACCATCGGGCAGCGGAAGTCGCTCGGCGCTTGCTTCGACGAGGTCCACGGTTCGTGACTGCTCGCGCAGGTGCTTCGCGAGTCGACGCGCCATGGGTGCCTCGGGTTCCGTGACCGTCAATGCCTCGACGTTCGGCCCATACAACAGCAGATTGGCGCCGGTCCCGGCGCCGATCTCGAGCACCTTGCCGCGTGCGGACTCGAGCAGCCGAGCACGCCGCTCACGGAGCCCGGCCTTCTCACTGCCCGCGAGCATTCGGTCGTACATCGCAGCGAACAGCCAACCGCCGAAACTCATGACGTCACCTCCTGCGCGAGATGCCCGGTCGCATTGACGCTACCACGAATCGCCAGCACTGCGAACCGCGTGGCCGTGGGGCTAACTCGTGACCTAGACTAGCGCGGCAATGCTCGAGCTCTACCACCACGGGTCGTCCGCGTGCGCGGCCAAAGTCCGTTTCGCGCTCGCCGAGAAGGGTCTCGAGTGGGCGGGGCACTACGTCGACATCCTCCGCGGTGAGCAATTTCGCCCGGAGTTCCTCGCCATCAATCCGAAGGGCGTTGTACCCGTGCTGATCGCCGACGGCCAGGTGATCACCGAGTCGACCGTGATCTGCGAGTATCTCGAGGACGCGTTCCCGGATCCGCCGCTGTATCCGCGTGCCCCGTTGGAACGAGCCCGCGTCCGGGCCTGGACCAAGGCAGTCGACGAGGAGCTGCATCCCGCGTGCTCCGCGATCACCTATGTCGTTTCGCATCGGCATACGATCCTGCGCAATGGGGCTGGCAGCTTCGAGCAGTTCATGCGGCGCGGCGGCGGCGAAGGCGCGGCTGCGCGTGCACTAAAGTGGCAGTGGATTCAGCAGGGGCTCGCCGCGCCCGGTGTGGCCGACAAGATCCGCCTCTATGCAGAGTATTTGCGGAAGATGGAGCGGGCCTTGCAGGACTCCGACTGGCTCGTCGGGCAACGCCTCACGATGGCGGACGTCGCGATGGCCCCGTACTTGAACCGCCTCGCGGCGTTGGCCATGGAAGGGTTGTGGCGCGACGGTCGCCTGCCGCGTGTCGCGGACTGGTTTGAGCGCATTCGTAGCAGACCGACGTTCGAGCCGGCCTTCGTGGCATGGATGCCCGCAGAGCTCACCGCCGAAATGCGCACGAACGGCGCGAAATCTTGGCCCGACATCGCAACGTTGTTGGATCTCTAACCGCGCGCGCTCAGGTGAATCGCCAATCGCTTTGGCGTGTCGCGAGATCGATGAACGCTCGCACCTTCGCCGACAAGAGTCTTGACGTGGGATAGACCCATTGGATCGGCAACGGCGGCGGCTCGTGCTCGGTGAGCACCAAGCGCAAACGTCCCGCATGCACCGACTCCATGACCTGGTACGACAGCGCCAACGTGAGTCCGCCGCCGTGCTCGGCATGCCACAGCGCCGCGTCGACGCTGTTCGTGACGTAGTGGGCCGCAACGTTCACGCGCACGTCATCGCCGGTGCTATGCGGTGCGGCCCGGAAGGTCCATTCGAGCGTTGGCGCCAGGGGCAGTACCTGAATCACTTGGTGCGCGCTCAGATCTGGTGGGACCGACGGCACGCCGTGGCGCTGCAAGTAGGCGGGCGAGGCCACGAGCACGCGCCGAGTTTCGCCCGCTTTGCGCACGATGAGGCTCGAGTCCTCGAGCCGGCCAATGCGCAACGCGAGGTCTATCCCTTCGTCGACGAGATTGACCATTCGGTCGGCGAGCAGCAGCTCGCCCGTGACTTGTGGATGTGCTCCCAGGAACTCGCCCATCAGCGGCCCCACGTGCATGCGGCCGAAAAGCGTCGGGGCCGACACCGTGAGGCGGCCGGTCGGGCGCGCCTGCTCCGCATGGGCCGAGTCCTCGGCTTCGTCGATCTCGGCGAGGATGCGGCGTGCACGATCGAGATACCGTGCGCCCGCATCGGTCAGCGTGACGGAGCGCGTAGTGCGCTGCAGCAGGCGGACGCCGAGCCGCTCCTCGAGCGCCGCGACCATTCGCGTCACCGCCGACGCCGACACTGACAACTTGCGCGCCGCCGGCGCGAAACCCTCCAACTCGGCGACCGCGACAAACGCCTGCATCGCACTGAGACGGTCCATTGATTAGTGCCATTCTTGCAATGATGTAGTGCGATCTTGACGGATTATCACGTGATTCGCACCAGTGCAGACTGCTGCCCATCGGTTGGCGCAGTGCCGGCCGCGAAAAACCAAGGAGTCCACGATGTCCCGCCTACTTACCCCCGCTTCCGTCGATGCCTCGCCCACCGGTTCCCAGCCGCTGCTGAATGCCGTGAAGTCACAGCTCGGCGTGGTGCCGAATCTGTTTCGCATTGTCGGCAACAGCCCGGCCGCGCTCGAGGGTTACCTCTCGTTGAATGCCGCACTCGGCAGGGGCGCGCTCGATGCGCCGACCCGCGAGCGCATCGCGCTCGCAGTGGCCGAGTTCAACGGCTGCAGCTACTGCCTGTCGGCGCACGCGTTTCTCGGCAAGAACAAGGCGCGCCTCGACGACGCCGAAATCGCGGCCAATCGCGACGGCCGTTCCCACGACGCCAAGGCTGAAGCAGCGCTGCGCTTTGCGCTCAAGGTCGTGGAGGCGCGCGGGCATGTATCCGACGCGGACATCAGCGACGTGCGCATTGCCGGCTACGGCGATGCCGAGATCGTCGAGATCGTGCTGCACGTCGCGCTGAACACGCTGACGAACTACGTCAACGAGGTGGCGCGCACGGCGATCGACTTTCCAGCCGTCACTGCGCGTCACGCAGCCTAGCCATGGTCACTCAGCCGCAGTTACCTGGGGCCGCCATCAGCGACGTCGCCTTCACGCCGAGCGTGAAGGCGATCCAGGCCCGCAAGGGTTCGCGCGAAGCGTACTCGCGCATGGAACGCGGCGGCGGTTGGTCGCAGACTATCGATGCCGAGCTCGGCGAGTTCATCGCAGCGCAGACCAGTGTGTTCCTTGCGACCGCGAACGCCGCGGGCCAGCCGTACATACAGCATCGCGGTGGGCCCGCAGGATTTCTGCGCGTGCTCGACGAGCGCACGATTGCGTTCGCCGATTACCGCGGCAATCGGCAGTTCATCACCGGCGGCAATCTCGGTGAGAACAGCCGCGCGTTCCTGTTCCTGATTGACTACGCGCAACGGCGCAGAATCAAGATCTGGGGCGCAGCGCGCGTGGTGGAAGACGACGCCAAGCTCGTCGACTCGTTGATGCCCGCAGGCTACAAGGCGCGCCCCGAGCAAGCCATCGTGTTAACCGTCGAGGCCTGGGACGAGAACTGCCCACAGCACATTCCGCAGCGCTTCGAAGCCGCGGACGTGGCTCGCGCTCTCGCGGAACGAGACGCGGTGATTGCGGAACGCGATGTGCGGATTGCCACACTCGAGGAAGAGCTCCGTCGACGGGTGTTGCCCGTCTAGGGACGTTGTTCTCCGGCCGCGCAGGCGGGCGTTGCGCCCCGGCTCCGTGAACCATTGCGGCGACGCCACCACCAGTTGCGGTTCCACCGACCTGGCCAGCCGCCACGCCGAGCAGGCACCGCGCCGCCGCTGGCTCTCGGCCGCCAGCACGCCCCTGGCACGGGCGTTGCAATCTCCCTCCGCGAACGGACGCGCCGCAGCGCGCGCCGCAACGAACAAGGGGAGTCTGCAATGCAAGAAATCGCGAATCGCTGGACTCTGATTCTCGCCGCCGGTTCCGGCACGCGTCTTAGCTCGCTGACGGCCGACGGCAGCGGCGGCGCAGTGCCGAAGCAGTTCTGCTCGCTGAACGGCGGCGCATCGCTGCTCGAGGAGACGTTCGACCGCGCGCACGCGTTCAGCACTGAACGCCGCACGCTCGTGGTCGTCGCCGCAGAGCATCGCGTTCACTGGCACCAGGCGCTGAGCCGTGTGCCGCGCGAGAACGTGCTCGTGCAGCCGAGGAATCGCGGCACGGCGAACGGCATTCTGCTCGGGCTCACGGCGATCATGGCGCGCGATCCGAACGCGCTCGTCACAATCCTGCCGTCCGATCACTACGTGGCGAAGGAAGACGTGCTGCGGCGCAGCGTGTCGCGTGCGCTCGCGGTGGCGGAGTACAACCCGGCAGACGCGGTGCATTTCCTCGGCATCACGCCGGAGGCGGCGGATCCCGAGCTCGGCTACATCGTGCGCGGGGAGCCGCAGGTGGATGGCAGCTACCAGATCGGGCGCTTCGTCGAGAAGCCGAGTGCCGCGCTCGCGGCGGACCTGCTGCGCAAGCGCGCGCTGTGGAACAGCTTCATCCTCGTGGCGTACGCGTCGGTGCTCGTCGGGCTCGTCGGCCGCCGCTTCCCGGCCGAGGTCGCGGCGTTTGCGGCCGTGTGGCGCGAGCATCGTGCCGGCGGCCTCATCGCCGAAGCGGCGCTCGATCGCCTCTACGCCACGTTGCCCGAGATCGATTTCTCGCGCGGCGTAGTGGAAGGCACCGCAGCGCCGCTGCGCGTGATGCCGGTGCCGTATTGCGGCTGGAGCGATCTCGGCACGCCGAAGCGCGTGGCCGATGCGCTGCGTCGCGTGGACCGCAGCCGCGTCACGGCACCCTCGCGGCATCTGAATCTCGCAGAAGCGTGCGCGCGCTGGTTGGGCCAGGTGGCCCTCACGCAGCAGTCCGCGTAACGCAAACCCCGAAACCGAACGAACACAGGTGAAACAGCCATGCATGCCCAGGTGAGACTCGACGAACGCTTTCTCGATCGCGGCGGTTGCGGCGACGAGCTGTACGGCGACGTGAATTTCAAAGCGGCGGTTTGGCTCGCCGGCCTGCGCGGCGAGCCGTTCCTTCGCGACTCCGAGCTCGCGACCGATCTCGACGACGCCGATGACGCTGCCAGTCACTGAACTTGGCCGCAGCGAGCTCGACAAGTTCGAGCGCGCGGCCGAACGCGAGTGGCTGCTGACGAACGGGCTCGGCGGGTTTGCGGCGGGCACGGTCGCGGGTGCGTGCACGCGGCGCTACCACGGGCTGCTCGTCGCGGCGCTGCAGCCGCCGGCGCAGCGCACGGTGCTGGTGGCGAAAGTCGAAACGGTCGCGCGGTACGGCGGCGCGAGCTACGGGCTCTCGGCGAATGAATACGGCGACGGCACCGTCGAGCCGCGCGGCTTCGAGCATCTCGATGCGTTCCGGCTCGAAGGCTCGCTGCCCGTGTGGGAGTACACGCTTGGCGACGCGCTGCTCGAGCAGCGGATCGTGATGGTGTACGGCGAGAACACGACGGCCGTGAGCTTCACGCTGCTGCGCGGCTCGTTGCCGCTCACGCTCGAGCTGAACCCGCTCTGCACGTATCGCGACTTTCACAGTCATGGCCACGGCGCCGGCTGGATGCCGCGCAGCACGGCGGTCGAAGGCGGCTGCGAGATCGAAGCGTTCGACGGCGCGCGGCCGTATCGCCTCTTGCTCGATCACGGCACGTTCGTGCCCGCACCCGCGTGGTACTGGAACGTCCGGCACCGCGCCGAGACCGCGCGCGGGCTCGACGACACTGAAGATCTGTTCTCGCCGGGGAAATTCTCGGTCAAGCTCGTGCCCGGCGAGACCGTGACGCTGTGGCTCACTACGGAGCACCTGGCGCCGATCGGCGGCGCCCCGGCGAACGCCTCCGAGCGACGCCGGCAGGAGCAGCTGCTCGCCGCCGCGGCGCTCGACGGCCCCGACTGGACGAAGCAGCTCGTGCTCGCGGCCGATCAGTTCGTCGTGCGCCGGGGTGTGCACCGGGCCGGCGATTCGCAAGCGAAGCAAGCCGGGCACACCGTCATCGCAGGGTATCCTTGGTTCGGCGACTGGGGCCGCGACACGATGATCGCGCTGCCCGGACTCACGCTCGCGACGGGTCGCCCCGAGATCGCGGCCAGCGTGCTGCGGACCTTTGGCGCATTTGTCAGCGAAGGCATGTTGCCGAACCGCTTCCCCGACGCCGGCGAAACGCCGGAGTACAACACGGTCGACGCGACGCTGTGGTATTTCGTCGCGATCGACCAATACCTGGCCGCGACGGGCGACCGGCAGCTCGTGGCCGAGCTGTATCCCGTGCTGCTCGATATCATCGAGTGGCACCGGCGCGGCACGCGCTTTGGTATCCACGCCGATAGCGACGGCTTGCTGTTCGCAGGCGAGCCCGGTGTGCAGCTCACATGGATGGATGCGAAAGTCGGCGACTGGGTCGTGACGCCGCGCATCGGCAAGCCCGTGGAGATCAACGCGCTGTGGTATCGCGCGCTCGTGGTGATGCAGAGCTTCGCGGCGCTGCTCGGGGACCCGCTCGCCGAGCGCCGATTCGGCGCGCTCGCGGGCGCGGCGCTGCATTCGTTCCGCCACCGCTTCTGGCTGCCGGAGCGCGGCTACCTCGCAGACGTCGTCGATGGGCCAAGCGGCGACCTCGACAAGCGCGGCCGGCGCATCGACGCGAGCCTGCGGCCGAACCAGATCTTCGCCGTGGCGCTCGACAAGAACCTGCTCGAGCACGAGCAGGCACGCGCCGTGGTCGACGTGTGCGCGCGGCGGCTGTGGACGCCGCTCGGTCTGCGCAGCCTGGCCTCGGGCGAGCCTGACTACCGCGGCGCGTACGGCGGCGGCCCGCGCGAGCGTGACGGCGCGTATCACCAGGGCACCGTGTGGAGCTGGCTGCTGGGGCCGTTCGCGCTCGCGCACTACTACGTGTACGGGGACGCGGCGGCGGCGCGAGCGTGGCTGCACGGCATGGCGGCGCATCTGAAGCAGGCGTGCGTCGGCAACGTCAGCGAAATCTTCGACGGCGATGCGCCGCATCGGCCGGAAGGGTGTTTCGCGCAGGCGTGGAGCGTGGCGGAAGTGCTGCGCGCGTGGGTCGAGATCGAAGTCGCAGCGCGTGAGTCGCAGCGGCTCATGGGAGAACGAGCGTCATGACGGAATTGAGCGACCAACAGACAACGAGCGCCGTGGAGCCGGGTTCCGCTCCGCCGGCGACCGCGCGTGCGCGGCGCATCGCGCGCTCCGCACCCGCGGCACGTAGGCGCGGCGCGAAGACGCGTGCGGTTGCGCGCACGGGCACGGCGACCACCGTCGAAGGGCAACGCCTCGAGACTCCCGCCGCCGGTGCGGCGTGGAAGCAGTGGGGCCCGTACTTGAGCGAGCGCCAATGGGGCACCGTGCGCGAGGACTACAGCCCGCACGGCAACGCATGGGAGTACTTCCCGCACGATCACGCGCGCAGCCGCACTTACCGCTGGGGCGAGGACGGTATCGGTGGCTTCTCGGACGCGGAGCAGCACCTCTGTGTCGGCGTCGCGTTGTGGAACGGCCGCGACCCGATCCTCAAAGAGCGCCTCTTCGGGCTCACGAACGGCGAAGGCAATCACGGCGAGGACGTCAAGGAGCTCTATTACTACCTCGACGCCACACCGAGCCATTCGTATCTAAAGATGCTCTATAAATACCCGCAGGCGGCGTTCCCTTATGCGGACCTCGTGCAGGAGAACCGCCAACGCGGCATCGGCGCGCCGGAGTACGAGCTGCTCGATACCGGCGCGTTCGCGGACGGCCGCTACTTCGACGTCTTCATCGAATATGCGCAGGCCGAGCCCGGCGACGTGCTGCTCACGATCACGGCGATGAACCGCGGGCCCGATGCGGCTGAGCTCACACTGCTGCCGCAGCTCTGGTTCCGCAACACGTGGAGCTGGAAGAAGGAAGGCGCGCGGCCGTCGTTGAAGAAGATCGCGCCGGACACGCTCGAGATCGAGCACCCGACGCTCGGGCGCTATTTCGCGCACGTGGAGCCCGGCGCCGAGCTGCTGTTCACCGACAACGAGACGAACGTGACGCGTCTGTACGGCCAGCACGCGCCTGGGCGCTTCTTCAAGGACGCCTTCCACGACTACGTCGTGGGCGGCCGGCGCGAGGCCGTGAACCCGGCCGAGACCGGCACGAAGGCCGCGGCGCTGATCAAGGCAACGATTCTCGCCGGCGGCGCGCACAGCGTGCGCGTGCGGTTGAGTCGCAAGCGCCTCGCGCAGCCGTTCGCCAAATTCGCGGCCGTCGCGGCCGCGCGCCGCGACGAGGCCGACGAGTTCTACGCCGCGCTCCAGCACGGTATCGACAGCGACGACGCGGCGTTCGTGCAGCGCCAGGCCTTCGCCGGGATGATCTGGAGCAAGCAGTTCTTCTATTACGACGTGCCGGAATGGCTGAACGGCGACGTGGGGCAGGTGCCGCCGCCGGAGAACCGCAAGCACGGGCGCAATCGCGACTGGGCACACCTGAACAACGCCGACGTGATCTCGATGCCCGACAAGTGGGAGTACCCGTGGTATGCGGCGTGGGATCTCGCGTTCCACACGATTCCGCTCGCGTTGATCGACCCCGAGTTCGCGAAGAACCAGCTCGTGCTGCTGACCCGCGAGTGGTACATGCACCCGAACGGCCAGATGCCGGCGTACGAGTGGGCGTTCGGCGACGTGAATCCGCCCGTGCACGCGTGGGCCACGTGGCGCGTGTTCCAGATCGACCGCAAGCGAAACGGCGGCGTGGGCGACGTCGCGTTCCTCGAGCGCGTATTCCACAAGCTGATGCTGAACTTCACGTGGTGGGTCAATCGCAAGGACGCCGAAGGCCGCAACGTGTTCCAGGGCGGGTTCCTGGGGCTCGACAACATCGGCGTGTTCGACCGGAGCTCCGCACTGCCGACCGGAGGTCACATCGATCAGTCCGACGGCACGAGTTGGATGGCGATGTACTCACTGAACCTGATGCGCATCGCGCTCGAGCTCGCGCAGCACAATCACGTGTACGAAGACATAGCGACCAAGTTCTTCGAACACTTCCTGCACATTGCCGATGCCATGAGCAACATCGGCGAGCACGGCATCGGGCTGTGGGACGACGACGACAAGTTCTTCTACGACGTACTGCACCTTCCCGACGAGCGCATGCAGCAGCTGAAGGTGCGCTCGATGGTCGGGCTGATTCCGCTGTTCGCCGTCGAGGTGCTGGAGCCCGAGCTGTTGGAACAAGTGCCCGAGTTCGCCCGCCGCCTCAAGTGGTTCCTCGACTATCGGCCCGATCTCGCGAAGCTCGTGTCGCACTGGCAGACGGAAGGCATGCAACACCGCCGGCTGCTGTCGCTGCTGCGCGGCCACCGCATGAAGAAGCTGCTCACGCGCATGCTCGACGAGACGGAGTTCCTGTCCGACTACGGCGTGCGCGCGCTGTCGCGCCACCACGAGAGAAATCCGTATGTGTTCGAGCTCATGGACGGCCAGAAGCTGTCGGTCGGCTATCGGCCTGCGGAATCGGACACGGGGCTCTTCGGCGGCAACTCGAACTGGCGCGGGCCGATCTGGTTCCCCGTGAACTACCTGATCATCGAGTCGCTACAGAAGTTTCATCACTACTACGGCGACGAGTTCCGGATCGAGTGCCCGACGGGGTCCGGCGTGTTCATGTCGATTCGCGAAGTGGCCGACGAGCTCAGTCGCAGGCTCACGCGGATCTTCCTGAAGGACGAGAACGGCCGGCGGCCCGTGTTCGCGCATCACCCGCAGCTACAGGACGACCCGCACTTCCGCGACCACGTGCTGTTCTACGAGTACTTCCACGGCGATACGGGGCGCGGCGTCGGCGCGTCGCATCAGACGGGCTGGACGGGGCTGGTCGCGAAGCTGCTGATGCCACGCCAGCGCGACTAAAGAAAAGGGCGTTGGCGATCGCTCGCCAACGCCCCACGTCTCGTCCGCTGAGACTACCGCTATTTGAGCTTGAAGTTCATCTGCAGGCCGAACTCGCGCGGACGACCCACGGTGGCGAAGTCGAACGCCCAGATGCCGTGGAAGAAGCCCGAGTTGATCAGGCGCTCGTTCGTCAGGTTCGTACCGAACAACGCAAGGTTCCAGTCGGCATTGGCCGGCTCGTACGTCATGCGCAGGTTCGTGATACCCGAGCCCCCGCTCTCGTCGAAGCTAGCGGGCACCGCCGGCGCCCAGAACGACGTACGCAGGAACGTCAGCGACCGCCAGAACTGCGACTGGTACAGGTAGTCGAGCCGCGTGACGATCTGCGAGCCGCCCCTCAGGTCCGCGTTGTACTGGAAGCCGACGCTGCCCGTGTTCTTCGGTGCCTGCTGGAAGGCGCTGTCCGTGCTGAGGAACAGCGCGCCCGCCCGGATGCTCGTATACGCCGTGTCGAGGTAGCCCAGGTTCACGTTGAACAGCAGCTTCTCCGTCGGGACGATCGTCATCTCGAGCTCTGCGCCCCTGGCGCGTGCCGCGCCGACGTTCGTCGTGTTCAGAGAGGGTAGCTGATGGCCCTGTGCGTCGAGCACGGGGCCGAGCGCCTGGACGTCATCCCAGATCGTGTTGAACAACGTCGCGTTCAAACGCAGGTGCTTGTTCGCGAGATCGGACCGGAGGCCGATCTCCGTGTTCTTCAACGTCTGCGGCTTGTACACCGAGATCTTGCGCAACCCATCCGACGGGTCGATGAACGCCGTCGCGCCACCCGAGTTGAAGCCCTCGGAGTAGCCGATGTAGCCCATGACGTTCTGGGTGAACTGGTTCTGCAACGATACCCGCGCGGTGTTCTTGTCGAAGCTCGACGGAGTGTCCACCTGGCCGACAGAAGAGCCCAGGAAGACGTCACCCTCGAAGCGCTGGTTCGCGCTCGCGGGCCTCGGCGCGGTGGCCCCCGGCACGATGTTCAACGGCAGCACGTCGTCGTTCTGCTTGTGGTGTCGTAGACCGACCGTCAGATCGAGCTTCTTCGTGAAGCTGATCGTCGCCTCGCCGAACAACGCCGAGCCGTCCTGCGTGTACTGGGCCAGGCCGTCGGTGCGGCCACCGGGACCGGTTGCGTTGTTGTAGACCTGTTGGCAGTTCAGCAACGCGGGCGGCGGAGCGGCGGCGGCCGCTACACAAGTCGGACTGTTGAGCACGGTCTGGAAGTTGTAGAGGCCGGAGACGAACTCTTCGAGCTGATAGCGCGTGAAGCCGCGCACGCGGTTCAGCTGATTCCAGTAATACGCACCGCCGACCCACTTCACGCGGTCGGTGCCGCCGGAGAGCTGCACTTCCTGGCTGAACACGCGCTGGCGGTTCTGGTTCACGTCCTCGACGAGCTGGTACTGGCTGTTGTCCCAGTCGACGATCGAATGGACCTCCTGGAAGGTCTCGGCGGTGATGAACTGCAGCTTGATCGCCTTGCCGAGAGCCCACGTCACGTCGGAAGAGAACTGTTTCGTCTCGATGGTGTTCGGGAGACTGATCTCCGAGCGGTCCTGCCACGCGCCGACCTGGCCGTTGGGATAGCCCGCCGTCTGCGTCACCGCGTTGAACGGCGCTTGACCCGCGAGTCCGTAGAAGTCGATGGAACCGACGGCCTGACCGGCTTCCGCGAGCGTGCCGTGGAACACGGCGTCCTGAATACGCGGCTCGGTGAACTGGTTGTTGTCGACTTGGTAGTTGAAGCGCCACGTCAGCTTGTCGGTCGGCATCCACAGGATGTCGCCATGGAAGATCTTCTGATCGATGCCGCCATTGTTCAACCCGGTGGTCAGGTCGTGCACATAGCCGTCTCGAAACAGGTCAGCGACCGTCCACTTCGTCAGCAGTTTGTCAGTGATCGGAATGTTGACCGAGGCCTTGACGTCGCGGCGGTCGAGCGAGCCGATGGTGCCGGTCAAGTCGGCGCCGAATGCGTCCGACGGTTTCTTCGTCCAGATGCGCAATGCGCCGCCGGTCGAGTCGCGGCCGAACGTCGTGCCCTGCGGGCCACGCAGCACCTCGATGCGGTCGATGTCCACGAATTCCTGGGTGAGGAGACCGGCCGTGCCGACCTGCCACACGCCGTCGACGTACGTGCCGACGTTCGGGATGCCACGCACCGTGAAGCTCGTCCCCGACGTGCCGCCGCCCCCGCCCGTGATCACGAGGTTCGGGATGGCCTGGCTGACGCGCTCGAGCGAGTCGAGGCCGCGCATCTCGAGGTTTTCGCCCGTGACCGCGACGATCGAAATCGGTACCTGTTGCAGACTCGCTTCACGTCGTGTCGCCGTGACGATGATCTCCTCAAGGCCTTCTTGGGCGAATGACGGAAATGCAACAACTGCGGGTAGGACGGATGCCAGCACGCATCCTATTGATTTATAGCGCATATGTCCCTCATGCAAGTTGAAATGGATCCCTTCTGTGCCAATCTCGCGACAGTCGCTCTGGAATTGGCCGGCGGATGTTGTGCTGACGCACCCCGGGACACAAATTAAAGTTTGGTAACCCGGCCTTGGGGAAAGTTGAGCCGCTCCGCTGCGGAGCGCGCCGCGCCTCGCTCGGAGTACTCGGTGTACGCGACGGGACGCGCAGAGCTCGGCAACGAGCGTTCGGAGTTGCGCGTCAGTTCACACTCCGGCGCGCAGACCGCGGCCATTCGCGGACCGTCCGCAACCCGTTGTGGATCCGCGAGGCCATCGACGTCGCGTACGTTTCATTGCCGCCTGAAAGCCGCGCGGTTGCTCGCTTCGCCCTCGAGCGCGACGCGTGGCACGGGCGTTGCAACGGCTGTCAGCGCCGCATCACCCACACGAGGAATCACGCATGAGCTTGCAGATCGACTCGCCGAGTCCCGCCTCCCGGCGCGGCGCGCTTCACGATTGCGCCGCCGCCGCGAACGGCTCGACCACCGAACGCGCTCTGCCGCGTGCGGTCATGCCGAGCTGCGCGCCGCAGAAATGGCTCGCGGGACAGAAAGCGCTCGTGACCGGCGCGAGCTCCGGAATCGGCCGTGCGATCGCGCTGGCTCTCGGCGAAGCCGGCGCCGACGTGGTCGTGAACTACGTCGCGGGTGAGGCGAAAGCGCGCGAGGTCGTGGACGAGATCGAGTCGTACGGCAGCCGCGCGCTCGCGCAACGCGGCGACGTGTCGAGCGAGGCCGACGTGGACCGCATGTTCGCGGCCATGCTCGGCGACTTCGGCACGATCGACATTCTCGTGAACAACGCGGGCCTCCAGCAGGACGCGCCGTTCGACCAGCTCACGCTCGCGCAATGGAACAAGGTCATCGGCGTGAATCTGACCGGCCAGTTCCTGTGCTCGCGCGCGGCGGTGCGCGAGTTCAAGCGCCGCGGTGTGCGGCCGGAGATCTCGTGCAGCGCGGGCAAGATCCTCTGCATCAGCTCCGTGCACGAGGTAATCCCGTGGGCGGGGCACGTGAACTATGCGGCGTCGAAGGGCGGCGTGATGCTGATGATGAAGAGCATCGCCCAGGAAGTGGCGCCGTATCGCATCCGCGTGAACAGCATCTCGCCGGGCGCGATCCGCACGCCGATCAACATGCAGGCGTGGGACACGCCAGACGCGTACGCCGAGCTCTTGAAGCTGATCCCGTACAAGCGCATCGGCGAGCCGGCCGAGGTCGGCCGCGCAGCGGCGTGGCTCGCGTCCGACTACGCCGACTACGTGAACGGCGTGAGCCTGTTCGTCGACGGCGGCATGACGCTGTATCCCGGTTTCGAGACCGGAGGCTGATCGTGCTTTTCGTTGCATCGCGAGCGGCTCGGGACCCGCGAGGGGGTCGCCCAAGACACGCCGCGCGAGAGGCCCTCCGCGGCCGCGCCTCGATCTGCGGTGCCGCATGAAAGCGCGACCGCACTGGGCCGAGTACGCGATCGAAGCGTGGGCGCTCGGCACGTTCATGGTGTCGGCCGGGCTGGCCACCGCGCTGATCGAGCTGCCGGATTTTGGCGTCCGCGGACTGGTCGTGAGCGATGCGCTGCGACGGTTGTTGATCGGGATCGCGATGGGTGTGACGGCCGTCGCGCTGATCTACTCGCCGTGGGGCAGGCGGTCCGGCGCGCACATGAACCCCGCGGTCACGCTGACGTTTCTCGCCCTCGGCAAAGTGCGGCGCGCCGATGCGCTCGGCTACATCGGCGCGCAATTCGTCGGCGGCGTGACCGGCGCAGCGCTCGTGCTGGTGCTGCTCGGCGAGCGCTTCGCCGCGCCGCCCGTCGCGTTCGTGCTCACGCAGCCGACGCACGGACTTAGGCTCGCGTTCGCGCTCGAGTGGCTGATTTCGTGCGTGCTGATGACCGTCGTGCTCACGCTGTCGAGTCGCCCGCGCGTCGCGCGCTACACCGGGCTCGTGGCGGGCGGGTTGGTCGCGACGTTCATCGCGCTCGAGGCGCCGTACTCCGGCATGAGCATGAACCCCGCGCGTAGCTTCGCGTCCGCGGCCGTCGCCGGCCAATGGATGAATCTCTGGATCTACTTCGTCGCGCCGCCGCTCGGCATGCTGACCGCCGCGCTCGTCCACGCAAAGCGCGGCGCCGCGCGCGCCGGCTGCGCGAAGCTCGTGCACGGCCGCGACATGCGCTGCATTCATTGCGGCTACGAGCCGCGGAGCGGCACCGAAAGTCTCCCGCTTGGAGGTCTCACGCATGGCAACGATTGAATCCCCGCTGGCGCGCGACTTCGACGTGATCGTCGTGGGCTCCGGCGCCGGTGGCTCCGCGGCCACGTATCGCCTCGTGCGCGCAGGCCTGCGTGTCGCACTGGTCGAGAAGGGCGGCCGCCTGCCGCGCGACGGCAGCACGCTCGACGTGCAGCGCGTCGTGCACGACGGCGAGTTCAAGAGCCGCGAAGAGTGGCGCGACCGTGACGGCCGCGCGCTCGTGCCGGAGGAGTACTTCAATTTAGGCGGCAAAACGAAGTGGTATGGCGCGGCGCTCGCGCGGTTCGGGGCGGCGGAATTTCGTGGCGACGACGCGCACGATTGCCGCGCATGGCCAATCGGTTACGACGATCTCGCGCCCTACTATGCGCAGATCGAGCAGTTGCTCGGCATTCGCCGCTTCGAATGTGAGCCCGACCTCGCGAGTCTCATCGGACGGCTGCGGGCGCGCGCTCCGCAGTGGCGGGCCGAAGCGCTGCCGCTTGGCCTCCATGCGCGCATCGTGCGCGAGCCGCGCGAGGCGGCGCACTTCGATGGTTTTGCTTCGCCACAGGGCCTCAAGTCCGACGCCGAGGTCAAGCTGCTCGATCTCGTCGCGGGCGCGCCGAATCTGACGACGCTGCTCGGGCGCGGGGTCGCGACACTGATCGGGGCCATCGACGAGCCGCGGCGCATCGTCGGCGCACAGCTCGTGGACGGCACCGTGCTGCGTGCTCGCGCGGTCGTCCTCGCGGCCGGGGCTATGCACTCCGCGCGGCTGCTCGAGCGCTACCTGGCGGTCCACGGTCTCGGCGCCATGCCGGCCGCAGCTTCGGTCGGCCGCAACTTCAAGCTACATCTGTTGACGGCCGTGCTCGCCGTGTCGCCGGCGAAGAAGACCGACCTGCTGCGCAAGACCACGCTGCTCACCGACGACCGGACGCCGCACAGCAGCGTGCAAGCGCTCGGGTTCGACGCCGAGCTGATCGCGACGCTGATCCCGCGCTATGTGCCGCGCTTTGCGGCCAGGCTGCTCGGCGAGCGCGCGTACGGGTTCTTCCTGCAAACCGAGGACGGCTCGCATCGAGATAACCGTGTCCGCGGCGCCGACGCGCGCTGCGACTATCCGACGGTCGACTACGATCCGGCGCGGATCCCGGCGGCACGCGCCGAGCATCGCTTGCTGGTCGCGAACTTCCGCCGCGATTTGCTGCGCGCCGGCTACGTCACGTTTGCGCAGCGCATCCCGCTGCACGGGACCGCGCATGCGTGCGGCACGCTGGTCGCTGGCGCGGACCCGCGCACATCCGTAGTCGACGGAGTCGGGCGCGTGCACGGCCTCGACGGGCTCACCGTGGCCGACAGCAGCATCCTGCCGCGCTCGAGCCGCGTGAATCCGGCGCTGACGATCTACGCCTGGAGCTTGCGGGCGGCGGCGCGGTTGGCGCATCGGCTCGATGCGGGTGCGCACAGCGGGCGGACTGGCGCTGCCGTCGCGGCGCTCGCGGAGTAGGCCGTGCGAACGCTCACCCGCTGGTTCGTCGTTGGATTCGTCGCCGCACTCACTCACGCGGTCGGTGCTCGCAGCGTGGTCGATTCCGTCGCCATTCCGGTGCACGACATGGATCGCGCCGTGCGCTTCTATACGGACGTGCTCTCGTTCAGGCAGGTCGACGACCGCGAGGTGGCCGGCAGCGACTACGAGCATTTCTACGGCGTGTTCGGCGCGCGCGTGCGGATCGTGCGGCTCGCGCTCGGTGCGGAAGCCGTCGAGCTCACGCAGTTCCTGGCACCGCACGGCCGCCCGCTGCCGGCGGACTCGCGCAGCAACGATCGCTGGTTCCAGCATGTCGCGATCATCGTCAGCGACATGGACCGCGCGTACTCTGCATTGCGCACGCACGGCGTCGACCATGCGTCGACCGGGCCGCAGACGTTGCCCGACTGGAACAAGGACGCGGGCGGCATCCGCGCGTTCTACTTCCGCGACCCGGACGGCAATCACCTCGAGATCCTGCGGTTCCCGCCGGGCAAGGGTCAGCCGCGCTGGCAGGCCAAGGACCGGCTGTTTCTGGGTATCGACCATACCGCCATCGTCGTCGGCAACACGGACGCAAGCCTGGCGTTCTATCGCGACACGCTCGGCATGCAAATCGCAGGCACCGCGGAGAACTACGGCCCCGAGCAGGAGCGGCTGAACAACGTGTTCGGCGTGCGGTTGCGCATCACGGCGCTGCGGGCGGAGCAGGGCATCGGCGTGGAGCTGCTCGATTACCTCGCGCCGCGGACGGGGCGTGCGATGCCGGTCGACACGCTCGCGGACGACGCGTGGCACTGGCAGGTCAATTTCGCGCGCGACGATCTCGCGACGATTTCCGCGGGGATTCGAGCGCACTCGGGAAGCGCGGGCGCCGCCGCGTACGTGTCGCCCGGCGTCGTCGACTTCGCGGCACCGGCACGGCTGGGCTCGCAGGCGCTGCTGCTGCGCGATCCCGACGGCCACGCGGTCGCGCTGTGGGCCGGCGCGCCACCGCACTGAGCACCACTCAAGGAGAGCACATGGAAACCAAGACGGTCGTGATCATCGGTGGCGGATTCGCCGGCGCGCGCCTCGCGCAGGACCTCGAGCGCCGGCTGCCGGCCAAATGGTCGATCGCGCTGCTCTCGCGCGAGAACTTCATCACCTACAACCCGCTGCTGCCGGAGGTCGTCGGCGCGTCCTTGCTGCCCGGTCACGTGATCGCGCCGCTGCGGCAGATGCTGAAGCGCACACGCGTGCACATGGTGCAGGTCACGCGTATCGACACGGCCGAGCGCGCGGTGCACTACTCGGACGATGACACTGGAGGCGGCGCGCCCGGGATGCTGCGCTACGACCACCTCGTCGTCGCCTGCGGTCAGGGCGCGAATCTCGCGATCGTCAAGGGTATGGAGCGCCACGCGTTGCCGCTGAAGACGCTCGGCGATGCGCTCTACTTGCGCAATCGCGCGATCGAGCGGCTCGAGCGTGCGGAGCTCGAGATGGATCGCGACATGCAGCGCTGGCTCACGACCTTCATCGTGATCGGCGGCGGCTTCAGCGGCGTCGAAGTGGCCGGAGGTCTCGCGGACTTCCTGCGCGCGAGCGCGCGGTTCTATCGCTCGATCGATCCGGAGCATGTCCGCGTCCACGTCGTGCACGGCACCGACCGTCTGCTGCCGGAGTTGCCGCCCACGCTCGGGGAGTTCACGCGCACGCAGATGATGGCGCAGGGCATCGATGTTCGGTTGAACGCACGCGCGGCGCAGGTCGACGAGCACGGCGTGACGCTCGCCGACGGCGAGAAGCTCGCGGGCGGCACCGTGGTGTGCACGATCGGCACGGCCATGAATCCGTTGATCGCCAATCTGCCGTTCCCGAAGGTCCGCGGTCGCCTCACGGTCGCGGCCGACATGTCGGTGCCCGGCAGCGACAACGTCTGGTCCCTGGGCGATTGCGCAGCCGTGCCGAACGCGCGCGACGGCAGCGTGTCGCCGCCGACGGCGCAGTTCGCGAATCAGCAGGCGCGGCAACTCGCGGCGAACATGGCGCGGCGCATCGCGGGCACCGCCACGCTGCCGTTCTCCTACAAGGCCATCGGCCAGCTCTCCGCGATCGGGCACAACAAGGCCGTCGCCGAGTTGTTCGGGCTGCGGATCACGGGCTTCGTCGCGTGGCTGCTGTGGCGCGGCGTTTACATCCTGAAGATCCCGACGCTCGGCCGCAAAGTGCGCGTGTTCCTCGAATGGAACTGGGCCATGTTCTTTCCGCCCGACATCGCGCACTTGGGCTACACGCGGCGCTCCGTCGCGCGCGAAGCCGGTCTCGAAACGAACGGGGAGAAAGCGGCGGCGTAGCGCGTCAGCGAGGAGTGCTGGCGGGCGGCAGCGCCGCCTGCGCGTCGAACTTCGTCTCGAACCAATCGACGAAACTGCCGATCGCGGGCGTGTTCTTCGTGTCGAGAGTGGCGATCAGCGCGCGCGCGTCGTCGGTCTTGCCGTTCCTGCCGAGCAGATACAGGAGCAGGCTCAGGCTACCCACCGAGACTTTGCCGCCCGCGGCGGACATCGAGCCCTCGAAGGTCTGCAACGCGCCGGCATAGTCGCGCTGCGCGAGCCGTCCCAGCGACAGCTCGAGCGCGACGTCCGGTGCACGAGGCTCGCGCTCCAGATGC
>Ga0326726_10001525_pt1 | contig 21521 bp, 13 predicted proteins | sample MHFenrmetagenome_2_FD_207603 | JGI IMG/M metagenome (GOLD analysis project Ga0326726, IMG submission 207603) | Lab enriched peat soil microbial communities from Michigan Hollow, Ithaca, NY, United States - MHF15MN | ecosystem: Environmental > Terrestrial > Soil > Wetlands > Peat | place: USA... | reverse complement strand
GCCGTCAGAATCTTGTTGGTGGTGTCGCTCATCTCGAAATTTCCCGGCTCGAACCGCCGCCCCTTCCAGCCGACCTTGTACTTCACGGCCAACTCCTCGTAAAACTTCCGCACCCGCAGCCCCTCCATGCCCATCATCTGCGGCAGCGTCTTTTTCTCCAGATCGGCGTCGGGAAAGCGATACGCGAACAGCCGACGCGCCACTTCGAGAGATTTCACCGGATTGGCCGCGAGCTTCATCTGATGCGTCATGTTCCGCGTGTTGCTGGTTGGCGTCTGGCCGCTGGCGTAAAACATCAGGCTGTCGTCGCCCACCCAGCAGATGCCGCAATTGGCGGCGGCCATCACCTTGACCGCCTCGTGCGTTACCGTCGTGCCGGGGCCGAGCAAAATGCAATTCAGCATGGCGACCGGCAGGCGCACCACGTTGCAGTCGCAATCGATCCACTTGATGCTGCTGTCGTCGATCTCCATCCGTCCCTTCTCAAGATACAGAAACGGATACTTTTCCTTGACCTGCGGAAGGGTATCGCGCGTCACTTTTATCAAAAGCCGCGCCGGATTCCCTTCGTTGCCGAGTTCGTTACTCTTCATTGCTTTCGTGGATTATAGTTACTCTGCGTTCACGGTATTTTTTCCGCGTGCCGAACTGCACCGGCACGTCGTTCAGCGCCACGACCTCGCCCGCGCTTTCGTCACCCGCCGCGTAGTCGCGAACGCGGAACGCCTCGGCAAGATGCTTTTCAGCGGCGATTGAAGAGGCCGCTTCGAGCGCTGCCGCCTCCGACTCGAAGCGGCCCCGGAACACGAGGTCGGTCGGCGCGCAGCACTTCCTTCCGAAATAGATGTCCCACACGGGAGCCTTGAGCGCTTCGGCGAACTCCCCGGCCCGCGCCGCCGGAACCTCCATCGCGGCGGCGAAGGTGGCCTCCTGCAAATAGTAGCGGTAGGTCATCTTCGTGCCGCCGCCCACCGCGCCGCCGCCGTCCCGCTTTTTCGGAATCAGCAGCGTTTCCCACTTGTCTTTCTCGTCATATCCGCTGCCGACCATCTGGAAATCGCGAAGCAGCGGCGGGCGTGGGGCCTCTTTTCTCTGGAACGCGAGCACCGTCTGGCGGAGCGGGGCCATTTCGTCGAGCAATTCCCGCTGCTCTCCGCCCGCGCCGAGGGCGCAGCACAAGAGGCCGAGCAAGCCAGACTTCGTGGGGAAGTCGAGCGTGTCGCGCCGCCCGAAGCGCGAATCAGCGCCCCACGACTGGAGGGGCGCTTCGAGCCATAACAGAATGAATGGATTGCTCATGATTTCGCTTCGATATAGTTGCGGATTTCGCCGACCAGCGTGTCGATGGAGAACGTTTCGTCCTCGCCGAAGGTGAACTCCCGCTCCTTGCCGAAGAGCGACCCGGCCTGCTTCTCCTTTTTGGCGAGATAGTCGGTGAGCGCGTCGATGCTCGGCTGAAGGAATCCGCCATCTTTCGCCCTGACGGAGGTCTCGAACGGAACCTGAAGGCGCTGGCCCTTGCGGATGTAGATTTTCGCGAACTCCCACGGTGACGCGCCCGATTGCGTCGTCTGCCGGGCGCTCGGCACGGCGACGAAGAGCGCTTTGGTGAACGCCTCCACCGCGTCGGTGATGCCCGCGCCGCCGAGGTTCGCCGAAAGCTGGCCGAGGTCGAGGCTGACGTAGCGGTAGTAAGTGGCGGAGTTGAATTCGAGGCTCCCCATATGCGCCGAACCCGGCTCTTCGGCCAAGTCGTCGAGCGCCGTGAAGAACTCCACCTCGTTGCTCACCTTGTGGGTCGAAATCGCATGAGCGAACGACGCGGCAGCCTCGACGTTCAGCTCGGCAGCCTGCGCCACCATCCGCCCGAACAGCGCGATGTCGTAAGCGTCGGTTTTTCCGAAATATTGACTTAACAATCCAGCGACTTCTTTGGCCTGCTTTTTTTGGTCTTTTTGAGTTATTACGGCATCAGGCACAAAACCCTTTTCTGCAAAAGCATCGGCAATGACGGCGGCTTCATTTGGACTCAGGAAAAGCAGGGTGTCGGTTTTCTCCTGCCCTGGCTCAACAGCGTCGGCTTCTTCGGTCTCCTCGACCTTTTTTGCCTTTTTCGGCTTTTTGTCCTCCTTTGTCTTGATGAAAATCTGCTCGAATTTGTCACCGCAAGCCTTTGCCTGTTCGGCTGTTGCGCCTTTTGCAAGGCAGGCGTTCTCGATCAATGGCGAGATCAGTTTTGTACGGAAACCGTGAGGAGCGCCGAGTTCGTGCATTTCGAGGCGCACCTGCCGCTTCCAGCACTGCGAGCTGACGCGGGCGCGGGTGGAGCCGCCGACCGACGCGGTTTTCGGAGCGCCAACGTCGTCGCGGTTCAGGCAGGTGACCGGGAAGGGCTGGAGGATGTGGAACTCGATGCGCTGGCCTTTGAATGGATTGTTGTTCATGGTGTTCATGGTCGTAGGGTTTAGTGGTTTGAGTCGTCTTTGAGAGGTTCGATCTGCAACAGCCCGAAGCCGAACGCCCGGCCCCGGCCAATGCCTTTATTGAAGCTTTCGATGAAGCGGTCGCGGTTTTCGACCCGCAGCATCCCCGACACGCTGGCCGCTCCGTGGGTGACGGGCCGGTCGCCTTGCTTGTTGAACTGCATCACCGGCAGCATCCGCACGTCGAGCCGGGTGGGGTCAACGCTGAAGCCCCACGACGCCAGCGATTTGCCGCCGAACCACGCCGCCACCTCCTCGCGGGTTTTGATGGGTACGCGCCTGCCGCTCTTGTTCTCCTTGCGCGTGGGGTTGAGCGTGACCTCGAACTTGTAGAAGCGGTGCTGGAGGAACTCGTCGGGAATCGTCCACGACGCAGACAGCGTTCCGTGCGCCGGTTGCAGCGGCGGCCTGTCCGACAGAATGAGGATTCGCCTGCCTTTGGCGTCGCCCCCCTTGTCGGCGAAGAGGAAGCCGCTGGGAACGCTCGACTGCTTTTCGGCCTCCGAGCGCACGTCCTCGAACAGGCTATAGACGACGCGGTGCAGGGAATATTCGTCCGTCATGCGCAAGGCATTGACGTCCTTGCGGCTGAGGGTGAGAATGGTTGCAATCATGCGCTCACCTCCTCGTTTGCGGTTTCGCCGGCGTAGCGGTAGAAATCGGTCGCCCAGGCTGTTTTGATGCGATTGCTGTTGCTATTGAACCAGAGGAGCTGGTCGAGCAGCTTTGCGTAGTCGAGCGTTACCGGCGCTTTCGAGTCGATCAGGCTGAAGAGCGGGCGCAGAATCCGGCAAGCCTCCGTCACCGAATCGCAGGCGAGCAGCCGCCGGAGCCGCGCTTTGGCCTGATCGCTCTTGCTCCGATCTTCGTAGCAGAAGGCGATGGCCTTGCCGATGCCTGCCGAGCCGTTGCGCTCCGCTTTGGCCCGCGAGATGGCGGCGGCGATGGTGGCGTAGGGAATGCGCTCGAACGGGTTTTCGAGGTCGATGTTGAAGCCCGCGAGGTACTCCCAGCTCTGGTACTCGGTCGCCGGATTGTCCGCCCGGCGAAGCGCGGCGGCGGCCCCCTTGTCCTTCTGGCACAGGCCGATCACAAACTCCACGAACTTTTCCGGCCTGCCGGTTTTTTTCTCTTTTTCGTTGTCCATAACGGTTGGATTTATCGGTTGTTGATGAAATGCTTCGCAAAATTGGGACGGCACTCCGCCCATGCATCGATCTGCCGCGCCGTCTCTTTCGGGCAGAAAGCGTCGTAGGACTGCAATGCGAGTGCGGCGGTCGCTTTGCGGATGGCGGGCAGTTTGTCTGGCTCATAGCAGGCATCGACCAGCTCCTGAAAGCGCCGCTCGCAGAGCTGCCAGAAGAGGCCCGAAGCGTTGGAGGCCAACGCGCCGCCATCCATGTTCTGCTTGTCGAAATAGCTTCTTGTCGCCGAATAGACCCTTTTGGAGAGCTGGTCGAGCGACTCCATCTCCTGCTTGAACCGGTCGTACCAGTTTTTATCAATTGCCTCGGAGTTGAACAGGAAGAGGGATTCGACAAAATCGTTGTCCTGCTTCACCGACTGGTCGCCTGAGTTCGCGCTGACGCGAAGTCCGCCGGACCAGATACCGATCTGCTGGTGACGCTGCTTTGCCCGCATGAGTCCGTACCTGATGAACTGGCACTCATATCCCGTATTTGCAGTGCTTTCGAGGAAGGCGAGCATCGACGGCAACTCCCGCCACGGGCGCTTGTCGGGATCGATCCAGAGCACTTTCAACTGTTTTTCCTGATCGCTGATTGTCATGCCCGGTTCGCGCCACCCCTCCTTGTGGCTTGGGTATTGCAACCCTTCGACGTAGTAGATGCCCTCGCCGTCGAGCAGCACGAAGCGCGAAAGCGAAAGCAGGGTCGCCATGTAGGACTCCTTCAGACTGACGGCGGCGGCGCAATTTTCCCCCTCTGGCATCGCTTCCCACGGTGGCTTGCCGAGGCCCGATTTCCAGTACGGGTTGTCGCGAATCTGCTCCCGCGACAGCAGGTTCAGCAGAAGGGTGTCCGTCAGCGTCGGGCCGGTGAGGAAAGAGTGCAGGTAGCCGACGTAATTGCCGATGCTCGGCCCCGCCTTGGCCGAGACCGATTTACCCGTGAATCCGTGAGTGAGCGGGGCGAGGTTCTTTTCGATCCGTTTTCCGCCAAAGGCGAAGTTCATGAGCGTGACGATGAAGAGCGCCATTTCGGCGGGGTCGGTGGTTTCGAGCATCTGGAACTGGCTCAGAATCGTGTTGTTCTCGGCGGGCAGGTCGGGGTAGAAGCCCGTGCCGATTGGGCGGGGCAGGGCGTTTTCTTCGGCCAGTTTTTCGGCGGCCTCTTTTTTCTTTGCCGGGGCGGCGGGCGCGTCTTTCAGTTCGGTCTGCTTGCGCTCCTCGATCAGCCTCCGGACGGCGGGCATCTGCAAGAATGGCTTTTCGCCGAAGAGCCAGAAGCTGTTGCGCCACTTTTCGAGATAGGCGAGGCAGTCGGCGCGGAAGGTTTCGGAGGCGAGCTGTTCGAGTTCCTCCGTGGTATCCGGCGTGCAGGCGGCTTGCCCGATGGCGAGCAACAGCTTGGTGAGGGCGATTTTCTGCACGGGGTTGCCGCCGAGGGCGGGAATTTCGGGATCGCTGAACAGGTCGCCGAGGCTCGCGAAGCCTTTGCAAATGGTTGGAATCCACGGCTCGTCGATCAGGTTGAAACGGTTTTGCATGGCTGTGTTGTGTATTGGGGTTATCGTTTTTTGTATTCGTATCCCAAACGGGAGTTGTAACTCAGTTCGTATTTCTCCGCCGCCGCGCCGCCGCCGGGCAGCTTCAGTTGGCCGCCCTCGCCCACGATGGCGACGCGCAGAAGGCTTTCGCTCTTCGACGGGTCGCCGAGGTAGAAGTAGGGCTTGAGCCACGAAAGCGTGTTGCGTCCGGGGTCGGCGGGCGCGGCGTAGTCGGCCACCTGAAGCGTTTGCGTGGCGAGGCAGGCGGCGAGCTTGCGCTTCTCCCGTTTTTGCCCGGCGGCGAACTCGTGCGGCAGGGTAAGCTTCTGGCCATCGAGCAGCGTCACGGTGGTTTCGCCCGCCGTGTGGTCGTGGCTGACCGATTTGAGCAGGAGCAGTTCTATGCTGTCGATGTCGTTGTAACGGGTGCTGACGTTGGTGTCCGGCTTCGCGCCGAGACCCGGCGAGACGCTCTGAAGCGCGAAGGTTTCGAGCTTCGCCTTGTGTTTCTGGAGGTCGGCTTTGTGCTTGGCCATCGCCTCGCTCTCCGGCTTCGCTTCGTAGGTGCGTTCGAGCAGGTCGCGAATGTCGCCCGGCAGCGAGAGCGCCTCAACGCCGCTCCACGCCTGAAGCGTCCGCAACAGTACGTAGGGGCTATAGACTTTCGCGCTGTTGCCGAACACCTCGCCGGGATTTTGCTCGGCGGCCTCGAACTCCGCGCTGACGATCCATGCTTCGCACCTCGCACCGGCGGGGCGCTCGTGTTTTTCGTGCCGCCACAAACGCCCGATGCGCTGCAAGAGCATGTCGGTCGGGCAGAGGCGCGTGACGAGGAAGTCGGCGTCGATGTCGAGCGACTGTTCGAGCACCTGCGTGCCGACGAGAATGCGCCCCCGCTCGCGCCGCTCCGCCGCGCCATCCGCGCCGTAGCGCGTCACCCAGATTTTTTCGAGTGCCTCGCGGTCGGCGTGGATGAAGCGCGAATGGAGCAGGCCGCACTCGATTGCCGTTCCGTCAGCGCGGGCGGCGAGGAGTTTGAACGCCTCCTGTGCCTCGCTGACGGTGTTTTCGATCCAGAGCACCTGCTGACCGGAATCAGCACGGTCGAGCGCTTCGTCCAGCGCCGCCTCGCAGTCGAACGTCTTGCGGATGGAAACGGTGTTCCCTTTGGGCGTTTCCGGCGCGATTTCGACCGGCTCCGGCGCGTCGGCGGGCAGCGCCGAGATGAGCGGGTAGGGCACCTCCGCGCTTTGAGGCGCGCCGAGCAAGGCGCTCCGCCGCTCGCCGGTGAGCGTGGCGCTCAGGATGATCACGGTGCAATGCAGCTTCCGCAATTCATCGACCAGCCGGTCGAGAATGGTGCCGGTGTAGGCGTCGTAGCTGTGGACTTCGTCGAGAATGACCACCTTGCCCGCGATGCCGAAGGCGCGCACGAAGCCGTGCTTGACGTTCATCGAGGCCATCAGCGCCTGGTCGATGGTGCCGACCGCGAAGGGGGCGAGCAGCCCGCGCTTGGCCGAGTTGAACCACGAACAGCCGGGCGCGGCGTCCGCGCCGAGGTCGAACTCCCGCAGCCAGGCGTTGCCGTGCAGGAGCATCGCGGTACGATGGAGAGAGTCCGGTTCGAGCACCTTGTCGAGGAAGCGCTCGACCCGTTCGTAGATGCGGTTGGAGGTCAGTTGCGTAGGCAGTGCGAAGTAGATGCCGCGCGCCTTGCCGGATGAGACGATGGAATAGGCGGCGAAGAGCGCGGCTTCGGTCTTGCCGATGCCCATCGGCGCTTCGAGGATATAGACGCCGGGGCGTGAGGCGGCCTCAATCAGGCCGCGCTGGATGCTTCGCGCGTCGAAGCCGAAAATCTCCCGGAACGAAAGCCCCGGCCTGAGGCGCGGCGGCGTGAATCCGGCGGCATCGACGGCGCTGCCGACGCGGTTTTGCCACGGAACTTCCGGATCGTCGAAGATCGCGCCGGAGCCGATCCAGTCCGCCACGGAGGTTAGTCCGGCCAAGAGGCGGGCGTGCAGCGGATCGCGGATTTCCGGGAACCGCTCGCCCGTCGCCTCCATCAGCATCTCCATCAGCCGCGCCCGCTGGCCTTGCCACGCCGGGCCTCCGAACGCCTCCGCATCGGCGGATCGTCCGCCGATATTCGGCGCGTAGCCATGGTGGCACCCGGCAATCGAGGCGACGGTTTTTCCCGCCTTCAACGCTTCGAGGGCGCACTGGCTCACGCCTGCGTGGCCGTCCCATTGTCGCTCCAGTGCCGGATCGGCATCACGCAACGCATCGAGAATCCCCGGATCGGGATCTTCAATTGCCAAATGAATTTTCTTCTGGAAGGTTGGGCTGATTTTGCCGATGTCGTGACTGGCGGCGATGAGCGCGGAGCCGTCGGGAAAGAACGACTCGCGCAGAAAGGCAGGCGAGCGGGCGATCAGCTCTCGTGCCACTTCACCTGCAATGTGGCAGTGGTCGAACACCGTTCGTCCGGCAATGGAGCGGTCGGCATCCAATTTCCGTGATTTGGCGAGGCAGCTTTCGATTGGCAGTGGGGGATTTTCAGCCGGAGTCTCCTGCTTTCTGCTGGCTTTGGGGTATCGCATTGGCGGTCAGGTTGTGAGGTTTGAGCGGCGTTGTCGTGCAAGGCGCGAAAAACAAAACGGTCAACCGAATCCACAATGAACCGGAACTGCTGGTGTGTGGGTGTGTAAATATCAATGTAAAAAATAGTATAGAGCAGCAAATATTTTTGCGTGAAAAAGCGTTCGCAGGAGAATCCGTAAGAATCTGTTTCTGTGACTGTTTGGTTACATCGCGCCGAAGTGTTTCAGTGGAGAGCCGGGATGGAATTTTGGCGGGCGGGAAAGTGTTAACAGTTAACAGACCGGGTAGTATGTCTGACATTCGTTTTCATGAACAATGAACAGTTAAACGGAGCTGAAATATGAACCTGAAGCTTTATGGAAGGGATCCCCTGAAGATGTTCGAAGATGTGTTCAACGAAAGACTTACGCCGTTCATCAGCTCGATGGGCTCGATGATGACCCCGACCTTCAAGGTGGACATCAGTGAGGACGACAAGGGGATTTACCTCTCCGCCGACATTCCGGGGGTAAAGAAGGAGGATGTGAAGGTGACGATGGCGGACGACGTTATCAGCATCTGCGCCGAACGCTGCCAGGAGGAGGAGGAGAAAAAGAAGAACTACCACCGAGTCGAGCGCTCATGGGGCAGCCTGTCGAGAAGCTTCACTATAGGCGACAATGTGGACGCCGAACACATCACCGCCAACTACGACAACGGCGTGCTCAAGATCGTCGTTCCGAAAAAGGAGCCGGAAGAGAAACAGAGCAAAGAGATCGCCGTAAGTTGATTACGCCAGAAATCAGAATTCCTCCCAAGCCTCGCGTTTTCGGACGCGGGGCTTTTTTTTCTTCTTTATAAGGAAGATATATGGGAAATTTTCCTTTTGTCAAGGAAAATCTTAATCGGAGACGACAGTATTCAGGTAAAAGTCATGGTTGGTCAGTCATCGGTGAGCACGAACCCCTATGAGTAAACATGCTGATTGGTGCCTTAAGATCAGGGGCCGATATCTGTCACGAGACTTCATCATTAATTATAATGAAGACAGTGAAAACGTGACTGCCAGTTGCGAAAAAGGTTTGATGAACATCATTTTGCAAAAAAAGCTCTCGGTTTTCTGATATTTCAGAATATGAGGTCTTTTTTTTATTATTTTGTCTGTATATTTATTGTGGGTTTTTTGTTGTCGATCTTGTATTTATTGATTTTCAAAACAAAAGCCTTTTCGGATGAATACAAAAGATGCAGGCGATTCCTTTGAGCTTGAAATATATAATTTCTTTCGAGAAGAAATTGAGAACGATCGACTTGGAATCGATAAAAATAAGTGTAAGATATATAGACAAAAAGGTTATTACTCAAAAGATAGAGAAAGTGAGATTATTTTTGATGTCGTGATAGAGTGTTATCTATCAGACGCCAAAGAGTATTCTTTTTTGATACTGATTGAATGTAAGAATTATAGCCATGCAGTACCTGTTAAGGTAGTTGAACAATTTTTTTCAAAAGTTCAACAAGTCGCTGGTGCTGCAAACAAAGCAATTCTTGCGAGTACTGCTCACTTTCAATCTGGTGCATGTAGTTTTGCAAAAACAAAGCATATTGGTTTGCTTCGTTATTTCGCCGAGCATGATTTTAAATGGGAGTTGCATAGATCTTCATCATTATCAATGCGCTCAATCAATATTAATGAAGAATCTTATATCAAAGAAGCACTGTTGAACGAGGTGTTTAATGCGGCACATAAGTTTTATTTTCAGTCTCAAATAAGATATACCAATTCATTGTGGCTATTTCTGAGAGATTTGTTTTCTGATGGTGAAGGAATCAATCAAAATGTTTTCAATAACGACCTTTTTAGTAGAAAGCGTTTCTCACAAAACCAGGTTCCATTTATCGATAAGGAGGCGCTTGAAGAACACAGCTTTCTTGTATTGGATAGATTGTATTACAGCGGCGGTCAAGTCGATTTAGATGCTCTTTGTGAAATAGAAAAAAAGAATGCTGGTTTGCAGATTAATAAAGATGTCGCTTTTCCAATTACATTAGTACATGATCAACCATTAGGAAGAATTACCTTTGATCCTTTAATTATTGATATTTTTACGAGTGATGTTGATAATGATGGGCGGTGTCGTTTTACGTTAGCTCATGAATTGTCTCATCATTTGCTTGGGCATGGACAGTATATGTCGAATGAATATTGTTATAGCGCAGATTTTGAATTGAAACGCTATTCGGCTGATATGGGAATTAATACACAACGGATGGAATATCAGGCTAACTATTTTGCTTCATGTTTGTTGATGCCACGCAGATATTTTCTTGAAGAGTTTTGGCGGCTGGTGGAAAGTTATGATGTCAATCTTCGAGGTAGCAACGCGTTGTATGTTGACGATCAAAGATGTAACATTCAGAATTATAGAGTTTTTTTAAGCCATTTGTCCAAACGTTTTAGTGTATCAAAAGAAGCCGCGAAGATCAGACTTGAGTCTATGGATTTGTTGCTTGATAAGCGAAAAAAAACATGAAATGAATTGCAATAAAATGGCGGAGTACAAAAAAATACTTTATTTATGATGCTTATCTCAAAAACAGAAAACCCGCCGGAGTTGGCGGGTTTTGCTGTTGGTATCTTTGCTGCGTATCAGCAGTTGCGGACGGTGGACGATGTACGGTCCTTGATCGTCGTCTCGTCGAACTCATCCCAGTTGTGCTCCTGGTGCTCGCGCTGGTAGCCGGCTTCCTTCAGGCCGAAGCTCATGTCGGCGACCATTTCTGGCCTCAGCTCCTTCAGGTTTTTCACCTCTGCCTGCGTCAGGATTCTCGACTGGTCGAAACCGAGGTCGATCTCGATCTTGCGGTTCTTGGTCTTGACGCGGTCGATGTCGTAGAAACGCTTGGTGATGGTGGTCTGCGCGAAGGCCTTCAGGCAGCCGAGCATGTACTTGCGCACATACGGGTCCTTGATCCAGGGATAGCTGAAGAAGGTCTTACGGGCGTAGAAGCGCGCATACGATTTCAGCACGCCCTTGAGCACATCCTCGCGCTCCATGTTGTCCGGCTTGATGATCGGCGAGACGAAGTTGTAGCGCGAGTAGTCGCGCACTTCGACGCGGTCGCCAAGCTCCTTGAAGAGGTCGGAGAAGGGCCACGGGGTGTAGATGGTCCAGTTGGCCATGTCGGGATCCCAGTCCTTGCAGAGCTGGTAGGTCTCTTCGATGGTCTCCGGGGTTTCGTGTTCGAGACCCATCACAAACTGCGCTTCTGCCACGATGCCGTTCTTCTGAAGCAGTTTGATGGCGAATTTGTTCTCTTCGATGGTGGTCTCTTTCCTGAAGCGGTTCAGGTTCATCTGGCTGGCCGCCTCGGTGCCGAGCGAAACGTGCACCAGACCGGCCTTGCGGAAGAACGGAAGCAGATCTTCGTCACGCATGATGTCGGTCACGCGGGTGTTGATGCCCCAGGTGACGTTGAGCTTGCGGTCGATCAGCTCCTGGCAAAGAGAGACGAACTTCTGCTTGTTGATGGTCGGTTCTTCGTCGGCAAGAATAAAGAAGCCGACGTTGTACTTTTTAACCAGGATTTCGATCTCGTCCACGAAATTCTTCGGGCTGCGTGCACGATACCGGCGCCAGAACTGCCACTGCGAGCAGAAGGTGCAGGTGAAGGGGCAGCCTCGGGCGAAGTTCGGCACGGCCAGACGGCAGTTGAGCGGGGTGTAGATGTACTTGTCCCAGTCGTAGAGGCTCCAGTCCGGCGACAAGGTGTCGAGATCCTCGATGACCGGGTGGGCTGCCGTGGCGAACACCTCGCCTTTTTCATCGAGATAGGCGATGCCGGTGATCTCGCCGCGCACCTCATTGTCGTTGCCAGCGGCAATCGCCTTCATGAGATTGACGGTTACTTCCTCGCCTTCGCCGCGGACGACGTAATCGGTCTCAGGAGCTTCGGTGAGCACCTGCGGATACATGAAGGTGGAGTGAATGCCGCCCATGATGGTGCGGATATTCTTGTTGACCTTCTTGGCGATCTTCATGATGTCCTGCGCCTTGAAGATCGACGGGGTGATATTGGTGGTCATCACCACATCCGGCTGGTTTTTGCGGATGATTGCCTCGATGGTCTCATCGGGCAGGTCTTCAGCCATAGCATCCACAAATTTTACCTGATTGAAGCCAGCCTGCTTCAAAGCACCGCCGATGTAGGCAACCCAGCTTGGTGTCCAGTTACCTGCAATCTCGGCACCGCCTGAGTGATAATTCGGCTGAATCATCAGAATCTTCATCTGTTTCCACCCTCCGGATAGGTTGTTGTGTACAAATTCGCTTTTATCGGCATATAGCTACATGCTTATCATGCAACACTTTGCACGCTGTAAAAAATTTCTTGAACTCTTAATTTACAACTTATTCCATAAAATTCCTGAGCCTGAATTCAGACTCGACGCCGTTTAGCGGCGAGCCACGTGCATGAGCATCGTATGGTAGAAGCCGAAACTGATCTTCTGCTGACTGACGATCTTCAGGCCAAGTTTGCCGAGCACCCGCTGCATCTCCGCGTCCTTGATCATCTGGATGGTCGTGCGGCGCTCTTTTTTCGGGAAGAAGCCGCCAATCCAGTGCTGGAAGGCGAGGATGTTGTTGAATGGCGCGTAGGTGAAGATGATCGGTCCCTTGGTCAGGCTCGCCAGGTTGCTGAAGGCGTGGGCAAACCCTTCCGCCGGGTAGTGGATCAGTACGTCAAAGCAGACTACTGCGTCGAACGTACCCGATACCGACTCGATGGAACTCACTTCAAACTCGATGTGGCCAGCAACGCCCGCTTTTTCGGCATCCTCCTTCGTCTTGCTGACCATCTGCGAGGCGATGTCCGCCGCCTTGACGCGATAGCCGCTTTTGGCGAGGCGGATGGTGAACAGACCCGTACCGCATCCGGCGTCGAGAATCTTCGCGCCTTTGGAGAGTCCGGTGCTCTTGAGCCATTCAAACGCCTTGTCCATCATGACCGCGTGTCCCTGCCGGACGGTGGAGCGGACGGTGGAGAGCTTGTCGTTTCCGTAGATCGATGCCCAGCGCTGGAAGCCCTGGCCATTGAAATAGGACTGAAGCATCTTTTTGTGTTCTTCGACGTTGAATGATGGGCTGCTCATGTTGCTTTTTCGTGGTTGATGGTGATTGTCGCCTGCATCCACCGGTCAAATCTGGTGGCTGTGGGCCCCTTCGATTCTTGTTTCCAGTTCCTCGTACAGTTCCTGCAACTGCTCGATCGTGCCTTCGTCCGCCTTCCAGAAGCCTCTCGAATTGGCTTCGAGCAGCCGCCGGGTCATCGACATGGTGGCGTGCGGATTGAGCGCAGTCATGCGCTCCAGCATTTCGCGGTCTTGCAGGAAGGTCTCCGTGAATTGCTGGTAAGTCCAATCCTTGACCGCCGAAGCGGTCGCGCTCCACCCGTAGGTGTTGGTCAGATGGGCCTCGATCTCCCGTACCCCTTCGTAACCGTGCTCCAGCATGGCATCGTACCACTTCGGGTTCAGCAGCTTGGTGCGGGCTTCGAGCGCCACCATGCTTTCGAGCGAGCGGATTTTCTGACCTTTGCCGAATCCGCCGGTGTCTCCGACCATGACCTTCGGCTTCGAACTGCTGAGCACCTCGACCGATTTCGAGACGCCGCCAAGATACTCATAATAGTGGTCAATATCAGACAATCCGATCTCGAAACTGTCGATATTTTGAAAGGTCAATGTAACATTTTTCAGAGCGGATCGGAGGATTTCCGGACTCTCCTGCCAGTCGCCCTCCGAAGAGAAGGCGAAACTCTTGCGGTTGATGAAGGCGTCGGCAAGCTGCTCTTCCTCTTCCCAGGTGCTGCTCTCGATCAGGTGGTTGACGTTGGAGCCGTAGTTGCCGGGGGCGTTTGAGTAGATTCGGCTCGCCGCTTCGTCCGCCGTGATCTGAAGCTCCATCGCCTGCTGGAGCACATGCTTGCGGACGAAGTTCATCGACACCGGTTCGTCCGCCGCCGCCGCCATCCGCACGGCGCGGTCGAGCAGACGCGCCTGGTGCGAGAGCAGGTCGCGGAAAATGCCGCTGACCGTGACGACGATGTCGATGCGCGGTCGCCCGAGTTTGTCGAGCGGGATCAGCTCGACGTCGCCGATCTTGCCCAGTTCGTCAGTTTTCGTTCGTGCGCCAAGCAGGGCAAGCGCCTGCGCCACCCCTTCACCGTCGCTTTTCAGATTGTCCGTGCCCCAGAGGATGAGCGCAATCGACTCCGGCAGTTCGCCGGTTTCGCGGCGGTACTGCTCCAGCAGCTCCTCGGCTGAACGCTCCCCTGCCCTTGTCGCAAATGGCGTCGGAATGCTGTAGGGATCGAGGCTGTGGATGTTGCGGCCCGTCGGTACGATAGCCGGGTTGCGCACCAGGTCGTTACCGGGCGAGGGCGGGATGTAGGCTCCGGCCAGCGCCTGCGTGACCGCTTCGATCTCGCGGTTTTCAAGCATCGCGGCGAGAATCCCGTTCAGGAAGTGCCAGAGCTTGTCGAGCTGCCGGGGCTTGATGTTCGCCGATTTCTGGAGCCACGCGCAGGCCTCGCTCATGCGGACGGTCAGCGTGCCATCGAGGAATGAGGCGGTGCTGACGCCCGCGGGCAGCGTCGCGGGCGGATTGCCGACGAATCGCCGAACCGCTTCGCGGCAGAAAGAAGTGACCTTCTGCCACGATTCGCGCAGCTCCATCTCCTCTTCGTGGCGTTCGACGAGCCTGTCGTAGTCGAGGTGCAGTCCCGCGCAAATCAGCTCGGGCAGCGAGCGGTTGTCGAGTTCGGGGCGCGCATAGCTTACCAGCAGCGTAAGGTTGTCCACGAGGCTCTCCGCCGACGGCGCCTGGCCGAGCACATGCAGGCCGAGCGGAATCATGCGCTCCTCGATCAGGTACAGCTCGTTGTTGAGCCAGGTGATGAACTCCTCGTCGCTTTTCTCGCCCGCCGGATGAGCCATGTCGAGCGTTCCCGACAGGTCGCGAATCTGCTCCAGCACCTCGTCCGACGGGCGGCTGCGCCACGAGCCGACCAGTTCGCGGAGCTGTCGCATCCCTTTGTACAGGCCCGCGTGTTCGAGCGGCGGGGCCATGTAGCTGACCAGCGTGGCGAAGCCGCGACGCTTGGCTATCGCGCCCTCGCTCGGGTTGTTGACGCAGTAGCAGTAGAAGTGGGGCAACGTACCGACGAGCAGCTTCGGCCAGCACTCCTGCGAGAGGCCGACCTGTTTGCCCGGCATGAATTCAAGGGCTCCGTGTGTGCCGAAGTGCAGCAGTGCGTCCGCTCCGAAGTCATGATCGAGCCACGAGTAGAAGGCAGCGAAAGCGTGGTTCGGCGCGGCATCCTTGGCCATGAGCAGCCGCATCGGGTCGCGCTCGTAACCGAACGAGGGCTGCTGGCCGACGAAGAGGTTGCCGAACATCGCGCCGAGGATGTGGAACCGGTTGCGGTCGTTGAGAATTTCACCCGGTGCGTCACCCCAGAAAGGCTCGATCCGCACATAGGCCGGAAACTCTTTCCGGTAGCGTTCGACCGGATAGTGCGCCGCCACGTTGCCGTCGGTGCCGAAGACGAGCCGGTTGCCTTCGAGCAGCTTGTCGCGCAGCGCATCGACCGACGCCGGAAGGTCAATCTGGTAGCCCTCCTTCTTCAGCTTGCGCATGAGCCGCAGGAGGCTCTCGAACACATCGAGAAAGGCCGCCGTGCCAGCGTTGCCGAGGTTTGGCGGAAAGTTGAAGAGCACGATGGCGAGTTTCTTCTCCGCATTCGACTTTTTACGCAACCGCAACCAGCGTAAAATTCTCGCGGCAAGCGCACGGCTCTCGCCTACGAGCGGGATGGTGCGTTCGCTGCCCTCTTCGAGACCGGCAAAGATGTGCGGTTCGATGGCTCCGTCGAGTTCCGGCACGGCAACGCTGAGTGCGCTCTGGAGCGGCGTGAGGCCGAGGTTGTTCTCCCGCCAGTGGCCGATCGACTGGAACGCCAAGGGTATGAGATTGAAGCAGGGAACGCCGATTTTTTTCAGGATGCCGATGGCTTCAGCAGACCTGGTCTCAGCCGGGCCGCCCACGAGCGAAAAGCCGGTAGCGTTGATGACGAGATCAACCGGCATCGACTCGCTGCTGGCGGGATCGAAAAATCCTTCGAGCGCCGGACGGAAATCAAGGCCGCCGCTGTAAGCGATGCAGCACTGCACCTCCCGTGACTCGAGTTCGCGGAGCAGGTTGATGATGTGCAGCATGTTTTCGGAGAGCAGCGTGGCGCGCATCACCAGAATCGCCACCCGTCCCACGCCCTTTGCGGGGCGGTGCTTCAGCTGCCACTCCTTGAGCTCGGAGGTAGTCGAAAAAGGCTTGCCCGCGTCGGGATGGTAAAGAGCGGTGTCGGGATAGAAGATCGGATCGTTCTGCGGAAGCACACCCTTGTATCCCGGAATATAGCGGTCGATGAGCAGACAGAGGAAGCGCTTCATGTTCACCTTCGAGCCGTTCAGCCAGAACTGGTGCGCCGAGATGTAGGTGTGAATATCACGCGCCTTGCCGGGGAGATGCTTCATCAGCTTGCTGACGTTGCGCACCAGCGCGAGCTGCCGCTGGCTTTCGCCGTTGCCGTTGTGCGATGGCCTCAGCTTCGAGGCGAGCTGCTTGAAGACGCCCTGCGGCTTCTCTTCGTCGCCATTTTTCTGGAGCGAGAACTTTCCGACCCTGGTCTGGCTGATGAGCGCCGGATTGCTCGTGATCATGCAGACCGGGCACGAAGCCGTTTCGAGCAGCAGTTCGAGCGGCCGGACGATCTCCTCGCTGAAGAGCATCGAGCCGAAAATGAAGTCGGCGGCGGGAATCTCCCGTTCGAGCCGCTCCCAGGCATTACGGCTGTGATTGAGGCCGAGATTGAACATGGAGACGTCGAGATCGATGTCGAACTCGCGACTCAACTCAGCGGCTGCCGATTTCAGCACGCTGTTGTTGGTTGGCTCCATAGTGATAAAAAGAAAACGCATAAGGTCGAATCCTGTTGCCGGGCTTTAATCGTTTGGTTTTCGGGCTGATGGCCATTAACGGGGCCAGGAGCATTCCGGTCAGGCCGTTACAAACATCGACGATGCAACAGGGGCATTGCTGCGCATTGCATGATTCGATGAGGTGTCGCCTGTGCTTTGCCCCAAGTCTAAATCAGGAGGACGGGATTCTGCTGAAGAAGGTTATGCGCAAATGCGTTACGGTCGGTAGCGTCGCCAAGCCGGATCGAGCGGTCAGGCAGCGAGATCAGATAACTGGGGATACGCAGGATTTTGCCATGCAAGGCTTGAAAAACTTTGATGGCGTGAGCCATGCCGGAGTGATTCGCCGAGAGGAGCGTTTGATTCGGGACGATCAGGGCGTTTGGGATAAATCCGGTTTCACGGTGATCTCCTGTCGTTTCAGGTGTGCTTTGAAGTTGGGGCGCCTGATCGCGCGATTTCGATTTGCTGTTGAACGACGAGGCCTTTATCATCAGCCCGTAACCAAGCACCGAGACCGCGAAAAAGAGCGCTATCTCGAAAACGCGGAGAATATTTCTGCCGACGCCAAGTTTTCGCGTATGCATAAACCAGTTGCGTATGCCAGCTATTACATCAGAGAGGAAAACGTATTATTTCAGCCGGTTTCCTGACGACGCTGAAAGGAGGAGATGTCTTTAAACTGCTTAAATATAGAAAACTAAGTTATTAAAATGAAGCCGCGAAAGTGCTCGGGTTTGAGGTTTGATCTTATCGTGACGAAATGAGGGCGTAATAAATTTCGAAAAGTGACATATCTGATAAAAAAAAGAGAGGCTACTTGTTCGGAGCCTCTCTTTTTTGTTCATCATGTTCAGATTTGTCAGACCTCGATGCCTTCGAGACGGTCTTCCAGATCGGAGTAAATCTCCTGAAGCTTCTCGATGGTGTCGGGATCAGCGGACCACATGCCGCGGCCACTCGCTTCGAGCATCCTGCCGACAATGTTCTTGAAGGCTTTCGGGTTGAGCTTCATGAGCTTGTCGCGCATGGCCGGGTCGAACGCATACGTTTGGGCGGCCTCTTTGTAAACCCAGTCGTCCACGCCCTTGGTGACGGCGTCCCAGCCGAGCATGTAGGTAAAGCGGTTGCTGATCTCGGTCGCGCCGCTGTGCCCCTGCGCCAGCATTCCCTCGAACCACTTCGGGTTGAGCAGCTTGGTGCGGAACTCCACCTTGAGCGCTTTTTCGGCATCGTCAACCTTGATGTCCGCCGTGTAGGTCTCGACGTAGTTCAGCTTGACATTGTCGCCCTTCGGATTACGGCGGCGGGCTGACATCTGCAATGCGCCCGACGAGGAGAAGTAGCGGTCGATATCGGAAATGCCGTACTCCGCCGAGTCAACCTGCTGCACGACGCGATCCACTGTGCCGAGCAGGTTTTTGAGAATGTCGGACTGTTCGTCGCCGTAGCGGTTGCCGCCATAGGCGAAGCTGGTGCGCTTGACGAACATGTTGTCGAGATCCTCCTCCGACTCCCACGCCGAGTCCTCGACCAGCTCGTCGATCTGTGAGCCGTAGGTGCCTGGGGCCTGGGTGAAGAGGCGCGAGGTGGCGCTTTCGAAATCCTTGCCCTGAGCTATCGCCTCGTCAACGTGTTTCTTGATGTTGTTCATTTCGGCAGGCTCGATTGCCCTTGCGGCATCCTTGACCAGCTTGTCGAGGTGATCGACCAGTACGCCAAAGGTGTCGCGGAAGATCGAGCTGATCTGGATCAAGACGTCGATTCTCGGGCGGCCAAGCCTTTCGAGCGGCACGAGCTTGTAGTGGCTGATTTTGTTCTGCGCGTCATAGGCCGGTTCCGCGCCCATGAGTGCGATGATGACCGCCACGGCTTCACCCTTGCTCTTGATGGTGTCCAAGCCCCAGAGCACCTGGGCGATGGTTTCGGGATACTCGCCGTTGTTCTCGTCGCGGTGCTTCTGGATGATGGTATCGGCGATCTGCTTGCCGCGCTTGAAAGCCAGCTCCGAAGGAATTCTCCACGGGTCGATGGCGTGGATGTTGCGTCCGGTCGGCAGGATAGCCGCGCCGTCGCGCACCAGGTCGCCGCCGGGGCCGGAGGGGAGGTACTCGCCGTTCAAGGCGCGTACGAAGCTCTGCATCTCCTGGCCGTTGTCGCGCAGCCCCTGCTTGAGGGCCACGCCCTCCTGCAAGGCAGTGCTGATCGCCGAACTCATCTCCTCGTTGATCTTCGCGCCGCCGGTCAGCACGCTGAAGACGCTGGAGGGATTGGAGTTGCCGAAGACTGTTTGCTCGATGAAATCTTTGGTGATGTCATCCACCCTCTCCCTGATCTTCAGCGCCTTCGGATCGCCTTTACGCGCTTTGGTTGCGAGAGTCGAGTAGTCGCCCCAGGCGCGGCTTTCGCCGATGGCCTGCATGATGACCGAGGGCAATGACTTGTCGTTGCCGCGAACCTTCAGGTACTCGGAGATCGTCGTGACTTGGGTTGAAAGCTCGGGAGTTTCGCCGAACACATGCAGCGCATTCGAGATGAGCTTGCTTTCGAGTTCGAGCAGATACATGTAGAGGCGGCTGATGTAGTCCGTGAACGGCTCCCCTTCGATCCTCGGGCAGTCGTCGGTCAGATTGAGATTCTCGGCCTTTTCAAGGATCGCCATCTCGGTTTCCACATCGACGATCTTTTCGAGGCCGCGCTCGCGGTAGTCGTTGAGCATCTCCTTAAAGGTCGGCAGCTCCTTGTAGAGACCGGCGCGGGAGAGCGGCGGAATGTTGTGCGAAATCATGGTCGCGTAACCGCGGCGCTTGGCGATGTTGGCCTCGCTGGGGTTGTTGACCGGGTAGATATAGAAGTGCGGCACCTCGCCGAGCAGCGCGTCCGGCCAGCACTCGCCGGTGAGACCGAGCTGGAGGCCGGGCATCCACTCGACCGTTCCGTGCATGCCGACGTGCACCATCGCATGAGCTTCGAATTCGCGGCTGATCCAGCGGTAGAAGGCGATGTACTGGTGGTGCGGCGTGTTCTCCTTGTCGAAGAGCAGACGCATCGGGTCGCCCTGGATGCCGAGGCGCGGCTGGACGCCGATGAAGATGTTGCCGAGCCTTATGCCGCCGAGGAACATCCTGTCGGGACCGACCGGCGCAATCTCGCCGGGGAAGCCGCTCCAGCGGGCCTCGATGCGCTCGCGCTCGCGATCCGAAGTCATGGCGTTGAAGGTCTGGCGGTCGATGGCGAAGCAATCCTTCTCGTGCGCCTGGATTTCGTAATCGGTGGCGCGGTCGAGCATGGCGAGCAGCGCTTCGGGAGATTCCGGCAGTTCGCCGACGTTGTAACCCTCGCTGCGGAGGCGTTCGAGCATCTTGTAAATACTTTTCGGCACGTCGAGCAACGCAGCGCTCGCCTTGCGGCCCATGCCCGGCGGATAGTCGTAGACCACGAAGGCGACCTTCTTGTCGTGATTCGAGGTGTGACGCAGTTCGGAGAACTTCTTGGCAAGCGTGGCGAGACGGTCGAGGCGGTCGGGCACAGTGTGCAGGCGGCCATCCTTGATCGCGCCGAGCACGACGGGGCAGACCGCGCCATCCATCTCGGGAAGAGCAAAGGTCATGGCCGATTGAAGCGGCACGACGCCCTGGGTTTTCCACGACTCGACGTCCTGGATGAAAAGTGGCTGTGAGACGACGTACGGCGCATTGAGCTTGCCGAGAATCTCCTCGCGTGCTGCCGCCGAAGCGCCCGGCGTTGTTGCGCCTGCGGGGCCTCCGACGAAGCCGAAGCCCATCATATTGATGAGCATGTCGATCTTGGTGTGGGTGAACCACTCGCGAGCGGCAACGTGGCCCTCGACGCCCATCACGAACACCGGCAGAGGGTTCAGACCCTTGGCCTCGATGGCGCGGATGGTGTTGTCGATATAATCCTTCTCCTGCAAGAGGTGCTTGCGGAAGAAAAGCATGGCGATATTGTGCTGCTTGTCGGCGTTGCGGCTCTTTTTATGCAGCCATTTCTCGTAATGGTGCAGGTCTTTCATGTACTCCGGCGCGTCGGGATGGTAGAATCCCATGGTCGGGACCTCCTCTACCTTGTTCGCCTTGACAGCCACGTCGAAGTATTCCGCCATGATGTAATTGAACATCGAGGCGAGATTTTCGGCGGTCGGATGCATCCAGTAGGTGTACACCTGCATCCAGTTCTTGAAGTCCTTTGCCTTCTTCGGAATCAGCGGCAGCATGGTGCGCATGATCTTCAGAAGCTTCATGTAGCCGTAGAGGGCATCCTCGTCACGGCCTTTGACGAGCATCTTGGCGACCTTCTTGACGATGTCGGGCATACCGCTTCCATCTTCGGAAACGACGTAATTTCCGACTTTCGTCATATGCATCACTTCCGGCATCGACTCGTAGGCAAAGATCGTTTTGACCTTCGACTGGTCGATCTGCTCCTGGAGCCAGTCAGCCTGGTTTTTGAACTGGATCAGGGTGGTGAAGATGCAGTCCGCTTCGCGGATGGCTTGCGCAGCCTCGGGATTCTGGTGTTCGAGATCCTGGTCTGTCCATTGGGTCAGTTCGGCGTACCGGCTGACCAACTCTTTCACTTCCCGCCATACGCGCTGGTTGCACTGTTCCATTCCGACAACCGCGGCAATTCGGATTTTGTCGCCCATAGATAACTGAGATGTGCTTTAT
>Ga0326726_10001524_pt1 | contig 21530 bp, 20 predicted proteins | sample MHFenrmetagenome_2_FD_207603 | JGI IMG/M metagenome (GOLD analysis project Ga0326726, IMG submission 207603) | Lab enriched peat soil microbial communities from Michigan Hollow, Ithaca, NY, United States - MHF15MN | ecosystem: Environmental > Terrestrial > Soil > Wetlands > Peat | place: USA... | reverse complement strand
AGATCGCGGTCATGCCCTTGGTCGTCGAGTACACGTTCGCGAGCGTGTCTCGCTGCCACGGCTTGGTGCGCGCCGCGTCGCGGTGCCCGCCCCAGAGGTCGAGCACCAGCTCGCCGTCGACCGCAACCGCGAGCGCTGCACCGACCTCGCCCGTCGCGAAGCTCTGCTCGAAGACCTCGCGCACGCGCGCGAAGCGCTTTTCCCAGTCCCCGCCTACGCTCGCCCGTGTCGCCGCAGCTGCCATCGATCCCTCCGCGCCCGTCGGGGGCGCCGGGATTCTACACGCGGTCCGCAGGGGCTTTCCGACAGCTGCAGGGCGGGCCGGGCCTCGGCGCGCGCGCGGCTCGCGGGCACCGCTTCCCGAGCGGGCACCCGCCTTGCTATGAAGGCCAGCAGTGGACGCGATCGCGAGCCCCGAGTTCATGGACGAGGTCGTCCCGGTGAAGCCGGGCGGGACCCTGTACGTGAAGAGCTCGCGCGGAACGCTCGACGTTCGCTCGCACGACGCGGACGAAGTGCGCATCGAGGCCGAGGCGCGCGGCCGCCGCGCCGAGCGCGTGATCTTCCTGCTCGACACCGCGGGCGACGACGTGCGCTTCGAGGTGCGCACCGAGGGCTGGCTGCTCGGGATGTTCGGCGGCCTCGACGTGCGCGCGCGCCTCTGGGTGCCGCGCCAGTACTCACTCGCCCTGAAGACGAGCGGCGGCGACGCGCACGTCGACGCGATCACGGGCGACGTGGCGCTGCGCTCGAGCGGCGGCGACGTCGCGCTCTCGCGCATCATCGGCCGCGTCGACCTCGAGACCTCGGGGGGACGGCTCGAGATGGAGAACGTCGAGGGGGAGGTCCGGCTGCGCAGCTCCGGCGGCAACACAGAACTGCGTGACGTGTACGGCGACGTCGACCTGCGCTCGTCGGGTGGGGACCTCTCGATTGACGGCGTCGACGGCGCAGTGAGCGCGCGCATGTCGGGCGGGTCGACGTCGATCATCTTTCTCGGCGATCCCGAGGGAGAGATCCGCGGCTCGGGCGGCTCGATCGAAGTCCTGGTGCGCGACGAAGCGAACTTCACGCTCGACGCAAAGTCACAGGGCGGGAAGGTCGAGGTCGACCTCGATCTCGACTCCGAGCGCAGGAGCGACGCGCATCACGTCTCCGGTCGCCGCGGCCAGAGCAAAGGGCCGCGCTTGAAGCTGCGCTCCTCGGGCGGCGGGATCCGCATCGGGCTGATCTGATCGAGCGGGTGGCTGCGCGCTCCGCTCGTGGCCCTCGATGCGCGCCGAGTCACTCGCCGGCGTGCCACCGCTGGTAGACGGGCGAAGTCTCCGGCGTGCGCGGATTGTTCCAGGTCGTGTGCAGCACGGACGCGAGGCGCAGCTCGAACAGCGCCTCCTCGGGCTTCACGTGGTGCACGAAGCTCGCCTCGGCGCGCCTGCGGAACCCGGAGTCGCGGACCTCGAGCGCCGGGCCGGTGCAGTAGAAGCTCTCGTCGTCCTTCTCACTCGGGAATGCATGCAGCGCATAGCGGCCATCGCGCGCGAGATCGTCGCGCTTCGGTGAGTGACCGATCACGAACACGTACAACCCGCCGTCGTGGATCGCGGGACAGACCGGATGCACGCGCGGCCCGCCGTCTCTGCGCGTGGTCGCGAGAAACGCGATCGCTGGCGCGCCTGGACCGAAGCCGTACAAGAGACGCCGCCCCGCATCGGCGAGCGCCGCCGCCTTCTCCTCGAACTGGCTCCAGGTCAGCGCGTCGGCCGGCACGTCAGCTCCACGTAGTAGCCGTTCGGGTCCGCGAAGTAGAGTGAGTGGCGTCCTGCGCCATGGTCCTGCTCTTCGAGGATCGGGCAGCCGTTCGCCTCGAGTGTCTCGCGCCAGGCCTCGAGGTCGCCACGGCTCGCGACGGCGAGCGCGAGGTGCTGCACGGTGTCGAGATAGCCCTGCGACGGCGGCCGCTGCGCGCCTTCCACTTCGAAGAAGTCGAGCAGCGCGCCGCTCGGCAGGCGGAAACCGGTAAGCCGCCAGGCCCGACCCTCCCACGTTTCGCTCACGCCGTCTGCGCGCTCGACCACGGGAAGACCGAGGATCTCTGCGTAGAAGCGTTCGGTCGCCTTCGTGTCGAAGCAGCGCAGGGCGACGTGGTCGATTCCGAGCAGGGTCGATCGCATCCTCCATCCTCCTTGGTCGCGATCCTACAGGGGAGATCCTGACAGCTCTTGTCAGCTGAATCGCGATAGGATGCGGCGGTGCGCGCTCGGCGGCTCATCTCGCTCCTGCTCCTGCTCCAGAACCGCGGTCACCAGACGGCGGCGGAGCTCGCCGCGGAGCTCGGCGTCTCGCTCCGCACCGTGTACCGCGACCTCGAGGCCCTGGGCAGCGCGGGCATTCCGGTCACGACGGAGCGCGGGCCGGGCGGCGGCTGTCGGCTGCTGCACGGCTATCGAACGCAGCTCACCGGGCTCGATGCCGGCGAGGCGGAGGCGCTGTTTCTCGCGGGCCTGCCGGGGCCCGCGGCAGAGCTCGGGCTCGGGAGTCTCCTGGCCCGCGCGCAGCGCAAGGTCCTGGCCGCGCTGCCTGCGCGCCTGCGCGCCGCGGCGTCGCTCGCCGATCAGCGCTTCCACCTCGACACGCACGGCTGGTTCCAGCCCGTGTCGGAGCATCCCGCGCTCGAGACACTCGCGGCCGCGGTCTGGAGCGACCGCCGGGTGCGCTTCGACTACGAGCGCGCCGACGCCAGGCGAGTCACTCGCGAGGCCGACGCGCTCGCGCTCGGGCTGAAGGCGGGGCTCTGGTATCTCGTCGGCCGGGTCGACGGCGGCCCGCGCGTCTACCGAGTCTCGCGGATCTCGGGAGTCACCGTCACGGACACGGAGTTCGCGCGCGACGCAGGCTTCGACCTGCGCGGGTTCTGGAACGAGTGGGTGACTCGCTTCGAGACGGGGCTGCCGGCGGTCGAAGTCGCCGTGCGCGTCGCACCGTTTGCCGTCGGGTGGGTCGAGAAGCTCGGTGATCCCGCTCGCCGCGCACCCGCCGTTCCGCCGCCGACACCGGACAGTGACGGCTGGCAGCGCCGCGTGCTCGTCTTCGAGAAGCTCGAGTACGCGGAGAGCGCGCTGCTCGGCTTGGGGCCCGGTGTCGAGGTCGTCGCGCCCGACGAGCTGCGCGCGCGAATCGCCGCCCGGGCCGCCGAGATCTCGGCGCTGTACGCCGCGGGCGCGCCCGCGCGCTGAACGGCTACGATCGCGCGATGTCCGACCGACTCTGGTGGAAGCACGGCGTCGTCTATCAGATTTATCCGCGCTCGTTCATGGACTCGAACGGAGACGGGGTGGGCGATCTCGCGGGAATTCGCGCGCGGCTCGATCACCTGGCGTGGCTCGGGATCGACGCGATCTGGCTCTCGCCGATCTTTCCGTCGCCGATGAAGGACTTCGGGTACGACGTGTCGGACTACTGCGACGTCGACCCGCTGTTCGGCGACCTCGCGCAGTTCGATGCGCTCGTCGCCGACGCGCACGCGCGCGGCATCCGCGTGATGCTCGACTGGGTGCCCAATCACACTTCGGATCTGCACGCGTGGTTTCGCGAGTCACGCGCGAGTCGCTCGAGCGCGAAGCGCGACTGGTACGTTTGGCGCGACCCCGCACCCGGGGGCGGTCCACCGAACAACTGGGCGGCGATGTTCGGCGGTCCGGCGTGGGAGCTCGACGACAGGACGAGTCAGTACTACCTGCGCTCGTTCCTGAGAGAGCAGCCCGACCTGAACTGGCGCAATCCCGATGTCGAACGCGCGATGCACGGCGTGCTGCGCTTCTGGCTCGACCGCGGGGTCGACGGGTTCCGCATCGACGTGATTCACCGCATTTCGAAGGATCCCGAGCTGCGCGCGAACCCCCCGAGTGACCGCCCCGGTCCCGGTTGGGGCGGGCAGCGCCACGTGCACGACGAGAATCACACGGACATCCACGGCTTTCTGAAGCGCATTCGCGGCGTCCTCGACGAATACGACGAGCGCGCGGCGGTGGGCGAGATCGGACTCGAGCCCGACCAAGTCGCGACTTACTACGGGAAGGGCGACGAGCTGCATCTCGCGTTCAACTTCGCGCTGCTGCGCTGCCGTTGGGACGCGCGCGCGTTCGCGCGCGAGCTCGCGCGCTTCGACGCAGCCGTGCCGGCCGAGGGCTGGCCCGATCTCGTGCTGTCGAATCACGACGTCCCGCGCCACGCGACGCGCTACGACGATCCGATCCTCGGTGAGTCGCGCGCCCGCGCGCTCGCGCTGCTGCTGCTCAGCGCGCGCGGCACGCCGTTCCTCTACTACGGCGAAGAGCTGGGCATGCGCAACGGAGTGATCCCGCCCGAGCGCCGCCAAGACCCGCTCGCCTGGACCCTACACCCGAACGTGTCGCGCGACGGCGAGCGCACGCCCATGCACTGGAGCGCGGAGCCGGGAGCCGGCTTCACCCGGAGCGAGCCGTGGCTGCCGCTCGCGGCGGACTGGCCGACGCGCAACGTCGAGGCGCAGCGCGCCGACCGGAGCTCGATCCTGTGGCTGTATCGCGATCTGCTCGCGCTGCGGCGGCGCACGGCTGCGCTCGAGCGCGGCACGTGGCGCGAGCTGCCGGCGCCGGACGGTATGCTCGCTTGGGAGCGACGCTTCGCCGTGTCGCGCGCGCTGGTGGCGCTGAACTTCGCGGCGTCGGACGGCTCGGCGGGGCTGCCCGACGCCGGGGTCACGGACGGCGTTCGCACGCGGGCCGGGGCCGAGCTCCCGGCGAATGCGGCCGACCTCGTGCTGGGTCCGTGCGAGGCGGCGGTCTTGGTCGTCGATGCCTGAGTCACTCGGGCTCGAGCCCCGCGCGCCCGAGGGCCGCGGCGCCTTCGGCGGCCTCATCGGGCCGCGGACGCTGGCGCAGGGGGTGCGGAACACGGCGCCGTGGCTGTGGAGTGCGGACATGCCCGCCTCCGGAGCGACGGAGTACGTCGCCATCCTGCGCGGCGCCGGGTCACTCGAGCCGCGCGCGCAGCCGAGCGCGAGCGAGCGCACCGAGTACTTCGCGCTCTGTCTCGCGGCGCACTTCGCGAGCGTCGCGACCTACGTTCCGACCGACGTCGACACGAAGATCCGCCGCGCGCTCTGGCTAGACGCCAAGGGCACGGACGAGCTGCCGCGCATGCGCGGCCTCGCGCTGGGCATGGCGCGCTGGGACCCCGCGCCCGTCTCGGCCCGCATCGTCCGCGTCGACGGCTTCGGCGCAGTGTCCGGTCACGACGGCGAGCGGCTCGCGGTCCTGTGCGGCGCGCTCGTCGCCGCGCGCGCGGCGGGCGACGGCGCGGGCGCCGCCGAGCTCGAGGCGGCGATCGACGCCGAGCTGTCGCGCGAGGCGCGCGCGTTCGACGCGACCGCGCGGCGCGATGGCGCCGAGCTCGACACACTCCGGCTGGCCTCGGTGCTGACTCACAACGCGGGCGACGTCATGCAGGGGCTCGGCGAGCACGCCGACCCGCGCTTCGCCGACCTGGCCCGCGCTCGGTTCGAGCGCTACGGCGGGGCGTTCGGCCGCGCGGCGGCTCTGTACCGCGACTCACTCGCCGCCGACGGGCATCGCAACTACCCGCTGCGCAAGGCCCGTGCGCTGCGCAGCGATCCAGCGCTGCTCTTGCCGATCGCGCCGTTCTTCGACGCGTGGGGCGAGACGGTCGCGCGCTTCCCGGGCCTGGACGACGCGCAGCGCGCCGAGGTGGTGAGCGCGCTCGTCGACGGCTGCCGCAAGATTCCCGGCCAACGCGCGTACTACCGCGCGCTCGCCGGATTCGGGCGCGCCCTGCCGCGCGGCCTCGAGGCGGGCGAGCTCGCGCAACACTACTCGGCGTCGGTCCGTCGCGAGCTCCGCGACGCGGAGCTGCGCCGCCGGATCGCGGTGAGGCGTGAGTCGTTCGAGGCTTCCGCCGCGAAGCGAGTCAGAGACCTGCTGAAGCGCACCTGACTGACTTCGCTCGGCTGGCGCCGCGCTGCGCGCGGCCTTTGCGGGCTCGGCTCGGGGCGGCCCTCGCCTCGCCTAGCGCCCCAGCCCCTTCCGCGCGAGTGACACCGGGAACTTCGACAGATCCAGCTTCGCGCTCGGCCGGCTGGAGACGCGCGCATACCAGTCCGCGAGATTCTTGCAGTCCTCGGGCAGGTCGATGCCGATCGCGCCGCCGAAGTCGAGCGTCGTCTGCAGGATGATGTCGGCCATCGAGTACGCGTCGCCGGCGACGAACGCGCGGCCGGCGATCTCGCCGTCGAGCCAGCGGCATGCGCCCGCGAACACCTTCAGATTCGACTCACCGAAATCCTTGAACTGCGCGCGCCCCTGCGACGCGGCGTACGCCGCGGTGAACGGATGACAGTGCACCCAGACCATGCCCGCGGGCAGCATCACGCGGAGCTCGACCCTGCGGGTCCACATGTCGATGCGCGCGCTCTCTGCGGGGGAGCGACCGAAGAGCGGCGGCTCGGGATGCAGCGCCTCGAGATAGCGGCAGATCGAGACACTCTCCGAGAGCGTCGAGCCGTCGTCGAGCTCGAGCACGGGCAACTGCCCGAGTGAGTTCTTCGTGAGAAACTCGGGCGTCTTGTGCTTCCCTTCGGCGAGCGGCACGCGCACCAGCGGAATCTCGACGCCCTTCTCGAGCAGGAAGATGCGCACGCGGCGTGGGTTCGGCGCGGGGTCGTCGTCGTTGTAGAGCTTCATGCCCGAGATCCTACACAGGTCGGCGCAGTGCCTGCGCGACGAGCGCCGGATCGGCGTTGCCGCCGGAGAGCAGCACGCCGCAGCGACCGCGGCCCTCGCGCAGCGCCGCCGCGAGCGCCGCCGCGCCCGAGGGCTCGAGCACGAGCCGCAGCTCGCGCAGCGCGAAGGCCATCGCGTCGAGCATCTCGTCGTCCGAGACGAGCGCCACGCGCGCGACGTGGCGCCGGAGCACGGGCCAGGTCGACTCACCCGGGGTCCGAACGCGCAGCCCGTCCGCGATCGTCTGCGGCGGCGGGATCTTCACGCGCGCGCCGGCGGCGAGAGACAACGCGGTGTCGTTCGCATCCGCGGGCTCGACGGCGACGAGCTCGATCCCGGGCGCGAGCGCGTGGAGCGCGACCGCGCAGCCGGCCATCAGCCCGCCGCCGGACACCGGCGCATAGAAGGCGTCGAGTGACTCGACGTCCTCGAGCAGCTCGAGCGCGCTCGTGCCCTGGCCCGCCGCGACCAGCGGGTGGTCGAAAGGCGGCACCGGCTCGAGGCCCTCGCTCTGGGCGATCTCCGCCGCGCGCCGCGCGCGCAGGTCGCTGTCACTGCCGACGCTCACGATCTCGGCGCCGTCGGCCGCAGTGCGCGCCCGCTTCACTGCGGGCGCGTCCTCCGGCATGACGATCACCGCGCGCAGCCCGAGGACGCGCGCTGCGCGCGCGACGGCCTGCGCGTGGTTGCCCGACGAGTGCGCGACCACGCCGCGGCAGTCGCGCGGCAAGGTGGTCATCAAGCTAAACGCGCCGCGCAGCTTGAACGCGCCCGTCGGCTGGAGTGACTCGGCCTTGAGAAGCAGCTCGAGCCCCGTGCGCGGCGCGCAGCGCAGCACCGGCGTGCGCAGCACGAACGGCGCGATGCGCTCTCGCGCCGCCCGAATCAGCGCGAGGTCGAGCACGGCGTCCACGTCCTCCGCCAGTGACTCAGCGGGGCAGGCGCGCCTCGACGTCGCGCAGCCTCGGCAGACCTGCGTCCTTCGCCGAGAGCAGTGGCGCCGAGATCGGCCAGCGGATCGCGAGATCGGGGTCGTTCCAGATCACGCCGAGCTCGTCCTCGGGGTGGTAGAGCTCCGTGCACTTGTACTCGATCTCGGCCGCCTCACTCGTGACACAGAAGCCGTGCAGGAAGCCGGGCGGCACCCAGAGCTGGCGGAAGTTGTCGGCCGAGAGCGTCTCGCCGACCCACTGACCATAGGTATTCGAGCCACGGCGCACGTCGACCGCGACGTCGAAGACCTCACCTGCGATGCAGCGCACCAGCTTTCCCTGCGCGAACGCCACTTGCATGTGCAGGCCGCGCAAGGTGCCGCGCGCGGAACGTGAGTGATTGTCCTGCACGAAGCGCGCGCGCACTCCGCCTTCGCCGAAGCGCGCCTCGTGATAGCTCTCGAGGAAGAAGCCGCGCGCGTCGCGGAAAATTCGCGGCTCGATGCGGATGACGTCGGGAATCGATGTGGGCTCGAAGCGCATCGGCCGAGCTTACGCCGGTTATGATGGGGCGTCGACGCACGACAACGAGGAGACTTCCGTTGAAGACCCAGAGTGTGATTGCACTACTCGCGGCCGCTGTCTCGTTCGCCGCGACTGCGCGCGCGGACCAGATTCAGTTCAAGAACGGCGACCGACTCACTGGAAAGATCGTCCGCCTTTCTGACGGGAAGCTCGGCCTCGATTCGAAGATCGCGGGGACGATCTCCGTGAAGTGGGACGACGTCGCGACGCTGACCAGCGACGAGCCAGTCACCGTCGTGCTCGACAGCGGCGAGGTGCTCGTCGACAAGCTCGTCGCCGCGGAGGAGGGCAGCGTGCGCACCGCGGGCAGCGAGAAGGTCACGCCTCAGACGATCGTGCTCGCCTCGACCGCGAAGCTGAATCCCGAGCCCGTGGCGTGGCACGGCTCGGCGCTCGCGGGTGTGGACATCGAGCGCGGAAACACAGTGAAGACCGCCGCGAACTTCGGGTTCGACGCGGTTCGGCGCTCGGAGATGGACCGCATGACCTTCGGCGCATCGTACACGGGCGAGCGGTCGCAGGACGCGGACGAGACCGGCTCGCACACCACGCAGCGCAAGATGTTCGGCGGGCTCCAGTACGACTACTTCGTCACGAAGAAGCTCTACGCCTACGGAAACGCACGCGGCGAGAAGGACGGAATCGCAGATCTCAATCTGCGCTTCACCGCCGGCGTCGGAGCCGGCTATCAGTGGTTCGAGACCGACACTCTGAAGTGGAACACCGAAGCCGGTGTGTCCTGGGTCTCCGAGAACTTCTCGAACGACACGCCGAACAACGACTACGTCGCGGCGCGCCTCGCCTCGAATCTCGAGTACCTGATGTATCCGGGACTCACGTTCTTCCAGCGCACGCGCTGGTACCCCAGCCTCGAGGCGCTCGACGACCAGTTGGTCGAGACGGCGACGGGCCTGCGGTACAAGCTCTGGGGGAACTTCTTCGGTGAGTCGAAGGTGCTGTGGGTCTGGGACTCGACGCCGGCGCGAGGCAAGGGCCAGGTGGATCTCGCGTACCTTCTGGGCATCGGCTACGGCTTCTAGCGATGGACGCGAAGCTCGTCGCTGCAGCTCGCTCGGCCTTTCCGAAGGATGCGAGCGCCGTCGTGCTCGGCGCGCCGCTCTACGCAGGAGAGTGTCACCCCGAGCCGCTCGTCGCGCTGCCGCTCGCGATGGCGAACCGTCACGGTCTGGTCGCGGGCGCGACCGGAACCGGCAAGACGAAGACGCTGCAGCTCATGGCGGAGCAGCTCTCCGCCGCCGGCGCGTCGGTGTTTCTCGCGGACCTGAAGGGCGATCTCTCGGGCCTCGCCGTGCCGGGCGAGGCCGACGCGCGAGTGTCTGCGCGCGCGAGTGAGACCGGCTTCCCGTGGCGCGCGAGCGCCTGCCCCGTAGAGCTGCTCTCGCTCACCGGCGCGCGCGGCGCGCAGCTGCGCGCGACCGTGTCGTCGTTCGGGCCGCTCTTGCTCGCCAAGGTGCTCGACCTGAACGAGACACAGGCCAGCGTGCTGTCACTCGTGTTCAAGTACTGCGACGACCATGGCCTCGAGCTCTACGACTTCGCCGATCTGCGCGCGGCGCTCGCGCACCTGTCGGCGCCCGGCGCGGCGGAGCTCGCGAGCTACGGCGGCATGTCGAAGCAGACCGTGGGCGTGTTGCTGCGCGAGATGGTCGAGCTCGAGGCGCAGGGCGCGCTCGCGTTCTTCGGCGAGCCCGAGCTCGAGCTCGACGACTTACTGCGCAAGGCGCCCGACGGGCGCGGCATCGTCTCGGTGCTCGAGCTCGCCGACGTGCAGGACAAGCCCGCGCTCTTCTCCACCTTCATGATGTGGCTGCTCGCGAGGCTGCAGTCACATCTGCCGGAGGTCGGCGACCTGCCCAAGCCGAAGCTCGTGTTCTTCTTCGACGAGGCGCACCTCTTGTTCCGCAACGCGAGCCCCGCTTTTCTCGACCAGGTCGGGCAGGTCGTGCGCCTGATCCGCTCGAAGGGCGTGGGCATCTTCTTCGTGACTCAGAGCCCGAAGGACGTCCCCGCCGAGATACTCGGGCAGCTGGGCAACCGGATTCAGCACGCGCTGCGCGCATTCACCCCCGACGACGAGAAGGCGCTGCGCGCCGCCGCGCGCACGTTCCCGAAGTCGGACTTCTACGACGTCGAGCGGACGCTCACGACCTTGGGCATCGGCGAGGCGCTGGTCACGGTGCTCGGCGCCAACGGCGTGCCGAGCCCGCCCTTCGCGACCCGCATGGTGCCGCCGGCGTCGCGCATGGCGCCGCTCACGGAGCTCGAGCTGCGCGGCTGTCTCGCGACGCCGCTGGTGCAGAAGTACGCCGCGGCGCTGAATCGCGACAGCGCGGCGGAGAAGCTCGCGCGCAAGGACGCTCCCGCTCCGCCCGGACCTGCCGGCGCGAGTGAGTCGCGGCGCGAGTCACGCGCCGAGGAAGGGACGAGCATCGCCGACATGCTGAACTCGCCGCTGGCGCGCACCGTGGCCGGAGCGATCACCCGCGGACTCATGGGCGCGCTGCTCGGCCCGACCCGGAGGCGGCGCCGCTACTGATGCGTGAGACACTCGCGAAGGTAGGTTCGTTCGCGCGAGAGGTCTTCGACGAGTGGTCGAAAGACGACGCGCTCAGTCTGGGCGCGGCGCTCGCCTACTACACGATCTTCTCGATGGCCCCGCTCTTGGTGTTGGTGATCGCGATCGTGGGGCTCGTGTTCGGGCGCGCGGCGGCACAGGGCGAGATCGTCGCTCAGATCCAGGACGCGATCGGACCGGCGCCCGCTCAGATGATCGAGGGCATGATCGCGCGCGCGAGTCGGCCCTCGTCCGGCGTGCTCGCGACGGTCATCAGCCTGCTGACGATGTTCTTCGGCGCCAGCGGCGTGTTCGGCCAGCTGCAGAGCTCGCTCAACAAGATCTGGGACGTGCAGCCCAAGCGCCGCGGCGGGATTCGCGGCCAGCTCCGCAAGCGCGCCTCGGCGTTCGGAATGATCCTCGGCAGCGGGTTTCTCCTGTTTCTATCGCTCGCGGCCTCGGCCGCAATGACCTTCGTCCACTCGCTTCTTGGCCAGCGCTTCCCCGTGCTCTCGGAGGTGCTGCCGCTCGCGAACTTCGCGATCTCGTTCGGCGTCATCACGGCGCTGTTCGCGATGATCCTGAAGATGCTGCCCGACGTGCGCATCGAATGGGGCGACGTCTGGCTCGGAGCCGCGGTGACCGCACTTCTGTTCACGATCGGCAAGGCGCTCATCGGCCTGTATCTCGGCCGAGCGGGAGTCACTTCGGTGTACGGGGCGGCCGGCTCGCTCGTGCTGGTGCTGCTGTGGATCTACTACTCGTCTCAGCTCTTGTTCCTGGGCGCGGAGTTCACGGAGGTGTACTCACGGCGCTTCGGCTCGCGTCAAGGAGAATCAGAGTGACTCCCTTCCGGAACCTCCCCAGGCTCGGCCGCCCGCTCGGGCTGCTGCTCGCGCTGACGACGGCGTGCTCGTTCCGCGGCGGTGACTTCACGCCGCTCGCCAAGGAGCCGGAGACACCGTGCTCGAAGGAAGCCGAGGCGATCTGCAAGGAGAAGCTCGGCTCGGCGGACATCGGCAACTGCGTGGCGCGCGAGAAGTACCGCTGCGAGCTCCTCGAGCAGGAGCAACAGAAGGAGTCGCAGGCGCCCGCGCCGTAACCGTCACTCCGGCGTCTTCTCGAGCTCCTCGCACATGTAGGTCTCGCGCTTCAGGCACGCAGCCTGGTCGGAGCCGGCGAGCTGCTTCTCGCACTTCTTCGCCGCCTGCTTCGCGCAGGCGCCGGAACCGAGCTCGTCCTTGGCGAGATCCGCGGGAGATGCGCACGCCGCGGCGAGCAGGAATCCGAGGATCACAATGCGACGCATCATCTCTCAGGATGTCGCGCGCGACGACGCGGGTAAAGGGCTAACATGGCTCGCATGTCTCTCCGTTCGCTGGCCGCGCTCGCACTGACTGTCGGCGTCGCGGCGTGCGCGACGACGCCTCCACCGCACGCGAGCGGCGCCGCAGCGCGCGAGTACTTTCCGTTGCTGCCCGGCACCCACTGGGTCTACGAGCTGCACACGGGGCCGTTCTCGCACACGACCCTGGACGTCACCGCACGCGGCGAGCGGCCGGTGCGCGGCTCGGCGACGGGGATCTTCATCGTCGAGGAACGCACGGCGGGCGAGCTGTTCGGGCTCGAGCCGTCGGGCCTCGTCGGCTACCGCGTCGCGGACGGCTACATGACCCGCGTGCCCGCGCTCGAGCTCGGCAGCGACGGCGTCGTGCGCGTGTTCGGCCGCGACGGCGTCTCGATTCTGCCGCTCGACCCGCAGCCCGGGCAGCGCTGGTCGGATCAGGTCGAAGTGTTCGACACACCGGGGGAAGCGGCTCAGTCGAAGCAGAGCTGGACCGCGATCATCGAGAACGTCGGGCGCCTCCACGTGCCCGCGGGAACGTTCGACGACGTGATCGTCGTGCGCAGCGAGCAGTGGGACCGCGAGTGGCGCGACAGCGAGCCGCTGCACAGCTACGAGGACTACTACGCGCGTGGCGTCGGGCTGATTCGCAGCGTCGCGCACAACCACACGCGCCTGCTGCCGATCGCCGAGATCGAGCAGGAGCTCGTCGAGGTCAGCTTCGACGAGGGCGCGGGCGCGGCCGTCGCCCGCTAGAGTCATTCGGTCGGGTCACTCGCCTCCGGAGAGATCCGCGGGCCGGAAGCGGATGTCCGGAACCGGCGTGTCGAGTTGGATTTCGTCGAGCGCAACGCGCGTGCGCGTCTGGTCGACGACGTCCTCGAGCTCCAGCGCGCTGGCGAACCAGAGCTCGCCCACTTTCCGGACGGTCGAGGGATCGGCGCGCAGCACCTTGCGCAGCCTTCCGCCCGGCTCGAATGAGTCGACTTGCAGCACGACGCAGGTTTCCTGGTCGACCGAAGTGACTACGCGTTCGTAGGTCGACTCCTCGCCGGGAACCGCGGCGTTGGCGAGCACGAAGACCTGCCGCTTCGCGACGCTTGCGTCCGGCAAGCGCTCCGCGCGGCCGTGCTTCTGGAACGCGCGCCAGTTCTCGAAGTCGTCGTAGGTGAAGTCGGTGCCGAACAGCCCGTTGTTGCTGCGCCCGGCGATGCGCCGCACGCGCCGTTCGTCGGGCGACCAGACGTAGAAGTCACTCGCCGCGGTCGCGCTCTCGATCATGAGCATCGCCGTCCCGCGCATCTCGGGCGGGCGGTCGAAGCGCAGCACGATGCGGCGCAGTCCGTCGTCGAATCTCTTGCCGAGGACGAGCGCACGGCTCCTCCGCTCGCCGCCGACGCGGTCGACCTTCACGAATTCGGCGCGGAACGAGACCGTCGTCTTCGGTGTGTTCCGCTCGATACAGGCCCGCGCCGGCGCGATGTCGAGAGGATCGGCGTGCGCGCGCAGCGATGCTGCGCAAGCGAGCGCGAGCGCGACGAGAGTCCCCACGTGCGGCCGACCCATTCCGTCTCCTATAGTACGCGACCCCGTGCGCCGACACGTCCGTGCCTCCGCTCTCGCGATCGCTGTCTCAGTCGGGATGCTCGTCCTCGGCGTGCCGATTCGCACGCGCGCGCAGACCAGCGAAGAGCAGGTCTGGGTCGACCTTGCCGCGCCGATCGAAGGGCTCGTGCAGAAGCTGCCCGTGGGGATGGTGGAGGTGCGCGGGTCGACCGGCGCCGGTCGCTCGCGCTACCACGACGTCGCCATCGTGGTCGATCTCTCGACGAGCACGCGTCTGCCCTCCGGAGTCGACGTCAACGAGAACGGGCGCATCGGGAAATCGGCGCCCGAGATTCGCGAGGACTACTGGGGGGACGGCTCGCCGGAGAAGCTCTGCGACGACGACGGTGACACGATCGCGGCGGCCGAGATCGCCGCGGTGCGCCGCTTGCTGAAGCTGCTCGATCCCGCTCACACGCGCGTCGCGCTGATCGCCTTCGGCGACAAGGCGGTGCTTGCCGCGCCGCTCGCCTCCACGCGCGCGGAGCTCTCGAAGGCGCTCGAGGATCTCGACCACAAACACGGTTGGTTCGGCGGCACGAACTACGCGGACGCGATCGAGACGGCGATTGCCGCGCTCCGCGACGCGAAGCCGACGGGGACGATCGAGCGCAAGCGCAGCATCCTGTTTCTGTCCGACGGCTACCCGACGATGCCGCAGCCCGAGCCCCTGCCCGCAAAGGACGCGATCGCCGCGGCGAAGCACGCGGGCGCCGTACAAGCGCACCTACACAGCTTTGCGTTGGGTCCGGAAGCGGTGCGCGGACGCGACATCCTCTCGGTGATGTCTCGGCTCGCCGACGGGTCCCTCACCGAGATCGATCGCCCCGGCGACGTGCTCTTCCATTTGCCATCGGTCGAGCTCTCCGAGGTCGCCGAGGTGCAGCTCGAGAACGAGACGACGAAGCAGTCCGGTCGCGCCGTGCGTGTGCTCGCGGACGGCACGTTCGACGGCTTCGTGCCGCTCGAGCCCGGCCGCAACAGCGTGCACGTGACGGCCATCGGCATCGGCGGCGGGCGACACGAGGAGCGGCGCGCAGTGTTCTACAACCCGGCGCCCGGGACGTCGAAGGAGGTGGAGCTCGAAGTGTCTCGGCTGCGCGACCTGCTCCGCGATCGCTCCATCGAAGTCGAGCTCGGCCAGGAGATACAGCGCGCCCGCGAAGCGCGCCGCCTGCGGCAGAAGGAACTCAGGATCGACGTCGACAAGAAGCCCCCGGCCCCCGCGCCATAGAGCGCAAGCGCAGAGCGCAGTGAGCCCGAGGCGAGCAGGTGGGTAGGCGAGCTTCGCTCGCCCGGGCCCCACAGAGAAGGGCGGCCTCTTGCGAGACCGCCCTTCATCTTGTGAGTCGTGCGTAAGCTAGGCGCTTACCGACCGAGTGTCTTCAGCCGCGTCGTGTCGTAGTACTTGCGGCTCTCGTCGACGGTGAAGGGGAACGCGTTCGCGTTGTCGAACTGACCCGTGTGCGAGTTCCCGTTCTGCACGTTGACGATCATGATGTCCGAGTAGTTGAGTGACTGGCGGCCCTTGTTCTCGGCGACCGGGCTGTCCTCGCTCCACTTGAACACGCTGGCGATGACGCGGTAGGGCTTGCCGGCGCGGTCGTACATGATCCCGTACAGCGGCATCATCGTCTCGTTGTCGTACCAGATCTTCTTGCGGCTGTAGGGGTGACCCTTCTGCCGCGGCACGTCGTCCAGCTGGAAGACCTTGCGCTTCTCGAAGGTCTCGTCGGCGAACGGCAGCGCGTTGTACGGACCGTACTTGCAGTGGAACCACTCTTCGTCCGTGCCCAGGCGCGCCATGTTGCGCGAGGCCTTGCTCTCTTCGGGGATGATGCTCGGGAAGCAAGTGCGCTTGGAGTTCATGACTCCCGCCTTCACTGACTCGCCCTTGTACTCCCACTGGTGATCCCACACGTAGCCCGAGAAGATGTAGAAGTCCTCGAGCGTGAACTCGGTGCCGAGCAGCGAGTCACTCTTCTGTGTGGCCGCGATGCGGCGCACGCGGCGCAGCGCCGGGATGTACGCCCACGTGTCGTCTTCCTTGCCTTCCTCGATGTAGCGGTACAGCAGGAACATCGTGCCGCGCAGGTCGAACGGCGTCTTCACGTCGAAGAACTCCGCCCACTCGACGTTCGTGCCCTTCTCGAGCTCCGTCGTCGCCGGCAGCAGATCCGCGCGGTGACTGAAATAGGTGCGGCGGTACTCGCCCTGGGCGATGCGCCAGACTTCCTTGCCGTTGTTCCGCATGTTGCTGAAGCCCCAGTGCGGAAGATTCAGGCCCGAGCCACCCTGCCAGCGGTAGTTCACATCCCAAGCGAGCTTGAGTGAGAACTGCGGGTCGTCGGGAGTCAGGTCACACTTGTGCCCGGTCGCTTCCTTCGCCCAGTCGGAGTAAGGGAACGGCTGGCCCGCGGTGTACTTCGTGAGCTGACCGTTGGCGTCGAGCTTCGCCTGACAGGCGTAGTCGACGGTCGCCTTCACGTAGGCCGCGTTCGGCGTGTATTTCCCTGCGTCGGCGATCTTGATGTTCAGCTCGCCGTAATTCTCGACGACGAACGGGATCAGCTCGTCGGGAATTATTCCCTGTGCGGCTGTCTTGTTCGCCGCGGTGATCGTCGTGCCCGCAGGCACGTCCGCGATTGCTTGCGATCCAGTCGCGAGCGCAGCAGCGGCTACTGCGGACATCCAGTGTGTTCGTCGCATCGGCGTTCCTCCAAAAAGTGTCACCCCGCGACCTGAGCCCCCTCTGCCGCGAAGCGTCTGCACGGTGATGATGCGCGGTGGGCTTCACGGATTCAAGCTCATCACGGTTCCGAGTTGACCCGGCGCACCTTCAACTGGATGATACGCGCCATCCAAGTAATCGGATTCGGTGAGGGGAGCGCATGAGAGCTAGTCGATCCGCAGGCATCCGACGAGCGATCGCAGCGGCGTCGATGCTGGTCGCCGTGTCTTCGCTGGCTCTCGTCGTTCGGGCTGCGCTCGATCCCGCGCACCTCGAGACTTGGAAGCTGCCGAAGGCGAGTTTGTTCGCGGTCGCGTCTCACGGGGACAGCGTTTGGGCCTGCGGCTACTGGGGCACGATCCTGCGCTCGAGCGACGCCGGGAAGACCTGGTCCCAATCCGACACGCCGACCGCAGAGACGCTGTTCGCGATCTCGTTCGCCGACGACAAGAGTGGCTTCGCCGTCGGGGCGAATGGCTCGATCCTGCGCTCCACGGACGGCGGCGCGACCTGGACGAAGCAGACGGTCCAGGTCCCCGACGAGATGGGCGGGACGCGCGCGCTCGACGTGAACCTCTTTGGTGTCGCCGCGCTCTCGGCGACTAGTGCCGTCGCCGTCGGCGATCTGGGCACCGTGCTTCGCACTCGCGACGGGGCGACCTGGGAGAAGCTCTCATTCGACGCGACGACGTACGCGGATGACAACGTACCGGATCGCATCTTGAACGCCGTGGTGTTCACGAGCCCGACCGATGGCTGGATCGGCGGTGAGTTCGCGACGCTCCTGCGGACCCACGACGGCGGTGAGACGTGGACCGGGGCGCGCCAGATCAGCGGCGCGCCTTCGGACTTGTACCTGTTCAACGTCTCCGCGGGGGACGGCTCGGCGGCAGCGGTGGGACTCGCCGGCGGCGTGCTGGTCGCGAACGCGGAAGGGACGGAGTGGACGTCGCACTCGGTCGACACGACGGCCGGGTTGTTCGCGATCGCATGGCAAGGCCAGCGCGGTGTCACTGCGGGTGACCGCGGAGTCCTCTTCGTGACGTCCGACGGCGGCGCAACTTGGAAGGAGCCGAACCGCCCGAAGCTGTTCAACTGGATCGCCGGCACCACGTTCGTCGGTGAGCACGGTGCGATCGCAGTCGGAGAAGGCGGCTTGATCCTGCACTCCGAGGACAACGGAGCGAGCTGGACCAGTGCGTCCGCTCCCGCCTCGGGCGTCGAGCCCAACATCGGGATGGGTGGGGAACAGAAGCACGCGCCGGCGGAGAAGTCGGGCGAAGCAACTCACTGAGGCCGCACAGCATGGACGCCTTCGCGCTGCGGTTCTCGCGCTTCTTCATCAAGTACCGCGGCGTCAACCTCGCGATCATCGGCGGAATCACGCTCTTCTTCCTGTATCAAGCGCTGCAGCTGCAGATCTTCAGTCAGTTCATCGATCTGCTGCCGCGCAACCACGCGTTCATCCAGGTGTACGAGAAGTACAACCGGCAGTTCGGGAGCGCGAACGTCGTCGCCGCGGCGATCGTGGCGAAGGACGGCACGGTCTACACCGAGCAGTTTCTCGAGAAGGTCTACGCGTTCACCGACCAGATCGACAAGGTCGAGGGCGTGGACCACGGCCAGATCACGTCGATTACCGCGATCACCGTTCGCGACCAGGAAGTCGACCGCGAAGGCATCATGCGCTCGCGCCAGATCATCGGCGAGCAGGCGATCGCGCTGCTCGAGGCGCAGTTCTTCGGCCGCCGCGCGCTGCGGCGCGTCGCCGCGCAGGACCCGGCCGCCGTACCGAAGACACTCGCCGAGCTCCGGACCTACACCGACAAGCGCAAGGCGGAGCTCGTCGAGCAGCTCAAGGCCACGTCGGCGATCCCGCTCGAGCGGATGAAGGACCGCAAAGAGGCCGAGAGACTGCGGCTTCTGCGCAAGGAGAACGCCGAGCTCGAGTTCCTCTCGCTCCGTCTAGCCGAGCTTCCGGACGGCTATCGAGTCGACGGCGAGAGACTCGTCGGGCCCGAGGGAACGCTGATCCCGAGGAAGATCATGGAGACGCTGCCCGACCGGATCCACCAGAACAAACAGGTGTTCGGTCGGCTCGTCTCCACCGACGACAAAGCGGTGTTGATCGCCGCGGGCTTTCTCGAAGGCCGGCTCGACTACAAGAAGATCTTCGACGAGATCTACTCGCTGAAGAAGGAGCTCGAGGCCGACGGCACCGCGGAGGTGCACCTGACGGGCCAGCCTATCCTCGCGGGTTGGACCTTCGCGTTCCTGCCCGAGATCATCTTGATCCTCGTCCTGTCACTCGCCGTGCTGCTCGTCCTGCTCGCGTTCTATTTCCGGCGCTTCTACGGCGTGATCATGCCGTTCACGGGCGCGGTGGTCTCGGCGATCTGGGGCCTCGGCTTCACGGCGCTCATGGGCTACCAGCTCGAGCCTCTCGTGCTCGTCATCCCGATGCTGATCACCGCGCGCGCGGTGAGTCACTCGGTGCAGTTCGTCGAGCGCTTCTACGAGGAGTACGAGAGACTCAACGGCGACAAGTACGAGGCGATCGTCTCGTCGATGGCGGAGCTCCTGCTGCCTGGCTCGCTCGCGATCATCACCGACGCGTTCGGGATCCTGGTCATCTACGTGTCGTCGATCGCGCTCATGAAGAAGGTGGCGCTGGTCGGCGCGTTCTGGGCGATGTCGATCGCGGTGACCGAGATGCTCCTGAACCGCCTGATGATCGCGTACTTCCCGGCGCCGAAGGACACGTCGCACTACACGCCCGCGCCCATCGTGTGGGTGCTGAATCACATCGCGCGACTGGCGACGGGCGCGAACTCGGTGCGCGTGATTCTGGCCGTGTGGATCCTGATCGTGATCGGCTCGTTCGCCGTCGCGCCGCGCGTGCAGGTCGGCGAGTCACACCCGGGCACGCCCATCCTCTGGCCGGACAGTGAGTTCAACCAGTCGGCGAAGGTGATCAGCAGCAAGTTCTACGGCGCGGACGAGCTCACCGTGGTCGTCGAGACCGAGATGGAGGGCGGCATCCACCGGCCCGAGGTTATGCGCGAGATCGAAGCGTTCCAGCGCTTCATGGAGCAGGACCCGAAGGTGGGAGGCACGCTCTCGGTCGTCGACTACATGAAGGCGATCAATCGCACCTTCCACAACTCCGACCCGCGCTGGTCGTCGGTGCCGTACTCGCCGCCGGAGATCGGCGGCCTTCTGTATCTCTACGAGGCGGGCTCTCCCGACCCGCGCGTGCTGAACCCGGTGCGCGACCAGGTCGCGCGCAATGCCGCGGTGCGAATCTTCTACGGCGATCACAAGGGCGACACGATCCGCGAAGCGATCGACCGCGTGAAGTACTACCTGCAGAAGCGCCCGACGGGAACGATCCAGGCGCGGCTCGAGGTGCCGGAGGACGACTGGGTCGCGACGGTGTTCTGGTGGATCGGTCCGCTGCTGCCGCCGCGGCCGGTCGGTCTGGGTGTGTATCTCCCGAAGGGAGACAGCTCGTACGAGAAACTGCCAATCGAGAGTCCGAACCGAACCGAGCCGCCGCCGCCGGACTCGAAGGAGCGCATCCTCACGCTGCCGCGAATGACTCGCGAGCTGCGCGAGACGCTCATGGCTGCGGGCTACGACAGCGTCGGGAAGATCGCGTCGGTGAGTGTGGAGGAGCTTGCGAAGGTCGAGGGCTACGACCTCGCGACCGCGTATGCGCTGATCAACGCCGCGAAGCTCGACCGGCGCAACTACCGCGTCGTCTCCGAGTGGAAGTCCGACGAGCTCCAGACACAGGTGGAGGTGCGCAAGCGCGGCTTCTGGGAGCCGTACGAGCTGTGGATCAAGTATCACGGAGACGACTACATCCGGCGCGAGTCAGGGCGCTGGGCCGAGGGCACCAGCTTCGCGCTCGCGTCGGGCCTGATGGGCGTGCTCGCGGCCAGCAACGAGGAAGTCGAGGGCAGCAACAACGCGACGTTGATCGCTTCGTTCCTCACGACGTTCCTGATCGTCTGGGTGTCGTATCGCTCCGCGGCGATCGCGCTCTACATGATTCTCTCGCTGGGCACGGCGTCCGTCGTGTCACTCGCGTACATGTATTTCACGAAGATCGGCTTCGACGTGAACACACTTCCGGTGCAGGCGCTCGGCGTCGGGGTCGGCGTCGACTACGCGCTGTACATCATGGATCGAGTGGTTCACGAGCGGAAGCGCGGTCACTCCGTCGACGAAGCCGTGCGCATCGCGATCAAGACCACGGGCATGGCCGTGTTCTTCACCGCGTCCACCTTGGTCGGCGGGATCATCTTCTGGTACTTCATCTCGAGCTTGCGCTTCGCGGCGGACATGAGTCTCTTGCTCTCCGTCGTCCTTACTGGGAACATGATCGGCGCGATGCTCCTCGTGCCCGCGCTGACGGTGTACTTCAGACCGAACTTCGCGACCGAAGCCGGCGACAAGGCCAAGGCGTAGGGACGTAGGGGGGGCGAGCGCAGCCGATGACGGATCGACACCGACGGCGCGCAGCAGAGAGGGCACTCGGTGTCGCCCTCGCCCTCACGATCGCGCTCGCGGTCGCCGCGTGCCGCAGCGAGTCAAACCCGGCGCGCGCGCCCGGTGCGGCGGCGGCCGAGTTCTTCCCGCTCGTGAAGGGCGCGCGCTGGGTCTACAAGCTCGACCTCATCGTGACTTCGACCGAGATCGAGGTCGTCGCCAAGGGACAGACCGACATCGATGGTCTCACGGGCGGCGCCTTCGTGATGGACGAGCGCACCGTCGGCAAGAACTTCGGCATGGCCCCGGTAGGTCCCACCGCGTATGTCGCCGAGGATGGATTTCTCGCTCGCTACACCGGAATGGATTACACGCAGCCGGATCACCTAAAGATGCTCGGCGCAGAGGATCCGACGCGGGTGATTCCACTCGGCGCGACTCCGGGCTCCGAGTGGACGAACGAGACACGCCTCATGCAGCAGCC
>Ga0326726_10001523_pt1 | contig 21538 bp, 20 predicted proteins | sample MHFenrmetagenome_2_FD_207603 | JGI IMG/M metagenome (GOLD analysis project Ga0326726, IMG submission 207603) | Lab enriched peat soil microbial communities from Michigan Hollow, Ithaca, NY, United States - MHF15MN | ecosystem: Environmental > Terrestrial > Soil > Wetlands > Peat | place: USA... | reverse complement strand
CGTGATGATCTCATCGGCGATCTCCACCCGTGCCGGTGCCCTGCGGGTGCAGCACGATCTTCTGCACGCGCCAGTCGGTGATTTCCGAGACGAACAGCTCGTTCGGATTGCGGCAGTCGATTTCATGGACGGTGCTGAACTCCTTCAGCGCCTTCCCGGCCTTGCCGAACTTGCCGATGATGGTCCCGTCGAGTTCCATCTTGTAGATCTCGCCGGTCACGGCCGCGGCGCGCGAGTCGCCGTTGTCGGGCACAGAGTTCGACACGAACAGGTACTGATGCGGCCCGGGCGAGATGCAGACGGCCCACGGGCTGCCGACGTTGTCGTAGATCGCCTTGAAGTTCAGGTCGTTGTCCCACACCTGGACGCGCGCGTTGCTGCGGTCGCCGATGTAGACGTTGCCGGCGGCGTCCATCGCCATCGTGTGCGGCAGCCGGAGCTCGCCCGGCCCGTTGCCGGCCTTGCCCGCGGACTTGATGAAGCGGCCGTTCTTGTCGAACTTCACGACGCGGTTGTCGCCGTAACCGTCGGTCACGAAGATGTTGCCGTCCTTGTCCCAGCCGACGTCGGTCTGACGATTGAACGAATACGGCTTGTTCGAGTTCGGCGCCGACCCGTTGCCGCTGAAGTTCGCCAGCTCTTCGACGGCTTCAGGGCGCCGGCCGAGCGTCATCACGACGCGGCCCTGCGGGTTGAACTTGATGATCATGTTGGTGCCTTCGTCGACCGCCCAGACGTTGTCCTGGGGATCGACGCGCACGGCGTGCGCGAACGCGAAACCGTAGAGCCCGACGCCCCACTCCTTCACGTACGTGCCGTTCTGATCGAATTCGAACAACCGCGTCTCGCCGGTCCGCGTGTAAACAAAGACATGACCCTTCGAATTGGTCGCGACGCCGATGCCCTCGCCCATATAGATCCCGGGCGGCCACTTCAGGAAGTTCGGCACCGAGTCGAACGGGATCTCGGGCACGTTGGTCGCCTTGGCCTTGCTCTGCGCGGACAGGTGTCCGGTCATCAGGACCGCCGACGCGACCGCGCACGCGATGAGATAGCGCCTCATGTGAAGCCTCCGATTGGAGAGTTTACTCAATCTGCGAGTTGCCGTTGGGAATCCTGCGCGAGCACGGCGTCGAGCCGTTTCCTCAAGTCTTCGCACGAGAGCCATGACGTGTCGGTGAGCCGAACCGCGCCCACACCGCGCAGATCGCGTGAGAGCCGATCGAACAGCTCGGCGGTCGTGCCGTCGGCTTCGGCGTCTACGTAGCGCATATAGAGTTGTTCACACGAAACGACCGCGGAGCGGTCGCGCGTGTTCAGCGTGAGAAAGTCCCGTCGATTCACGCAGTCAGCCCTCAGCCCTTAGCCCTTAGCCATCAGCCCTTCAAGCGTTCTCTTGACCATGGCTTGCGTCAGCGGCACCTTGTAGCCGTTCTTCGCGAGCGGCTTTGCGCCGGCGACCGCCATGTCCCCCGCCTTCGCAGCCAGCTCCGGCGTCATCTTCTGGCCCGTCAGCAGTTTCTCGACCTCCGGCAGCCGCCACGGAATCGGCGCCACGCCGCCCAGGACGACCCGGGCCTCGCGGACCGCCTCCTTATCTATGTACAGCACGACGGCGGCGCTCACCACGGCGTGGGTCCAGGCCTCGCGGTCCATGATCTTGTGGTAGGTGCTCCGCGCGCCCGCTCGCGGCGACGGCAGCATGACCGCCACCAGGACCTCGCCATCCTTCAGGAGGTTCTCGCGCGCGGGATCGACCGTCGGCAGCGTGAAGAACTCCGCGGCCGGCACGACGCGCTCGCCCGCCGGCCCGGCGATGCGGAACTTCGCGTCGAGCGCCACGAGCGCGGGCGCCGTATCCGACGGGTGGACGATGTGACTCGGACCGCCGCCGAAGATCGCGTGGAACTCGTTCTCGCCGGAGACCGAATAGCACGTGTTGCCGCCGGCCTTGAAGCACGTGAAGCCGTTCCGGTAGTACCAGCACCACGGGCGCTGTGCGACGTTGCCGGCGAGCGTCGCGACGTTGCGAATCTGCGGCGTGGCGACGTCATCGCACGCCTCCGCCAGCACCGCGTACTTGCCGCGAATCGTCGGATGACGGCTGAGCGCGTCGAGCGTGATCAGGCCGCCGATCGTCACGCCACTCTTGTCTTCCTTGACCTGACCGAGCCCCTTGATCGACGTCAGACGCACGAGGACGTCTGGCGTGACGAGGCGCTCCTTCATCTGCCCGAGCAGATCGCTGCCGCCGCCGGCGAGAACCGCGGTCTTGCCGCCGGCCTGCGCCTGCTTCACGAACGTGAGCGCCTGCGCGAGATCTTTCGGAGACGCGTTGGCGAAGGATTTCATGATCGCACCCCCGCGCCCGCCGCGACGATCTTGTCGCGCGTGATTGGCAGATCTTTCATGCGCTGGCCGGTCGCGTTGAACACCGCGTTGGCGACGGCCGCCACCGCCGGCACCTTGCTCGACTCGCCCATGCTCTTCGCACCGTACGGCCCGTAGCCGTCGTTCCCCTCGATGAACAGTACGTCGATTTCTGGCGCGTCGCGGTGCGTGAGAATCCGCGCGCCGTAGTAGCCGGCGCTGAGCGGCTGGCCGCTGCGCCGGTCGTACACCAGATCTTCGTGCAGCGCCATCCCGATCCCCATCAGCGCGCCGCCCTTGATCTGGCTCGTCGCCGTCAGCGGATTGATGATGCCGCCGCAGTCGTGGACGCAGAGGTACTTGAGCACGCGCGCGCGCCCGAGCTCGGTGTCCACTTCCGCCTCGACGAAGTGCGCGCCGAACGTGTTGCGCACCTTGCCCTGGACCTGCGGATTCGGACTCGCCGACGCGATGAGCACGTCATCGCCCGTCGGCATGCCCTTGTCCGCGAGCTGTTTCCTGATGTCCTGCGCCGCCGCGATCACCGCGTCCCCCGTCATGATCGTCGTGCGGCTGCCGGACTCGCCCACCGACGCCGGGCAGCGGTCCGAATCGCCCCAGACGACGTCGACCTTCGAGAGCGGCACGTCGAGTGCCTCGGCGGCGATCAGCCCCATCGTGGTTTTCGCGCCGGCACCGACGTCGGTCATGCCGACGTGGACCGCATACCGGCCGTTCGCGTTGAGCCGGATCACGGCGTTGCTGCGGCCGACACCCGAGCGGAACGCGACGAATGCGAAGCCGACGCCGCGCTTGATCGGCCCGCGGTCCGCGCCGGGCTGATGCCACTTCTGCTTCCACTCGAACGTCTCGACGCCTCGGCGGATGCACTCCTCGAGCGTGTAGTCCGTGTACGGCGTCTCGTCGCGGAACTTGCGCGTCATATTCTTCAGGATGAAGTCGACGGGATCCATCTTCATCTTGTACGCGACTTCGTCCATCATCGACTGGATGCCGAAGTGGCCCTGGGGGAATTCCGGGCCGCGGAAGTTGCCGGACACCGTCTTGTTCGTGTAGACGGGATAGACGACCGTCTCGACGTTCGGGCACTGGTAGATCTCGACGCCGCCAATCGCGCCCGTGTTCTTCCGGTACGGGCCCATGCCGCTGTAGCCCTTCAGCTGAATCGACGTCAGCGTGCCGTCGTTCTTCACGCCGATCTTGTAGTACTGCGCGGTCGGCCAGCGTCCGTGCATGCCGAGCCAGTCTTCCTTCCGCGACAGCTCGAGCTTCACCGGCGCGCCGGCGTCTTTCGCGAGCACGGCGGCGATCAGATCGGCGTCCTGATTCTGGTTCTTGTTGCCGAAGTTGCCGCCCATGTACTGGCAGACGACGCGAACTTTCTCCTTCGGCATCTCGAGGTCGCGCGCGATGTCGAGCTGGCAGTTGGCAATGCCGCCCGTCGGCGTGTAGACCGTCAGCTTGTCGCCTTCCCAGTGCGCAACCGCCGCGCGCGGCTCCATCTGCGCGTTGTGCACGAACGTCGTCGAGAAGCGGTCCTCGAACACGTGGTCGGCGGTCTTGAAGCCGGCGTCGACGTCGCCGCGGCGCTGGGCGATCGGCTGCGCCTCGTTGCGGTTGTTCAGCGCGACGTTGCCGTCGGGCCAGATCTTCGGCGCGTCGGGCTTGAACGCCTCTTCCTGATCGAGCACGTGCGGGAGGATCTCGTAGTCGACCGAGATCAGCTGCAGCGCGTCTTCGGCGACGTAGCGATCGACGGCCGCGACCGCGACGACCGGCTCGCCGACGAAGCGGACGGGATTGTTGAACGCATAGCGGCGCTGCTTGGTGATCTTCTTGATCTCGTCGCTGTACTGCTGCCCGCCGGCCACGGAGCCCGAGCCCCAGACCACGCGGCAGTTCTCGTGCGTGATGATCGCCTTCACGCCCGGCAGGGCGCGCGCGCGCGCGGTCTCGATGCTGCGAATGCGCGCGTGCGGATGCGGGCTGCGCAGGACGCGGGCGTAGAGCATGCCCGGCAGCTTCACATCGCCCGTGTAATTCGCCTTCCCGCTCGCGCGCTCGGCGGCGTCGATACGTGGCGTCGGATGACCAACGGTCTTGTGATGGCCGATGACGGGAACGCTCGCCTGAAGGCTCGCGCTACGTCCGCCCACCGCCGCCACGGCGGCGACGTAGTGGTTGTAGCCGGAGCAGCGGCAGATATTGCCCGTCATGCCCGCACGAACTTCGTCGACGGTCGGTTTGGGATTCGACGCAAGGACCGCCGTTGCAGACATCAACTGACCTGACGTGCAAAAGCCGCACTGCGGCGCGTCGTGCTCGATGAAGGATTTCTGGAGCGGCGACAGCTGACCGTCTTTCATCAGCCCTTCGACCGTCTGTATCGATCGCCCGTCCATCCACACCGCGAGCTGGCTGCACGAATACACCGGCGTGCCGTCGAGCAGCACCGTGCACGCGCCGCACTCGCCGCGGTCGCAGCCGATCTTCGTGCCGGTCAGCATCAGCTGATCGCGAAGCGCCTCGGCGAGCGTCCAGCGATCCTCGACCTCGAGTTGACGCGACGCGCCGTTCACGGTGAGCCGGATCGTCGTCCGCGGCGCAGACGCTGCAGCGGCCGCGCCGGCTCTGGCCGCGGACGTCTGGGCCCGCAGCGCCGGCGCCGCGGCGGCGACGGTCAGGACGGTGCCGGTGCCTTTGAGGAACTTGCGACGCGAGATCTTGCGCTTACCCATAGAACCTCGTTTGGCGGCTGGACGGATGGTCCGGATTATAAGCGCGTGCTCCGCGCGCGCGACCGATTCATTGGTAAGATTCCGCGCATGGAAACCCGCACGCGCCGCCAATTCCTCCAAGCCACGACGCTCGGCCTCGCGGCCGGCGCCCTCGGCCGCGAATCCGTGCTCGACGCGCGGCAAGCCGCCGGGACCATGCCGGCCGGCGCAAACATCATCGATTGTCACGCGCATTGGGTCGGGCCGACGGTCGTCGACCTGCTCAAGACGCGGACCTCGCCACGGCTGCCGCAGGGCGCGGGCTGGACCGACCTCGAGGCGCGACTGCGCGAGATGGACAAGACGGGCGTGAAGCGGCAGGTCCTCGGCTGGGTCGGCGCGTCCTTCGACGGCGCGCTGCCCGCCGCCGACGCTCGTCCGCTGTGGCGCGCGCAGAACGATGACGTCGGGGCCGTCGTGAAGAAATATCCGGCGCGCTTCTCGGGACTCGCGTCGCTGCCGACGGCGAACGTCGCGTGGGCCGCCGACGAGCTCGAGCGCGCTCACACAGAACTCGGACTGATCGGCGCGGTGCTGCCGCTCGACGCGTTCATCAGCCTCGCGGGCGCGCGCGCGCTCGCGCCCATCTTCGACGTTGCGCAGAAACACCGCAGTCACATCTTCGTGCACCGCGGCACGGCCGGCCCCGACATTCCCGGCCAGCAGCCGGAGACCGGCGCCGTCAATCCCTACTTCGGTCTCAGTGACGCGGGCGGTCGCGGCGGCGGCCGCGGCTCCGCGACGCCGAACGGCGACTACATGCAAGCGCGTACGCTCCTTGCGACGGCGACGCATCTGGCGACCGGTGTGATCACGCTCGCGCTGACGGACTTCCTCGACGCCTACCCCGACGTCACGATCCAGATCGCCATGATGGGCGGCGCGATTTCGTACGTGGCTGAGCACATCCAGATGGCGGCCGAAGAGGCCGGAGCGCCCGTGCCCGCCAGACGTTTCAAGAGCGTGTATCTCGATACCGGTCAGAGCGGCCGCGCGCCGCGCGGAATCGCGATGGCCGCGAAGGTCTTCGGCGCCGATCGCATCCTCTTCGGCACCGACAGCGGACCGACAACGGCCATCGGCCCGACCATCGAGTCGGTGAAGCAGGCCGCGCTGACGGCAGACGAGAAGGCGTTGATCTTCTCGGGCAACGGGCGGCGGCTGCTGGCCGCCAAGGGCGTCGCGAATCCCTGAACCCCGCGCAGATCCCCCTGGCAAGCTGACACTTCGTGTCAGTTCATCGTGAAACAAAATGCCACGAAGGACCAAAACTGTCCGCGGTTTCTTGTATCAGTTGAGACAATCCTTGTTTTTATTCAATCTTTTGATCATCGTCGGTTGTCGTTCGAACTGGCGCGTCCATTGCTCTCTCCTGGTCCGACAACACTTCGTGGAACGTTTCACATTCTGAGGAGACAGTAGTAATGACGAAGATGCGCGACTCCAAGGGCTTCACCCTCATCGAGCTGCTGATTGTGGTGGCGATTATCGGCATCATCGCGGCGATTGCCGTCCCCGGATTGCTCCGCGCCCGCATGTCGGGCAACGAAGCGTCGGCCATCGGGTCGCTCCGGGCGATCAACAGCGGTCAGGCGAGCTACTCGTCCAGCTGCGCCTCGGGCGGGTATGCGGTCACCCTCGTGGACCTCGTGAAGGCGCCGATCGCCGGCGGTTCGGGCTTCATCAGCCCTGACCTCAACCTGAACCCGGTCACCAAGAGCGGGTACTCGGTCCAGCTGGCGCCGGGCGCTGCGGCGGTGAACATCGGCACGCCGGCGACGACCTGCAACGCGACCCAGGCGCAGAGCGACTACTTCAGCATGGCGGATCCGGTCACGTTCAACGGCACCGGCACGCGGGCGTTCGCGAGCGACACGCGCGGCACGATCTTCTTCAAGGCCGCGGCCGTCTACGGCGGCGCGCCGCAGCCCGGCGACACGCCAGTTCAGTAAGTCCAACGGCGTCGGTTCAGGGGAGGGGCGGGGGCCGGCAACGGCCCCCGCCCTTTTTGTTCGTGTTCCCGCCTTGACGCCGGACGCGGCCTCGGCTACAACCAGTACGTTTCCCATGAGCAAACGCGCAGTACTTTTCGCCCTCTCATGTGCGTTGGTCGGACTGGGCGCCTCGGTGGCCGCCGCCTACGTGCACTACCGCCTGCTGAACGACCCCACGTACCTGAGCTTCTGCGACGTCAGTTCGACGGTCAGCTGTACGCAGGTTTACATGAGCCGTTTCAGCACGGTGCGAGGGATTCCCGTCGCGATCTTCGGCGCCCTGTGGTTCGGGGTGGCGGCGCTTCTATCGCTCAGCGGCCTGACGGCGCGCCCCGCCGTGCGGGAGAACGTGCCCGGTTATCTGTTTGCCGGTTCTACGCTGGCGCTCGCCGTGATCCTCTATCTGGGGTACGCGTCGTTCGTGCTGCTGAAGACGGTCTGTCTGGTGTGCCTGACCACGTATGCCGCCGTGATCGGGCTCTTTCTCGTGTCAGGCGCGGCCACATCATTTCCAATGACTACATTGCCACGCCGTGCCGCCCGCGATCTTCGGGTGCTCGTGACCAGCCCGCTGGCGCTGATCGTCGTCGTACTGCTCTTCGCCGGCGCGGGCTCGACGCTCGCGTTCTTCCCGCACGAAGGGGCGCCGGCCTCCGGCGAAGGGGCCGCAGCGACGCCGGCGACCGCACCCACGCAGACTCAGGTGTCCGAGTTCGAGCGCTGGTACACGTCGCAGCTCCGGGTGCCGCTGGTGGTACCCACCGACGGTGCCAAGGTCCTCGTGGTCAAGTTCAACGACTTTCAGTGTCCGGCGTGCGGGCAGTCGTACCTGCAGTACAAGCCGATCTTCGCGAAGTACGAAGCGGAGCATCCCGGGGCCGTACGGTTGGTGCTCAAGGACTACCCGCTGAACAAGGACTGCAACGAGAACATGGTGCAGACGCTGCACCCGGCCGCGTGCGATGCCGCGGTGGCGGTGCGGCTGGCCCAGCCGCACAACAAGACCGAGACGATGGAGGAGTGGCTCTACACCCACCAGCCGACCATGACGCCGCCCGGCGTCCGTCAGGCCGCGCGCGATCTGGGACAAATCACCGACTTCGATGCCAAGTACTCGTCGACCATCGCGCTGATCAAGAGCGACATCGCGCTCGGACGCCAGCTGGGTATCAAGTCGACGCCGACCTTCTTCATCAACGGCGTGAAGATCGAAGGCGCGCTGCCGCCGCAGTACTTCGATCAGGCCATCGCCTACGAACTTCAACACGCCGCGTCGAAGTAACTGCCAGGGTGCCAGCGCTCGCGACGTTTGAACTCACCAAGGACTACGCGATCGGATTCTGGCGCAAGCGCCCGTATCGCGCCCTGCACGGCCTGACGCTCGAGATTGCCCCCGGAGAAGTCTTCGGGTTTCTCGGTCCGAACGGCGCGGGCAAGACGACGACGCTGAAGCTGCTGATGCAGCTCGTGTTCCCCACGTCGGGCCGCGCGGAAATACTCGGCCGGCCGCTCGGCGATCTGTCGGTCAAGCGTCGCATCGGCTACCTGCCGGAGCATCCGTACTTCTACGACTACCTGACGGCGGAGGAGCTCCTGACGTACTTCGCGGGGCTCTTCGGCTATTCGGGCGCTGACCGGCGGGCCCGGGCTTCACGCCTGCTCGACGAAGTGGGGATCGGAGCCGAGCGCCGGATGCAGCTGCGCAAGTTCTCGAAAGGGATGCTGCAGCGTGTCGGCATCGCCCAGGCGATCCTCAACGATCCAGAGCTCGTGATTTTCGACGAGCCGATGTCCGGGCTCGACCCGCTCGGCCGGCGTGACGTCCGCTCGCTGATTCTCCGGCTGCGCGATCGTGGCTGTACCGTGTTCTTCAGTTCGCACGTGCTGAGCGACGCCGAAGCCCTGTGCGATCGTGTGGCGATCCTGGCGCGCGGCCGCCTCGCGGCGATGGGCCGGTTGACGGACATGCTGCCGTTCCGCGCGCGCGGGTGGGAGCTCGTGGTCGCCGGTGTCAGGGATGATACCGTCGCCGCGTTGGGCAACCGCGTGCGACGGGCGGTGCGGCTGAGCGAGGGCCACTACCTACTGGACCTGCCGCCCGACTCCTTGCCCGAGCGACTGGTGGGCGAGCTGACCGCCGGGGGCGCGAGCCTCACGTCGCTGAACCCGATCCGGCAGACGCTCGAAGAGTTCTTCGTGGAGCACGTGACCGCGCCGGAGGCGGCCGGCGCGCCGCGCGGCCTCGAGCCGCGGGCCGGGAGGCGGCCGTGAAGGCGACGGCCTGGATCGCGATCAACGTCTTTCGCGAATCCGTGCGCGACAAGGTGCTCTACAACCTGGTTTTCTTCGCCATCCTGCTGATCGCGGCGTCCTATCTGATCGGCCAGCTGACGGCGGGGCAGGACGTGAAGATCATCAAGGATCTCGGACTCGCGGCCACGTCGATCTTCGGTCTGTTCATCGCCGTGTTCATCGGCATCGGTCTGGTGTCGAAGGAGGTGGAGCGGCGCAGTGTCTACTCGCTGCTCGCGAAACCGATCCACCGGTACCAGTTGCTGATCGGCAAGTACTGCGGCCTCGTCCTGACGCTCGTCGTCAATATCAGCATCATGGCCGCCGCTCTTTACGTCGTGCTCGCGTACATGTCCTGGGGCGTGTCGCCTGCGGCCGCGCGAATCTGGGACGCGCCGGCGCTCGACCCCGCGCTGCTCAAGGCGGCGTCGCTGCTGCTGGCCGAGCTGAGCATCGTCACCGCGATCGCGCTGTTCTTCTCGACGTTTTCAACACCGATGCTCTCGGCCGCCATGACCTTCGGCTTGTACATCGTCGGCCACTTCACCAACGATCTCCGCAATTTCGCGGACCTCGTCGATTCGCCCGCGGCGGCGCGACTGGCGCGGGGCCTCTCGTGGGCGCTGCCGAACCTGGCGCAGTTCGACGTGAGGGCGGACGTCGTCCATGGAGTGCCGGTCGCGTTCGGCTACATGGGGCTCGCGTGCCTGTACGCCGCCGTGTACGTGGCGATGCTCCTTGCGATTTCCGTCCTTGTTTTTTCGCGCCGGGACTTCAAGTGATGCGCGATCGCCCCCTGAACGCCATCGTCGCCGTCGTGGTCTTCGCCGCGATGATGGTCGGGGCGTCGATCGAGTTGCAGGCAATGCGCGATCGCATGTACCCGCCGCGCCCGCTCGACGAGGACTCGCTCTACATTCAATCGGGACCGATGCTCCGGCGGCTCACGGTCGCGTACAACGCGCTGGCCGCCGATCTGTACTGGATTCGCGCGATCCAGTATTACGGCGACGGAAAGCGCCGGCTCGCGTCGCACGCGCGGGTTCCCGACCCTCCGCCCATGATTGCCGCCGCGACCTCCGATGCCTACTCGCTGCTGTATCCATTGCTCGACCTGACGACCTCGCTCGATCCGCGCTTCAACATCGCGTACCGCTTTGGCGCCGTCTTCCTCGCAGAGGCCTATCCGTCCGGCCCCGGCCGGCCCGATCTGGCGGTCAAGCTCTTGGAGAAGGGACTGGCCGAACGGCCCGATAAATGGGAGTACATGGAAGACATCGGGTTCGTGCACTACTGGTACGACCACGACTATCGCGCGGCCGCCGAGTGGTTCCGGAAGGCCAGCCTGGCGCCCGGCGCTCCCTGGTGGCTGCAGTCACTGGCCGCGACGACGCTGGCGCAGGGCGGCGATCGGCAGTCGTCGCGGGTGATGTGGGAAGCGATCCTGCAGTCGTCGGAAGTCGGCTGGCAGCGCCAGGACGCCGAACGGCGTTTGCTCCAGTTGCGCGCACTCGATCAGATTGACGACTATCAAAAAATCGTCGATGACTACGCGAGCCGCGCGGGCGCGCCCGCCACTGACTGGGCGCCCATCATTCGCGCGCGCTCATGGCCCGGCACGCCGGCCGATCCGTCCCTCACGCCGTACGTGCTGACCGGCGGTCGCGTGACCGTCGCCCAATCCTCGCCTTTATGGCCGCTGCCCGATGAGCCGCAGCGCGCCGACAGCCGGCCCCCGTCATGATCGACGACCTGCCGCCCGCCATCACGATCGCGTTCGCGACGGCGTTTGGCGCCATCATCGGCAGCTTCCTGAACGTCTGCATCTACCGTCTGCCGCTGGGCAAGTCGCTCGTGTGGCCGTCCTCCGCGTGCCCGGGCTGCGGTCGCGAGATCGCGTGGTACGAGAACATTCCCGTGCTGAGCTGGTTGGCGCTCCGCGGGCGCTGCCGCACCTGCAAGGCGTGGATCGGCGTGCAGTACCCCGTCGTCGAAGCGTTGACCGCGGCGATGTTCGCGCTCGCCTGGTGGGCGTACGGTCCGACGCCGCTGCTCGCGTCGCGCGTCGTCTTCGGCTGCGCGCTGATCGTGCTGTTTGCGATTGACCTGGAACATCATCTGCTGCCAAACGCGATCACGCTGCCGGGCATCGTCGTCGGATTCGTGTTCAGCTTTTTCACTGAGCCGGGATGGATGTCGTCGCTGATCGGCATCGTGGCCGGAGGCGGAGTCCTCTACCTCATTGCTGAGGTGTACTACCGCGTGCGACACGAGGAAGGCCTCGGCATGGGCGACGTGAAGATGCTCGCCATGATCGGCGCGTTCGTCGGGTGGAAGCTCACGCTTGTCGCGCTGATGATGGCGTCGCTCGGCGGCTCGCTCATCGGCCTTGTCGTGATCGCCAGCCGGCGCGGCGGCATGAAATACGCGCTTCCGTTCGGGACATTTCTCGCGCTCGGCGCGGCGGCGGCGGCCACCGTCGGTCCAGCCGTGCTGGCCTGGTACTTGAACTTCCTCCGATGAACCTGACGCCGAGCGGCTACGCGCTGATCGGTCTGACCGCGCTCGTCAGCGGTCTGGTCGGCGTGCTGACCTTCGCGCTGCTGCGTATCGGCGCCGCGGCGCGCGACACCCGGCGCGCGCTGCGCAGCGAGGGCGGGATGGAGACGGCCCTCCTTTCGGCCGCGTTGCAAGACGCGGTGACGAAGCTCAAGGCGCAGGAACGCGCGATGGCGGCGCGGGCCGACGCGTCGGAGCGCCTGAGCGGCGAGATCATCGCGAGCCTGACCGCCGGACTCCTGGTGGCGGGATTGAACGGCGAGCTGCGTATTCTCAACCCCGCCGGCCGGCGCATGCTCGATCTTCCGGAGGTCGGGGCGCTCGACGAATGCCGGCGTGTCCTTGGCGATATCACGCTGTGGGCGGTGATTGACGAGTGCCTGCAGGCGCGCGCGCCCATCGTTCGCCGGTCCGTCACGTTGCCTGAACGGCGCGGCGGCGTCTCGCATCTCGGCGTCACGGTCTCGCCGCTGTTCGACGGCGGCGGCGGGCTGCACGGCGCGATCTGCCTCTTCACCGATCTGACGGCGATCAAGGATCTCGAAGAACAACTTCGTCTCAAGCACAGCCTGGCGGCGGTCGGCGAGCTCACGGCTGGTATTGCCCACGAGTTTCGAAACGGGCTGGCGACGATTCACGGCTACAGCAAGCTGTTCGATCTGCAGGCCCTTCCCGACGGGTACCGGCGTTACGTCGAAGGCATCCGCGCCGAAGCCGAATCGCTCGGCGATGTCGTCACCAATTTCCTCAACTTCGCCAAACCCGCGCACCTGACGCTGTCGCGCGTCGACCTGCGCGCGATCTGCGAGCGCGCCGCTGACGAGATTCGCGCGGATGTGCGCGGCCTCGGCGGAGACGTCGACGTGCTGGGCGATTTCGCCGTCGTGGATGGCGATGACGTGCTGCTGCGTCAGGCCTTCAGCAATCTCCTGCGTAACGCGCTCGAAGCCTGCGCCGGCCAGGGGATCGCGCCACGGATCGTCATTCAGTCCGGCGTCGACCCGCGACTGCGCGTATCGCACATCACGGTCGACGACAACGGGCCGGGCATCGCGCCGCCTGATCGCGACCGCGTCTTCCGGCCGTTCTTCACGTCGAAGCGGAGCGGGACGGGCCTCGGGCTGGCCCTCGTGCAGAAGATCATCGTGTTCCACAACGGCCGCGTGACCGCGACCGGGGCGTCCCTCGGCGGAGCGAGCCTGCAGGTCACCTTGCCGCTCGCCGAGTGACCCGCCCGCGCGGACGCTCCGCGCGGTGGCAGTTTCTGCCCGCCTCGTCACCCGTCGCGCGTGCAGACTCTGCCATTGCGCGCCGGGTCCACGAGCCCGGATTCTCAAGTTCCGGCCGTTTTTCACGCGTTCTTCCGCGACGCTCGTGTGGACCGCGCTTTGCTCACAGTGCGGCACATGCGACGGTGCGCCGCGGAACGGGGTTTCTCCCTGCTCGAAGTCCTCGTGGCGATGGCTGTCTTCGCGGTGGCCGTCGCGGGGCTCGCCGAGATGTGTGCCGCCGCGACGCGCGCCAACTCGACGGCCGGCGCCACGACTGCGGCATCGTTGCTTGCGGCTCAGAAAATGGAACAGCTGCGCGCGTTGACCTGGGGATTCGACGCGCTCGCGGCGCGGCTCAGCGATACCACCACCGATGTCAGCGTGAGCCCCGAGGCGCCGAACGTGGGCGTCGGCCTCAGTGCGTCGCCCCCGAGCGCGCTCGCGCGCAATACGGCGGGGTACTGTGACTTCCTCGATGCGGCCGGCCGGTCCCTCGGTGGGGGGACCGTACCGCCGCCGTCCGCCATCTTCGCCCGTCGCTGGTCCGTGGAGCCGTTGCCGTCGCATCCCGACGACATGCTCGTGCTCCAGGTGCTCGTGACGCGGGCCATACGCGGCGCCGCCGCACCACGCCCGCTGCCGGACGACGCCCGCCTCATCAGCGTGAAAGGTCGCAAGGAGTGGTGATGCGCCGCGCTCACGGCTTCTCCCTGATCGAGATGATCATCGCGCTCGCGATCACGCTTGCCGCCACGGCGGGCGTCTTCGGGCTCATCGTTCCCGCGCAAGGCATGTTCTCCGCCCAGGCCGAAACCTCAGACATGCAGCAGCGGCTGCGCGTCGTCGCGGACACGCTCGTTCGCGATCTCGGTCGTGCAGGCCTGGGCGCGCACGCGGGCGCGGCCGGCGGATCCCTCCTCATCCATCTCGCGCCGGTCCTTCCGTATCGCACGGGCGTGAACGGGGATCCGTCCGGCACATACAAGAGCGACACCGTCACGATTCTCTCGGTCCCGGACGATGGAATCCAACCCGTCAGCACGATCTACTGGCTGAAGCGCGACCCCGCGGGGACCTGGCAGCTGATGTCTTCCGACGGCGGCGGCAACCCGGACGTGCCGATCGCCGACCGCATCGTCGGCCTCTCGTTCGACTACTACGGCGATCCACAGCCGCCGCTGATGCGCAAACCGCTGGGGGATCCGACCGGCCCGTGGACGACGTATGGTCCGACACCGTCGACCGCGGCGTCTCCACCGTACCCTCCAGGCGAGAATTGCGTCTTCTTCAACGATGGATCGCCGACGCCTCAGCCGCGTCTCGCGGCGCTCGGCGCCGCCGGTACCGCGCTCGTGCGTCTGACGCCCGCACAGCTCACCGACGGTCCATGGTGTCCGGACCAGGGCGCGCTGGACCGGTGGGATGCCGACCTGCTGCGTGTCAGAAGGATCGCCGTCACCGTTCGGGTCGAAGCGGCGTTGACGGCCCTCCGCGGCCCGGCGGGCTCGCTGTTCGTGCACGCGGGGACTTCCCACGGCGGCGCCGCATGGGTGCCGGATCGCGAGGCACGCTTCGAGGTCACGCCGAGGAATTTGAATCTGGGCAGGTAGGAGAGGGAAGTTGGAAGTGTGAAGGCAGAAGGCTGAAGTGAAGAAGGCTGAAGTGAAGAAGGTTGAAGCGAAGAAGGATGAAGCGGGCGTCACGCTCATCATTACGGTGATGGCGATGCTGTTGATGTCCGCGTTCGGTGTCGGCCTCCTGCTCATAACGGCAACGGAGACGCGGATCGCTGCGAGCTTTCGCAACGCACAAGCTGCCCTCTACGCCGCCGACGCAGGGATTGAGCGTGCGATAGACGATCTGCTCATCGTTCCGGACTGGAACCGGCTGCTCGACGGATCCACGTTGTCATCGTTCGTGGACGGCGCTCCGCGTGGAGGACGTGGGTTGGACGACGCGTCGGTCATCGATCTGGAGCAGGCCGTGAACATGGCGAATTGTCACCTGGTCACACCGTGCAGCGACGTCGAAATGGACGCGGTGTCGGACGCGCGGCCCTGGGGACCGAACAACCCGCGGTGGGCGCTGTTCGCCTATGGCCGTGTGCGGGACTTGCTGCCCGCCGGCGCGATTGACTCGCCGTACTACGTTGTCGTGATGATCGGTGATGACCCGGCCGAGAACGACAACGACCCCATTCATGATGGCGTCGCCGGCAACCCCGGTGCGGGCGTTGTCGCTCTGCGCTCCGAAGCGTTCGGGCCTGGAGGCACGCACAAGACGGTGGAGGTGACCGTCGCGCGCGCCCAGGGCGCGATCCGGGCGCTTTCATGGCGTGAAACCCGGCAGGACTAACGTCGCCCTGGCCCCAATCCGATATAGTTGACGGGAGGACCATGCGCGCAAAGATCTCGGCTTTTGTCGGCGTCTCGCTGCTGCTGGGGTTGGCGTCCGTGCTGTGGGCGCAGTCGCTGGCTGACGTCGCGAAAAAGGAAGAAGAACGGCGGAAGGCCATTGCGACGCCGGCCAAGGTCTACACGAACAAGGACCTGGGTCCGGTTCCCGAACACGCGATGCCGCCGCCTGCTGCGACCACACCGGCGGACACCGCGAAGGACGCAGATAAGAGCAACGACGCCAAGGACGCCAAGGTCGCGGGGGGCGGCAAGGACACCCCCGTCAAGGATCAGAAGTACTGGTCCGACCGTCTCAAGTCGCTGCAGGCGCAGCTGGCTCATGACTCGTCGTTCGCCGACGCGCTGCAGGTCAAGATCAACGCGCAGACGACCGACTTCATCAACCGCGACGATCCGATTCAGAAGGCCGCGATCGAGCGCGATCGTAACAAGTCGCTCGCCGAACTCGACGCGCTGAAGAAAGCCGTCGAGAACGACAAGAAAGCCCTCGCCGATTTCCAGGAAGAAGCGCGCCGCGCCGGCGTTCCGCCCGGCTGGCTGCGGTGACGCTTCGTCCCGGGTTCAGAGTCATCCCGAGCAAGGTCGAGGGATGAGCACGCGCTCCCGCCACGCGGTCGATCCCCCGATCCTGCTCGTCGAGGACAAGGACTCGCTCCGGGCGATGCTGCGTCTCGCGCTCGAGGCGCAGGGACACGCCGTCGTCGAGGCCCGCGATCAAGCTGAAGCGGAAGCGGCGCTGCGGGCCGACCGGCCTTCCGTCGTCCTGTCCGATCTCCGGTTGCCCGTTGGCGACGGCTTCGGCGTGCTCAGGGCGGCGAAGGAACTCGACACCGACCTCCCGGTCATCGTGATGACCGCCTTCGGCAGCATTCAGGACGCGGTGGCGGCAATGAAGGAAGGCGCGCTCGACTTCCTGGCCAAGCCTGTCGATCCCGATCATCTGCTGCTGCTGGTCGAACGCGCGCTCGGCCAGCGCCGGCTCGCGACCGAAAATATCCTGCTGAAAGACGAGCTCGCGCAGCGCCGCGGGGCGCCGCAGATCGTCGGCGACGATCCGAAACTGAAGCAGGTATCGATGGCGCTGCACCGGGCCGCCGGGACGGACGCCACCGTGCTCCTCGAGGGCGAGAGCGGCACGGGCAAGGAGCTCTTCGCCCGCGCGCTGCACGTGCTGAGCCCGCGCGCGGACGGGCCGTTTGTCGCGATCAATTGCGCGGCGATTCCCGAGACGCTGCTCGAGACAGAGCTCTTCGGGCACGAGAAGGGCGCGTTCACCGGCGCGGCCGCCCGCAAGCCGGGCAAGTTCGAGCTCGCGCACCGCGGGACGCTGTTCCTCGACGAGATCGGCGACCTGCCTCTCTCGCTGCAGGCGAAGATTCTGCGCGCGCTGGAGGAGAAGCGTTTCGAGCGCGTGGGCGGGACCGTCCCGTTGCACGTGGACGTGCGCATCGTCGCCGCGACCAACCGGCACCTCAAGGCGGCCGTGGCGGCGCGCCAGTTCCGTGAGGACCTGTACTTCCGGCTGTCCGTGTTTCCGATCACGATTCCGCCGCTGCGCGAGCGCCCGGAGGACATCACGACGCTCGCCCGTCACTTCATCGATCGGTTCTGCCGCGATCTGAAGAAGAAGCCGCTCGTGCTGTCGCCGGCGGCCGAGCAGGAGCTGCGCGCCTACGCATGGCCCGGCAACGTCCGCGAGCTGCAGAACTGCATCGAGCGCGCCGCCATCCTGTGTGAGGGCGGTACGATTCTGGGACACCATCTCAATCTGTCGTTCGTCTCGTTCGCGCCTGCGGCGCCGGCCGACGGCGCGACGGACCCGTGGTCGACGGTTGACTGGTCGGGAACGCTCAACGATGTGACCCGCCGCGTGCTGGCCGATGTGGAACGCCGGAAGATTGACGCCGTGCTGAAAGAGGCGGATGGCAACAAAGGGCGGGCCGCCGAACTGCTGCAGGTGAGCTACAAGACCCTCACCGCCAAGCTGAAGGATTACGGACTGGGCGAATAGCCGCGCTTCACTTCGCGAATCCGACGCCTTTCAGCGCCGTCCGCATTTCCTTCTCGGTCACATCGTCCACGATCGCCGTCGCGCCGATCGCCGTCGGCAGGACAACGTGCAGCCGTCCCGCCACCATCTTCTTGTCGTGCTTCATGGCGTCCAGGATCTGCGTCGCCGAGAGGTCCGCCACCGGCGGCAGCGGGCCGAGGCTGGCGATGACGTCCTTCAGCGCCTGCGCGTCGCGCTCCGCGAGCGCGCCCCGCGCGCGCGCGAGTTGCGCGACGACGAGCATGCCGTAGCCGACGGCCTCACCGTGCCGGAATCGCCGGTACTTCGTCACGGCCTCTATCGCGTGGCCCGCCGTGTGGCCGAAATTCAGAATCCGCCGCAGGCCGGCCTCGCGTTCGTCGGCGGCCACGACCTCGGCCTTGATGCGGCAGGACTCGGCGATGATCGGCGTCAGTGTCTCTGGCGCGCGCGCGAAGATCGCCTTGCGGTCCTTCGCCACGCGATCGAAGAGCGCCAGGCTCGACGTCATCCCGTACTTGATCACTTCGTAGAGGCCCGCGCGGAATTCCCGGCGGGGCAGCGTGCCGAGCACCTGCGGATCGATGACGACTGCGTGCGGCTGGTAGAACGCGCCGATGAGATTCTTGCCGAGCGGATGGTTGACGCCGACTTTGCCGCCGATCGCGCTGTCGACCTGCCCGAGGAGCGTCGTCGGCACGTGGACCAGCGCGACGCCGCGCAGGTACGTCGCCGCGGCGAACCCCGCCATGTCGCCGATGACTCCGCCGCCGAACGTGACGATCGTCGAGGCGCGGTCGGCGTTGGCGCGCACGAGCGCGTCGTAGATGCGCGTGACGGTCGGCAGCTGCTTGAAGCGCTCGCCGTCGGGCACGAGGATCGATTCCGCGCCCGCCAGCGTATGCGCGAGCCTGGGGCCGTGCAGGCGCCAGACGAGCGGGCTCGAGACGATGAAGCGCCGCTCGGGGGCGCGCAGGTCGTCGAGCATGCGGCCGAGGCGCTCGATCGCGCCGTCGGCGATCGTGACGGTATACGCGCGCGAGGGCGTGGCGACGTCGATGCGGACGGGTTCCATCACGATGCGAATGGTAGGATAACATTCACGAAACATGGCCAAACACGACAAAGCGGACGCGTTCGTTACAGAGATCACGCCCCGGTCGCAGGACTTCTCCCGCTGGTACCTCGACGTCGTCCGGCGAGCGGAGCTCGCCGATTACTCGCCCGTCAAGGGCTGTATGGTCATCAGGCCGTACGGGTACGCGATTTGGGAGCTGATTCAGCAGGCGCTGGATCGCCGTATCAAGGCGACCGGACACGTCAACGCGTATTTTCCGCTTTTCATTCCCGAGAGCCTGTTGAACAAGGAAGCAGAGCACGTCGAAGGCTTCGCACCGCAGGTGGCGTACGTGACGCACGGCGGCGGCGAGGAACTCGAAGAGAAGCTCGTCGTACGTCCGACGTCGGAAGCGATCATCGGCACCATGTACGCCAAGTGGGTGCAGTCCTGGCGCGACCTGCCGATTTTGATCAACCAGTGGTGCAACGTCGTCCGCTGGGAGAAGGTGACGCGCCCGTTCCTGCGAACCACGGAGTTTCTCTGGCAGGAAGGACACACGGCGCACGAAACCGAAGCCGAGGCCGAGGCCGAGACGCGGATGATCCTCGATCTGTACAAGGAGACCGTCGAGACGGAGATGGCGGTGCCGGTCATCGAAGGCATCAAGAGCGAGAGCGAGAAGTTCGCCGGCGCGTTGCGCACGTATTCCATCGAGGCGCTGATGGGCGACGGCCGGGCGCTGCAGGCGGGCACTTCGCACAATCTCGGCCAGAACTTCGCGAAGGCGTTCGACATCACCTTCCAGGCGCGTGACAAGTCGGTTCAGCACGTCTGGGGCACGTCGTGGGGCATGACGACGCGACTGGTGGGCGCGGCCATCATGGTGCACGGCGACGACAGCGGTCTCGTCCTGCCGCCGCGCATCGCGCCGTATCAAGTCGTCATCGTCCCGATCGGCCGCGACAACTGGCGTGAGACGGTCCTGCCGAAAGCGAAGGAGATTCAGGCGGAGCTGGCCGGCGCGGGCATCCGCGTCACGCTCGACGAGCGCGACGAGCGTCCAGGGTGGAAGTTCTCCGAGTGGGAGCTGCGCGGCGTGCCGCTGCGCGTGGAAATCGGACCGAAGGACATCGAGAAGTCCGCCGTGCTCGTGGCGCGGCGCGACACGCGCGAGAAACAGAGCGTCGCGATGAACGGCCTCGCGGCCACGCTCCTCGGCCTGCTCGAACTCGTGCAGACCAACCTGCTGACGCGCGCGCTGCAGTTCCGCGAGGAGCACACGCAGCGCGCCGACACCTACGACGCCTTCAAGCAGATCCTGGAAGGCCGCCCGGGATTTGTGATCGCGCCGTGGTGTGGCGCGGCCGACTGCGAAGCGCAGATCAAAACGGACACGCAGGCGACGATCCGCAACATGCCCATCGACGGGGGCGCGCCCGCGGGCGGCTGCGTGCGATGCGGCAAGCCGGCGGTCGCCGAGGCCTGGTTCGCGAAAGCCTACTAGGGCGGGTGGGCGGGTAAAGTGCAGGTAGGGCGGGTGGGGAAGCGCGCGTTCTTACCTACCTGGCCTACCTGACTTACCTGCCCCACCTGCCCTACCTGGCTTACCAGCCTCACCCGCCGACAACTCCGCCAGCGCCGCCGGCCATCTGTTTGCGATTTTCTTCATCACGGCGTGGCGGCGCGTGACTTTCTCGCGACCGGCAATCGTCGCGAACGCGTCCGCGAGGTGCTGACGCCACCAGTCGTCGCGCCCGCGGCCGGCCGCTGACGATCGGTCGTACGCGCCCGCGATCGCTTCCAGACATCCTGCGTCGCCCACCAGCGACAGGGCTGCCACGAACTCCACCGGGAGACGGGCCGTGCTGTCGAGTGACTCCCGCAGATCGTAAAGCGCCAGGCGGCTGCCGCGTTCGGCCAGCGCACGATGCGCCGCCGCACGTGCGGCCGTCCATTCCGCCCGCCGCGTCGCCGGCTCGACCGCCTCGCGCTCGCGCACGCGCTCGACGATCTTCAGCAGCCGTGGCAACGGCGCCGTGCGTCCCGCGTCCACGATCGCCTGTCGCAGGGCCGCCGCATCGTCGACCGGGCCTTGATCCGCCGCGCGCGCGAGCATCTCGGCCGGGTCGGCCGCTTCGTCACGACGACGAGCGGCGTCTTCGCGCACCGTAGGGCTGTCGTCAGCCGCGAGCGCCTTCAGGAGCGGCGCGATCGTCGAGGCGTCGAGATCGCGCAGCGATCGCAGCGCGGCCAGCCGAACGGCGTCGGGCCGCTGCCGGTCGAGCGCGGTCGCGGTCAGCCGATCGACGGCCGTCGCGCCGCGCGCGCCGCGGACGAACAGCCGCGCCGCACCGGCCGCGGCGATCGCCACGTCGGCGTCAGCATCGTCGAGCGCGCGCAGCGCGGGATCCAGCGCGCGTGAGTCGCCGATGGCTTCGAGCGTCTTGAAAGCATTGGCGCGCGCGGCGCCGGTGGCCGTGGATCCAGCGAGCGTCACGAGCCGGTCGACGGCGCGCGCGCCGATGATGGTCAGACGGGCCACCGCCGCGTCGCGCGTGGACGCACGTGCGGCGTGCAGGTCATTGAGGAGCGCGTCGATCTGCCCGGCCGAGGACGCCCTGATGGCCACGGGGATTATTTCCTAATTCTCGGCGTTCTTCTCTCTCTTGGGTCCGACCACCCACGCGATCACGATACTGAGGAGGTAGAGCCCCACCATCGGCGCGGCGAAGATCGTCTGCGTCATCA
>Ga0326726_10001522_pt1 | contig 21551 bp, 21 predicted proteins | sample MHFenrmetagenome_2_FD_207603 | JGI IMG/M metagenome (GOLD analysis project Ga0326726, IMG submission 207603) | Lab enriched peat soil microbial communities from Michigan Hollow, Ithaca, NY, United States - MHF15MN | ecosystem: Environmental > Terrestrial > Soil > Wetlands > Peat | place: USA... | reverse complement strand
GTGCCCGAGGCACACGTGCGCGTGTCGCCGGACCTGCGCTTCACGATCGATGGTCGCGACCTCGGTGTCGATGGTGCGGTGCGCATCCCCAGCGCCATGCTCGCGCCGGCCGATCTCAGCAACGCGACCCTGGCTTCTTCCGATGAAGTGATCGTCGGCCGTGAGCAGGAAAGCGCGGAGGACCGTGGCTTGCAGGTCACAGCGGGCATCCTCATGGCACTCGGCAAAGACGTGCGCGTCGATTCCTACGGCCTCAAGGCGCGGGTGGAAGGCAGCATCACTGCTTCAACCGCCCCCGGTGAAGTGAGCACGGCGATCGGTGAGCTCAAGATCGCCGAAGACACCGGCAAGTACTCCGCCTACCTGCGCGAGCTCGATGTCGAACAGGGACGGCTCGTCTTCAGCGGCGGGCCGCTATCGGACCCGGGCGTAGACCTGCGCGCCAGCAAGGAGTTTCCGGAGGCCAAGGTCGGGGTGAACGTGCGCGGCACACTGCGCAATCCGCGTCTCACTTTCTGGTCGGACCCGGCTCTGCCCCAGACCCAGATCGCTTCGCTGATCGTGACCGGCGGCAAGCTCGAATCGTTCCAGAATTCCGGTGCTACGACCTCGGCTCAAGGTTCGCGCAGCCAGCTGCTCGCGCAGGGCAGCGCGATCCTCGCCACGCAGGTCGGCCAGGAGCTCGGGCTGAACCTCGAGGAGGTCCGGGTAGAGGCAGACACCAGCGACACGACCCGCCTGGTGCTCGGCCGTTACCTCTCGCCGCGCTTTTACGTGAGCTACGGCATCAGCTTTACCGAAGCCCTGAACACGCTGAAGCTGCGCTACACGATCAGCGACAAGTGGACGATCAAGAGCGAAGCTGGAGAGAATCGCAGCGTAGACCTCGAGTTCAAGATTGAGCGTTGAGCCGATGCGCCGCCAGGAGACCTGCAAGGATATGCGCCGTTCTCATTGCACACGCGTCGCGCTGCTGCTGGCGACATTGCTGCTCTGCGCGCAGACGCGCGCCGCCGAACCACTGCTGCTGTCCGAAGCGATCATCGATGCGCCGGTCACCGAGGTATGGAAGCTCTTCACCACCGACGCCGGACTCGAGTCGTGGCTGGCGGCACACGCCGACATCGATCTGAAGGTCGGCGGGCTGATGCGCACGCAGCGCGAGCCGAAAGGTGAGCTCGGCGACGACGGCACCAGCGTCGATCAGATCCTGAGTTTCGAACCCGAGCGCATGCTATCGCTAAAGGTCTACCGCCCCGCGGCCGATTTTCCCTACCCGCGTGCAGCCCAGGGCGTGTGGTCAGTGATCTACTTCCAGCCGCTCGAGCCGGGCATGACCAATGTGCGCATCGTCAGCCTGGGCTACACCGACGATCAGGAGTCGCAGCAACTGCGTGCATACATGCGCAAGGTCAACGCGGAAGGCCTGGAGCAGCTGCAACGGAAGTTCCGGCCGCTGTGTGCGCGGTGCGAGAAAGAAAAAGCGGCCGCTTCCCGGCCCTAGGGCAACTCCGCACGGGTCGACCTAGAGCACGCGCCGCAACCACGCGGCGATGGCGTCGATCTCCTCCGGGCTCACCGAGTGCGGCATCGGATAAGTGTGCCACTCCACCTGGTAGGCGCGAGCTTCGAGCAGCTTGCAGGTGTGCAGCCCGAGGCTCACGTCGATCATGGGATCGAAGGTGCCGTGCGCCATGAAGATCGGCGTGGGCTGGTTGGCCGCCTGCCGCTCAGCGTCGAGCGTGGATTCGAGCACCGCATAGCACGAGAGGGCCATGATCCCCGCAAGTCTTTCCGGCGCGCGCAGGCCCACGAACAGCGCCATTGCGCCTCCCTGCGAGAACCCGGCGAGCACGATACGCGCGCTGGCGATGCCGCGCGCGTTTTCGCGTGCCATCACCGTCCGAATCGCCGCGGCTGAGCCACGGATGCCCACCTCGTCCTGCTGCGAGCGGCGGTCGAGTCCGAGGATGTCGTACCACGCGCGCATCGCGTAGCCGTTGTTCAGCGTGACCGGCCGCACCGGTGCGTGCGGGAACACGAAGCGCAGCGCGCGCTCACCCGGGCGCACCAGCTCCGGCACTACGGGCTCGAAGTCGTGGCCGTCCGCCCCCAGGCCGTGCATCCAGATGACGCTACCGGTCGGGTTGCGCCCGGTTTCGACTTCGACGGTCTCAAGCAGTGTGGTCATGGGCGCGTGCGAGTGTGAAGCAGGAGGGGTCGCAGTATACGGTTCGACACCGGCTCTTGACGGCCTGTGCATATTTATGCAGTATGTGTGCAACTTTATGCACGCGGCTGGGCCGCGAGGAATGACAGCTTGTCGGAGGCGAGACAACAACTGGAGCGGCGCGCGGCGATCGTGTCGATCCTGCGCGAGCAGGCCGTCGGCCGGCAGCAGGACCTGGTGCGCGTGCTGCGCCGCCAGGGCCACCATGCTACGCAATCGAGCGTCAGCCGCGACCTGCGCGAGCTCGGCGTGCTCAAGGCCGGCGATCGCTACGTGCTCGTAACCGAGGTGCTGGAACCGGTGAATGGGGATTTCCAGGCCCTCGCCCACTTCGTGCGCGAGATCCGGCCCGCGGGAGCGTCCCTGACGGTCATCAAGACTACCGTTGGTGCGGCACAGAGCGTCGCCGTCGCCATGGACCGCGCCCAGTGGCCCGAGGTCGTGGGTACGATTTCCGGCGACGACACGATATTCATTGCCACTCAGGGTGCCAGTCAGCAGCAGAAGCTTCTGCGCCGCCTGCATTCGACCTTCCGCGTCTGATCCCATGACAACTTCGCTTTCCAAGGGCCAGGAGCCCATCCTGCTGGCGTTCTCGGGTGGCCTCGACACCTCTTTCCTGGTGCCGTGGCTCAAGGAGAACCACGCTCGTCCCGTGATCACAGTGACGGTCAACACGGGCGGCATCGATGCCGCAGCGGCACGCACGCTGGCAGAACGCGCGCGTGCATTGGGTGCCGCGGGCCATCACCTGTTCGATGCGCGCGCGGATTACTTCGCGCACGTGCTGCGCTTCCTGATCATGGGCAACCTGCGTCGCGGCCAGTTGTATCCGCTGTGCGTCGGCGCCGAACGCGTGATGCAGGCGCAGACCATCGCCCGGATCGCGAGCAAACTGGGCACTACGATCGTGGCGCACGGTTGCACAGCCGCGGGCAACGACCAGGTGCGCTTCGAAGTCGCATTGCGCACGCTCGCGCCCGAGCTCGAGATCCTGGCGCCGGTGCGCGACCGCGCCTTCAAGCGTCCCGAACAGTTGAAGTTCCTCGAGGAGCGCAAGCTCCCGGTGCCCCCGTATGGCGCGGCCTATTCGGTCAACCGCGGCCTCTGGGGTGTGACGATCGGCGGCAAGGAAACGCTGACCTCAGAGGGCAGCATTCCGGATCAAGCCTGGGTGCTGACGCGCGAGGCCTTCAGCAAGACACGCGAGCCCGAGCGCCACGTCATCGGCTTCACGCGGGGCGTGCCCTCCTCGCTCGACGGGCGCGCGCTCGAGCCGGTGGCGCTGATCGAGGCGCTCGAAGCGCTCGCCGCTCCCTTTGGCATCGGCCGCGGCATTCATCTCGGCGATACGATCATCGGCACCAAGGGCCGCGTTGCGTTCGAGGCGCCGGCAGCCGAAGTACTGCTCACCAGTCACCGCGAGCTCGAGAAACTCGTGCTCACGGCTCGACAGGCGCGCATCAAGGAGCTCGTCGCCCAACCCTATGGCGACCTGGTCCACGAGGGTCAGCATCTCGATCCCGTGTGTCGTGATATCGAGGCGTTGCTGCTGTCATCGCAGGAACGGGTGAGCGGCGAAGTGAACATACTCCTTCGTCCCGGCTGCGCCTTCGTCGAAGGTGTCAGCTCGCCTTACTCGCTCATGGCCGCCTCCAAGGGCGTCTACGGCGAAGCGGCAGGCGAATGGACGCCCGCGGATGCGCTCGGCTTCTCGCGCATCCAGGCGCTGACCGGAATTTTTCACCAGCGCGCGGGCGAGCGAGCGCAGCGCTGAGCGGAGGGCTCGACTGATGATGAGAACGCTAGTCGTGGACAAGATCGCCTCGGTGACGCAGGCCTGCGGCCTGGGTCACGAGCTGCGCATCTCGACCGACATTCCCTGCGAAGAGGGCGTGGTGCTGGTGGTGGAGATCCTCAACAACAAGTCCACCTACAACACCCTCGAGCTCACCAGCGGGCGCATGGCCAAGCTGGCGCGCGGTGACGTCGTCGTGGGCGCGCTCGGCCATCGCAAGGCGCTCTTCGGCTACTCGGGTCACCTGCCAGAGTCGGTGCAGGCCGGCGACGTGATCCAGATGCTCAACATCGGCGGCGTGCTCGGCATCTGCGACTCGGCGACGCCCGATAAGGGCAAGCCTTTCGATTGTCGCGTCCTGGGCGTCGTGCTCCAGTTCCCCTATCTCGGCGAACGCATCGGAGTGCCGGCGCGCGTCGGCTTCAAGCCGCTCGATTTCAACGCGCCACTCAACACACGCGGCATTCCGGTGGTCGCGCTCGCCGGCACCTGCATGGAAGCCGGCAAGACCGCGGCCGCCTGCGCCATCGTGGCACGCATGCGCCATCGCGGCCTGATCGTCGATGCCTTCAAGGCGACCGGCGTCTCCCTGCGGCGCGACATCCTGGCGATGGAAGATGCGGGCGCGCGCCGCTCGATGATCTTCACCGATCTCGGTGTCGTCACGACGACACCACGCACAGGTCCCGCGCTCACGCGCAGCATGCTCACTGAAATGGCGTCCGGCAAACCCGACGTCATCGTGTTCGAGCTCGGCGACGGCATCCTCGGCACCTATGGCGTCGAAGCGATCCTGAAGTGCGACGACATCCGCGCCGCGATTACGGGGCTCGTGCTATCCGCCAACGATCCGGTCGCGGCGTGGGGCGGTGTAAAGCTGCTGCGCGAGAAGTTCCATGTCGAACCATGCGTGGTGACCGGGCCGGCGACCGACAACCAGGTCGGCGTGCAGATCATCCACGAGCAGATGAACGTGGCCGCTTTCAACGCGATCACGGACGGCGCGGCGCTGGGCGACCAGGTCATCGCGAGCGTCGGGCTCGAGAAGGCCGTTCCGGCCCAGGCAGTCGCGGAGTGAGCACGACTCCCGCCTTCGTGCTCGGCGGTACTGGCTACGTCGCCGGCGAGCTCCTGCGCCTGATCGCCGGTCATCCACAGCTCAAGCTCGCTGCGATCATGTCCGACAGCCAGCCGGGCGAGCCGGTGGCGAAGGCGTTCCCGCACCTGCAAAGTGTCTATCCACAGCTCACGTTCGCATCGCACGATGAATTGGCCGCCGCGATCAGCCGCGAGAAGACGAGCGCGCTGTTTTCCGCCGCCCCTCACGGCGTCTCGGCCGGGCTCGTCGACGGGTTGCTCGCGCGCGCTCAACAGGCCGGCGCGCGCGTGCACGTAGTGGACATCTCGGCCGACTTTCGCCACACCTCAGCGGCGACGTTTGAGAAAATCTATCGGCACGCGCACGGCGCGCCCGAGCGTATCAAGGACTTCACCTGCGCCGTGCCGGAGCACCTCAAGACGCTACGCACGCCGCACGTTGCGCATCCCGGCTGCTTCGCAACCTCGGTATTGCTCGCGAGCGTACCCCTGCTCGCCCTCGGGCTCGTGGAGCCGCAGCTCTTCGTCACCGGCATTACCGGCAGCACCGGCTCCGGTCGCAAGCCGACAGAGGGAACGCACCATCCCGTACGACACAGCGATCTCTACACCTACAACGCCCTCACACATCGGCACACGCCGGAGATCGTCGCCTGTGCTCAGGCGGCATCGGGAGCCGCCGCGGAATTCGCCTTCGTGCCGCACTCGGGTCCTTTCGCGCGCGGCATTCACACGACGGTCCAGGCGCGGCTCAAGAAGGAGTGTGACAGCGCCGTGATCCGCGCGGCGCTCGAAGCGTTTTACGAGAACTGCCCCTTCGTGCGCATCAGGCCGGACGCGCCGCGCGTCAAGGACGTCGTTGCCAGCAACTATGCGCACCTCGGTGCGGCGGCGAGCGGCCGCTCGGTTGCCGTGATGTGCGTGATCGACAATCTCGACAAGGGCGCTGCCGGCGGTGCCGTGCAATGGATGAATCGCCTGCTCGGCTTCGACGAAACCGCGGGCCTCACTGCCCCGGCAGCGGGATGGACATGACCATGGCCTCGCATCTCGCTCCGGTCTTCGCTCAGTACCCGATCGAAGTCGTCGGCGCGGAAGGCGTGTGGCTCAAGACGAGCGATGGCCGCCGCGTACTCGATCTCTACGGCGGGCACGCTGTTGCGGCGCTCGGCTACGGGCATCCACGCTGGTTGCGGGCGCTCGAGCAGCAGGCGCGCAGCGTCCTGTTTCAGACCAACGCGGTGGCGATGCAGGTACGCGAGCGTGCCGCGAACCGGTTGGTGCGCTTCGCGGGTCTGGGCCTCGACACCGTGTTCTTAGTCAACACCGGTGCCGAAGCCAACGAGAACGCGCTCAAGCTCGCACTCAAGCAGAGCGGGCGCCCGAAAATCGTCGCGGTAGAGCACAGCTTTCACGGACGCACTGCTGCGGCCGGCGCCGTCACGTGGGGTGCCGCCGAGAAATGGTATGGCTTTCCGCGCGCGCCCTTCGATGTGAGCTTCCTGCCACGACGGGACGACAGCGCCATCGCGCGGCAGGTCGACGAGAAGACAGCCGCGGTGATCATCGAGCCGATCCAGGGTCTCGCGGGCGCCTTCGACATGGGCCGCGAATACCTGCTCGCGCTGCGGCAGCGCTGCTCGCAGGTGGGCGCGCTGCTCATCTTCGACGAAGTTCAATGCGGCATGGGCCGCTGCGGCGAGCCGTTCGCAGCCAACCTGTACGACGTCACTCCCGACATGATCACCAGTGCAAAAGCGCTCGGCAGCGGTTTTCCCTGTGCCGCGCTCCTGATGGCCGACACGGTCGCGCGCCAGCTCAAGGTCGATGCGCTCGGCACGACTTTCGGCGGCGGGCCGATGGCGTGTGCCGTCATCGAGGCTGTCATCGACATCATCGAGTCTGAAGATCTGCTGGCCAACGTCCGGCGTATCTCGCGGCTCATTCGCGAGAGCTGCATCGTCGGCCCGGTCACGGGCAGCCAGGGTGCGGGCCTCCTGCTCGGCCTGAAGACCGATCGACCGGCGAAGGATGTGCAGCGCCAGCTCCTGGAGCGCAACATTCTCGCCGGCACGAGCGCCGATCCTGACGTGCTGCGCCTGTTGCCACCGTTCGTGCTCGGTGAGGAGCACGTGGCGCTGCTGCGCGAAGCGCTGCGCGCCCTCGGCAACCAGAAGCTGGCGGTCGGCGCCTAGCCGGTGAGCGCCAGCGTTTCGAATCATGCAGCGCTTCATCGACCTGGCCGATTTTCGCCGCGAGGAGATTCTCGAGCTGCTGGCGCTCGCGCGTCGCCTGCAGGAGCGGCCGGAGCCCGCCGCGCTCGCTGGCCGGATGCTGGGACTCGTGTTCTTCAACCCCTCGCTGCGCACCCTGGCCTCGTTCCAGGTAGCGATGAAACGCCTGGGCGGTGACTCGTTCGTGATCACGCCCGGCCAGGGGACCTGGCTGCTCGAGACACGGCCCGGTGCCGTCATGAGCGGGGCCGCGGCCGAACATGTGCGTGAGGGCATTCCGGTGCTCGCCTCCTACTGCGATGCGCTCGGCATCCGCGCCTTCGCCGACGGTAAGGACCTGCACGCGGATCTCGCCGACCTACAGTTCAGGGCCATGGCGGAGGTGTGTGACAAGCCACTCATCAATCTAGAGTCGGCGATCAACCATCCCTGCCAGGCACTGGCGGACTGGAAGACACTCGACGACCTTACAGTGCCCACGCACGCGAAGTTCGTGCTGTCGTGGGTGTACCATCCGCGCGCATTGCCACTCGCGGTACCCGCCGCCGTGCTGCACATGGCGGCGCTGCGCGGTATGCGGGTGACCGTGCTGCGCCCGGAGGGCTACGCGCTGCCGCGTGAGCTCATGGACAAGGCCGAAGCGGCGGCGGCCAGCGCGGGCGGCTCGGTGCACGAGACCGACGATCGTGAACAGGCACTGCAGGGTGCGCAGGTGGTCTACGCGAAGGAATGGGGCAGCACGACTCACTACGGTGATGCCGAAGCGGATGCACGGTTGCGTGCGGGTCTCGGCGACTGGTGTGCGCGCGAGAACTGGTTTGCCGGCGCGCAAGCGGACTGCCGCTTCATGCACTGCCTGCCGGTGCGTCGGAACGTAGCGGTCGCTGACGAGGTGCTCGATGGGCCGCGCAGCGTCGTACGGCAGCAAGCCTGGAGCCGTCTCGTCGTGCAGATGGCGGTTCTGTACCGCATGTTGAACGACACTCAAGCGAGAGGCCGAATCACGCAATGAACTATCGTCCCGACCAGACCGTCGCGGTGCGCGCGCTACGCAATGCCGCACCTTACATCCGCATGTTCAAGGGCAAGGTGTTCGTCATCAAGGCAGGCGGCGCCGTGTTCGGCGATCTCGAATCGACACGCGCGCTGATCGAGCAGGTGGCGATCCTGCATCAGGTCGGCATCAAGGTGGTACTGGTGCACGGCGGCGGGCCGCAGCTCACCGAGCTCTCCGACGCGCTCGGCATCGAGACGCGCATGGTGCAGGGCCGGCGCATCACCGACGAGAAGTCGATCGATGTCACCACGATGGTCCTCAACGGCCTCATCAATACGCGCATTCTCGCGATCTGCCGCGACCTCGATATCGACGCAGTGGGGATCAGCGGCGTCGACGCCGGCCTCGTGCGCGCCCACCGGCGTCCGCCGGTGAAGATTGAGGGCAAGGATGAGTTGCCCGTGGATTTCGGGTTCGTCGGTGATATCGATGCGGTCGATGCCGATGTGCTGCGCAAGCAGCTGGATAACGGCCTCATGCCGGTCGTGAGTCCGCTGTCGGCCGACTCGAATGGCGTGCTGCTCAACATCAATGCCGACACGGTCGCGGCCGCCATCGGTGCCGAGTTGAACGCCGAGAAACTCATCCTGTGCACTGGCGCGCCCGGCATCCTCGAGCGGCGCGACGACCCGAGCTCGGTGATCTCGTTCACCGACCTCAAAGGCCTCAAGCGCCTGCGCGACAGCGGCAGTCTCAGCGACGGCATGCTGCCTAAGGCCGCAGCGATCGAGTCGGCGATCCGCGGCGGAGTGCGCCGCGTGCACGTGATCTCGTACCAGACGCCCGACAGCGTGCTGGCCGAAGTATTCACGAACGAAGGCACGGGCACATTGATCGTGGCAGACGTCAACGCACTGAGCGCGGCTGAGCAGCTGAGCGCCAACCGATGACGCGGCTGTGGGACAAGGGCGTGCCGCTCGACCCGCGCGTGCTCAAGTACACGGCCGGCGAGGATCACGCGCTCGATGAGCGCCTGGTGAAATACGACGTGCTTGCCTCGATCGCACATGCAGAGATGCTGCACGCCCAGCAGCTGCTCTCCGCGGAGGATCTCAAGAAGATTCGCGACGCACTGACTCAAATCGGTACTGCACACCAGCGCGGCGAGTGGCGCATCACGTTGGAGCAAGAAGACGGGCAAACGGCGCTCGAGACCTTGTTGACGGCCCGCATCGGCGCAGCGGGTGGGCGCTTGCACCTTGGCCGCTCACGCAATGACCAGGTGCTGGCAGCTTTGCGGTTGTACCTGCGCGATGTGGTGCAGGGACTTAGTGCTGGCGCGCACTCCGTGGCCGGCGCGCTCGACGCCCTGGCCCAGCGTGAGAGCACGACTGCCCTTCCTGGTTACACCCACATGCAGCCAGCGATGCCCAGCTCGGTGCCGTTGTGGGCCGCGGGATTCGCCGCGGAAGTGCGCGACGACGCGGAAGGCCTGCACCAATCGCTGCGGCGCATCGACAAGAGCCCGCTGGGTTCCGCTGCGGGGTATGGCACACCGAACCTCTCTATCAGTCGCGACGAGACCCGTTCGCGGCTCGGTTTCGCCGTGACGCACGAGCCAGTGACGGCAGTGCAGCTCTCGCGGGGTAAGGCCGAAGCCCAGGTGCTGTTCGAGATCTGCCTGCTGATGCAGGACCTCGGGCGTCTCGCCTCGGACCTACTCCTCTTCTATACGCAGGAGTTCGCGTTCGTGGCACTGCCCGAGGAGTTCACTACCGGTTCCTCGATCATGCCGCAGAAACGCAACCCGGATGTACTCGAATTGATCCGGGGCCGCTCCGCCACCGCGCAGGCGTGCCTGCTCGAGGCGCTGGCCATCACCGCGAAGCTGCCCTCCGGGTATCACCGCGACCTGCAGCTACTGAAGGCACCACTGTTTCGCGGCATCGACCTTTGCCGGCAAACGCTGGACATCCTGCCGCCGGCGCTCTCGGGTATTCGATTCAGGGCCGAGAACATCAGGCTCGATCCATCGCTCGATGCCGCCGCCGAAGCGAACGCGCTCGCGGTCAAGGAGAGCATCCCGTTCCGCGACGCGTATCGGCGCGTCGCGGAGAAATACCGCCCTAAGTAGTGCGGCGCCCTGCGAGCGACGCCTAGATTGCTCGCAGAACGCTCACTCTGCGTCGGGCTGGGCTTCCGGCCGCGCCGCGGCGAATGCCGGCAGCGTCTCGAGGAACGCGCTGATCGCACGCAGCGTCGGATACGGCGCGACATCGCACTTGAAACGGCGGGCGTTGTACATCTGCGGGACGAGAAACACGTCCGCCATCGTGATTTCTGAGCCGAAGCAGTGCTTGCCGTCACCGGTGGAGCGACGCGCCAGCACTTCGAGTCCGCGAAAGCCCTCCGCGATCCAGTGTGCGTACCAGCGGTCGACAGCCGGCTGGTCCAGGTGCATCTCATCGCGCAGGAAATTCAGCACCCGCAGGTTGTTGAGCGGATGTATGTCGCAGGCAATGTTCTCGGCCATGGAGCGGACCTGCGCGCGTGCCACGGGATCCTGCGGTAGGAGCGGCGGACTCGGAAAACGTTCGTCAAGATACTCGACGAGGGCGAGCGACTGGCTGAGCACGACGCCACCGTCCTCGAGCGCCGGTACCAGCCCCTGCGGATTGAGCTCGAGATACTGCGGGCCGCGGTGTTCTCCGTGGCGCAGGTGCCGCGAGACGAGCTCGTGGCTGACACCCTTGAGGTTGAGTGCGATGCGTACGCGAAACGCGGCTGAACTGCGCCAGAACGTGTAGAGCTTCATGGGGAAGGGCCGACGGACGGACCGATGCTGATGGCGAGTGTGCCGAGCCCGTCGATGCCGCCCTCGACGCGATCTCCAGGCTGCAGCGGTCCCACGCCTGCCGGCGTGCCGGTGTAGATTAGATCTCCAGGGCGCAGCTCGAAGAGCGTGGAGAGCTCCGCGATCACCTCCGACACGCCGCTGATCATCTCCGACACGTCCGCGTCCTGGCGCACCTCGCCATTCACCTTGAGCCAGATCCGCCCACGCGCGATGTGCCCGACTCCAGCCGTCGTGCGTATGGCGCCGATCGGCGCGGAATGATCGAAGCCCTTGGAGAGGTCCCATGGGCGCCCCTGCTTGCGCGCTTCGGCTTGCAGGTCGCGGCGCGTCAGATCGATGCCGACGGCATAACCCAGCACGTGCTCGCGAGCGCGCTCTAGTGGGATATCGCGACCCGAGCGGCCGATGGCGACTACGAGCTCGATCTCGTGGTGGAAGTCGTGCGTGCGGGACGGATAGGGTACGGTCGCGCCATCCGGCACTACTGCATCGGCGGGCTTGCTGAAGAAGAACGGTGCTTCGCGCTGCGCGTCCGGATCCATCTCGCGCGCGTGTGCCTCGTAATTGCGCCCCACGCAGAAGATGCGGCGTACGGGGAACTTCGCGTCGCTGCCGACGACTGCCACCGCAGTCGGTCCAGCGGGTGGAAACAGGTACTGCATGCGGCTCAAGACCTCGATGGCGGAAGCGCTGGATGCGCGTCAGAACTGCTCTTCTTCGAGTTCCATGACAGAGGCGCTGCCGGCGCGCACTGCGGCGGCATAAGTCTGTGCGCGTGGCAGGATGTGGTCGACGTAAAAATGTGCCGTGGCCAGCTTCGCGCGCAGGAACGCTGTCGCGCCTTCCTTGCGCTCGAGCTTGCGCGTCGCCACCTGCGCGGCGCGCGCCATCTGCCACCCGCCAGCGACGATACTGACCAGCATCAGGAAATTGAATGCTACCGCCCCGGCGAAGTATTGATCCTCGCGAGTGCCTTGCAGCAGCAATCGCGCACATTCGCCGACGTCGCGAATCCCCGCGTCGAGCGCACGGCTCACGGGCTCGAGTGCTGCACTCGCGGCAAGCGCCTTCTGGTCACTGCGCATCTCGCTCAGCAGGTCCTCGAGCGCGCCACCGCCATCACGCAGCACCTTGCGGCCGACGAGATCGAGCGCCTGGATGCCATTCGTGCCTTCATAGATGGTCGTGATGCGGGCATCACGCGCGTACTGCGCGACGCCCGTCTCCTCGATGAAGCCGCTGCCACCGTGTACCTGTATGCAAAGTCCGGTCACTTCCTGGGCGATCTCGGTGCTCCAGCCCTTCACCACGGGCGTCAAGAGGTCAGCGCGCGCGAGATGGCGCCGGCGTTCATCTGCGTCCTCGGCGTGCTTGGCAAAGTCGAGATTGACAGCGGCGGCATAGGCGAGCGCACGGCTCGCCTCGGTCAGCGCGCGCATCGTGAGCAGCATGCGCCGCACGTCGGGATGACGAATGATGGCCACGCGCTCCTTGCCGTCAGCCGAGCGGCCCTGCACGCGTTCGCGCGCATACACCACCGCGTGTTGATAGGCGCGATCCCCGATCCCGACGCCCTGTAGGCCCACCCCCAGGCGCATGCAGTTCATCATCGTGAACATGCACGCCAGGCCCTCGTGCAGCCGGCCGATGAGAAAACCCTCTGCGCCCCCGTTGTCGCCGAGTGCCAGCACGCAGGTCGGGCTCGCGTGCAATCCGAGCTTGTGTTCCACTGACACGGGCCGGATGTCGTTGCGCGCGCCGATGCTCCCATCGGGGTTCACGAGGTACTTCGGTACCAGGAACAGCGAGATGCCCTTGACGCCGGGCGGCGCATGCGGCGCACGGGCCAGCACCATGTGCACGATGTTAGGCGTCAGCTCGTGATCGCCCCAGGTGATGAAAATCTTGCGACCGAAGAGACGGAAGCGATCGCCGCGCGCCTCGGCGCGGGTCTGGATCGCTGCGAGATCGGAACCCGCCTGCGGCTCGGTGAGACACATCGTCACCGTCCACTCTCCACTCAGCACGCGCGGCATGAACAGATCGCGCAACTCCGGCGTTGCATAGGTCTCGAGCGCCTCGACCGCACCCGAGGAGAGTTCAGGACAAGTCGCAAACGCCGGATTCGCGGCGGCCCACATCTCGCTGGTCGGTGCCGATACCGCGTGTGGCAGTCCCTGCCCCCCGTGCCGCGGATCGCCCCTCAGGCCTACCCAGCCACCGTCCTTGATCGCGCGGTAGGCTTCGGCAAATCCGTCCGGGACCCGCACACGCCCGTCGCGCAGCTCGACGCCGGTGAGGTCTCCCGGGCGATTGAGCGGACTGATCACTTCGCCGGCCAGCCGTGCCGCCTCGACCAGGATCGAATCGACCACATCGGGGGTTGCCGACTGGAATGCGGGCACTTTCGCGACAAGCTGCGGCAAGCCCGCCAGCTCGTTGAGCACGAAGCGGATATCGTCGATCGGGGCGCGGTATTCGGGCATGAAGTTGGGACCTCGGGGCTGCCAATCGTAGCAGGATGGCGGTGTTATGATCTGCCGTCGCTGACTGGCCCGGTCCCGCATGTGAGCATCTGGTTTCGTCCCTTCACACTCGAGAGTCTCACCCAGTGGGTGCCCGGAACCATGGTCGAGCACCTCGGCATCCGTTTGACGGAGGTCGGGCCCGATTACCTGCGTGCGACGATGCCCGTCGATCACCGCACCCAGCAGGCCATGGGCATACTGCACGGCGGTGCGTCGGTGGCATTGGCCGAAACGCTTGGCAGCGTCGCCGGCTGCATGTGCCTCGACCTCGACAAGCATGTCTGCGTCGGCCAGGAGATCAATGCGAATCACCTGCGGCCGGCCTTCTCGGGCTTCGTTACCGGCACCGTGCGCCCGCTCCATATCGGTCATCGCACCCAGGTCTGGCAGATCGAGATCCGCGACCCGCGCGAGCGGCTGGTGTGCGTTTCGCGCATTACGATGGCCGTGATCGACCGCGATCCGCACGCGTCGATACCCGGCCGGCCGGCGGGCTCATGAGCGACTCCCGGATGCGCTCGGCGTCGAGGCCGAGCCGCGTCGCCGCCGCGGTGCTGCTCGGGGCACTGATCGTGTGCGCATGCGGCCAGAAGGGACCGCTGTACCTGCCGGACCAGCAGAAGCAAACGGTCAAGAAGAGCTCGATCCCGATCCCGCCTTCGGTGTCCAAAGAGGACAAGAACCGCGACAAGGACGAATCGAAGGCTCCCTGAGCCTGCCAGCGCATGAACGAGAAGCGTACTCTCGTCCTGGTCGACGGCACCTCGTATCTGTATCGCGCCTTCCACGCGCTGCCGCCGCTCAGCAATTCGCGCGGCGAACCCACCGGCGCGGTCTACGGTGTGATCAACATGCTGGTCAAGCTGATCAAGGATCAGGCGCCGCAACTGATCGGCGTCGTCTTCGATGCGCCGGGCAAGACTTTTCGCGACGAGCTGTTCGCCGAATACAAGGCGCATCGCGAACCGATGCCCGATGAGCTGCGGCCGCAGATTCAGCCTCTCCTTGAAGCGGTCGAGGCGATGGGGCTGCCACTGCTGCGCATCGAAGGCGTCGAGGCGGATGACGTCATCGGCACGCTCGCGCGCCTCGCCGCGAGCGAAAACTGCCGCGTCCTGATATCGACCGGCGACAAGGACATGGCGCAACTGGTCAACGAGCACATCACCTGCGTCAACACGATGACCGGGACGGTGCTCGACCGGCCGGGCGTGAAAGCGAAGTTCGACGTCTACCCGGAACAGATCGTCGACTACCTCGCACTCGTCGGTGACACTTCCGACAACATCCCGGGCGTACCCAAGGTGGGGCCCAAGACCGCGGCCAAGTGGCTCAACGAATACTCCACGCTCGACAACCTGATCACGAATGCCGCGAAGATCGAAGGCAAGGTGGGCGAGAGTTTGCGCGACAACCTCGCCCTGCTCGAGCTCTCCCGCAAGCTCGCCACCATCGACTGCAACGTACAGGTCGCCGTTACGCCCTCGGACCTGGCGCCACGCTCACCGGACAACGAACGACTGCGCGCGCTCTACGCGCGGCTGGAGCTCAAGAATCTGCTGCGCCAGATCTCTCCCGGCGAAGCGATCACGGCGCCTGCATCTGCGGCGCCCGCAGCGCCTATCCCTGCATTCTCGGCGCCTGAGTCCGCTGCCGCGCCCGTGCCATCTGCGCCATCGCCCGCGTCAGCGCGACACTACGAGACCATCTTTACCGAGGGCGACCTGGAACGCTGGCTCGAAATCCTGCGCGCAGCGCCGCTCTTTGCCTTTGATACCGAGACCACCAGCCTCGACTACATGGCTGCGCAGATCGTCGGCGTATCCTTCAGTGTCGAGCCGGGGCACGCGGCGTATGTGCCGCTCGCGCACGACTATGCCGGTGCACCCGAGCAGCTCGATCGCGACCGGGTGCTCGAGAAGCTCAAGCCGATCCTCGAAGATGCCGCGCGCCCCAAGCTTGGGCATCACCTGAAGTACGACGCACACGTGCTTACGAACCATGGCATCGAGCTGCAGGGGATGCGCTACGACTCGATGCTCGAGTCTTACGTGCTGAACAGCACGGCCATCAACCACAACATGGATTCGGCCGCTGAAAAGTATCTCGGCGTGAAGACCATCCACTACGAGGACGTGGCCGGGCGCGGTGCGCGCCAGCTCACCTTCAACCAGGTGCCAGTCGACCGGGCTGCCGAATATTCCGCGGAGGACGCCGACATCACGGTACAGCTGCATCGCGCGCTGTGGCCGCAGATCGAAGCGCTGCCGAAGCTCAAGCAGCTCTACGAGGAGATCGAGCAGCCGTTGGTCCCGGTTCTCAAGCGCATGGAAGAGGACGGGGTACTCATCGACCGCGAGATGCTCAAGCGACAGAGCGGCGAGCTCGTCAAACGCATGCGCGAAATCGAGACCGAGGCGCATCGTGAGGCCGGCGCGCCCTTCAATCTCGAGTCGCCGCGCCAGCTGCAAGAGCTGCTCTTCAGCAAGCTGCAGCTCCCGGTGCTGCGCAAGACTCCCACCGGTCAGCCATCAACCGCGGAAGACGTGCTGGAGGAGCTGGCCGTGAGCTACGCGCTGCCACGTCTGATCATGGATTACCGCGCTTTCGCCAAGCTACGCTCTACGTACACCGAAAAGCTCCCGCAGCAGATCGATCCACGAACCGGTCGCGTCCACACCTCCTACCACCAGGCCGTGGCGGCCACCGGCCGACTGTCATCGACCGACCCGAATCTGCAGAACATTCCGATCCGCACGCCCGAGGGGCGACGCATCCGCCAGGCGTTCGTGGCGCCGCCGGGCCACGTGTTGATGGCGGCCGATTACTCGCAGATCGAGCTGCGCATCATGGCGCACCTTTCGGGCGATCAGGGACTGCTCGAAGCGTTCGCGCAGGATCGCGACATTCACCAGGCGACCGCGGCGGAAGTGTTCGGCGTTCCGGTCGAGCAGGTGTTGCACGAGCAGCGCCGCTCGGCCAAGGCGATCAACTTCGGCCTGATCTACGGCATGTCGGCCTTCGGCCTCGCGCGTCAGCTCGGCATCGAGCGCGGCGCCGCGCAGCGCTACGTCGACCTGTATTTCGAGCGCTATCCGGGCGTGAAGCGTTTCATGGATGAGACGCGTGCGCAGGCGCGCGCGCAGGGGTACGTCGAGACGGTATTCGGCCGGCGCCTGTATCTCAACGACATCAACTCACGCAACAACGCGCTGCGCCAGTATGCGGAGCGCAGCGCCATCAACGCGCCGATGCAAGGCACTGCTGCCGACATCATCAAGCGTGCCATGATCAGCGCCCATCATTGGATCGGCGCCGAGAAGGTGCCCGCGCGCATCATCATGCAGGTGCACGACGAGCTGGTGTTCGAAGTCGCGAGCGCTGCCGTGGATTCGGTGCGTGAAGGTGTCCGGCACCACATGAGCTCAGCCGCGCAGCTGCGCGTGCCGCTCAAGGTCGAGGTCGGGGTCGGCGGTAACTGGGACGAGGCTCACTGACGCAGCGCTGAACTCGCCCCGACAATCGCACTCTGATGAGGTGTCTTGCTTCCAAGGAGGTCTTCATGGCTCGTGCAAAGATTGCACTGTTCGGGCTCACGCTGCTGGTTGCAGCGCCGACTTTTGCCGCCGACAACGGCTTCTACCTCGGTGCCGCGATCGGTCAGGGTTACGTCAAGGCGAGCGACGTCCAGAATTTCAGCGTCAACGACTTCAACGCCAATGCCACCGGCTACAAGATCATGGCCGGCTACCGGGCTCTGGATATCCTGGCCATCGAAGCCAATTACTTTGACCTCGGCAGCGCCAGCGACACGGTGGCGGGCACGAGCGTCAAGGCCGACACTACCGGGATCGACGCCTTCGCGATGCTCTACCTGCCGATTCCCATCGTGGACGTGTTCGCCAAGGTCGGAGTAGTGAACTGGGATCAGAAGGTCAGCGTCTCGAGCCTCGGGTCGGGCAGCGACAGCGGCAATGACCTGGCCTACGGCATCGGTGTTGGTGCGGCTTTCAGCCATGCGGCGGTGCGCCTCGAGTACGAGCGCTTCGAGATCCCGAACACAGACTCGGTGGACATGCTGTCGCTCGGATTCACCTGGACCTTTTGACTGACAATGCCGTGACATTTCTTGACGTGTTTAATATCGACGGGACTGGGAACTTCGTGCGGGTGGTCCCATCTAACGAAACGAGCGTGATGAACGCTCCCCGCTTTCCTCCCTGAGCGGGTTTACCCGGTTTGTCATCCCCATGCCGGGTTAGTCTGACCCGGTGGTTCGGCCCCCCGTTCCACCGGGTTTTTTATGCCCGAGAAACGCTTCCAGTACGTCCCGGGCGTGCTCCGCGCCCTGCTGATTCACGGCTGAAAAAAGTTCAACCGAGGCGCGTGCGCCGAGCTCAGCGGCAGCGGACTCGAGACTCTTGCGCGCTTCACTATGAGTGAGCTTGTCGGACTTGCTGAGCAGCACATGCACCGGCAGCTCGCGTCGCTGCGACCAGTCGAGCAGTGCCCGGTCCTCATCCTTGATGCCCCGGCGCACATCCACGATCAGAAGCAGGCCGGTCAGAGAGTTGCGCGTGGCGAAATACTCACCGACGAGTCGGTGCCAGTGCGCTTGCACCTTGGGCGGTACCTTGGCGAAGCCGTAGCCCGGCAGATCCACGAGTCGCTCCCCGGGCGCAAGCTCGAAGAAGTTGATGAGCTGGGTCAACCCGGGTGTCTTGCCGCTGCGCGCGAGGGCGCGGCGCCGAGTGAGGGAATTGATGGCACTCGACTTGCCGGCGTTGGAACGCCCGGCGACCGCCACCTCGCGGCCGATATCCGGCGGAAACTGCTGCGTGCTCGCGGCGCTGAGCAGAAACCGCACCTCGGGGTAGCTGTGCATGGAAGCCTGGCCAGGACTTAAACCGTTGAGTTTAGTGTACAATTCGCCGCCCGTCGGCACGCCTCGAACGACAGACTGCACAACCACAAGGGAGCTCCAGGCATGAAGGTGTGGAGAATTGTGGCCATCCTGGCCGGTACGAGCATGGCTGTCTCCGCCCTCGCCGACGGTACCGCAGAGGCTGGTGCCACCAAGGCGGCGGTGTGCTCGGCCTGCCACGGCCCAAACGGCAGCAGTCCCAACCCCGAGTGGCCGAACCTGGCCGGGCAGGGCGAGCGTTACCTCTCCGAACAGCTCAAGTTCTTCAAGGAAGGCAAGCGCAACAACCCGGTGATGGCGCCCATCGTCACGACCCTGTCGGATCAGGACATGGCGGATCTCGCCGCGTATTACGCCGCGCAGAAGCCTGCCGGACTCGAGGCGGATCCCTCGTACTGGGAAGCGGGACAGAGGCTCTATCGGGGCGGCGATGCTGCGCGCAATCTCCCCGCCTGCATTGCCTGCCATGGTCCGGTAGGACGCGGCAATGCGCCCGCTGCGTATCCGGCCTTGCGTGCCCAGCACTCGGTGTACACACAGAAACAGCTCAACGATTACGCAGCGGGTGCGCGGCCGGGCGCGAACGCGGAAATCATGCACACCATCGCGAGTCGCATGACCCCCGAGGAGATTCGCAACGTGGCGTCCTATGTCCAGGGCATGCGCTGAGTCCGGCGCGCAACTGAGCGGCACCGTTGTGGTCGAAGTCACGCGTCCCGATGGTCTTGCGGGGTGATGGCATGAATAAGATTGCTGCATTTGTCGGTCTCTTGCTGGTCGCCACCGTCGGTTGTGGTGGTCAACAACCCGCGGGCTCCGCCAGCACCGCGCCAGAGGCCGCGAGGCCAGCGGTGTCGACACCCGCTCCGGCGCCTGCCGATAAGACACCTGCACCCGCTGCCAGCGTACCGTCGGCCGAATCGGGCTCTGCAATCGAAGCCGGAGAGGCCGTAGACACGGCGGATGACGAGTCGGCTGCAACGCATGCGAACACGCTGCTCGCCGCGGCGATGACGCAGCCCGCGCCGCAAGCGGCCTCGTCCTGGGCGCAGGGCGTGAACTACCAGATGCTTGTGCCCGCGCAGCCGACCAATGTCGAGCCCGACAAGGTCGAGGTCGTGGAAGTCTTCTGGTACGCGTGTCCGCATTGCTACGAGTTCGAGCCTTATCTGCAGAGCTGGAAGTCGAAGAAGCCCGCGTATATCCAGTTCACACAGCTGCCGGTCATGTGGGGACCAGTGCATCGCGCGCACGCCCGGCTTTTTTACACGCTGCAGGCGCTCGGCAAGGAAGCGGAGCTGCACGATGCGGTGATGCGCGAAATCCGCGTCAATAACAACATGCTCGCGAGCAACGACCCAATCGAGACCGAGCAGATGCAGATGGAGTTCGCACGCCGCCACGGGATCCAGGAGGTAGACTTCCGCAAGGCCTACGATTCATTCGGCGTGGAGACCAACCTGCAGCGCGCCGAGCAGCTGACCCGTCGCTATCGCGTCGAGGGTGTGCCGCTGATGATCGTCAACGGCAAATACACGGCCGATGTGGCATCGGCCGGCAGCCAGGCCAAGCTACTCGACCTCGTGAGTGATCTCGCGGCACGCGAGCAGAAGAAATAACGGCCTGCTCCAACCGCCGGAAGGCCCGTGCTCAACTCGTATGTCTCGCGGCCCCAGGGACTCGCACGTGACAACGGGCCGGCGGATGCCATTGCGCCCGAAGCGCTGTGGATCGACCTGATCGCGCCGACGCCCGAGGAAGAAAAGCTCGTCGAATCCACTTTCAGCGTCGATGTACCGACGCGCGAGGAAATGCGCGAGATCGAGGCCTCGAACCGCCTCTACGAAGAGGCCGGTGTGATCTACATGACGATCACCATCGTCACGCGGCTCGACACCGACCTGCCTGAGAGCGCGCAGATCACATTCATCGTGGCGAAGGATCGCCTGATCACCAATCGCTACGTCGACCCGCTGCCGTTTCAGCGTTTCGTTTCATTCGCCGAGCGCCACCCGAATGCCTGCACCTCCGCGCCGATGATCCTGGCCGGACTCATCGAGGCGATCATCAACCGCATGGCCGACGTGCTCGAACGCGTGGGCGCGGATCTCGATCAGCTTTCGGGTGACGTGTTCTCGCCGCCAAAGCGGCGGCGCTCGGCGAGCGCGGCATCGCGTGACACGCGCGCGGTGTTAGCGCGGGTCGGCCGGAACGGCGATCTCACCTCCAAGGCGCGGGAATCACTGGTGAGCGTGAACCGTCTGCTCACCTTCATCCAGCAGACCACGGCGCTCACGCTGCCCAACGACGTGCGCGCACGCTTTCGCACGCTGAGCCGCGACGTGCTGGCGCTTTCGGACCACGCGTCTTTTGTTGCCAGCAAGTCAAATTTTCTGCTCGAAGCGACGCTCGGCATGATCAACATCGAGCAGAACAACATCATCAAGATCTTTTCGGTGGCGGCGGTAGTGTTCCTGCCGCCGACGCTCATCGCCAGCATCTACGGCATGAACTTCCACTTCATGCCGGAACTCGGCTGGATCGGCGGCTATCCGCTCGCAGTGGTCCTCATGATCATCTCGGCGATCATGCCTTACGTGTATTTCAAACGCCGCGGCTGGCTGTAGCTCTCTTTGGTGCGGCCGGGCAAGCCGCGCGCCTGTTTGCCGCGAGACCTGCTTAGCGCACAGCCGCAAGTCCCGTATTTTCCTCGAGCGCCAGCGTCTTGATGTCGTTCAGCATTACTTGCGGTTGCAGGAAGGCGAGCGAGTAGATCTCGCGCACGATGCCGTGACGATCGATGAGGAAAAGTTTCAGCATGTGATGCATCGTGCGCGTCGACCGACCGTGCGCGTCGACTTCGACACTGACGTCCTGACCAAAGC
>Ga0326726_10001520_pt1 | contig 21569 bp, 21 predicted proteins | sample MHFenrmetagenome_2_FD_207603 | JGI IMG/M metagenome (GOLD analysis project Ga0326726, IMG submission 207603) | Lab enriched peat soil microbial communities from Michigan Hollow, Ithaca, NY, United States - MHF15MN | ecosystem: Environmental > Terrestrial > Soil > Wetlands > Peat | place: USA... | reverse complement strand
GCATTCCAGTGGTGTCTGGCCAATTCACTCGTTACTCAAGATGAGGTCGCCAATTTCATCGGCGAGGCACTTGAATTGAGCCCAGAGTCAACAGAGCTGGGCAAACTCGCTGAACTGATCAGCTACTTAGGTGAAGATCGAGCGCAGGACCTATGGCCAGCCCTTGAAGTAGCCGTGGTTGCATACTTCACCGACGCGGTGTATGACGAGTTCCCAGATGAGGATGTATTCAGGTCAGTGGATTTCGGGAATACGAGTGATGCTGAACGCAACCTCTCGCGGATGGTGGAATATAAGTTGGATGCCCTTGGAATTCCTATCACGGATTCCGCAGTCGAAATTGTGATGGATGCTTTTGACGTATCAGGGCGAATGTATGACTTTTTCTGCACAAAAGATGATTACGACGACATAGAACACCGAACCTTCTCCGGCCCGCAGGCCGATGCGATTGATGACCTCTTTGACCGAACCCGCTGATCGCAGTTGGCGAATATGCGTTACCGCAGAGAGGCCTAACCTCTCATTTAACCGGACTCGCTACAGAGCTTGCCTCCGCGGGCCGGTTAATTCGAATGTTAAACTACACTGAAAGCTATGCCTTAGTTGCTGCTAATCATTATCGTACAAACCTAGAACTGAACTTGCTACATTTTCATGGACAGGGTAAGAAGTCATACCTTACTTAAAAAGGAGGTATGAAGAAATGGGAGAAAATCAAACCCGCCGCAAGTACAGCAAGCAGTTCAAAATTGATGCCGTAGAACTGTCGCTGCGAAGTAACAAAACGGTTATCGAAATAGCTGGAGACCTTGGCATCCGTGCTGAACTGTTGTATCGCTGGAAGTCAGAGTATCAGGCAAAGCAGCAAGCATCTTTTCCCGGTACCGGTCATCTGAAAGAGCCTGAAGCCGAGCAACTTCGCAAACTTGAACGTGAACTCCGGTCAGTAAAGGAAGAGCGGGATATACTAAAAAAGGCATTGGCTGTGTTCTCCAGAACAACTCTATGAAATACCGGTTCATTTCGAGTTACAAAAATACGTTTGCTGTCAGAACGATGTGCCGAGTGCTGCAAGTTTCTGTCAGCGGGTATTATGGGTGGACACAGCGGCCAGAAAGCAATCGAAGCAAGCAGAACCGGGAAATCAGAGCGGCTATCAAAAAAATCCATAAAGAAAATCATGAAGTGTATGGAAGTCCCAGGATAGCCAACAGTTTAAAGGATGAAGGCTACCGGTGTAGTCGTCCGAGAACAGCACGATTGATGCGGCTCATGAATATCCGAGCCAAAACGGTTAAGAAATTCAAGGTTACAACGGATTCAAACCATAACGAGCCGGTAGCTCCAAATCTGTTGGATCAGAATTTTTCAGCCGATATTCCCAATGAAGTCTGGACAAGTGACATCACATATGTTCGCACCGGGAGTGGTTGGCAGTATTTGACCATTATTCTTGACCTGTTCAATCGAGAGATTATCGGGCGCTCTATCAGCAGCACTCTGTCAACACAAACCACGGTGACGGCAGCCTTGGAAATGGCGGTGATGCATCGTCAACCTTCACGGGGTGTGATTTTTCATTCCGATCGAGGGATACAGTATGCCAGTAAAGCATTTCGGGAAAAGCTGGACAACTACGGTATGATCCAAAGTATGAGTGGCAAAGGAAACTGCTACGATAATGCCGTTACAGAATCGTTTTTCAAAACCTTAAAAACTGAATGGGTGTATGGCCGATGGTTCAGGAATCATGAAGATGCCCGACACAGTCTCTTTGAATATATCGAGCTCTTTTACAATCGGAAACGGAAGCATTCGACTTTAGGATATCGGTCTCCAGTTGAGTTTTTACAGCAGTATCAAAAATCAATCGGTATGGCTTCTTAGGGTGTCCGTTTTTTTGTTGCAAGTTCATAATCAGCCTTGCCTTCATTTTTTATGTCCAGTCACAGCGAAAGCTCCCGCATAATCGTTTCCATATCCTTGTCCCCCCTTCCTGAGAGATTGACTACGAGAATACTGTCTTTTGTCATTTTCGGTGCTCTTGTTATGGCGTAGTGCATGGCATGTGCGGATTCAAGTGCACAGATTATGCCTTCTGTTTTCGCCAGGGTTTGCAGTGCCCGAAGTGCTTCTGTGTCGGTGGTTGAGGTGTAGCTTACCAGCCCTAGTTCCTGAAAATAGCAGTGTTCCGGACCTACTCCCGGATAGTCAAGTCCGGCTGAAATAGAGTGAGCTTCCTCTACCTGACCGTCCTCATTCTGGAGCAGTTTGGTCATGGCTCCATGCAGAACGCCGGTTTTTCCGAGAGTCAGGGATGCCGCATGCCGCCCCTGCAGTCCTTCACCTGCAGCCTCCACACCAACCAGTTCGATTGGCGGTGCATCGTTCAGGAATTCATAAAACATGCCGACAGCATTGCTTCCGCCGCCAACGCATGCCGTGATGACATCGGGCAGTTTGCCTGCCTGATTGAGTATCTGGGCGCGGGTTTCACGACCGATTACAGCCTGAAAATCGCGAACGATCATCGGATAGGGATGCATACCGACAACCGAGCCGATAATATAGAAGGTCTCTTCAGGATTGTTCATCCAGTCCCGGATCGCTTCGCTGGTTGCATCTTTGAGGGTTTTCGAGCCGCTTCCGACCGCACGTACCTCAGCACCGAGCAGCTTCATTCTTGCAACGTTAGGTGCCTGCCGCCGGATGTCCTCCTCTCCCATATAGACAATACACTTGATGTCGAACAGAGCGCAAACCGTTGCCGTGGCGACTCCATGCTGGCCTGCACCGGTTTCGGCGATCACCCTTTTTTTACCCATGCGGCGGGCAAGCAGAACCTGGCCGAGTGCGTTGTTGATTTTATGCGCTCCGGTATGGCAGAGATCCTCACGTTTAAGATAGATCTGCGCTCCCTGCAATATGGTGCTGAGCCGGTTTGCATGGTAGAGTGGAGTAGGTCTGCCGACATAGTCACGAAGGAGCAAGTCAAGTTCCGACTGAAACAGCGGGTCATTTTTTGCCTTGATATACTCCGATTCAAGATCGGCCGCGTTTTTTATGAGCGTTTCAGGAATGAACTTGCCGCCGAAAATGCCGAAATGTCCGGCAGAATCGGGTGCTGAATATACAGTCGACACCATGGAGAAAGGAAAGGTTAAATAATTGATAACAGGTCGTTTACAGCTGTTCTGATGAAGAACTCTCCTCAGAAAAATACTCACCATACACCAATAAAAATAATATATTTAATCTTTTATCAGTGGTCATCACAACAGGGTGCTGCTATATTAAGTGTCGTGAGGCCCGGTCGTTTCAGAGTTAATCGATTAATAGAGCTGCCTTATACTGAAGCTAAGCTAAACAGCCTTGGAGTTGATCAACCGGAAAATTTCAATACTGACTATCTCCACTCTGCTGGTGCTGGTCGCTTCTCCTGTGTTTCAGGAGGGGTTGCATGCTGCTGAGCAGTCGCAATCGCGTAAAACAGGCAGTTCTGAAAAAAAGTGGGTAAAGGCGGATTCTCTTTACGGCGCTGGCGGATTAAAAAGTACCATCACGTTTGCTGCCAAAGATTCCGTGATCTACAATCTCGACCGCCGGACCATGGAGCTCTGGGGGAAAGCCCGCATTGAGCATGAGAGTACCACGGTCAAGGCTCCGGAAATCGTGATCGATCTGAATACTTCGCTCCTTCAGGCGTCCGGTGTTGCCGAATCTTCCAAAATGCCGGCAGAGCCTGCTGTTTTTACAGATAAGCAGGGGAGTTTCACTGCCGAAACGATGAGTTATGATTTTAAAACCGGCAAGGGAGAGACTTCCAAAGTTTCGTCCTCTTCCAATCAGATTTTCTTTGGTGGAGAGCATGTAACGCGACTTGAAAACGGCGAGCTGCAGATCCGTGACGGTTCCTTTACCACTTGCGAGGAAGACGATCCGCACTACTGGATATCTTCTTCCAATATGACCATCATACCCGACGACAGGGTCACTGCAAAGCCGCTCGTCATGTATGTGAGGCCGGAGATCTTCTCCAGGCGTCTTCCGGCTATTCCCATTCTTGCGCTGCCCTACATGGTCTTTCCCCTGAAGGAAGGCCGCTCTTCGGGTTTTCTGACTCCCAGTATCAGCAACGAGAGCAACAGGGGTTACTATCTGTCGAATCTTGGTTATTTCTGGGCCATAGACGATTATATGGATCTGAAGCTTGAGGGGGATATTTCCCTGAACGGAAGCTGGCGCATTGGCAACAGGTTCCGATATACGAAAAGCAATATTTTTTCCGGCGCCCTTTCAGGGGAGTACAAGCGCTATACGCTCAAATCCGACGACAGCGAGCATCGCGAATGGAATGCGAAAATTGTGCATAACCAGGTTTTTGATCCTGCGATGCGTCTTGATGTCAATCTCAGCTTTCAGGGTGGCGATCGGATCTATGACCTGAATTCCATGAATTCGGAAACGATAGTGACCGAGCAGGCAAATTCCAGGGCATCCCTTGCCAGAACCTTCAATGACGAGAGCAGCGTTGCCGCTCTTTATTTCGATCGTACCGAAGACCTGCGTAACCACAACACCAATGATACGGTTGGCGCATCGTATTTTCAGAACCGAATCTATCCATTCCGATCCGGTTTTTCCGGAGAGTCGGATGACTGGAAAAAGGATATTTCAATAACTTCTGCTGCAACCTTGTCGGGGACGAGGGCTTTGCGGGGTGATATTTCATCATCAGGCTATGCCGCCAGTGCCGATTTCGAGCTTGGTTACTATCGTGAATTTGCCCCGGGATACAAGGCGCTCTTTACTCAGGGATTGAGTTTTCAGAAACGAGATCCGGTGCCGGGACTGGTTGCTGATGACTTCAATGCGACAACTGTCGTTCTTCCGCTGCGCGCACAATCCACGCTTTTTAATCATTTCAATGTCAATCCCGGGCTGACGGTAAGCCGTTTTCTTAACAATGATGCGCAGGATCGGGATTTTTCAACCTATGTATTTTCTGTTGATGCATCCACAAGGCTCTACGGCACGCTTGGAACCGGGCTGTTTGAAAATACTCTGGGTCTCAAGGCGATTCGTCACACTTTTATACCGACCCTGACCTATGCCTGGAATCCGTCGTTCACCGGCACAGGGTATGATTTCTACCACCACCTCTATGACTGGACCTACAGTCAGCTATATAACAGATTTGAAACTACCCGTTACAGCGGTCTTCCCGAAGGTCAGAATACGGTAGGTATAACCCTGAAAAATCTTTTTCACGGCAAGTTCAGGGGTTCATCCGCGCCGGAAAACTACGACTCTGTATATGGAGACCATACCGTTCAACTGCTCTCGCTGAGCGCTTCAACGGCTTATAATTTTGCAGCCGATGCCCTTCAGCTGGCACCGCTTACCGTTACGGCGGAAAGTAATGCACTGTCGCCGAACCTGCTGTTGAGTGCCGGTGCCATGTATGATTTTTACAGTTATGATCGATTGACCGGTGAAAGGGTTAACCGCTTCAATAGTGATGACGGCAATGGACTTTTACGCTTTGTCAGGGGATTTCTGAACATGAGCTTTACGCTCCAGGGGCACAGAGCGGACGGCACATCTGCCCCAACTTCCGGAGCACCCTATCTGATGAGTACGGAACAGTCGCTGCTTCGTCAGCGCTTTAACAACGGGGAGTTCAGCGACATGGATTATGGACTGCCCTGGCAGCTTAAACTTGCTCTTTACCTGCAATCCGACAAGAGCAATCCGCTTCAGCCATCGACCACTTCGCTGATCAATACATCAGTCAGGACCTCTCTTTCAAAAAACTGGCAGTTTGCAGTCAATACCGGATATGATTTCCAACAGAGAGAGGTGATATTTCCCATGCTGCAGCTCTATCGCGATCTGCATTGCTGGCAGATGAGTTTTCAGTGGGTTCCGAGCGGCAGTTTCAGGAGCTATGCTATCCAGATAGGCTTGAAAGCTCCGCAGCTGAAGGATATCAAAATCCGGCAGACTGGCAGTGCGGCAGCCCTTTTCTAGGAACTTCCGCATATTCCGATTCACTCAAGAAGATCAAGAATAAGTGCCAACCTTTCGTTGAACGCTTCATGGGCATCGTGGTGGATGCAGTGCGACGCTTTCGGTATAATGAATGCTCCAGCCTGCGGCAGAAGCTGCTGGAATTCGGGTATGATTTTATGAGGAGGAAGCGCCATGTCTTCCGCTCCCCAGACCAGAAATGCAGCTCCTTTGTAATTACATGGTTTTTTTATGTGATCGAGCCTGAAGTCAAGAGGGCGTCTTGACGGAGAGAGGTAGGAGTATTGGGCTCCTTTGTCCTGAAGCGGCAGGGCAAACTGATTGATCAGCTTTACATCGACCTTTTTCTGGTTATAATATGTCGGCAAAAGACTCTGACTTACGCCGACAGGATTCGCAAAAGCCGAAAACAGCACATCACCGATCAAGGGTGATCCGATAAGTCCGAAAAATACACTGGCCATTCCATCCATCATGTCGCCGAAAAGACCGGATGGATTTGCAAGGATGAGCGCCTTTACTTTTTCAGGTTTATAATGGGCGAAATAAATAGCGCTTGCGGCTCCCATCGAGTGACCTACAATAATGATCTCATCGAGTTTTTTCAGATAGAGAAACGCCTCAATTTGCGTGGCAAAGAGTTCAAGGCAGTAACGCACATTGGGTTTTTGTGATTTGCCGAACCCGATCAGATCCATTGCATAGATTTTATGCTCATGGGCAAATTCCGGAATATTCAGGTTCCAGTGCTCGATCATCCCGCCGTATCCATGAACAAAAAGAATCGGGGTTTTTCCCGGGTTATCGCTCCCATACTCCTGGTACCGGATTTTTGCTTCCAGTTCAGGGGCTAATTGCCACAGAAAGTGTTGATCCTTTATTGCGCTGCTCATGATGAAAATCAGTAAACTCAGAGAGTGAGAGTTAAAACTTATAAAGTAATATATCGGTTGTGAGGCAATATAAAAGATATTGGTTACTATAGGGTGTAGGTTTAATTTTATCCAGTTTAAAGGAATTCAATACAGATGCTTCAGGTTTCCAGGAAATTTGAATATGGACTTCACGCCGTTACCTATCTGTCGACAAAAGGTCTGGACAGGGTGGTAACTGTCAAGGAGATGGCTGATGATATCGGCGTTTCGCAGGAGTTCCTGTCAAAGGCAATGCAGAGCCTGAAACGAGCCGGAATCGCCAAATCGGTACAGGGTGTGAAGGGCGGTTATTCGCTCGGGCGCCAGCCTCTTCAAATCACTGTCGCCGATATCGCCATTGCCATCGAGGGTGCACCCCATCTGATGCGATGCGGCAAAAAGCTGACCAGTTGTGAAATAAGCTCTTCGTGCCATCACCGTGGATATATGATCAGCCTGCAGCACAAAATTCAGGATCTTATGGCGGCAACTACCGTGGAGTCGCTCCTGCATCAGGCCTCCCTTTGAGACTTCTTATGAAAACAGGTTTTTTCATGAGCTTCGTTCTCTGTTTATTAACTCCGGATCTGCTACCAGCTCTTTCCGAATGTTTTCCGTGCCGATAATTAATACACAAGAAAATTTTGAACATGACCACTCAAGGGCTCAGCAGTTCAGCCGCCGCTGAAACGAGTCTGCCGGATATTGTCCTTAAAGGCATCAATACTCATAATCTCGCCAATATATCCGTCTGCATTCCCCGCAACCGGTTTGTTGTACTGACCGGCGTCAGCGGTTCAGGCAAGTCAAGCCTTGCCTTCGACACACTTTATGCCGAAGGACATCGCCGTTATGTGGAATCACTGTCAGCCTATGTTCGGCAGTTTCTTGAACGAATGCCGCGGCCGGATATAGAAAGTGTTGAAGGAATTGCTCCGGCAATCGCCATTGAGCAGAAATCCATTCCGAAAAATCCCCGTTCCACCGTTGGTACGGTATCGGAGATTTATGACTATCTGCGTTTGCTCTATGCGAGAATCGGCAAGATCTATTCGCGTGACACCAATGAACTCGTGCTTAAGCATACTCCGGACGATGTCAGTCTGCAGGCCGGTTTTTTCGAGGATGGCACAAAGTTTTATGTCGGGTACCTTTTTCCCTCTCACGAGGATTCCGGCCATCATCTTTGTCCTGTTCAGGATGAAATAGCCAACCTCCTGAAAAAAGGTTTTTTCAGAGTGGTTTCGGGCGATGAAATTCTTGATCTCAATCATGAACACGAGTGCAGGCGAGTGCTGGACATGTCGAATGCTGAACGCGCAGCACTGCTTGTTCTTGTTGACCGGTTTGTTGCAAAAAATGATGAAAAGGTTTTCAGCCGTATCTCCCAGGCGGCAGAGAGCTGTTTCAATGAATCAGGCGGATATGCCGCACTTAAAGTTGTCGGCGGAAAAACCTACCTGTTCAGCGACAGGCTCGAAATGAACGGAATCGAGTATCAGGAGCCATCTCCTCAGCTCTTTGCCTTCAACTCGCCTATCGGCGCCTGCACAACCTGTCAGGGGTTCGGACGTATTGCCGGAATCGATGAGGATGTCGTGGTACCCGATAAATCACTGTCGCTGGAAGAGGGCGCCATAGCCTGCTGGAACTCTGAAAAATATCGATGGAACCTGCGTCAGCTTCTTGCTGTCGCCCCCTCGCTTGGCATTCCGCTTGATGTGCCGTATGAAAAACTCTCCCACACGCATAAGGATATTATCTGGAAGGGGCTTGGAGATGAACGTCTCAAGGGCATCAGACCTTTTTTTGCTGAAATAGAGAAGGAGTCAGGCTACAAGATGCATTTCAGGGTATTTTTAAGCCGTTACCGCGGATATGCAGTCTGCCCTGACTGTGAAGGGAGCCGCCTCAATCCCGATGCACGCCTTGTAAGAGTTTCAGGCCGTCATATCGGTGAAGTGACGCGCATGAATATTTCCGCGGCATCCGACTTTTTCAAAAACCTCGATATTTCTCCGTTTGACCGCAAGGTGGCTGAAGCCATACTCCAGGAAATCATCAAACGTCTTGGCTACCTGCTCGACGTTGGGCTGAACTACCTTACGCTCGACCGCCTGACCCATACCCTGAGCGGCGGCGAGTTTCAGCGCATCAATCTTTCGACCTCACTTGGTTCACCGCTTGTTGGAGCGATCTACATTCTTGATGAACCGAGCATAGGTCTGCATCAGTGCGACTCCGCCCGCCTAATCACCCTTCTCCGGCGCCTGCGCGATCTCGGTAATACCGTCGTTGTTGTCGAGCATGACCGTGAAATCATCGAGGCCGCCGATGAAGTGATCGATCTCGGCCCCTATGCTGGTCGTCTCGGCGGAGAAGTGGTCTTTCATGGTACCATAGAAGAGATGAAGCGGTCCGGCACATCCCTGACCGCCGATTATCTCAAAGGCACAAAACGCATACCGGTTCCAGCGGTTCGCAGAATTCCCGATTTCACTTCGTGCATCGAGATAACCGGCGCCATGCAGAACAACCTGAAAAACATTGATGTACGTTTTCCGCTCAATGTCATGACCTGCGTGACCGGTGTCAGCGGGTCAGGCAAGTCTACGCTTGTCAATGACATTCTCAACAAGGGTATTCTGAAGGAAAAAGTCGGCATTAAAGAGAAGGTGGGAACTCACCGCGCTATTTCCGGCACATGGATGGTAGACCGGGTCGAGCATGTCGATCAGTCGCCAATCGGCAAGTCAAGCCGGAGCAATCCGGTCACCTATCTGAAGATTTTCGATGATATCCGCAACCTTTTTGCTCAAACCAGGGAGGCAAAGACAAGAGGATGGAAGGCCGGTTATTTTTCATTCAATATTCCCGGTGGACGCTGTGAAACCTGTGCCGGAGAGGGTAGCGTGCACATAGAGATGCAGTTTCTTGCCGACATTGAAGCGGTCTGTGAGGATTGCGAAGGTCTTCGCTACAAGTCCGAAACGCTTGCGGTGCAATATCGCGGTCATTCCATTGCCGGCGTGCTCGACATGACGGTGGAAGAGGCTATCAGCTTTTTTCATGACGATAAGGCTATTGCCCGAAAACTTATGGTTCTTGACGAAGTCGGGCTCGGATACATCCGGCTCGGTCAGTCATCAAGCACCCTTTCCGGCGGAGAGGCACAGCGTCTGAAGCTGGCAAGCTTCATTGCTCATGCAGATACAGCGCACACACTCTTTATTTTCGACGAACCGACGACCGGTCTGCACTTCGAGGACATCAACAAGCTGATCAAGTGTTTTGAAAAACTGCTTGAGCAGAACAATACTCTGGTCATCATCGAACACAATCCGGATATCATCGTACAGGCCGACTGGATCATTGACCTTGGGCCGGGCGCGGGTGACAAGGGTGGATCGATAGTTGCCGAAGGGACTCCGGAAGAGATCGCCGAGATGGATCACTCCCTGACCGGCAGGTATCTCAAGCCTTCGTTCGAACGCTGAGAGGAGAGCCGCTCATCCCCCGATCGGGTCATCCTCAAGTGCGCCCCCGTGCAGCCTGATGTGCGGGAAGTGCGACTGGGTGCGTTCAACCCACACGTCACTGCCCTTGCTGAACTCGGTTTCGTTCGACGCAACCGACATGCGGTTTTTTGCAAGTGAAGTAATCTCCTGCAGCAGCAGGGCAAACCGCCTGTCTTCTTCAGTGGCGGTATTATCCAGCATTTTTGAACGAATACTGTCCAGCTTTTCCATGGCAACTTTACCGATCGTGCAGTAGTGTGCCTTATCTATTGTATTTCGTGATGTTTTGTCCATAATGGCTGTTGTGAAAAGGGTGTAAACTTACTTTCCATAGGTAAAGAAACTATTTGGAGTGGAAAGTATTTTTATTATCATTAAGTGTTCTTTTAGCACTCTCGACTGTTGAGTGCTAAAAGATAAAAAACGCTCTATTCTAATCAATAGTACCGTACTATTAATCTAAAACCCAAACGAGAGAAGACAATGAACTTGAAACCCTTAGCTGATCGAGTTATTGTTAAGCCTGCAGCGGCAGAGGAAAAAACCAAAGGCGGTCTTTACATTCCTGATACCGGGAAAGAAAAACCACAGTATGGTGAAGTTGTAGCCGTTGGAGCAGGAAAAGTTGCCGATAGCGGCCAGCTGCTTGAAATGCAGGTCCAGGTAGGCCAGAAAGTGCTTTACGGCAAATATTCCGGCACTGAAGTCAGTGTTGAAGGTGAGGACTACCTCATCATGCGCGAGTCGGACATCTTTGCTATTCTTTAAACGTTACTAACATTTTAAAACCTTACTGGAGGAACGCTTTACAATGACTGCAAAAGATATTCTATTTGATACTGACGCCAGAGCAAAACTCAAGGTTGGTGTCGACAAACTGGCAAATGCCGTTAAAGTTACCCTCGGACCTGCCGGACGAAATGTATTGATCGACAAAAAATTCGGTGCCCCGACCTCAACCAAGGACGGCGTTACCGTTGCCAAAGAGATCGAACTTTCCGATTCCATCGAGAACATGGGTGCTCAAATGGTTCGTGAAGTGGCTTCAAAAACCAGTGATGTTGCCGGTGACGGTACCACCACAGCTACCGTTCTTGCTCAGGCGATCTATCGCGAAGGCCTGAAGAACGTTACCGCAGGCGCTCGTCCGATTGACCTCAAGAGAGGTATTGACCGCGCAGTGAAAGAGGTTGTTCAGGAGCTGAGAAACATCAGCCGCAACATCTCCGGCAAAAAGGAGATCGCACAGGTTGGTACCATTTCCGCAAACAACGATCCTGAAATCGGTGAACTTATCGCCGAAGCGATGGACAAGGTCGGCAAAGACGGTGTTATCACTGTTGAAGAGGCAAAAGGCATGGACACCGAGCTCAAGGTTGTCGAGGGCATGCAGTTTGACCGCGGCTACCTTTCGCCATACTTCGTCACCAATCCTGAGACGATGGATGCCGAACTTGAAGATCCTCTGATTCTGATTTACGACAAGAAGATCAGCAACATGAAGGAGCTTCTTCCTATTCTTGAAAAATCAGCACAGTCTGGTCGCCCTCTTCTTATCATCTCCGAAGATATCGAAGGCGAAGCACTTGCAACAATCGTGGTCAACAAGCTGAGAGGCACCCTGAGAGTTTGCGCTGTCAAGGCTCCCGGCTTCGGCGATCGCCGCAAGGCAATGCTTGAGGATATCGCTATTCTTACCGGCGGTACCGTTATTTCCGAAGAGAAAGGCTACAAGCTTGAAAACGCAACCATCAATTACCTCGGTCAGGCCGGTCGCGTCACAATCGACAAAGACAACACAACCATTGTCGAAGGTAAAGGAACAGCCGAAGAGATCAAGGCACGTATCAACGAAATCAAAGGCCAGATTGAAAAATCAACCTCTGATTACGATACCGAAAAATTGCAGGAACGTCTTGCAAAACTTTCCGGCGGCGTTGCCGTTCTCAACATCGGTGCATCAACCGAAGTTGAGCTGAAAGAGAAAAAAGCACGTGTTGAAGATGCTCTGCATGCTACCCGCGCTGCTGTGCAGGAAGGTATCGTTGTCGGCGGCGGTGTGGCCCTGATCCGTGCGATCAAAGGTCTCGACAGAGCTGTTGCAGACAATGAAGATCAGAAAACAGGTATTGAAATCATCCGCCGCGCGCTCGAAGAGCCGCTTCGCCAGATTGTCGCAAACACCGGAACCTCCGATGGTGCCGTTGTGCTTGAGAAAGTCAAGGCCGGAACAGGCGATTTTGGTTTCAACGCCAGAACCGAAACATACGAAAACTTGGTTGAGGCCGGTGTTGTCGATCCTACCAAGGTAACCAGAAGCGCTCTTGAGAACGCTGCATCAGTTGCCGGTATTCTTTTGACCACTGAAGCTGCCATTACCGACATCAAGGAAGACAAGCCTGACATGCCGGCAATGCCTCCGGGCGGAATGGGTGGAATGGGCGGCATGTATTAATCGACGCTCTCCATCTCTATTCTTTTAAAAAGCCATCCCGGAATTATTTCGGGATGGCTTTTTTTATTTATAGCATCGGGTTCATTGATGTGGATGGTGGAATATTTTCATGTTCACAAAATAATAGCTATACTTCTACCACAAATGTGGTCAAAAAACAGGAGTTCTCAGGATGTTGGTAAGCACATCAATCAGGATCAACAAGGAGCTTTACGAACAGGCCAGGCAAGACGCAGTGCTGGAGCATCGATCTATTTCAGGGCAGATCGAGTTTTGGGCACGGGTAGGTCGGGCGGCGCTTGATAACCCTGACTTACCAGTCAGTTTTGTTGCAGAGTCGTTGGCATCACTGGCTGAACCGAGGGAGCACTCTACACCGTTTGTGCCGCGGAGTGCCAAGAAATGACCTGGTCAGTTTGTCAAACGCGCAGATTTGCACGACAATACAAAAAACTTCACGACAACATCGCTGTTGATGTGGACAGTGCTGTTGAGAAGGTACGCCAAAGTCCTGAAATCGGAGAGCGAAAGAAGGGTGACTTGGCGGCATTGTACGTCTATAAGTTTCGCAGCTCAGGTCAATTGTATTTGCTTGGCTATTCGCTCGATGACAGTATTCGGCTGGTCTACCTTGAAGCTGTTGGGCCGCACGAGAACTTTTATCGGGATTTGAAGCGATAAACAACAAACACTGGTATGACCGGCAGCTGACATCAAGATAGAGTAGCCTGACATGCCGGCAATGCCTCCCCGACGGAACGGGTGGAATGGGCGAAAAGCTATCCCGAAACAATTCCGGAATAGCTTTTTTTTCTCCATATCCTCTGAATCCAAAAGAATTTTATACCTTTCAGAAAATTTTGCAAACAACTTTCGGCATAGCTGTTAATCGTTGCGAGTCCAGACGTTGTCGGGATGCGAGCACCGCAGATTAAGAGATGTGCCCCATATCCGGGAAACCATGAGAGCCGTAGTTCTGATCAGCGGAGGAATGGACAGCCTCGTCACCACGGCGATGGCTGATGAACAGGGATTCGAACTGGCCGCCATGCATGTCAATTACGGGCAGCGAACCTGGCAGAAAGAGCTGGAATCGTTCCGTTCCATTTGTACTCACTACAATATTGAGCAGCGCCTTGAAGTCAATGCCGATTTTCTTGCCCGCATAGGCGGCTCCTCACTGACTGACCTTTCCATGCCGGTGAGCGGAGCAGATCTTCAGGGTTCCGAAATCCCAACCAGTTATGTCCCTTTTCGCAACGCCAACTTTCTCTCAATGGCGGTGAGCTGGTCTGAAGTTATCGGCGCCAACAGGATTTTTATCGGGGCTGTTGAGGAGGACTCATCAGGTTATCCCGATTGCCGCAAGGTGTTTTATGACGCATTCAATACTGTTATCGCACTCGGCACAAAACCAGAAACCAGCATCGAGATTATGACTCCGCTGATCGAGATGCAGAAGTCGGAAATAGTCGAAAAAGGCATGCAGCTTGATGTGCCGTTTGCCTACAGCTGGTCGTGCTATAAGAGCGAGGGAAGGGCTTGCGGAGTATGTGACAGTTGTGCACGCAGGCTCAGGGCGTTCGAACTGGTCGGTGTGCGTGATCCGATTGATTATGACGTGCGGCCTCGGTATATTTAGCTCTGAGCTTAAGATATCGTCATTTCAATGCAGTGAAGGTTTTGTCATCCCGATGCAGTCGGGTGAGATCTCATATCTGCGATGTGATTAATGCAGTCATCACCAACAAATCAGTTCTACCATGAACTCTTCACAGTCACTTTCCTCATCATCAGAGTCACTCAATGCACGGTTTACCCAATCATTTGCTCTAATGGCAATGATCTGGATTCTCGGCCTTGCCGGACATTTTACGCCGCTCAAGGAGTGGCCGGCACTTTTTCTCTATGTATTCGGTTCGATCGGTCTCGTGCTTTACCGCGGCAAAAAAAATGGAGAGTGGCAGGAGATGTACCTTGCCGGTGGCGATCTCCGCAAGTCTCTTTTATGGGGTGGTGTTGCCGGATTTGTACTGTTCGCTATGGATATCATCAATACGGTGCTCTATTACAAAAACGGCGGAGCGCCGATGATGGAGATGGAGAATATTCTTGTCAACCGTTCACTCTTTTTACTTTTTCCGGTGCTTGTTTTTGCTGAAGAGTTTCTCTGGCGGGGTATCATGTTCTCTTCAATGATCGAGAAGGGCTTCAACAAGCATCTGACGGTGTTTCTGACGGCTATTTTTTATGTCGTCAACCACTTTGCTGTTGCTCCGGTCGGCATGAAAGAACGCGCACTTATGGGGATGATGGCGTTTCCTATAGGCATTTTCGGCGGGTATCTCGTTCTGAAAACCCGTAATCTCTGGGGCAGCGTTCTGGTGCACATGATTACCATGCTCTCCATGATGCTCGATATTTTTGTTATTCCACAACTTTTGCGCTGACCGACAGCATTGCTATGTCCCAAAACAGAATTACTACCCGCTTACAGCAGGATAAAAAGCTGCTGATCGCGTATTACATGCCCGAGTTTCCGGTTGCCGGTTCCACGCTTCCGGTGCTCGAAGCACTTGAAGAGTGCGGAGCCGATATTATCGAGCTCGGCATGCCCTTTTCCGATCCGATCGGTGACGGGCCGGTTATCCAGGATGCGGCTCATACCGCCATCAGCAACGGAGTGACCATAAAACATCTGCTTGAACTGGTGCAAAGGGCCCGCAGAGGTGAAGGTTGCCGGAAGATTACGGCTCCGATTCTTTTGATGGGTTACTGCAACCCCCTGATCGCATACGGTATTGATCGTTTTCTTCAGGATGCCGCTCTTGCGGGAGTTGACGGACTCCTCATTCCCGACTTTCCGCCCGAGGAGGCTTCTCTGTTTCTTCAAAAGGCAAAAGCGGCTGGATTGACCGTTGTTTTTCTTATATCACCGGTCACTCCTCCAGAGAGGATCGGGCTTATCGATTCTCTCTCGACCGATTTTTCATACTGCCTGGCCGTAAATGCCACAACGGGAACTTCCAAACTTTCCGATACATCAACCGAATCGGAAGTGGATGAATACCTGAAAAGGGTACGCCGTCACGCGAGGAAAAAATTTGTCGTCGGATTCGGCATTCGGGACAAGGCGAGAGTAGAGCACATGTGGAGTCTGGCTGACGGAGCCGTAGTAGGAACCGCACTTCTTCAGCACATAGCTTCCGCCTCGACGCCAGAAGAGAGTGCGCGTCTTGCCCGGGAGTTCTGGAACACCTTGACGTAAGGGATTGAGTGCTGAGTGGAAAGAGATTTCGATCCCGGTTCATCGGGATCGAAATGACACACGTCTCTATCTTGTCATCTCGAACGCCAGAGAGAGATCCAATACCGGAGTTTAAGGCTGTGATGGAGCCAACGGACAACAGATTTCTCATCCCGACTTCGCTGGGTTCGAAATGACATCCATTGCACCATCTTGTCATCCCGATCGTCAGAGAGAGCTCTCCCCCGACTGATCGGAGTTGATTTCGGATTTGCATCATGTTGTGCCTTAATTCAAAATCCAAAAGTCATCATCATGAGAAGTGAGAAATGAGCGCCGCTGAAAAAAACTACCCCTCTGTTGATATCATCATTCCTCATTTCTCAAGGCGTGATATGCTTGAGCGGTGTCTTGACTCGCTTGAGGAGACTCGATACCCCTCAATGGGCATCATAGTTGTCGATAACGGAGGTAAACATGCCGGACTGGTTTTTCTTGTAAAGCGCTACCGGAACGCACGTCTTTTGCGTCTCCCGGAAAACATGGGATATGCCGGAGGGTGCAACGAAGGTCTGAAACAGTCGGCAGCCGACTATGTCGTTTTTATGAACGATGATACCCGGCACGATCCGCTCTGGCTCGATCGCCTGGTCACCGCGGCACTTGAGGATGATCAGACGGGTGCTCTGCAGCCGAAAATCCTGTCGCTTAAGGCCAGTGAGAAGGGGAAAAGAATTTTTGATTATGCCGGTGCTGCCGGAGGTATGATGGACCGGCTCGGTTATCCCTGGTGCCTTGGTCGAACTTTTTCCTCAATCGAGAGTGATCGGGGGCAGTATGACAGCGGTCGGGAAATTTTTTGGGCTTCGGGTGTCGCCATGTTTGTAAAAAGAGCGACGGCTGTAGAACTTGGTGGATTTGACGCTGAATTTTTCATGCAGATGGAGGAGATTGATCTCTCCTGGCGAATGCGGCTTGCCGGTTTCAGTGTCCGTTCGGTACCCTCATCGATTGTACTGCATGAAGGGGGCGCATCGCTCCCGGGCGGGTCTGCGGAAAAAATTTATTACAACCACCGCAACAACATTGCCATGCTCCTGAAGAACCTTGGCAGGGGAGGGCTTTTCTGGGTGATGCCGCTTCGGTTTCTGCTTGAAATCGCAGCGGCACTCTTTTACGTTACTCAGTTTCCAGGAGGCATAAAAAAATCCGGTGCGGTTTTTCGTGCGATGCATAGCAACCTCACGCATCTTTCCGGGATCATGAAGAAGCGCAAAGCGGTTCAGAAGTCGAGAATGGTTAATGACCGTGTTATTTTTCGCCATTCGCCATTAACGATTTTATTCCTTCGATAAAGCGCTCTCTTTATTGTGCTTTATGCCCTGCGGAAGAACCGAATGGCTGATTATTTACTCTTTTCAGCGATGATTGCAGACGATTCAGCCCGTTTTTTCATCGCTTCAAGCATTAACGGACACTCGCGGCGCTGGACGTTTCTTACGGCAAATTCCGGCGCATAAAAATCCGGCTTTACTTCGGCTTTATAGATAAGAAATGTTCCCTGTCCCAGTAGGTAATCGACAAGCAGCCACTCTCCGCGATAGACTTTGAAATCACCTTCAATGCGTTCAAAATAAAGGCGTTTCGGGTTTTCACCCCACACTTTCATTTTTATGTTGATTTTTTTCCTGAAGATGAACAGTCCTGATATTCCTTTCTCGAACATCACTTTTTCCGTGCCATTATCCGAAAGTATGCCGCTATCGATAACATTCGGCACGAAATTTTTATGATTGTCATAATCGTTGATAACCTCCCATACCTTTTTTGGAGATGCGGCAATATAAATTGTTCCCTTGACACCGGTTACTCCGTCTGGAAGACTGGAAAGTGAAACGATGATTTCTCCGTTCAACAGCTTCATTTGATCTCCTGATAGAGAATCCGGCGAAATGTTCACGGCAATAGCGGAGGTGGAGACAACAGAGAACGTCACAACCAGAAGCAGTTGTACGACGCGACGAGTCATCGAGATTAATATCTGCATGTTTTCATTCCTGTCAAGTCAAATCAGTTCATGGATTCGCAATGTATTCTTATCGTTTCGGTTGGGGCAAATGCCCCCATCGAATCATATCTTCAACAGTTTCAATAATGCTTTTCTTCACATCCATGAATGAAATACCAAGTTCGCGCTTGATTTTTGAGTTGTCATAGCGCATGGTCCGGCCTACGGTTGTTCTGATGTATGTGCCTGTGTCTCTTGGCTGAGTGAAGGAAAGGAGTTTCATGAGCAGAGTCCCCGCTTTGCCCGAAAGATCTATTTTCGGCAATGCATAGCCGCCGTAGCCGGACGATTTGAGCAGCGCCACCAGCTCTCTCATGTGCATTGATTCTGCCGAACAGAGGTAGCGACCGCTTGCGGCACCGGTTTTCATGGCCAGAAGATGCGCTTTGGCCACATCCCGAACATCGACAAACCCCCAGTTCAGATCCATGATGCCCGGATAGACTCCGATCATGATATCGCGGATGATCTGGTTGCTGGTATTGAGTGACTGGCTGAGTGACGGGCCGATCACCATAAATGGGTTGATAACGACCAGATCAAAATCCGGTTTTTCTTTCATGATGAAATCCCATGCCGCCCGTTCAGCCAGTGTTTTGGAGTAATGGTAGGGATTACGCTCAAGAGAGGACATGGTATTCCAGTCTTTTTCTGTGAATACTTTACTGCTGTCCGGTTCATCGGTAATTGCGGCTATCGAGGAGGTAAACACCACTCTTTTGACGCTGCCTGATTTCAGACAGCTCTCCATCACCGACTCTGTCCCGTTCAGGGCCGGATCAACAAGATCCTTTTGCGGGTTTTTAACATTTACTTCGTAAGGACTTGCTGTATGTATGACAAAGTCGCATCCTGCAACAGCCCGGTCATATGCTCTGCGCTGAAGCAGTTCGGCCTCCACCAGTTCAAGATTATCGGCGGCTCCCGGAAGGTTGATCAGGAAGGGATAATGCTCGGCGCTTTTTCGTACCGTCCCTCTGACACGGTACCCTTGAGCGAGCAGATCTCTGACGATATAGGCGGCGATAAATCCGGAAGCTCCGGTAACACACACTGGTTTACTGGTGTTCATAATACGCAGTACACTGATTGGTTGGAACGTAAATGACCGCAATATCGCCACTTCCGGGCAGTCCTGTTCATGCAGGTCGCTTCAGAGAGCTTCCGCCGTATGCTTGTGCGCCTTCAGTATGCCCGGCAGATCCTGCCACTGAACAAAGCTTACAAGAATCGGCGGTGCAAAAAAATGTGGTTTGATTTCCGCGTGATAAGAGAGAATGGTTCCTTTCAGGGTGTCACTGGTTTCAAGAATCCACTCGCCCCTGTAAACGCTGAAATCACCCTTAACCTGTTCGAAAGAGATCAGTTTCAGATACTCCTCCCTGACACGCAACTGAAAATTAACGGTTTTCTCGAAAAAAAAGATGCCGGTTTTTCCTGTCTGGTCAAGAAGAATGTCGTTTCCCTTCCGCTCAACAAGAGTGCTTGAGAGCACTTTTGGCAGGGTTTTGCTCAGATTGTCATAGTCGGTAAGAGCTTTCCAAACCTCTTCAGGAGGTGCGGCAATAAAAATTTTACCATGAACCCCGATGATGTCGTCCGAAAGGAAGGCAAGATCAACAAGGATCTCTCCATGTTCGAGTCGCGATATTTCCCTGGGATGCTCTGCCATATCATTAAAGGTATAACGCGCTTCGCAAATCTTTTGCGGTAAAGCTCATTCTTTGATCGGGTATCGCTTTGGGAACCCTTGTATTACAATGTACATGCATAGGGTAAACTCTGCAACGGTTCTTTTGTCGCAAGAATACTTTGTCCTTTTTGATGAAAAATGTTCATCAGGGATTCAGCGCTTCAGCCTCTTTTCTGAGTGCACTGAGCCCGCCTGTAATATCCTTTTTCAGTGTACTGAGAAAAATAATATCCGGCGCGAAAAATGAGGGCTTCAGTTCAGAAACGTAGGTCAGATGAGTCCCTTTGGTTGATTGGAGCTCTTTAAGCATCCAGTAACCCTGATAAACCTCGAAATTACCGGCTATTTTTTCATAATCGATTCTTCGGGGATAGGATTCATGCATATTTATGGTCAAGTTGATCGTTTGTGTGAACAGCAGTACCCTGAACTCTCCCTTCAGTGCAATCACTTTCAGAGTTCCCTTGTCTGCAAGAAGATCGCTTTCAACCATGCGGGGTATATAGCGTTTGAGATTATTGTAATCGGTCAGCACTTTCCATACCCGTTCCGGCGGAGCGTTAATATAGATGGTGCTTGTTAATCCGGTTACGCCATTGTCCAGCTTTGAAAGCGTTACCGAGAATGCCCGGTTGCTGTCGCTGGATTGTCCGGTCGGCGGCAGAACAGTCTTGTCTTCAGCACGGCACACTTGTTCCGGGGGATTGAAAAAGAGTGAAATTGCAGTTAGCATTGAAAGCAACAGAGGATGCAGGTGCCTGATAAAAGCTGGATATGGTGCCCATACGCAGAATTCTGATGTGTTTCCGGATTTCACCGCAATTGAAATATCAGCGTTCAGAAAAAAGGTACAATATTCAACCTGCCTATACATAACAGTCACTCGACTGAAAAAAGTTCGCGGATGTCTGGACTCACATCGACAGGTCTGCCGCTTTTCCTGTCCAGAGGGCACCAGACGGTTCGGGCAAGAGCAAGGATACGCAGTGTGGACGCATTTACGATTTCAGTATGTCGGTCAAACTCCAGTCGTGAAGCCGACCCGATCCATGTGTGCACCAGCACCGTGTCTCCCGGCAACGCAGGCCTTTTATATTCGATTTCATGACGGCGCACTACCCAGATAAGCTTATCCTGATCGTCCTGCGGAGCGATGGCGCTCCAGTGCGCAATTGCCGCTTCCTGCACCCAGCGCAGATAGACCACGTTGTTGACATGGCCGAGCATGTCGATATCCTCCGGCAGTACGTTGATGGTGATGGTAAACCGCTGCGCTGACATTATTCAGTTTTTGGCTTGATCATTGGTGTGATATCGCTCATTCCTTTCTCTGCTCTGGTATTGCAAAGAGGAAAGCTTATGCGTACAATATACTATTGATGGATTTACTGTAGTGCGGACTTATCCTTAGGCTGCAAACGCAGCTGATCCGGTCAGGAGATGATGTTCTTTTATCGGTTATTGTATAACCTATCCAGTTTCTCTCATGATTGAAACGTTTGAAGAACGCCTTTTAGGTGCATTACGGGCATTTAGAGCTTATTCGTAAATAAGTTGATCAGTACAGGAAAAAACGTTATCTTTCTTCCAAAGGCAACTCATTATTATGGGAGAAGATGATGGCGAAAACAAAGTCAT
>Ga0326726_10001519_pt1 | contig 21571 bp, 24 predicted proteins | sample MHFenrmetagenome_2_FD_207603 | JGI IMG/M metagenome (GOLD analysis project Ga0326726, IMG submission 207603) | Lab enriched peat soil microbial communities from Michigan Hollow, Ithaca, NY, United States - MHF15MN | ecosystem: Environmental > Terrestrial > Soil > Wetlands > Peat | place: USA... | reverse complement strand
GCACCTGAAGGGATCATGCTCCCGGAGTTCTATAACCAGCTTGGCGCCATGCATGGGACGATCATGGTGTTCCTCGGAGTGGTCCCGCTGGCCGTTGGCGGGTTTGGAAACTATGTCATGCCGCTGCAGATCGGGGCGCCTGACATGGCGTTCCCCAAGCTGAACATGATGAGCTACTGGATGTACTTCATGGGTGGCGTGACGATGCTTTCCAGCTTCTTCATACCCGGCGGTTCCGCTGCGTCGGGATGGACATCCTATGCCCCGCTGTCCGTCATTGCAACGTCAGGACAAACTGTATGGCTGTTCGGGATGATATTCCTGATCACATCCTCGCTTCTGGGATCGGTCAACTTCATCACGACGATTTTCCAGCTGCGTGCAAAGGGCCTGACCTTCATGCGGCTTCCCTTCTTCGTCTGGGCCCAGCTCGTTACTTCATTTCTGCTCTTGCTGGCTTTTCCGCCGCTTGAAGCGGCCGGGGTTTTACAGCTCATGGATCGTCTGGCCGGCACGAGCTTTTTCATGCCCAGCGGCCTCGTGGTCAGCGGGCAACCTCTTCAGTTGAGCGGCGGCGGGAACCCCGTTCTCTGGCAGCACCTGTTCTGGTTCCTCGCCCATCCCGAGGTCTACGTGCTCATTCTTCCGGCCATGGGCATTGTCGCGGAAATCATTGCCAACAACACGAGGCGTCCGCTCTGGGGATACAAATCCATGGTGTATGCCACGGTCTTCCTGGGCTTCATGTCGTTCATTGTCTGGGCGCACCACATGTTTCTCACCGGAATGGGAACGGTCATCAGTTCGTTTTTCCAGGCAACAACGATGATTATTTCCATACCCTCGATCGTTATACTTACCGCGTTGTTTCTTTCGCTCTGGGGCGGATCCATCCGCTTCACGACGCCCATGTTGTTCGCACTCGCCTTCCTGCCGATGTTCGGCATCGGAGGTCTGACCGGACTCCCCCTGGGGCTCGCTCCGGCGGATATCCATTTGCATGACACGTACTATGTGATCGGTCACTTCCACTATGTGGTGGCGCCCGGCACACTGCTCGCCCTATTTGCAGGCGTGTATTACTGGTACCCAAAGGTGACGGGGAGGAAGATGAACGATGTGCTCGGCCGCATCCACTTCTGGGCTTCGTTTGTCTTTATCAACGGCGTGTTCATGCCGATGTTCATTCAGGGACTGGCCGGAGTGTCACGACGGTTGTACGATGGGGGAGCCCAGTATGCGCACGCACAGGGAGTGATGCACTGGAATGAGTTTATGTCGATCTCTGCCTGGTGTCTCGGTCTTGCACAAATTCCCTTCATCATCAATTTCTTCTGGAGCTTGAGAAAAGGGGAGAAGGTCGCGTCGAACCACTGGCAGGCGACGACCCTTGATTGGGCGGCGACGCTTTCTCCTCCCATTCCGCACGGAAATTTTGCCGCCGTTCCGGAAGTGTATCGGGGCCCGTATGAATACAGCGTCCCCGGAAATGGACGGGAATTCCTGGCACAGAACGAGCCGGAGGAGGTGCACTGATGGAAATTCCGTATACCGTCACCCCGCGAACCGACACCGGCGTCTATAATGCCAAGCTGGGCATATGGCTGTTCCTCGCGTCGGAAGTGATGCTCTTCGGAGCTCTCTTTTCTTCCTACGTCCTTCTCCGCGTGGGTGCCCCGACCTGGCCGCACGGATACGAGCATTTGAACATTCCGCTTGCAACGGTGAACACCATCGTCCTGATCACTTCGAGCGTCACCATGGTCATGGCGTGGGCGTCACTGATGATGAAGAACCTCTCTCGTTTTCGTTTGTTCATGGGTTCGACCATTTTGCTTGCCCTCGTATTTCTTGTCATCAAGGGCTTTGAGTACGCAGCGAAATTCGAACACCACCTCTACCCGTCAGAAAGCACGTTCATGGCGATATACTTCACCCTGACGGGGCTCCACGGTTTGCATGTGATCGGCGGGATAATAGTTAACCTTTATCTTTGGGGTCCCGGCCGCGAGATGTGGAAGACGGACCCCGGTCGGTTTACCAATCGGGTGGAAGTGGCGGGGCTCTACTGGCATTTCGTTGACTTGGTATGGATCTTCCTTTTTCCAGTCCTGTATTTACTGTAGGAGAACCGATGGAGAATGTATCTGTTGACGAAGTGAAGAAACATGTCCGCACATATGTGCTGGTGTTCGTTTCCCTCATGTTCCTGACAGTGGTGACGGTGACGATTTCCTTGTTCCATCTGGAAACGCACCTCGCCATCATTCTCGCCCTGTGTATTGCGGTGATCAAGGGATCGCTTGTCGCTTCGTACTTCATGCATCTGATCTCGGAAAAGAAGCTGATTTTCGCCGCGCTTACGCTTACGGTGATCTTCTTTCTGGCGCTCATGTTGCTGCCGGTATCACATTTTGCGGACAGAGGACTCTGACATGTCGCTCAAGACATTTCATATCATCTTCATCATAGCTTCTACTGCCCTCGCATTCGGCACAGCCGTCTGGGGGATTGATGCCGCGATGAGTCGGGGAGAAGGGGGGGCTATCCTTCTTGCGACATTATCTGCATTCGCAGGCGTTGCCCTGATATTCTACGGGTACCGCGTCCGGTTGAAATTCAAACATCTGGGTGAGCTATGAAACGGATTTCCCTGTTCCGAGCGGCGGCGTTGCTTGCCGTCGCAGCGTTTCTTGTTGCCGGATCAGCTCTGAGCTGCCCGGTGTGTTACGGTTCGCAGGATTCTCCCTCGACTCAGGGTGTGACGGCTGCCATCCTGAGTCTGCTCGGCGTTACCGGCGGCGTCCTCACGGGTTTCGGTTCGTTGTTCCTGCGCATACGAAAACGGGCGCGGGCTCTCGGTGCGGATCAACAACCTGCCGTCACTGACAAGGCACAGATGGAGGATGAACGCAGCCATGGGTGATTTCCTGGGACTTCCGCTGGACGCATCGGCTCACGGTCCGAAGATCGACCAAATGATCGTCCTGGTGCACTGGCTTATGGCGGTGCTGCTTGTCGGGTGGGGTACGTTTTTCATCTATACGCTTATTCGCTTCCGTTCGTCCCGGCATCCGAAGGCGGATTACGCCGGCGTGCGTAACCATTCGAGCAGCTACCTGGAAGGCGTGGTTGCGGCAATCGAAGGGGTTCTTCTCATCGGCTTTGCCATTCCGCTGTGGGCCACAAAGGTCAACGATGTGCCTCCGGAAAGTGATGCCACCGTCGTTCGGATCGTGGCTGAGCAATTCGCCTGGAATGTCCATTACCCCGGTCCCGACGGAGTTTTTGGGCGCACGGATATTTCGCTCATTTCGCCGGAAAACCCGCTTGGTCTTGACCGGAGCGATTCGGCTGCGAAGGACGACATCGCGACAATCAATCAACTCAATTTGCCGGTCGGGAAACCTGTGATTATCCACCTGAGCTCCAAAGATGTCATTCACAGTTTCAGTCTGCCACTGTTCCGTGTGAAACAGGACGCCATTCCCGGCCAGAGCATTCGCGTCTGGTTTACGCCGGTTGAGACATCCGCGGAGATCCAGCGGAAACTCACACGCGAGTACTCCATTGCCGGAAATATCCCGGAAGAATTGAAGTCGCTGATCGCAATGGCTGACTATGCAGGCAAGGACGGTAACACCATTCTTGCCAAAGGTTCACAGGTTACCGAGGAAAGCATTGACACGCTGCGGCAGGCGGGGATCACCCGGATTCTCGCCGGGCCCGAAACTCCGACCGAGATTGCATGCGCGCAGTTGTGCGGCCTCGGACACTACCGCATGCGGGGATTCGTGACCGTGCAAACCCCAGAGGAATACAAGGGCTGGATCGCAGAACAGGAATCCTACCTCACTCAATGAAATCTGGATTTCCGTATCATCGCTGGTTGCATCGATTCGCGACGTTCACCGCCTGTGCGACGTTTTGTCTCGTCATCGCAGGCGGCCTTGTTACCAGCACGGATTCCGGACTCGCGGTTCCCGACTGGCCTCTTTCGTACGGCCAGCTCATGCCACCGATGGTTGGCGGAATTTTCTACGAACACGGCCACCGGATGGTCGCTACGGCAGTGGGAATACTAACAACAATTCTTGCTATTTGGCTCTGGAAGGTTGAAACGAGACGATGGGTGCGTATTCTCGGGGGAGTGGCCCTGTTCGCCGTCATCCTCCAGGGAGTGCTGGGCGGACTCACCGTCCTCTATTTGCTTCCGACACCGATTTCCGTCGCGCACGCGACACTTGCGCAATCCTTCTTCTGCCTCACTATCACTCTTGCCCTGGTGACGTCAAAGGGATGGCTGGACAGGCAGGAATTCTCACTGCAGGTTCTGCCGCGGACCAGGATACTTGCGATCAGCGCTGCGGCGGCCGTGTTGGTTCAACTGGTTATAGGTGCCTGGATGCGACACAGCGGTGCCGGTCTGGCGATACCGGATTTTCCGCTCTCCTTCGGAAATATCCTCCCCCCGACGGGATCAGATGCACTTGACTTGATCAACCGTTTCCGGCTGGAGTGGTTCGATCTCGCGCCCGTCAGCGAGAGCCAGGTTTGGATCCACTTTGCCCATCGCGTAGGTGCGCTGGTTGTTTTGGGCTTCGTTCTGACATGCGCATTCCACATTCTCAAAGCCTACCCATCGGAAAAACGCCTCAGGGAACCCGCCATCGTCATGGTTATGCTGGTTTGCGTTCAGGCGCTTCTGGGTGCATTGACCGTCTGGACGGGCAAAGGGGTGCAAATTGCTACCTCGCACGTGGCTGCCGGCGCCTTGCTCTTCGGGACATGCGTCTATGTCACATTGTGGTCATTCCATGGAGTTCCCGCGACAGCCAAAGAAGAAGCCTACGCTCCCCTCCCGCATATTCTGGAATCATGAAAACTGAAATTGACAACCGTGGTACCCTCACGCTGGAACGACTCAGGGCCTTCGACTACCTGGTCCTGACGAAACCGGAGCTCACGTTCCTTTCTGTGCTGACCGCGCTTGCCGGTTATGCGCTTGGTGTCAAAAGTGAATTCCACGGAAGTGTGGTGCTCCACCTGCTTGCGGGGACGGCATTCGTCGGTGGAGGGGCGGGCGCGCTCAACCAGGTGATGGAAAGGTCGTATGATTTTCTCATGAAGCGCACCGAGCGCAGGCCCATTCCCTCCGGACGGCTTTCTCCCCTCGAAGGAAGGATTTTTGGAATCCTGCTCACTGCCGGAGGAATCCTGGAACTTGCAATGTTTGTCAACGCCCTGACGGCTCTCCTGGCTACGCTGACAAGCGTTACGTATCTGTTCCTCTATACACCACTCAAGCGGATCACACCTTTCTCCACGGTGGTGGGAGGTATTCCCGGAGCCCTCCCACCGGTCATGGGTTGGGCGGCGGCACGCAATGAAATCTCTCTTGCAGGGTGTGCGGTATTGTTTGGCATTCTTTTTCTGTGGCAAATGCCCCATTTTCTGTCGCTCGCCTGGCTGTACCGAAAGGATTATGAGCGTGCGGGGTATCGGCTGCTGACGGTGATGGACGCTGAAGGACGCCGGACGTCGTTTCACACCCTCACCTCCACGATCCTTCTGGTTCCCGTGACATTGCTTCTCGCGCCTGCCGTGAACCTTGGCCCGGTCTACGTAGCGGGGGCTCTCGTGCTTGGCCTGTCCTTCCTGGCTCTTGCCGGCCGTCTCTACGTGAGGAGATCTGCCTCTGACGCGCGGGCAGTGTTCTTCGCTTCGCTCCTTTACCTTCCCGGCCTCATGGCCGCGATGGTAGTGGACCGCCTCCTGCTTTGAATTCGGCAACGATGGATGTTCATAGCCTGCCTCTCCTGAACGCAATCCTCAATTCCAGCAGCGCAATCCTGCTGATTACCGGTTACTTTTTCATACGGACCCACAGAGTGAGAGCGCACCGCGCGACGATGATCGCAGCCCTGGCATGCTCGCTCCTCTTCCTGACTTCGTATCTGGTGTACCACGCACAGGTGGGATCCGTAAGATTCACCGGACAAGGACCTGTTCGTATAGTTTATTTCTCCATCCTTGTCACCCATACTCTTCTTGCAATTGCCATTGTTCCTCTTGTCCTGATCGCGCTCTCCAGGGCTTTGCGTCGCCGTTACCACAGGCACAGGTCCATCGCTGTTTGGACGCTGCCGCTGTGGCTGTATGTCTCCGTTACGGGTGTGGTCATCTATCTCATGCTCTATCAGTTTTACCCCTCTGGATAACGCTCCCTGCGGTCCTTTCCTGTTCCGGAAGTATTCTGTATCTTTTCTGCATGGAACCGCACCAACCCGCCGGCGCAACTGTCAGTTCTCCCAACGTCAAAGAAAATTGCCGGCACTGCGGCCTTCCCCTTACCGGTCAATCCCGGAGAACAACCGGCGCAAAGAGAGATCGCTTCTGTTGTTATGGGTGCTATCTGATCCATGAGGCTACAGGAGCTGAAGGGGTGGAGGGGAAACCGATTCTCTTTCTTGCCAGGCTTGGTCTCGCCGGCTTCCTTGCAATGAACGTCATGACTCTTACATGGGTCCTGTACGGCGACACGCTTCCCATCCTTTTTCCGGTCGAACCGGCAGCGCGTCGCGCACTCGTCTATGCGATCTTCCTGCTTTCCGTCCCCGTGTTTCTGCTCATCGGAATCCTTTACATCAAAAATGCGTGGCGAGAGATAGCCTGTCTCTCTCCAGGGGTTGACAGCCTCATCGCCATCGGGACGCTGGCGGCTTTTGTCTATTCGACGTATGAGACGTTTTCCGGCGGTGGCAGCGTGTACTTCGATACGGCGACCATGGTCCTCGTACTGGTGACGTTTGGCCGTTATCTGGATGCAAATGCCCGGGCAAAAACGTCCAACCTCCTGCGCAATCTTTTTAGTCGTGAACCCCTCATGGCCCGCGTGATGAGCGGAGAAGGCGATTCGATGGTTCCGGCTGAGACAGTGCGTCCATGTACTCTGCTCCGCGTCCTCCCGGGTGAAACCATTCCTGTCGATGCCCTCGTGCAAGATGGGACTACCTCGGTGAACGAGTCGATGTTAACTGGAGAGGCGATGCCGCGCCTCCGGTCGGTGGGTGACGTCGTTATTGGCGGATCAATAAACGTGGACGGTCATGTGATCATTCGGTCGATGCGCACGGCACAGGAGAGTGTGCTCAGCAGGCTTCAGAAGCTGACTGAACAGATACACGCCTCACGCTCGCCGCTTCAGCTCTTGACTGACCGCATCAGCGGAGTTTTCGTCCCCGGAGTCATTGTGATCGCTGTTGCCTCGGGAATATGGAGTGGATTTGCAGAAGGGGTCCCTGTCGGACTCCTCCGTGGTCTCACCGTCCTCCTGATTGCCTGCCCGTGTGCCCTGGGAATAGGGGCCAGTCTTGCGGTTTCCGTGGGATATGCCGCTGCGGCCAGGAGGGCTGTTGTCCTTACATCAGCCGCTGTTCTGGAATCCGTCGGCAGGATTCAGACGATGTTTTTCGACAAAACGGGGACACTGACGGAGGGACACTTAACAGTCGAGAAATTTGACGTCCTGGAGCAGTTTGCCGACCGCAAGAATGACGTCCTTCAGTGGGCCGCGGCCCTCGAGGCGTTTTCAGAACACCCCATTGGACAGGCCATCCTGGACTATGCGAGGACAGTGGGGCTGGCGCCAGTTAGCGTTGTCAGTTCAAAGGTCATGCCGGGCAGGGGGATTGAAGGGGAAATACGAACCGAGGATGGATCAATCCAACATATCAGGATTGGTCAGAATTCCAGTAGAAGTGAAATTAATCAAAATAATACAAACTCCGATTTAACAAGCGCTTCACTCTTAATTTCTCATGAATATTGTGGGGCATTTCTCTTGAGGGACCACACCCGGGAGTCGGCACCGGAGGCGTTCCGTGCCCTGAACGAGTTGGGGGTCTCAACCCGCATTCTCAGTGGAGACAGGCAGTCTGCGGTCGATGCATGTGCTTCTGTGCTTGGGCCGGTGGGGGAGGCAATGGGCGCGCTCACCCCGGAGGAAAAGGTCCAATTGGTATCCGGCGAAACCGCCCGGGGGAGATTCACATGCATGATTGGCGATGGCATCAACGACGCGCCGGCTCTGGCGGCAGCGAATGTCGGAATAGCTCTCCGCTCGGGCACGGATTTGAGCAGGGTCGTGGCTGATGTCACGATACTGGATGACGACCTCCGCCGGATCCCCTGGCTTGTGGCCTTTTCCAGGCGTGTAGTCCGGACAATCCGCTGGAACCTTTGGTGGGCTTTTTTCTATAACGTGGCCGGTATCGTGCTTGCCGTTCTGGGTATCCTCCAACCGATCTGGGCGGCTGCCGCAATGGTTATCAGCAGTCTGATCGTTGTGGGCAATTCTGCCAGGCTAGCAAACGGGGAGACCTACAATGCCTCGATGAGGGCGAAAAGAAGGGTGCTAAATTCCAATCTGACGCGCCGGCCAACTTCGGTGACCTCCGCGTGATCAAGTTTTGATGATTCGATCCCTGCCGCTTTGTTTGTGATGCAGGAGATGCCAAGCACCCGCATCCCGAGTTGCACGGCATAAGCCACTTCCTTTGCTGTCGACATCCCCACGGCGTCTCCTCCGATGCGATGAATCATTTCGACTTCGGCCGCAGTCTCATAGGAAGGTCCTTTGACTGCGGCGTAGATTCCGGAGCGGAGTTGTATTCCCTTTTTCCCGGCAACTTCCGCCACCCGGTCTGCAAGTTCTCGGTCGTACAGTGGCTTTTGTGAGACGGGCGGGGAGCCAGGGGGAATCCCCGACATCGTCAAATCGATCTGATCGGTGATGATCATGAGGTCACCTGGCCGGAAAGTTCTGTTGATTCCGCCCGCGGCATTTGTGACAATGAGTATCCGGCATCCCAGAGCCGCAGCGAGGGCAACAGGGTGGAGCACCATGGCGTAGTCATCGCATTCGTAGAAATGTACCCGTCCCTGAAACACCAGCAAGTTCTTCCCGCCCCATAAGGCCGCAATCACCCGCCCCTTGTGTCCCGTAACAGTTACCGGCGGATAATCGGGTATCTCTCTGGTCGCCACCGTCAAGGTTGGCCGCAATGCATCGGCAAAATCTCCCAGACCCGATCCAAGGACGACGGCAATTTCCGGAGGAGTGGCGAGACGTGAGGAAAGAAATCGCGCGGACTCTTTAACGCCGCGGGAGTCCGCCCGACCTGGTATGTGGCTTTGAGGTACGGGCAGGTAGTTCATTCGCCGATCGGAGGTTCAAAGCAGCGTCGGCATCGGGCTTCGTAGGATTCCTTTGCCCCGACAAGCACGCGTTCACTCGAAGAGGTCGTTCGTTGCGTTCTGTCGGCAGGATTGCCGCAAACGACACAGATCGCGAGCGTTTTGGTAATGTATTCGGCCACGGCAAGCAATTGCGGAATCGGCTCGAAGGGCTTTCCCCGGTAATCCTGATCCAGACCCGCGACGATAACCCTTTTCCCCTGGTTCGCAAGTGTCTCTGCAACTTCGACCAGTTGCATATCGAAGAACTGTCCTTCGTCTATCCCTATGACATGGGCGTCAGCTGCGAGCCGCAGGATGTCAGCAGCCGATTCAACGCTTGTCGAGAGAAGCTTCGCTTCGCTGTGCGATACGATATGGTCGGGGCTATACCGGTTGTCGATTTTTGGTTTGAAGATGACGACCTTCTGCCGGGCGATTTGCGCCCGTCGTATGCGTCGGATAAGTTCCTCAGTTTTCCCGCTGAACATGCAGCCGGCGATGACCTCTATCCAGCCAGTGTTCTGAGGCGAGTCGTGAGATGTGGGTGAGCTCATGGAAAAAGTCGGATTTGCTGTTCTGTCCGGGGCGCCTGGGATTGCTCTGCGGAATGCAGTTCGCGCGCAGGAGGGAGCCACGGCAAGTACACATGCCGGGCCTTTTCGGTCATGGTATTGAAAAAACCGCCGGGAATCAAGGAATGACTGCAGGAGGGCCGGTTCAGGATCGGTTCAGGACAATTTTCGTGATCTCGGGTGGACAATTGACCCGCATGGGAATGCCAACTGTTCCGATCCCCCGCGAGACATACATCGAAGTCTTGTTGAACCGGTACGATCCCCAGACGTATGGCGAAAAGAGTGAAGCGGGGGTGACCGTCAGTCCGCCCAGCCGGCCGAGAACAACCTGTCCCCCGTGGGTGTGACCGCTGAGGACAAGATCGATGTTCTTCTCGGATGCCTGCGGGAGGAAGTAAGGGCGGTGACAAAGCAGTATGCGCGGGATGCTGCGTGGTGTTTGACGGGCAGCCGTGTCCATGAGCGTAAGCGCCCGGTCAGGACGTCCGACGTCATCCACGCCGAGAAGATAGAATGCACCACCGCCTTTTTCGACAACCGTATGATCGTTCCTCAGAAGCCTGACGCCACACTCATCAACTTCTCGTGCGACGCGTTCAGGGTCAGGTGCAAAGAAATCGTGGTTTCCCATGACCCCATACACGCCACAGGGGGCATGAAGGGCACTGAAAGATTCTGCGAAGGGATATACCTCCTCGGTCTGACTATTCACAAAATCTCCCGTAACCACGAGGAGGTCGGCTCCAAGTGACAGAGCTCCTTGGACATAGGCGTCCATTTCCGATTTTGACATGAATGCGCCGGAATGGATATCGCTGAGCAGCCCGATGGTAAACCCGTCCAGTGCAGGATCAAGTTCGGGGATGAGAAATCGGGCATCCGTACGTTCGAAACCGTTTTTCCCTTCCAGCACACCGTAAGCCGTGGTGCCGAAGGACGCCGCGGTCAACCCGTACACGCCCCTGGTGAGAAATTGTCTGCGGGACGCGTCAAAGCGCTGGACGTCCGGTCTCTCGATAAGCGCACGTATCAGGTCCCTTGTGGCCGGGAGCTTTCGGAGCAGTTCCAGGAGCAACCGTAAGGGGAGTGCGGCTGCCGCAAACACAAGGAGAATGATGCCGAGAATCAGTGATGCTCCGTGCCAGATATAGAATGGATCGACCGCCAGAATGATGGCCCACGGCGGAAAGATGCTGATGCTCGGTCTCAGGAGGAGGACCAGGGCGAGAGACCCGTCAAATACAATGAACAACGAGGTGAGCCACATCATGAGTTGCCGTTTCTCCGGGAACCGGGTGCGGATCCACCTCCGGGCCCGAAGGTACAGAAACGTTTGAATGCTTAGTATGATGACGAGAATGGTCAGCCGGAACATCGTATCAAGACGTTTTTCTCAGACGTATGCACGCCTGGGGCGGTCCAGTCAGATGCCGACCGGAGGAAGACCCGTACAGCAATATCGCATTTAGATTTGCTGCGGACAAGAGAGGCGGGAAGATCTTGTGCATTCAGCAGGCATTTCCTATATTGAAACACTTGCGATGTCCCTGAGAACCCATCCATTCAGATGATCATCAGGCTTTCTCACCTTCTGCGCAAACCGTGGGTACGAACGGTACTCACCGTTATTGGCGCGGGTCTGGTATTCGTCCTTTTTTTGAACTACCTCGCCCTGCCTCTTTATGTTAACCACGGTGGGACGCTCATCGTTCCAAATGTGACCGGCCTCCCCGTTGCAGATGCCAAAAATGCGCTTGCCGGAGCGGGCCTTCAGCCCGTGGAAGCGGAAACTCGCCCGGACCCGGATCTGCCCGTTGGGACAGTTACACACCAGAACCCGCCCGCGCAAACGATTGTCAAACACGGCAGACGTATATACCTTACGGTGAGTGGAGGGGAGGTATTGGTAGAGGTGCCCCAGCTGCGCGGCAGGTCCATGCGTGAAGCGAAATTCGCGCTCGAAAGGTACGGGCTCAAGCTCGGCACCGTTTCATTTGCGCCGTCGGATCAGTTCCCCGAAAATACGATTTCAGGACAGACCATATCACCGGATTTCAAGATCACCCGGGGGAGTAAGGTCGGTATCATCGTCAGCAGCGGCAATGCAGCGGGCGGCGTTACGATTCCGAGTGTTGTGGGAAAAACGGTTGCCGAGGCTGAGCGGATCTTCCAGGGTGCGGGACTGACCGTGGGAAATGTGTCATACCAGCTGAGCTCCGAACTGGTCCCCAACACGGTTGTTGAACAGTTTCCCAGGGCGGGAGAAACTGTCCCCGTAGGCAAAAAGGTTGATCTCTTTGTCGTGAAAGCCGGGAAACCAACGGAAGAGATTCAAATCCCCAAACGTTAGCGCCGGACGACGATGATCAAGATCGCGCCATCGCTCCTTGCCGCCGATTTTGCGGACCTGAAAGGGCAGATTGCCCTTGCCGAACGGGGGGGAGCGGACTGGCTCCATCTGGATGTCATGGATGGACATTTTGTGCCGAATATTACTTTCGGCCCCCCCGTAGTTCAGTCTGTCCGAAAACACACGCACCTTCCCCTTGATGCCCACCTGATGATCGAAGACCCTGACAGGTATCTGAAAGACTTTCGTGAAGCAGGGGCGGATATCATCACGGTCCATGTGGAAACCTGCCGGCACCTTCACCGGACCGTTCATGTGATAAAGCAACTCGGTGCACTTGCCGGCGTTTGCGTCAATCCCGCCACTCCGGAGAGCCTGCTGCATCCTGTGATCAGAGACATCGATATGGTTCTCATCATGTCGGTCGATCCAGGCTTCGGGGCTCAGAGTTTTATTCCCGGCTCCGTGGACAAAATCCGGCGGACGGCAGCGATGATCCATCAGACGAAACCGGAGGTATTGCTGGAAGTGGATGGAGGGATTGACGAGCACACGGTGCATCAGGTGACAGCGGCCGGAGCAAACGTGATCGTGGCCGGCAAATATGTCTTCGGGGCCCATGACGTGGCCGCTGCAATTCATTCACTCCGCGTTAACGCCGCTCCTGAACACTAGCCGCGTCCGCTACTCATCCGCCTGTTATCCGATTCCCGCTGCGGACACCGGCACTTCCCCGCAAAAGGATGTTTACCATCTGACCCGCCGGTCCTGCCGTGAATCCCTCAGGACTCCTTCACCGTTGTGAGCTATATCACCCTTCGAAACTGGTCGTGAAATAGCCTTGACTTTCTCCCGTGTTTACCTTATCTTTGAAAAGAATAATTCAAAACTTCCTTAGTTATTTAGGTGACGGAGACGTTGTTCATGGTCATTGACGAAATCGACGCGAAAATCCTGGAGATTCTTCAGAAGAAGGGAAGGACGCGTCGTAATGATCTTGCAGAAGCGGTGGGGCTTTCACTTCCCTCGGTGAGCGACCGACTCCGTAAACTCGAAGAAAACGGGTTTATTACCGGTTATCACGCGACGGTGGACCCCAAGAAGCTGGGCAGGGACATTACGGCTTTTATTTTTGTTACGGTGGACTCATCCAAACACTATGCGCAGTTTCTGGAACATGCGCATGCAGCCGACGAGATTCTCGAGTGCCACGCGATCACAGGCGAAGGGTCCCACCTCCTGAAAGTGCGGACGACCAACACGATCTCGCTGGAAAAACTTCTCGCGAAAATCCAGGCATGGGCGGGCGTCGTCAGCACTCGGACGGATCTTGTGCTGTCGTCTTCGAAGGAGTCCATGCGGATCAAGGTCGATGTACAAAAATGACCCGGGAAGTGTGAGCAGAGTACAGCGGCGTTTGAGTGCAGAATTTTCCATTCTTCAATAACTATCAACCAATACACGAGGGGACATCCTATGGCAAAGAGTTCCGGATCCGGCGTCGAGCGGGTTTTCAAGATGATCAAGGACGAGGGGGTCACGATGATTGACCTGAAGTTCGTCGACCTACCGGGCCAGTGGCAACACTTCTCCGTGCCGGTGGACAAACTCGAGGCGTCTTCGTTCGAAGACGGTTTCGGGTTCGACGGGTCGAGCATCCGCGGATGGAAGGTCATCAATGAGAGCGACATGCTTGTCGTACCCGATGCTTCCACGGCGTTTATCGACCGGTTCATCGAGGCAAAGACACTCAGCCTCACCTGCGACATCTACGATCCAATCACGAAGGAGCACTACATCCGTTGTCCCCGCGGAGTAGCGGAAAAAGCCGTTGCGTATCTGAAGTCCACAGGCATTGGCGACACGGCTTCGTTTGGCCCCGAAGCGGAATTCTTCATCTTCGATGACGTCCGGTTCGATTCGGACGAGCATTCCAGCTACTATTACCTTGATTCCATCGAAGCGAAATGGAACTCAGGCCGTGAGGAAATGCCGAACCTTGGCCACAAGATCCGGCATAAGGAAGGGTACTTCCCGGTTCCGCCGCTGGACCACCTGCAGGACCTGAGAAATGAGATGACAGCTAACCTCATTGCTGTCGGGCTGGATATCGAGGCGCAACACCATGAAGTGGCAACCGCCGGTCAGTCCGAAATCGACATGAAGTATGCCCCGCTCCAGCAGTGTGCCGACAATCTGATGTTGTACAAATACGTCATCAAGAATACGGCACGCATGAGAGGCAAGACCGTCACATTCATGCCGAAACCAATTTACGGCGATAACGGCTCCGGTATGCACGTCCATCAGAGTATCTGGAAAGACGGGAAGCCCCTCTTTTACGGCAATGGATATGCAAATCTCAGCGAGACAGCGCTCCATTATATTGCAGGCCTGCTGAAACATGCCCCGGCCCTCTGTGCGATCACGAATCCGACGACGAACTCCTACAAACGGCTTGTCCCAGGGTTCGAGGCTCCGGTGAATCTTGCGTATTCCCAACGAAACCGGAGTGCTTCCGTCCGCATTCCGATGTATTCGCCGAGTCCAAAAACCAAGCGCGTTGAATTCCGATGCCCGGACGCGGCATGCAATCCGTATCTCGCCTTCGCTGCGATGCTCATGGCGGGACTGGACGGGGTCATCAACAAGCTCGACCCGGGATCTCCACTTGACAAGGATATCTATGATCTGGAACCCGAGGAATTGAAAAAGGTTCCGTCAACGCCGGGTTCTCTCCAGGAGGCGCTGAATGCGCTTGACCGGGATCGCGATTTCCTCCGACGGGGCGATGTCTTCTCGGAGGATATCATCGATACGTGGATTCAGTACAAGATGGAGAAGGAGGTCAAGACGATGGCCCTCCGTCCCCATCCATTCGAGTTCGGACTCTACTACGACGTCTAGTCGCAAGCGCGTCCAGCTCGGCAACAAAGCGTCTCCCTCCACAAGGGGGGAGACGTTTTTTTTCCTGCAGAAGGGATTGGTCGTCCCTGAACCCACGGGGAGCAGGTTCCCTTGTATTTACCGGCTCAAATGCCTATTTTCGAAGCATGGAATTCACCCGCATTGCTTACGCTGCGAAGGATCGTCGCGCAATCATCACGTTGAATCGTCCGGAAAAGCGAAACGCGCTGGATGATGTGATGATCGCAGAATTGACATCGGCGTTTACCGCCGCAGGCCGGGATCAGGCGGTGAAGGTAGTTATCCTGAGGGCTGAGGGCCCGGCATTCTGCTCGGGGGCGGATCTCGAGTACCTGCAACGCGTCGCTCAGTTCGACCTTGAAGAAAATCGCCTGGACTCACAGCGTTTGGCCAACCTGTACAGGTTGATTTACGAGCTCAGAAAGCCCGTTATCGCTGTCGTCCAGGGCCCTGCTCTGGCGGGAGGTTGCGGGCTTGCCAGCGTTTGCGATTTCATTATCGCGTCTCAGGAACATGCGAAATTCGGTTATACCGAAGTCCATATCGGATTCATCCCTGCAGTGGTTATGGTCTTCCTCGTGAAACGGATTGGAGAAGGGAGGGCGCGGGAGCTGATTCTGCGGGGGAATATTCTGAAGGCTGAAGAGGCGCACGCGGCAGGTCTCGCGTCCGTTGTTGCGCCGCACGGCAATCTCCGTGCTGCTGAAGAAGCGCTCTCAACGGAGCTGTTGACGGGGAACAGTCTGACTTCCATGGGCCTCTCCAAGGAAATGCTTTCAAAACTGCCGGGGATGAATCTGCCGGAAGCCCTTGAGTTCGCCGCAAACATGAATGCAGCAGCGAGGATGACCCCGGACTGCCGCCAGGGGGTTGAAGCGTTCCTCTCGAAAAAGACGATGGAATGGTAATATGCCTCTTCAAAATCTGTCTGAACGAATCCGTGCGGTACCCGATTTCCCGAAAAAGGGAATCATGTTCCGTGACATTACGACGCTGCTGAAAGACGCGCCGTCGTTCCGTGCGACCGTTGACGAACTGTACGAGCGTTATCGGAACAAGGAAATCCAGAAAGTTGTCTGCATCGAAGCGCGGGGGTTCGTCCTGGGCGCTCCACTTGCGTACCTTCTGGGAGCCGGGTTTGTGCCGGTGAGAAAACCGGGAAAGCTCCCCGCTGCCACAAGACGTGAATCGTACGCTCTGGAATATGGGACGGATGCAATCGAAATGCACGAGGATGCGCTCCGCCCGGGTGAACGCGTCTTGATGCACGACGATCTTCTCGCCACCGGCGGGACCATGGCTGCTGCATGCCGTCTGGTGGAGCACGCCGGCGCCAGAATCATCGGTGTCTCGTTCCTGATCGAGCTTTCCTTCCTCAAGGGAAGGGGACTGCTTTCAGCTTATGATGTCCAGTCTCTTGTGCAGTACGACATCGAATGATTGCTGTCCCCTCTCCGTTCTTCAGAGTGCAGCCTGTCGATGTGATTGATTGAAGGCATATGGTGCCATCGATCATCGACCGACCGGGAGAAGATTCCGGTTTCTCCCGCGTGGCGTGGAATACCTGCGGCCTCCTCACAACAACGTGGCAACCTCCAATGAAAACGATCATTGAACCATTCAAGATTAAATCCGTTGAGCCGATCCGATTCACGACGCGCGAGGTAAGGGAGGATGTCCTGCGGCGCTCGTGGTACAATCTCTTTCTTGTTCCGGCCAGCGAGGTCCTGATTGACCTTCTCACTGACAGCGGAACCGCCGCTATGAGCGCTGCCCAGTGGGCAGGCATGATGCAGGGGGATGAATCCTATGCCGGTGCACGAAGTTTCTATCGCTTCGAAGCGAAGGTCCGCGAGCTTACAGGCATGAAGCATATAATTCCCGCACATCAGGGGAGAGCCGCTGAGAGAATCCTCTTCACTTTGATGGGCGGTAAGGGGAAACATATTCCCAACAACGCCCACTTCGACACGACGCGGGCAAACGTGGAATTTTCGGGCGCAACGGCAATTGACCTGCCGACACCCGAGGGGCGCGATCCCGATCTGATTGCGGACTTCAAGGGGAACATGAATGTTCCGGATCTCGAGGCGCTGATCCGACGGGTCGGGAAAGAAAATGTTCCGCTCTGCATGATGACCATCACCAACAACTCGGGCGGCGGGCAACCCGTCTCCATGCAGAATATCCGTGAGACCAAGGCGGTGTGCAGGTCATTTGGCATTCCCCTCTATCTGGACGCCTGCCGGTTTGCCGAGAACGCATACTTCATCAAGAAACGGGAACCCGGATATGCTGACACTCCCGTCAAGGCAATCGTCCAGGAGATGTTTTCGTACGCCGACGGCGCCACGATGAGCGCGAAAAAGGACGCCATTGTGAACATGGGGGGATTTCTCGCTCTCAATGACGACGCTCTTGCGGCAGCAGCGAGGAATCTCCTTATTATCACCGAAGGTTTTCCGACCTACGGAGGTCTTGCTGGGAGGGATCTTGAAGCTATCGCGCAGGGTCTTGACGAGGTTCTTGACGAGCACTACCTCCAGTATCGGCTGAGGTCAGTCGAGTATCTTGGAGAACGCCTCGTTGAGGGAGGTGTCCCAATCCTGCGGCCTCCTGGCGGCCATGCGATTTACATCAATGCCAAGAAGTTTCTTCCTCACATTCCGGTCGAACAATTTCCCGGGCAGTCGCTTTCGGTGGAACTTTTCAGAGAAGGAGGCATTCGTTCGGTGGAGATCGGGAGCGTCATGTTCGGAAGCAAAGACCCTGCAGGGGCTTTTGTCCCGGCCCGGATGGAGCTCGTCCGGCTTGCGATCCCAAGGCGCGTGTATACCCAGAGCCATATCGACTATGTCATCGAAGTGGTACTCGCCGTGTTTGCCCGCCGTGAGCTCCTGCCCGGCTACCGAATTGTGGAAGAACCACCAATGCTCAGACACTTCACTGCAAAATTTGCACCAATTGCATAGTCCCTCTCAAATTCGCGGATTTTGATTGCGTCCCACCCGAAAAATTGGTATACTGTTAATCAATTGATATCCATCAGGTTACGCCCGTATGATCGCATGCACTGTGTGCGGAACGGAGAACGATGAGCTAGCGGTTGTCTGCGTTTCATGCAAGAGCTTCCTTCAAATGAAGGTGGATAACCTCAACCTTTTTGCGACGTTATGGGGATTGATGGAATCCCCGAAATCCACCTTGAGGAAGATAGTGCTCGCGAGGCACAAGAATTACGCTTATGTGCTTCCCCTTCTCTTCGGGATCGCACTGGTTTACGCATTTTTCTGGTACAGGAATTTTGGGGCCCGTTTTTACGACCTGGCATCTCTGATTGCGGCGGGTCTGGTGGTGGGGCCTCTTGCCGGGTTGGCGTTTGCCCTGGTTTTCAGCTTTGTGACACAACGGGTCGGCAGGTTGCTCGGCGGGAAGGGAACATTCAGGAATGTTTTCGCGGTAACCTCATACGCTGCGACGCCTATTGTGTATTCGCTCGTTTTCGTTTTCCCGATCGAGGTGGCCGTCTTCGGTGTCTACTTCTTTGGCAACAACCCGCCCCCGCTGGTAATTCAGCCCGTCATCTATGTCATCCTGCTGGTGTTTGATGGGGCGGCACTCCTCTGGACGTTCATCCTGCTCACTGAAGGAACGGCTATTGCAATACATCTTACGCGGGCGAAGGCTGTGATTCTGACCTCAGTCATGATCGGACTTACGGGACTTGCCGCCTACGCATTGAAGAGCGTATGACGCATGAGGAATTCGAGAGAGTCGTCGAGGAAGAATTCGACGCACTCCCCTCACCGTTCCGGGATGCGATTGAAAACGTCCGGGTCGTGGTTGAGGACGTCCCATCACAAAGAGCGTTGCGGCGAACCGGATACCGATCGGGCACGATCCTGCTCGGGCTCTACGAAGGCATCCCCCTCGGCCACCGGGGATCCGACTACGGTGCACGGCCGGTGATCCCCGACACGATTACGCTGTTCCGCCAGGGCATTGAATCCATTGCCCGCCGCGATGATGAGGTGAGAAAAATAATCCGTGAAACGCTCATTCACGAAGTGGGGCACTATTTTGGGATGAGCGAGCAGGAGATACGCAAGGCAGGGTATTGAAGTCGAAGGAGGTATCGAAGGACTATATGAAGTGGCTCCGTCCCGAACGCCGGTGACCCTGTTCTGGAGGACCAGAGTTCACTATCGAAAGGAAAACCTGCAATGTCCAGAGTTATGTTTACGATTTCATACAACATCAAGCCTGACGCGCGCGATGCATATCTCGATCTCGCACGGCAGATGAAGGATCACTTCACGGGGGTTCGGAAGAAGAACTACGCGATTTTTGAGACGAAAGGGAAAAAGAATCAGTTCACTGAAGTGTTCATATCGGAGAGCGTTGAAGAATTTGACGCGCTTGAAGACAATCAGGACGAGAAGACCGAGGAACTTGTACGCCGTCTCGAAGATCTTCTGTCAAATGGCGGCATGAAATATTCGACCCTCCTGGAAACACTCTAAGGGGGCGATGCGGAATAGAAGGCACATTGATCCCATTGCGCGTTTCATGCAGGAGCATGACGAGGCGCTGGTGCAACTCGCGACGCTCCGCAAGGCCACGCAGACAATTGCAGATCGTGGGTTCAGCATGGACTCGTATCGAAAAATCCTCAGGGCTGTTGAGTTCATTGAGGATGAAGTGAGCGTTCATAACCACAGGGAGGAAGAAGCACTGTTTCCCGTGCTGGAGCGCTACGTGGTAGGCCCTACCAAGCTCATGCGAGAGGACCACAAGGTTCTCAAAAAGGAATTTGTTCGCCTGCGTCGCGCGGTGGACAGAGTAGGCGCGAAAAGGAAAGATAAATCCGCGACAACCGGTCTGGCAAAAATCTCTCAATCGATAGTCCAGATTTTTGTAAACCATATCCACAAAGAAAATCATATTTTGTTCCCGCTTGTGCAAAAGTTTCTCACGAAGGATGCCCTCCGCGAAGTAGCCCGCCGGATGCTATAGACGCGTCCCAACGGTAGAATATCTCCCATGAGCACACGCAACCTTGACTTCCCGCAGCTCCGCTTGCTCCTGCAATCGGTGTTCGGATTTCGCAAGGAAGAACGTGAATGTACAATCCTTATTGATCTCCCCAATCAGCGATTGAAAGACCGGCCACCGTGGATGGACAGACGCCGGATTGCCGCGGAATGGTACGCGCTGCTGGGCCAGCACGTCGCTGAATTGCCCTTTGCGGCGGTAAATTGCTGTGCATATGAAAACGTCGGAACGAACAACGCCGACCTGCCGCAGGCGATCACACTCATTGACAGCTGCACCCGTACTTCGGGAGGTACCATGCCGAAGATCGAACCACTGGAGGGAATTCTCAGGAGGAGCAGCGTTGTTCTTGCCGTGACGGAACTCTCGGCGACAGCCCCTCTGAAGTTGCTTGCCAGACGGTTTTCCTTTAGGGGCGCAACGCTCCCGGGTTTTACGAGACCAATGATCCCCGCTCTTGGCCTTGACTATGAAGCTGTCAATGCCCGCGTCATGCTGTTCAAAACCCGGCTTGACCGGGCCGAACGGGCGGATCTGAAGCTTTCCGCTGAGGGAAGGCGGTTCGAGTCAAGGTTCGACCTCCGGTACCGTCCCGGTCACTCGAGCGGCGGCATTCTTCGGGAGGATGGCGTCGTTGGAAACCTCCCATCAGGTGAGGCGTATATCGTTCCGTACGAGGGCGAACAGCCCGGGATATCGAGCTTCACCGAGGGGATTCTTCCCGTTCAATTCAAGGACGAAATCGTGCTGTTCAGGCTTGCCGGGAACAAGGCCGTTGAGGTCCTCTCCATGGGTCCGCAATCAGAGGCGCAGAAAAAACAACTCGCCGAAGAACCTGCCTACGGAAATATTGCAGAGCTCGGCATCGGGGTTCTGGGAGAATGGGGGATAGAGGGGGTGGGAAGCACACTGCTCGATGAAAAGCTCGGCCTGCACATTGCTTTTGGTCGAAGCGATCATTTCGGTGGCACGACGTCCCCGGCATCCTTCAGGCATCCCGGAAACGTTGTGCATATCGATTGGGTGTATGTGCCATCCGTGCAGCCGAAGATCGCCGTGGAGACACTCGTGCTGCACTATCACGATGGGACGTCAGAAGAGCTCATGGAAGCGGGACGGCTGATCGTCTGAAATCTCGACAGAGGGTGTGAGTGCGACTTGTTCAGTTTGCGCGCCGGGATCCCGGTGAGGTGATGATGGTGTGGGATGATGGTCACGAGGGGCCTGTGTCCCTCAGAAGTCTCAGGGACCACTGTCCGTGTGCGAGTTGCCGGGGAGAAACCGTTCTTCTGCGCACGTACGTGCCGCAGCCTGTCGACACGTTAGCACCCGGCCGTTATGACCTGAAAGGTGCAGTTCCTGTCGGAAACTACGCGCTTCAGATCAGCTGGGGGGATGGACACGGCGAGGGGATATACACGTG
>Ga0326726_10001518_pt1 | contig 21574 bp, 18 predicted proteins | sample MHFenrmetagenome_2_FD_207603 | JGI IMG/M metagenome (GOLD analysis project Ga0326726, IMG submission 207603) | Lab enriched peat soil microbial communities from Michigan Hollow, Ithaca, NY, United States - MHF15MN | ecosystem: Environmental > Terrestrial > Soil > Wetlands > Peat | place: USA... | reverse complement strand
CTGTCGAGATACCTCGGCAACGTGATGGACCCGAATCTCTGGCTCGCGGTCGCCGGCGGCTCGCCGATCGAGTGGTTCGCGCAGGCCGAGGCGCAACTGATTCCCGTCGCTGCGACCTTGGGAGCGACGTTGATCGCCGGCGTTCTCTTGGTGCGCTCGCTCCGCAAGCGAGACACTGGCGTTCGCGGCTCGATCGAGATTCCGGCGCTCGCCGCGCTCGCGCTCTGGTTCGGCGCGGCCTCGCTGATCTCCGCCTCGCTCTTGTCGTCGGCGTGCTCGCAGTTCGGCGCGAGCTGCGAGGCGCTCGAGAAGAAGGCGTCGGCGACGGTGCTCGTGCCGCTGTTCGAGCGCGCGACCGACTTCGACCTCGACGGCTACGGCATCTTCTCGCCGCTCGCCGATCAAGCGCCCTTCGACCCCACGCGCCATCCGTACGCGCTCGACGTGCCGGGCGACGGCATCGACCAGAACGGGCTCGCGGGCGATCACCCGCTCGACTATCGACCGCCGCCCGAGGACTTCGTCGAGCAGCCGTACTTCCGGCGCAAGCCGAACGTGCTGATGATCTTCCTGGAGGGCGTGCGCGCGGACATCCTGGGCACGGAGCTGAACGGCGTGCCCATCACTCCGTCGCTCGACAGACTCGTCGCCGAGGGCGCGCGCTCGGAGCATGCGTACGCGAACTCGCCGTACACCGCGCTCTCGCGCGGCCAGCTGATGGGCGGCCGACTCGCGCCGTACGTGGGTCAGTCGACCCTGATCGAGGACTTCCACGCGAACGGCTACGAGTTCGTGTGGATCTCGGGTCAGGACGAGTCATTCGGCGCCGCGGAGAGCAAGACACTCGGCCTCGGGCGCACCGACTTCCACTTCGATGCGCGCGAAGAGGTCGAGCACTCGGTCGCGCGCTACAGCACCACCGGCAGCTTGATGATTTCGTGGAAGCGCGTGAACGATCGGGTCAAGCAGTATCTCGATCGGCGCAAGTCCGGTCGGCCGCTGTTCCTGTACGTGAATTTCGGCGACACGCACTTTCCCTACGACCACCGGGAGCTCGACGACATACTCGGCGTGAAGCGGCTCGACGTGCGCGAGATCCGGCCGGAGAATCCCCGCGGCGTGTACGAGACCTACGCGAACGCCACGGCGAACGTCGACCGCGCGATCGGACAGCTCGTGGCGCTCTGGCGCGAGCGGATGGGCGCCGAGAACTCAGCGGTGATCGTGACTTCGGACCACGGCGAGGCGATGTTCGAGGCGGGCATGCTCGGTCACGGCCTGGCGCTCGACACGACACAGACACGTGTACCTCTCGTGGTCGTCGGGCTCGGCGGCGCCTGGCCGGAGCCGTTCGGACTCACCGACATGCGCGGCGCCCTGCAGCGCTCGCTCGCGGAGTACGCGGGCGACGAGCCGCTCGTCCCGCGCTTCGAGCCCGTGCCGGGGCGGCACATCTTGCAGTACATGGCGCTCATCGAGCGGCCGCGCCTCTTGTGTCTGCGCGGGCTCGACACCGAGCTGCGTTACGACGCCGACCAGCGAACTCCGCCGACCGACCCCGACTTCCGCACGCTCATCTGGTGGTGGGAGAGCGTGCAGCTAGAGAGTGCGAGGCGCGCGAGCGGCGGATAGCGCGGCGTAGCGCGCACGCAGCGCCTCGGGGATGCGCGTCGGGCGCAGAGTCTTCGCGTCGACGTAGGCCCAGATCGTGACTGCGCTGACGAGCAGCGCACCGTCGGACGCGCGCGTGAAGCGCGAGTGCCGTTCGCTCTTCGCGCCGGTCATTTTCTCGACCCAGGTCTCCTCGACGATCTCCTCGCCCGGCAGCGCGGGTCGGTGATAGTCGATCTCGTGGCGGCGCACGATCCAGAGCGCGCCTTGCGCGCGCAGCGACGCGAGATCGGCGCCGTGCAGCGCCACGTGCGCGCCCGCCAGCTCCGCGACGAATTGCACCCAGCGCACGTTGTTCACGTGACCGAGCTCGTCGATGTCCTCCGGTGCGATGACCCGCGCGCGCCGAAACGCCTCGAAGCTCATCCGCCCTCTTGCAGCAGCGCCGCGCAGTAGTCGCGGTACGGCGACGCGGGCATCGCGCGCAGCGTGCGCTCCAGGCCGGCCGCGTCGACGAAGCCGCGCCGGAAGGCGATCTCCTCGAGACACGCGATCTTCAGCCCCTGCCTCTGCTCGATCGTCGCGATGAAGTTCGCGGCCTCGAGCAGGCTCTCGTGCGTGCCCGTGTCGAGCCACGCGATGCCGCGGCCGAGCCGCACCGCGCGCAGTGATCCGCTCTCGAGATAGGCCTTGTTCAAGTCGGTGATCTCGAGCTCGCCGCGCGGCGAGGGGCGGAGTGACTTCGTGCGCGCCACGACGGTCTCGTCGTACAGATAGATCCCGGGCACGGCGAGATTCGAGCGCGGCTGCTTCGGCTTCTCGACGAGTGACACCACCTTGCCCGAGTCGTCGAACTCGACGACGCCGTAGCGCTGGGGGTCGCGCACCGGATAGCCGAAGATCACGGCGCCGGAGCGGAACTCGCGCACGATCTCGTCGAGGCGCATCCGGCCGTAAAACAAGTTGTCGCCGAGGATCAGCGCCGCTTTGTCGCCCGCTACGAAGCGCTCGCCGACGAGGAACGCCTGCGCGATGCCCTTCGGCTCGGGCTGAACCGCGTAGGAGATCGAGATGCCCCAGGCCGAGCCGTCGCCGAGCAGTGACTGGAAGCGCGGGATGTCCTGCGGCGTCGAGACCAGCAGAATCTCGCGGATGTCCGCCAGCATCAGCGTCGCCAGCGGGTAGTAGATCATCGGCTTGTCGTACACCGGTTGGAGCTGCTTGCTCGCCACCAGCGTGATCGGATGAAGGCGCGTGCCTGCGCCGCCGGCGAGAACGATCCCCTTCATGCGCCCCTCCGATTCGGCGGGGGAGACTAGCGGAGCTTCGCGATCTCGTCGTCGCTGAGCCCCGCCTCGCGCAGGACCGCCTCGTTGTGCGCGCCGAGCTCGGGCGCGGGGCGACTCGCGGGCATCGCGTGCGCGGACATGCGGAACGGCGGACCCACGCTCTGGAACTCGCCGAGCTTCGGGTGAGTCACCTTCGAGAAGTAACCCATCGCGCGCACCTGCGGGTCGTCGATCAGCTCGTGCATGCGCCGCACGGGAGCCCAGATCAGCGGGTGCCGCGCGAGCTCCGCCTCCCACTCGGCCAGCGTGCGCGAAGCGAACACCGGGTCGAGTATCTCGACGAGCGCGCGTCCGTTGCGGTAGCGGGCGACTGGATCATTGAAGCGCCCGTCCTTCTCGATCCCGTCGAGTGCCAGCGCGCGACACACGTTCGGCCAGTAGCGCTGTGACTCGACCATGACCAGCATGAGCCAGCGATCGTCGGCGGTCGGGTACGAGTTCCACAGCGGATTGCGGGGCGCGCGGCGGTCGTGCATCGGCGGGCTTTGTCCCGTCGCCAGCACGTTGGCCATGTCGTTGCCCTGGATGTAGAGGCCGATCTGCAGCAGTGAGACCTCGATCGCCTGGCCCTCGCCGGTTCGGTCGCGCACCCGCAGCGCCGCCAGAATTCCGGCGACGAGCGACACGCCGGCGGCGTGATCACCGACGCCGGGGCGCAGAAACGCCGGGATCGCCTCGGGCGCGCGGAACATGTCCATCATGCCGGTGCGCGCCCAATACGCGGTGTAGTCGAAGGCCGGCGCGTTCGCTTCGTCGCCGCGCACGCCGTAGCCGTTCAGGGTCGCGTGGATCAGCGCGGGTTGCTTCGCTCGCAGTGAGTCGGGGTCGAGGCCGTACTTTTTCTGCCGGGCGGGCAGAAGGTTGGTGAGCACGACGTCGGCGCGGGCGATGACTCGCGAGAGCGCGTCGCGCGCCTCGGGACGAGTCAGATCGAGCGCGAGCGAGCGCTTCCCGCGGTTGTCCATCTCGAACGGGGGCGCGCCGTCGAAGTCCGACTTGTAGCCGCCCATGTGCGGCTTCGTGTGGCGGTAGAGCTCGCCTTCGGGGACTTCGACCTTGACCACGTCGGCGCCGAGATCCGCGAGCAGCGCGCCACCCGACGGCGCCGCGACGAAGCTCGCAACCTCGACCACGCGGATGCCTTCCAGAGGAGCGCTCATCCGGCGAGTCTAAAGGATCCGGACTCGCGCGGGCCTCGCGCGCGGGGGCGGCCATCGCAAGGCCATGCTATAACGCGGCCCATGGCCAAGAAGGGCGCGCGCGAGAAGATCAAGCTGGAGTCGACGGCGGGGACCGGATTCTTCTACACGACCCGGAAGAACAAGCAGAACACGCCGGACAAGCTCGAGGTCAAGAAGTACGACCCCGTCGTGCGCAAGCACGTGGTCTTCAAGGAAGCGAAGCTGAAGTAGTCCGCGGCGAGCGCCCCCAGCGCGGCCGCAGCGATCCGGAATCGCACTTCCACACCGCCGCGCGATAGCCGCGGCGGCGCGGGCGCAGCGAGTAGAATGCTCGCATGGACTTCGCACCGGACGCCGACTACGCGAGCATCTCCGCCGAGGCCGGCAAGCTCGCTGCGCGCTTCGACGACGACTACTGGCTCGAGCACGACGAGAAGAAGCTCTTTCCCTGGGAGTTCTACAACGCGTTCGCCGAGGCGGGCTGGGTCGGCGTGCTCGTGCCGGAGAAGTACGGCGGCGCGGGTCTCGGTGTGACTCATGCGGGTGCGCTGCTGCGTGCGGTCGCGGGCAGCGCGGGCGCGATGAACGCTGCGTCGACCATGCACCTCTCGATCTTCGGCATGGGCCCCGTGATCCACCACGGCTCGGAGCCGATGAAGGAGAAGTATCTCCCGCCGACCGCGAGCGGGAAGCTGCATGTCTCGTTCGGAGTGACTGAGGACGACGCGGGCACCGACACCTCTCGCATCCGCACGTTCGCAAAGCGCGACGGCGAGCGCTGGATCGTGAACGGGAAGAAGGTCTGGAACACGAAGGCGCAGCAGGCGCAGAAGATCCTGTTGCTCGCGCGCACGACGCCGCGCGAGCAGTGCGCGCGGCGACTCGACGGCATGACTCTGTTTCTCGCCGACCTCGACCCCGCGCACGTCGAGATCCGCGAGATCCCGAAGCTCGGCCGCAACGCGGTGAACTCGAACGAGGTGTTCATTCGCGATCTGCCCGTCTCGGACGAGGACGTCGTCGGCGAGGTCGGCCGCGGCTTCTACTGTCTGCTCGACGGGATCAACCCGGAGCGGATCGTGATTTCGGCCGAGGCCGTGGGCATCGGCTTCCGCGCGCTCGAGCGCGCGGTCGCGTATGCGCGCGAGCGCGTGGTGTTCGACCGGCCGATTGGTCAGAACCAGGCGATCGCGCATCCGCTCGCGGACTCCTACAGCGAGCTCGTCGCCGCCGAGCTGCTGTGGCAGAAGGCCGCGTGGACGTACGACCGCGGTGAGCCCGCGGGTCCACTCGCGAACATGGCCAAGGTGCGGTGCGCGGACGCGTCGTTCCGCGCGTGCGATCGCGCGCTGCAGACGCTCGGCGGCTTCGGCTACGCGCGCGAGTTTCACGTCGAGCGCTACTGGCGCGAGGCGCGACTGATGCGCCTCGCCCCCATCTCGCAAGAGATGGCGCTGAACTTCGTCGCGGAACACGTGCTCGATCTACCTCGCTCTTACTGAGGCGAGCCCGCCGGCGGAGTGAGATCAGGCGCAGCGGAAGGTTGCAGGGCATGCGCGCGCGTGCGGTTTGCTTGACCGTGCACGGGGGTCGCCAGTAACCTGCGCGCCGGTCGTCACGGGGTCAGGGGGACGTGCGTTGACTGCCGTCCGCACGTGTTGTCCGCATGGGGCTTCGGCGCGAGCCGTGCCCTGCGGTCGCAGACCCAAAGGCAGTAACGCTAGGAAAGGAATCGGACGGTGAGCGAGAAGCGCGCGCCTCTGATCGGATTTCTCGTCGTCTTCATCGTGCTCGGGATCCTGTGGATCTGGTATCCGTTCGGGACGCCGGGCCGCGATCACATCCCGCTCACGACGATCTACCCGCTGACCGAGAACGCGCGCGAGACACAGGGCATCTACGCGCTCGTCTACTGGATCACGCTCGCGGTATTCCTCGGCGTCGAGGGGCTGCTGGTCTACGCGCTGTTCCGCTTCCGCCGGCGCGGCGACGAGACTGCACCGCCGGAGCAGACTCACGGACACACGACGCTCGAGGTCGGCTGGACGCTTGCGACCGTGCTGCTCGTGCTCGTGATGTACGTGCCGAGCTGTCAGGCGATCCGCTTTCACCAAGGCAAGCCACCCTCGGCGAATCCGCTCATCATCGACGTGACCGGCCGGCAGTGGTTCTGGGAGTTCTACTACCCGGAATTCGACCTGACGACCGCCAACGAGATCGTGGTGCCGCAGGGCCGCACGGTGCTGTTCAATGTCACTTCGACCGACGTGATCCACTCACTCTGGTTCCCGGCCATGGGCGGCAAGCGCGACGCCGTTCCGGGTCGCACGCAGCCGCTCTGGTTCACGCCGACGGAGCTCGGCAACTATCACGGTCAGTGCACCGAGTACTGCGGGTCGTCGCACGCGCTCATGCAGATGGACATCACGGTCCGCCCACAGGCCGAGTTCGACGCCTGGATCGCCGGGCAGAAGGCACCGGCGGACCCCGCGTCGATGGCGGGCTTCGGCATGTTCGCTGCGTCCGGCTGCATCGCGTGTCACATGACGATGCAGAACGACAAGACCGTGCTGCACATGAACGGCCCGAACCTGATGAAGGTCGCGAGCCGGAAGCGCATCGCGGCCGGGATTCTCGAGAACACTCCGGAGAATTTGAAGTTGTGGATCCATGACCCGCAGCACGTGAAGCCGGACGCGAAGATGAACGTGCCGGCAATGCAGTGCACGGGGCCGGGACAGCCCGACCCGTGCTGTCGCGACGTGCAGATCGGCAACTGTCTCGCCCCGGAGACAGTGGATCAGCTCGTCTCCTATCTCGAGATGTTGAAGTAGAGGAGCAAGCGATGGCGACCGCGACTCACACGCTTCCGCACGCGCACGGCGCGGAGCAGACGGGGGTCTGGAGCTGGATCACCACCGTCGACCACAAGCGGATCGGGATCCTCTACGGTGTCTCGGCGTTCACGCTCTTCATCGTCGGCGGCATCGAGGCGCTGATCATGCGGATGCAGCTGATGGGTCCGAACGGGACCGTCGTGTCGGCGCAGACATTCAACGCGCTGTTCACGATGCACGGCACGACCATGATCTTCATGGCGATCATGCCGCTCGGCGCCGGGTTCTTCAATTACATGGTCCCGCTGATGATCGGCGCGCGCGACGTCGCGTTTCCGCGGCTCAACGCGCTGTCTTACTGGGTGTTCTTGTTCGGCGCGCTGTTCATCAACTCGAGCTTCCTGTTCGGCACGCCCCCCGACGCCGGCTGGTTCGCATACGCGCCGCTCTCGAACCGCACCGGAACCACGACTCACTCGGTGGACTTCTGGATCCTGGGCCTGCAGATCCTGGGCGTCGCGTCGATGATGGCCGGCGTGAACTTCATCGTGACGATCCTGAACATGCGCGCGCCGGGCATGACGCTCATGCGCATGCCGGTGTTCGTGTGGATGACTCTCGTGGTGCAGTTCCTGGTGGTGCTCGCGTTCCCGATCATCACCGTCGGGCTCGTGTTTCTCATGTTCGATCGCCTGTTCGGCACGAACTTCTACATCCCCGAGGCCGGCGGCGACCCGCTCTTGTATCAGCACTTGTTCTGGCTGTTCGGACACCCCGAGGTGTACATCCTGATTCTTCCGGCGATGGGCATCGTGTCCGAGGTGTTGCCGACGTTCTCGCGCAAGCCTCTGTTCGGCGCCGAGTTCGTGATCTTCTCCGGCATCGCGATCGGCTTCCTCGGCTTCGGCGTCTGGAGTCACCACATGTTCACGACCGGGCTCGGCCCGGTCGCGGACATCTCGTTCTCGTTCACGACGATGATGATCGCCGTGCCCACGGCGGTGAAGATCTTCAACTGGATCGCGACCATCTGGGGCGGCCAGCTGCGCTTCGCGACGCCGATGCTGTTTGCGCTCGGCTTCGTGTTCATGTTCACGATCGGCGGGCTCTCGGGCTTCATGCACGCCGTACCGGCGATCGACCTGCAGCAGCAGGACACTTACTTCATCGTCGCTCACTTCCACTACGTGCTGTTCGGCGGCTCGATCCTCGGGCTCTTCGCGGGGATCTACTACTGGTATCCGAAGTTCATGGGCCGACTCATGGACGAGAGACTCGGCGCGATCCACTTCTGGTTCACGCTGGTCGGCTTCAACCTGACGTTCTTCCCGATGCACTTCCTGGGCGCCGACGGCATGCCCCGCCGGATCTATACCTACTCGACGTGGGACGGCTGGAGCTTCTGGAATCACATCGAGACGATCGGCGCGTTCGCGATCGCCGCGTCGCAGCTGATCTTCCTCTACAACTACATCACGAGCCGCACGCGCGGAAAGATCGCGGGCAGTGACCCGTGGGACGGCGCGACGCTCGAGTGGGCGACGAGCTCGCCGCCGCCGGAGTGGGACTTCGATCGCATCCCGCCGGTGACCAGCTCGCGGCCGCTCTTCGACCAGAAGTATCACGGCGCGCCCAAGGCGCCGCCGGGCCGCGACGACGGCATTCACATTCCGCCGCCGAGTTACTGGCCGATCATCGTCGGGCTCGGAATCACGATGATCTTCGGCGGTGCGATGACCATTCCCGCGCACGGCCCGTGGGTGTCACTCGCGGGTTTCTTCATCTTTCTCGCCGGCACCTTTGGCTGGGTCTTCCAGCCCGGTTACGGCTACGCACCCGGGGAGCACTAGACGATGTCCGCTGACGCTCACACCGAGTACACCTCGCTCGGCATACCGCACCGCAAGCTCGGCTTCTGGACCTTCCTCGGCTCGGAGTGCATGTTCTTCGGGACGCTGATCGGGACTTACTTGTCGTATCGCGGCAAGAGTCTCACCGGACCGTACCCGCACGAGACGTTCTCGGTACAAGTCACCACGATCTCGACGTTCACGCTGCTGGCGAGCTCGTTCTTCATGGTCATGGCGCTGCACTACGTGCGCGAGGGGAAGCGTTTCGCGGCGGGCGCGTGGCTGCTCGCGACGGCCGCCGGCGGGCTCATCTTCGTCGGCTTCCAGAGCTTCGAGTTCACCGAGTTCTATCACAAGGGACTCTCTCTCTCGAAGAACCTGTACGGCACGACCTTTTTCGTGCTGACCGGCTTTCACGGCGCGCACGTTTCCGGGGGCATCCTGTGGCTGCTCTCGCTGTTCGTGATGAACGCGCAGGGCAAGCTGCCCAAAGAGAAAGAGATGGACGTCGAGATCGCCGGTCTCTACTGGCACTTCGTCGACATCGTCTGGATCATCATCTTCACCGTCGTCTATCTCGTGGAGTTCGCGCAATGAGTGACTCGCACGCACATCCGCCGGTCAGTCTGTACGTCAAGGTGATCTCGACGCTGACGGTCATCACCGCGTTCGAGATCGCGCTGATCCTGCCGGGGATCAAGGCGTGGTATCGCGCGGAGCTGCCGGCGCTCGCGGCGAACGTCGTGCCGATCCTCCTGATCATGTCCGCGGCGAAGTTCTGGGCGGTGGTCTACTTCTTCATGCACCTGCGCCAGGACCACGGGACACCCCGCATGGTGTTCGGCTTTCCGCTCGGGCTGGCTGCGCTCATGATCCTGGTGCTGATGCTCCTCAACGGTCACTTCGTGAGCTAGAGCAGTGACTCCCCTCCCCGACGACGCGCGTGCGGCGGCTCGGCGCGCCGGACGCGGGGCTGCGGCGCTCGCCTTCGCGGCCTGGGCGCTGATCGTCATCGGGGCGCTCGTGCGCGCGCACGGCGCCGGGCTCTCGTGCCCGGACTGGCCGCTGTGTCGCGGACAGCTGGTGCCCGACTTCGACGCGCGCGTCGCGCTCGAGTGGGGCCATCGTCTGATGGCGGGGACCCTCTCGCTGGGCGTCGCGGCGCTCGCGTTCGCGGTGCTGCGGCGGCCCGAGCTGCGCGTGCGCTTCGGGCGCTCGCTCGCGCTCGTGTTCGCGCTGCTCGGCGTGCAGGTCGTGCTCGGCGGACTCACGGTGCTGCTCGGCCTCGCGCCCTGGACGGTGACCGGGCACCTGCTGACGGGCAACGCGTTCGCGCTGGCGCTCGCCTGGCTCGCGCGCGACGCGCTCGACGCGGCGCGCGCCGCGGATCGGCTGCCGGTGAAGCTCTCGGCGAACGCGCTGCGCACGGTGTGGCTGACCTGCGCGCTGGTCGGCCTGCAGCTCGTGCTCGGCGGGCTCGTGTCGAGTCACTACGCAGGACTCGCGTGCGCGGCGTTCCCCTCGTGCAACGGCGACTCACTCGCGCCGACCTTGCACGGACCCGTGGGCCTGCACGTGCTGCATCGCTCGAACGCGTATGGCGTCGCGGTCGCGTTCGCGCTGCTCGCCTGGCAGCTGCGCGCGGCGGGGCCGGCCGGGCGACTCGCATGGACCGGGCTCCGGCTCGTGCTGCTGCAGGTCGCCGTCGGCGCGGCGAACGTGCTCCTGCGGCTGCCCGTCGAGGTGACTGCGCTGCACTCCGCACTCGCGGCAGCGATCTTTCTGACCACCGGCCTGCTCGCCCGCGAGGCCCTCGCTGCGGCGCGCGCGACACAGGAGAACGTCGCCGGCGCGGCGCGCGAGCGACACGCGCTCGGAGGCGCGCGATGAATGCCTATCTCGCGCTGACGAAGCCGCGCTTGCTGCCGCTCGTGCTGTTCTCTGGGCTGCCCGCGCTGATTCTCGCCGAGGGCCGCTGGCCGTCGCCGCGGCTCGCGGTGTGGACCCTGCTCGGGACGGCGCTCGCGGCCGGCGCGGCGAACGCGCTGAACAGCTTCCTCGAGCGCGAGCGCGACGCGCGGATGACTCGCACCGCGACTCGACCGCTGCCCGCGGGAACTCTACGGCCGGAGCGCGCGCTCGCGCTCGGCCTCGTCCTCTCGGTCGCGGGCACCGGCCTGTTGTGGGTGGCCGCCGGCGCCGCGCCCGCCGGCATCGCGCTCGCCGCGATCCTCTTCTACGTGTTCGTCTACACGCTGTGGCTGAAGCCGCGCACGCCGTTCGCGGTCATTGCGGGTGGAATCTCGGGGGCGATCGCGCCGCTGATCGCCGACGCCGCCGCCGGGGGCGGCACCATCTCGCTCTCGGGCTGGCTGCTCTTCGCGATCATCTTCCTGTGGCAGCCGCCGCACTTCTACGCGATCGCGATGAATCACCGCAGCGACTACGCGAGGGCCGGCTTCCCGATGCTGCACGACCGCATCGGCGACACCGCAACGTGTCGCCGCAGCCTGGTCTGGATCGCGAGCCTCCTGCCGGTCACGCTCGCGCCCGTGTGGCTCGGCATGCTCAGCCCAGGCTACGGCGCAGTGACTCTCGCGCTCTGGGTGTGGTTCTTCGCGCAAGCGGTCGCGCTGCTGCGCCGCCAGGACGCGCCCACGGCGAAGCGGACCTTCCGCGTCTCGCTCGTGTATCTCGTCGGCACGTTCGGCGCGATGCTCGTGGACCTCGCGGTGCGGAGCGCCTTGTGACTCGCGCGCTCGCGGCGCTCTTGGTCGCAGCGCTGTTCGGCGCGTGCGGCGGCGAGAAGTCCGGCGCCCCGCCGGTCCCGTCCGGACAGACCGTGGCGCCGGCAACCGCGCCCGCGCCGGCGCCGGCAACCGCACCCGCGCCCGCGCCGGCAACCGCGCCCGCGCCGGCTCTCGCACCGGCGCCGCCCGCGACAACCGCGCCCGCCGGAAATCTCCGGGGCAACGCCGAGGCCGGCAAGGCGCTCTATGCGCAGTACTGCGCCACGTGTCATGGCGCCGGTGGAAAGGGCGACGGACCGATCTCGGGCACATTGAACCCGCGCCCGGCGAATCACACCGACCACGTCTTCATGGGCTCTCTCTCCGACGAGCACCTGTATCAGGTCATCTCGAAGGGCGGCGCCTCCGTCGGTAAGTCGGCGATGATGGCCCCGTGGGGCGGAGTCATCAACGATCAGGGGATCCGCGACTTGATCGCCTTCTTGCGCGAGCTGTCGAGCACCTGAGCGGGCGGCATCCCGATCAGAGATAGCGCCGCCGGGATCAGGCACAGGTAGCAGGTCGCGGCGACGAGCAGAGTGACTCGGATCCCGAAGGTCATGCTCACCATGACCGCCAGAACCGAGGCGAGCACGCCCGTCGCGCCGTTGATCCCCCAGAACCAAGGCGTCGGCTCCGGATCGACGGCCTCGACGAGCTTCATGCCGGTCGGGAACGCGAACCCGAGCAAGAAGCCGAGCGGAATCAACACCCCGAGCGAGACGAGGATCCGCACCGGGAGCTCGCGGCCGGTCGTCGCGTGGAAGACGTCCCCCAGCCAGCCCTGCACGGCGAGGAGATAGCCCACGACGAGCAGCCCCCAGATCACCAGAGCGCGCGGGTGTCCGATCGTGACTCGATCCGAGGCGAGGCTGCCGAGACCGGTCGCCAGGATCAAGCTGAAGAGACACACCGAGAGCGAGTAAGTCGGGTGTCCGAGATACACGCTGAAGTACTGCAAGAGCGCGATCTCGGCGAGCATGAAGCCCATGCCGATGAGCGAGAAATACGCCGTTCCGAAGGCGATCAGCGGAACGGATCGATTCCGAGTCACTCCGCGGAGCGGCAGCAGGATGGTGCAGATCACCGCCAGCAGCGAGATGAACAGGATCACCGCCAACGCGATCGAAGCCACGAGATTGCCCTCGATCACTCCGCCCCGGGTCTCGCCCGTGAAGCTGCGCCGCGCCGCCTCGGGCACGTTCCAGAAGCGGAGCTGATTGAAGAAGAACGGGCGATCGTCGGTGGGCACCGTCAGATCGAGGAACGCGCTGCCCGCGACCCGGTTCAGCGCCGCGATGCTCTTGCTCGCGACCATCTCTGCGAGAAGCGCCGACTCTACCGGACGATCCGGCGCGAGCAGCACGGTGAACCCGAGCCGATCCACTTCGGCGTGCAGCGTGGCGAGCTGACTCGGCGTGAAGGGCTGCTTCGACAAGACGAGGGTGGCGAGGTTCTGCGCGCGGGCCACGAACAGGTACGGCCGCGCGTCCGGCGCGCCCGCGTCCAACATCGCGGCGGTCGCCAGCGCGATCATCCGGCCCGCTTCGTCGACGTCGCGCGGGTTGTACCAGCGACTCACCGTGAAGACGCCGTCGTGATTCAGGGTGCCCAGGAACGCGCGCCAGCCTTCCAGGGTGTAGAGCCCGTTCTCACTCAGGCTGAACGCGCCCGCGCCCGTCGCGGCCCAGGTGTCGATCATGCTCATCTGAATCAGGTCGAACTTCTGCGGTGTGCTCGCGAACCAGCTGCGCGCGTCGTCGACGAAGAGCCGAACGTTGGGCAGCGTGGTGAGATTCGAGAAGCTCTTGTAGGGCTCGTGTGTGTGCAGATCGATGAAGATCGAATTGAGCTCCACGCCGACGATCTCACTCACTCCGTAGAGGTGAGCCGCGAGCACGTCGCGACCGCCGCCCACGCCGATGATCGCGGCCTTGTGAATCCCGGGCAGGTTGTACGCGAGATTCACGAGGTCGTAGCGCAGGAACTCGAGCGAGGCGCGCGTCCCGTCGTAGTGGAACATGTGCGTGCCGGCCGCGCCGTCGATGCTCAGCTGCACCTGCGCGACCGCCAAATCACTCGGCAGCTTCGGTGACACGCTCCACAGCGCGGGGCGCTGGAACACCGGCTGTCCGGCGATGATCCGCGAGTAGGAGTTCCAGCGCTCGAAGCCGTGCAGGATAGGTCGCTCGAGGCGGTCCTTGACGAGGATCGGCCGAATGCCGACGGGCGAAATGGCGTTGGCCGCGGTGAGCAGGAGCAGGGCCGCAGTCACGAAGCTCGGGCGCAGGAAGAGGCTGCGCGTCTCGAGTCTCCCGCGCTCCGCTTTGCTCGCGGAGCGCGCGAAGCAGAGCGACGAGAGACCCGCGATCGCCCCCGCGAGCAGGATCGTCGACGGGGCGTCGACGAAGTTCAGGATCCCGACGACCGCGACGCAGCCCAGCGCGGCGCCGACCAAGTCGACGGCGTACACCTGGCTGATCGGGAACGGGCTGCGAGTCAGTGCCAGGCTGACCGCGATGCCCGCGAACACGTAGGGCACCGCCATCGCGCCGAGCAGCAAGCTCCACGACACCAAGGTCGACGCCGAGAGAGTCAGCGTCGTGATGAGAGAGAGCTGCACCATCACGGAGGCGGGCATGCTGAACGCGCACGCGAGCGCATTGTCGGAGAGCGTGGACGCGAGTCTCTCCGGCTGGAACCGTTCCCGACGCAGGTACACCCGGACCGCGCCGATCGTCATGCCGAGCATGGCGACGCTGATCGCGAAGAACGCCAGGTAGTACCAGGCGATCACGGACAGGATCCGCGTCTGAACGATCTGGAAGATCAGCATCGCGACGCTGATCAGAAACACGCCGCCGAGAAACATCGGCTTCTGGATCGCGCCATCCCGTGCGGAAGTCGCCATGACCTAGCGCGCCGCGGCCGTCTGGTGACTTCCCATGCGGATGAGCAGCAGCGCCGGACCGATCAGGCACAGGTAGCAGAGGGCGGCCGCGAACAGAGTGACTCGGATCCCGAAGGCCATGCTCAACATGACCGCGAGAACCGAGGCGAGCACGCCCGTCGCGCCGTTGATCCCCCAGAACCACGGCGTCGGCTCCGGATCGACGGCCTCGACGAGCTTCATGCCCGTCGGAAACGCGAATCCGAGCAGGAAGCCCAACGGAATCACCACGCCGAGTGAGACGAGGATTCGCACCGAGAGCTCGCGGCCGGTCGTCGCGTGAAACACGTCCGTCAGCCAGCCCTGCAGGCAGAGCATGTAGGCGCCGACGAGCACGCCCCAGAAGACCATCGCGGGCGCGCTCCGGATCGTGAGTCTGTCCGAGGCGAGACTGCCGAGCCCCGTCGCCAGGATCAAGCTGAACAGACACACCGACAGCGAGTAGATCGGGTGCCCGAGATACACGCTGAAGTACTGCAGCAGGGAGATCTCGGCGAGCATGAAGCCCATGCCGATGAGCGAGAAGTACGCGCTTCCGACGGCGATCAGCGGAATCGAGCGATTGCGAGTCACTCCGCGGAGCGGCACCAGGATGGTGCCGACCACCGCGAGCAGGGAGATGGAGAGGATCAGCACGAGCACTCCGGTGGCCACGAGATTCCCGCCGATCACACCGCCTCCGCCGTGGCCGAACACCTTGCGCCGGAGCGCCTCCGGGATGCGCGAGAAGCGCAGCTGATTGAAGAAGAACGGGCGATCGTCGGTCGGCACGGTGAGATCGAGGAAGGTGCTACCCGCCACCGCGTCGAGCGACGCGAGGTCCTTGCTCGCGACCATCGCCGCGAGGAGCTCCGACTCGGCCGGCTGGTCGGGGGCGAGCAGAACGCCGAAGCCCAGCCGGTCCACCTCGGCGTGCAGCACCGCGAGCTGACTCGGCGTGAATGGGCGCTTGGACAACACGAGAGTCGCGATGTTCTGCGCGTGAGCCACGAACATGTAGGGTCGCGCGTCAGGGACTCCGGTATCCAGAATCGCGGCGGTGGCCAGCGCGATCATGCGTCCCGCTTCGTCGACCTGGAGGGGGTCGTACCAGCGACTCACCGTGAACACGCCGCCGTCGTTCAGAGTGCCCAGGAACGCGCGCCAGCCTTCCAACGTGTACAGCCCGTTCTCGCTCAAGCTGAAGGCGCCCGCGCCGGTCGCGGCCCAGGTGTCGATCATGCTCATCTGAATCAGATCGAACTTCTGCGGCGTGCTCGCGAACCAGCTGCGCGCGTCGTCGACGAAGAAGCGGACGTTCGGCAGCGTGGTCAGGTTCGAGAAGTCCTTGAACCGGCCGCGCGTGTGCAGGTCGATGAAGATCGGGTTGAGTTCGACGCCGACGATCTCACTCACTCCGTAGAGGTGAGCCGAGAGAATGTCGCGACCGCCGCCCACGCCGATGATCGCGGCCTTGTGAATCCCGGGCAGGTTGTAGGCCAGGTTCACGAGGTCGTAGCGCAGGAACTCGATCGAGCCGCGCGTCCCGTCGTAGTGGAAGATGCGAGTGCCGGCGAGGCCGTCGATGTTCAGAGCGACCTGCTCGACCTTCAAGTCGCTGGGGGCCTTCGGGGAGCCTCCCCAGTAGATGGGCGCCTCCAGCGACGGGAATTCGGCCCTGATCCGCGAGTACGAGTTCCAGCGCTCGAAGCCGCGCAGCCCGATCTGCTCGACGTAATCCTTCACCAGAACCGGCCGGATCCCGACCGGCGAGACCGCGTTGGCTGCCGCGACCAACACGAGCGCCGCAGTCACGAACGCCGGGCGGAGGAATCTGCTGCGCGCGCCCAGTCTCTCGCGCTCGGCAGCGCTCGCGGCGCGCGCGAAGTAGAGCGACGACAGCCCCGCGAGCGCGCCGGCGAGCAGAACCGTCGACGGCGCATTCACGAAGTTCAGAATCAGCACGATCGCGACGCAGCCCAGCGCCGCGCCCAGTAAGTCGACGGCGTACACCTGGTTGATGGGGAAGGGGCTCCGCGTCAGCGCCAGGCTGATGGCCATGCCGGCGAACACGTAGGGCACCGCCATCGCCGTGAGCAAGAGACTCCACGAGACCAGGGTCGACAGCGAGAGAGCCACGCTCGTGATGATCGAGAGCTGCACGAGCAGCGACGCGGGCATGCTGATCGCACACGCGAGCGCATGGTCCGAGAGCGCGGTCGCGAGCGCGTCGCCTCGGAGCTCGTCGCGCCGCAGGTAGATCCGGACCGCGCCGATGGTCATGCCGAGCATCGCGACGCTGATTGCGAAGAAGGCCAGGTAGTACCAGGCGATCACCGAGAGGATGCGTGTCTGAACGATCTGGAAGATCAGCATCGCGAAGCTGATCAGAAACACTCCCGCGAGAAATGGCGGTTTTCCGATCGCATCGTCCCTGGGGGCGGTCGCCATGATGGGGCGCAGCCTAACATGCGAGGCTACGCGCGGAGGAGACGTTCGCGACCCTCGAGCAGTACCACTCGCCGTGCTCGACCTGCAGCCAGAAGGTGCGGATTGCGCTCGCGGACAAGGGGCTCGCGGACACCTCGCGCGAGATCCGCTTCGCGCGCTGAGCCTCACTCGCGTCCCGGGGCCTACTGGGCTAAGACAGCTCCGCCGCCGAGTAACCCAGGATGTCGCGCGCGATGATCAGGCGCTGGATCTGGCCGGTGCCCTCGTAGATGTCGGTGATGCGGCAGTCGCGGAACCACTTCTCGATCAGGAAGTCCTGCGAGATGCCGAGTGACCCGAGCAGCGCCAGACAGCGCTGAGTCGCGGTGCGCGCGATCTCGCCGCCCTTGGCCTTGGAGATCGACGCCTCCAGATTGTTCGGCTTCGCCTCGCCGGAGAGCCAGGTCGCGTGCAGCACGTCGAGCATCGCGGCCTCGATGTCGGCCTCGATCTCGACGAGCTCCTGCTGCGCGGCCGAGCGCGCGTGCGTGCCGGCGTTCCAGTCGACTTCGATGCCTTCGGCGGCGAGTGAGTCGCGGGTGAAGTCGAGCGCGGCCTGCGCGATGCCCAGACCGATCGCGGCGACGGCGGGGCGAGTCATGTTGAAGGTCTTCATGACGCCCTTGAAGCCGCCCGCGCCTTCCTTGGGAATCGACTCATCGCCCCCCAGCAGGTGGTCGCGCGGGATCCGGCAGTCGCGGAACACGTAGGCGGCCGTGTCGTCGGCGCGGATGCCGAGCTTCTTCTCCTTGTGAGTCACTTCGAAGCCCGGCGTCTGCTTCATGACGATGAAGCTCTTGATCCCGGCGCGGCCCGCGTTCTTGTCGATGGTCGCCCACACGACGACGCCCTCGGCGCGGCAGCCGGTGGTGACGAAGATCTTCTCGCCGTTCAGCACCCACTCGTTCTTGGCTGCGTCGAGCGCGGCGGTGGTCTGCACCGCCTTCGAGTCACTGCCGCAGCCGGGCTCGGTGATCGCCATGGCCAGCGTCTTCGAGCCCCAGCGCGACTGCTGCTCTGGCGTGCCCGACGCGCGCAGAGCCGCGTTGCCCAGGCCCCCGGTGCCGCGCCGCATGCGCACGGTGTAGTCGCCCCAGGTCTGACCCGCGGTGACCAGCATGCTCATCACGCCCATCGACGAGTCGAGCTCGTCGCGCTTGGCGAGCAGCGCGAACGGGTTCCTGAAGTCTTTCGCCTCCGGCAGCTCTGCCGGCGCGAACTCTTCCTCGTGCTCGTCGAAGTAGCGCGCGTACTTGCGGCATACGAGCGCCTCTTCCTTCACGGCGGCGAGGACTTTCTCGTCCTTCTCGGAGAGGGTGAAGTCGATCATTGGAGTCACTCCTTCGAATCAGAGCGCGCAGACGCTCTCGGTGACCGTGAGCGCGCGCGCGTTGCGATACCACATCTCGACCGGGTACTCGCGGATGTACCCGTGACCGCCGAAGATCTGCAGGCCGTTGTCGGCGATCTTCATGACTTCGCGGTTCACGTAAGTGAGTGCCAGGGTCGCCGCGCGGCTCGCGTCGGCGCCGTGCTCGAGCAAGCTCGCCGCCTTCCACACCAGGTGGCGCATCGAGCTGACCTCGATCTGCATCTCGGCCAGCATGAAGGCGATGACCTGCTTCTGCGCGATCGGCTGGCCGAACGCGACGCGCTCCTTGGCGTAGGGCAGGGCGAGCTCGTACACGCCGCGCGCCAGACCGAGGCCGAGAGCGGCACTCGCGGTGCGCAGCATCGCGAGGAGTCGTGCGCCGTCGATGCCTCGGTCGCCGCCGAGGCGCGCCGCAGCCGGAACCTCGACGCGGTCGAGCTCTACACTGAACCGTGGCACGCACTGGAAGCCGAGCGTCTTCTCCGGCTCGGGAGCGATCGTGAGTCCCTTGGCCTCGCGCGGCACGATGAAGGCCTCGAGCCCGGCCACGCCGTCTCGGGCGCCGCGCGCGACGACGAGCAAGTGACTCGCCGTCGACGCGAGCGGCACGAGCCGCTTCTTGCCCGAGAGCGAGAAGCCCGAGCCCTTCGGCTCCGCCAGCGTGCGCAGGCTCGAGACCTCGAAGCTGAACGTCGGCTCGAGGATCGCGAGCGACGCCGCGTGAAAGCGCGAGCCGGCGAACAGCGGCAGATAAGTCTTCTTCTGCTCGTCGGTGCCGAAGTCGAGCAGCGGCTGCACGAACAGCCCGGGAGTCATTGCGGCGGCCGCGAGCGGCACGTCGCCCCAGGCGAGCTCCTCGAGTACCAGAGCGTTCGTCACGGGTGAGCGGCCGATGCCACCGCCGCCGTACGACTCCGGGATCGCCCCAGTCACGAGCCCCAGCTCCCAGCTCTTCTGCAGGAACTCGTCGGGCAGCTCGCGTTTCTCGTCGCACGGGCGCGCGCGCTCGCGCATCTCGCTCTGGGCGAACTCGTGCACCGTCTGCTGGATGAGCTCCTGCTCCTCCGTCGCACCGAATGAGATCATTTCGCGTCTCCTCGCTCTTTTCTTTTCGGCGAATACGGCTGGTGGAAGTACCAGGCGATCGATCCGCCTCGGCCGTCCTTCTTGAGCCTGCCCTCGGCGACCGCCTCGCGGTCGTCCATGAGTCCGATGGCGAGCAACGTCCAGTCACGCGCGTCCGCCGTGTAGCGGACGTCGGCGCGCTCGGCGAAGCCTTCGCGCACGCGGCAGTCACCGTCGTCGATATCGATCGTCCAGACACCACCGCCCTTGCCAGTGAGTCGCAGCTCGTAGGTGATGCGCACGCCCGCCGTGCGTTCGTCGCGCAGCAGGAATGGCAGCGCCTCGACGACCGCCGCGGGAATCGTCTCTTTGAACGGGCCCGCCTCGCGCATGAAGTGCCGCACCCACCAGAGCGCGATCTCGCGCACGATCGGCTCGAGCGTGCGGCCCAGGGCGGACAGCCCGTAGAGCGAGCGCCCGCCCGCCGGCACGGTCTCGACCAGTCCGTGCTCCACCATTTGGCGCAGCCGCGCGGAGAGAATGCGCGGCGCGATGCCCGTGCGGCTGCGCAGCTCCTGGAACCCGCGCGGCTTGGCGAGCAGGTGGCGCACGAGCACCAAGGTCCAGCGGTCGCCGATCAGGTCGAGGCTGCGGTGGACGGGGTCGAAGACGGGTCCGCCCTCGGCGAGCCCGTCGGCGGCGACGCGCAGCGCGGGCTGGCGCCGTGTTCGTACCCGTCGGGACCGAGGTGGGGTGGCCGGAGGCATATCTGGAAGAAGACGATGTCAGAACTTCAATCAGTATTCAAGGGGTACTATCGGGCCGCCCGCAGGAACCGGCAGCCGGTGCGCATCGGATAAGATCGCCTCGAACCACGCGGAGAAGGCGCCATGCGAATCGGCTTGATGGTGGGAGCGACGGACGGCCCGGCCGGCACGCTCGACGGACTCGTCGCCGCGGCGAAGCGCTACGAGGCGGCGGGCTTCCCGAACCTGTGGATGGCGAACATCTTCGGCCTCGACGCGATCAACGCGCTCGGCATCGTCGGCCGCGAGACGGCGAAGATCGAGCTCGGCACCGCGGTCGTGCCGACTTACCCGCGCCATCCGGTCGCGATCGCGCAGCAGGCACTCACGACGCAAGCCGCGTCGCGCGGACGCTTCGTGCTGGGCATCGGCCTCTCGCACAAGATCGTCATCGAGAACATGCTGGGCTTCTCGTACGACAAGCCCGCGAAGCACATGCGCGAGTATCTCAAAGTGCTCGCGCCGCTCCTGCGCGGCGAGGGCGTGCAGTTCCAAGGCGAGCAGTACCGCGTGGCAGCGCAGCTCCAGGTGCCCGGCGCGACGCGCTGCCCGGTGCTGGTCGCGGCGCTGGGCCCGACGATGTTGAAGCTCACCGGCGAGCTCGCGGACGGGACGATCACTTGGATGACCGGGCCAAAGACGCTCGCGAGTCACATCGCGCCCACCCTGCGCGAGGCGGCGAAGGCCGCGGGTCGGCCCGAGCCGCGCGTGGTCGCGGGCTTCCCGATCATCGTGACTCGCCAGCCCGCCGAGGCACGCGAGAAGATCGCCAAGGGGCTCGTGATCTACGGCCAGCTGCCGTCCTACCGCGCGATGCTCGACCGCGAGGGCGCCGGCGGCCCGGCCGACATCGCGCTCGCGGGCGACGAGAAGTATCTGCGCGGCGAGCTCGCGCGCCTGCGCGAGATCGGAGTCACCGACTTTTGCGCCGCGATCACCGCCGTCGAGGACGGCGCGGAAGAGCGCACGCTCGCTTTCCTGGCGAGCGAGCTCGGGGGTGTCAAGAAATGAGCGACCCGGCGGTTCTCTACGAAGAGAAGGACCACGTCGCCACACTCACTCTCAACCGCCCCGAGAACCGCAACAGCATGACCGAGGACGTGCTCGAGGGGCTGCGCGCCAGCGTCGCGCGCGCCCGCGAAGACCGAGAGCTCCGCTGTCTCATCGTGACGGGGCGCGGCAAGAGCTTCTGCGCGGGCGCCGACTTCAAGTCGCAGATCCAGCGCGGTGACTCGGACTCGGGCCGGCGACTCATGCCGAACGAGCGCAGCTTCGCCATGTACAGCCCGTTCCTG
>Ga0326726_10001516_pt1 | contig 21592 bp, 26 predicted proteins | sample MHFenrmetagenome_2_FD_207603 | JGI IMG/M metagenome (GOLD analysis project Ga0326726, IMG submission 207603) | Lab enriched peat soil microbial communities from Michigan Hollow, Ithaca, NY, United States - MHF15MN | ecosystem: Environmental > Terrestrial > Soil > Wetlands > Peat | place: USA... | reverse complement strand
GAGATCGGTTGCCATGCCAATGCACTGGCGGTGTCCCGCGTGCAGCACGATCATTCTCCACGCGGAGCTGGACACGACACCCGGCGTTGGCGAGCCATATCGTTGTCATCTCTGCCGGGTGGAACTGCAGTTCGACAACAGCGCGCAACGACTGATCGTCCCGCCGGGTGAACGCGAGGACTACGTCGGCAGACACAAGCTCAGTCACTCGAAGACGAAGTGAGTTGCAGGCCTGAAGGCCATCCGCATGCTGGACGAGACTCCCGTCCCGTCCACGCATGCGTCGTCAGGCTTCACGTCTAGCGGCGGTTGTTGCGGTCGTCGCGACGCTCGTCCCGTTGCTTGCCGCGGTCCGAACGATGGTCGTGGTTGATGTTGCCGTGGTCGCCTTCCCAGCGGCCGGTGTAGTACTGCCCGCCGACGTAATACGGCTCAACCCAGTAGGCGCCGCTATACGGTGGACGCGTCCAGTAGCCGTCGTGCCACCGGTAGCGCCCTCCATCCGGATACTGATAGCCCTCGACCCACACATAGTCGGGGCCGGGCCGGGGAGCCACGCGGTAGGCGCGCGGCGCCGGCGGGTCCCCGATGTGGATGCCGAAAGAAATTTGTGCGTTGGCCGCCGAAGCGGGGACGAGCAGCAGCGTCGAGACTGCGAGGACCTTGAGGAGTTTTGTCATGACGCCATCTTGCTGTAAGCGGCCGCCAGCGCCTGACCTATACAGCACACCCCCATCTGAACGAGCGTGGTGAACAAGGATCGCGCTCGGGAATTGGTGATCTGGTGATTTGGCGACTTGGTGATTGCTGACGCGCTGGTCTTCAATCACCAATCACCCAATCGCCGATCACGAGATCACCAATTCACCAGATCACGCAATCTCGAGGAGCCGTTCCGGCCTACCGGTGTTCGTTCGAGTGCGGCGGCGGAGGCGGCTCGTGATGTTCGTCGCGGTCTTTGCCTCGGTCCCACCGGTGGTCGTGCTTGAGGTCGCCGTGCGCACCTTCCCAGCGTCCCTCGTAATACTGACCGCCGACGTGGTACGGCCCGACCCAGTACGCGCCGGCGTACGGAGGATGCGTCCAGTAACCGTCGTGCCACTTGTAGTGCCCTCGGTCGGGATACCAGTAGCCCTCGATCCACTCATAGTCCGGGCCCGGCCGCGGGGGCACGCGGTACGCTTTGGGGGCCGGCGGCTCGCCGATGCGGATGCTGAAGGAAATCTGCGCGTGGGCAGCCGAGGCGGGAAGCAGCAGGATGCCCGAAACCATCAGAATCTTTACAAGTGTCTTCATGAATCAAATGTATCGCAAGAGGCGCGCCAGTCGTTAGCGCATTCGAAACGGAAGTAGCATGCGCACGTGTCGACTAAGGCTGTCGATCGTCTTCCCGTCGCCTTCGTCCCGCATGGCGGCGGTCCGTGGCCATTTGTCGAGATGGGACTCCCGCGCGACGAAGTCGACGCGTTGATCGCGTACCTGCGGTCGGTGCGCGCACTGCCAAAACGGCCGCCGCGCGCGCTGCTCGTCGTCTCGGCGCATTGGGAAGAGCCGGTGCCGACACTGATGACGACGGCCCATCCGCCGATGCTCTACGACTACTACGGCTTCCCGCCCGAGTCGTATCAACTCACGTGGCCGGCGTCTGGTGATCCGGCGCTTGCCAAACGGACGGCAGAGTTGCTCGACGAGGCTGGCTTCAGCACGGCGTTCGACGATCGGCGCGGGTACGATCACGGCACGTTCGTGCCGCTCAAGGTCACATATCCCGATGCCGATGTGCCTGCGGTGCAACTGTCCCTCAAGCAGGGGTTGAACCCATCCGAGCACCTCGCACTCGGCCGCGCGCTGGCTCCGCTGCGCGACGAAGGCATCTTCGTCGTCGCGAGCGGGATGACGTTTCACAACCTGCGTGCGTTCAGCGATCCGCGTGCGCTGCCGTACTCCGAGGCGTTCGACGGCTGGCTGCGCGACGTGATGAGCCATCCGGCCGCAGAGCGCAACCACGAACTCGCCGAGTGGACGAGCGCTCCAGGCGCACGCGTCGCGCATCCGCGCGAAGAACATCTCCTGCCGTTGATGGTCGCGTCCGGAGCGGCCATGGAGGATAGGGCGACGCTCGCGTTCAACGGGACATTTGGTGGCGCCCGTCTGTCCGCGTATCACTTCGGCGCCCCGGGGAAATAGTGCGGGCCTTCAGGCCCGCCGGGAAGGCAGGCCTGAAGGCCTGCACTACGTACGCCGCAGGCTGGCGCGGATTTGACGACACTTTGAAAAGGGTTCGCGTAGCATGGCCAGCCTATGAGAATCGCTCTTGCTGCCGTCGCGGTCACCACGCTTGCTGCGTCGCTCGTCGCCCAGTCGCCTGCCCCCCCGCCCGACGTCAACGCGGAGTCGCTGTCGCGCCTTCCGGTGATCGCGCGCGAAAGCCTCGACGCCGACGGCAAGCGCGTGTACGACTACATCGCGGGCCGGGGTGGCACGGCCCCGAAGACCGGTCCGGGCGGTGTGTCTCTCCACAGTCCGGCCGCCGCCGAGGCGATTCAGATGCTGAATCAGGCGCTGCGGAAGACGGTCATCGGCGCGAAGTACTTCGAGATTTCGGCGCTCGTCGGGGCCCGCGAGTTCGACCAGCAGTACGAATGGTCCGGCCATGAACCGGCGGCGCTGCGTGCCGGGGTCGATCAGGCGGCCATCGACGCGATCAAGTTCGATCGTGACGTCGCGGGGGTGGAAGAGAAGTCGGCGACCGTCATCCTGATGGGCCGACAGCTCTTCCGAGGGAATCACCAGTTGAACCCGGATCTCTGGGCGAGGGCCGTCCGGCTGTTCGGTCCGCAGGGCGCGCTGGAGATCTCGATCGTCATGGGCGACTACGCGATGGCCGCGGTGATGTTGAATGCGGTGAACCAGCAGCTGCCGCCGGGGCGGCCCGCGCTTCTGCCCGCGCGTCGCTGAGGCAGGAACTGACGCGGCGGCCCAGGCCGTTCAGCGAGCCGATCGCGCCCGGCTCGCGTCAGCCCGTTCCTGAGACCGCGCCGCCGAGAGCATGTTGCTCATGCCGTGATTGCCTTCGTGGCACGCGTACTCGAACACGCCGGCGTTGTCCGGCCGCTTCTTCATGTCGAGCGCAGCGGTCCAGGGCGCGGTCCACGTGGCCGGATCGACGAACGTCACCTGGTACTGAACGGATTCTGGCCCGGTGCGCGTGAACCGCTCCGTCAGCCGGAGTTCCGGCGACGATCCGCGCGTGTTTGCCTTGAGGTTGCTGGTTTCGACGACCAGCGTCGTCCCATCCCAGTGTCCACGCGCATCGCCCATGTACATGCGGATCTTCGGCGACAGCGCTGGGCGTTGCGGGGCCGTCTTCAGCGGGATGATTCGCGTATCGTGAATCAGCTCGTAGGTGATGACGACGTAGTCCGGGCTCTGCGTGATGCGCATGTTGGCGTTGTACACCGCCGGGATCATCGCGTCCGGAAAGCCGCCGCCGTGGACGATGCAGCGGACGCCGAGGCCGTAGTCCTCGTACGAATCGCACGGTTCGCCGAGAGCCAGGCTGCCGCACGTCTGCGGTTGAATCACCCGGGCCTGCGGTGTCCGCGGGGGCAGTCTGCCGTCGGGCGGATCGATCACGAGCGAGGTGCGCCGCGAGGTCGTGCTGTATTCGCGCCAGTGCGGGATCGGCGCGCCCGCGCCCTGGACGCGGCCGGAGAGAACATCGACGGGCGCCAGGTCCTGCTCGTCGCGGACGCGGATGTCCGCCATGCGTTTGGCATATTCCTCGTCGTTCAGGGACTGCCGTGTGCCGTACTGTGCCGGACGCTCGAACGGCACGCCGTATTCGCCTTCGGTGGTCCACTCCCCGTGCAAATCGGGGTCGCCCCACGACGTGCGCCCGCGCCACGTCGTCTCATTCTTCGTCTGCGCGCTGACGGGGTGCGTCAACCAGATCAGATGCGCCGCCACCGCCATCGCGAACGCGCCGGCGGCAAGCGCCCGCGTGATCCTCGCTGTCATCTCATGGGCTCCGTGGTGCCAATTCTAAGATCCGATGGCGCCCCGGGCACGGGTGGAGCCGCGTCTTGCTCAAAATTTGCAAGGCGGGGAAGATGATTGTCAACGAGGTGCTGGATGAACGGGCGAGTTTCGGAGGCGGCGATCCGTCGCCGCGTGCGGTTCTACGAGACGGACGGCGCACGCATCGTGCACTTCAGCTGGTTCTTCAGGTACATGGAGGAGGCGGAATACGAGCTGTGGCGCAGCGCGGGGCTCAGCAACGTGCCGAGGGCGGACATCGCGTTTCCGCGCGTGGCCGCCAGCTTCGATTTCCGCCGGCCGCTGCGGTTCGAAGACGAGTTCGACGCGCGGATTCAGATCGCGGAGATTCGCAGCAAGACCATCAGATACTCGTGCCAGCTGACGCTTGCCGGCGAAGTCGCGGCGACGGGCAGCATGACGGTCGCGTGTGTCAGCGTCGTCCCCGGTCAGCCGATGCGGGCTGTCCCGTTTCCCGCCGACATCGTCGATCGCTTCGAAGTGGCCCCGCACGGCGCATAGCGTCGTTCACATGGCCTGGATGACGTCCGCCGACGGCGGCTCGGCGTACAGCGCCTCGACGAGCGACGCGCGGTTCGCGAGCACCGCCTTCTGATTGATCGATCCCTTGTCGGTGATCTCGCGCGCGTCGATCGAGGGCGGGTCGCCGAGCAGCAACGCCCGCGCCACGAACCTCGAGCTGCCGGTGCGCTCGGCGGCGAGTTCCCGTTCGTTGAACGCGTCGTGGCTGGGTATCGGATGGACCTAGCTGGTCGATTGCGAAGGGCTTGATCAGGTTCATGAGTGAGTACTCTTCCAGGTAGGGCGGTCGTCAGGCGGACGTTCCGAAGGCGGCCCTGGACGATGTTCGCTGTCCGATCTTCCACGCCAGTTGCGCCATGTTCATCGTGTAGAAAAGGCGTTCGAGAAACGTTCCGCCCCTGACGAGGGGAAACAGCGGCTCCTCCGTAATGGTGATCAACTGAGTTGACCGATGGTCGCGTATCCACTGGAGCAGGCGCACCTGGTCATCAGCCGTAAGACACATTGCGTGTCGAACGATGAGCGTCCCTGGCGACGCGGTGGGCAAGGACAACGGCGTGGCATTCGTCTCCCACACCGGTTTCCGCAGCGCGGATCGCAAGGACCGCATTGTCTCGGAAGTGAACCGTTCAGGTCCCGTGAGCAGCAGATGTGCCCGCGTTGCCAGAAGCGCGCGTGCATCCTGCACACTGTCAACCGCGTCTGCCCCGATGCGTCCGTGTACGGAATCCATCGACACCGCCTCACTCTCTGCGCTGGTCCGGTGGGCCGCCACCTAAGCGTGGCTTTCACGGGCTAGCTCTGGAAGAGAAGGTCGAAGCCTATATGTGATTTGGGCAATTGGCCTACTGTCAAATGTACCAGTAGGCGCCAAGAAACGCCTCCCAAACCGCGATGTACTGGTCCGAGGGCGCCGAAGTTACCCGAGCGGTCGCCGAGTGAGAGTCTAGGCCGGCCCGCAGACGATGACGCGGGCCGACGGCGGCTCGGCGTACAGCGCCTCGACGACCGACGCGCGGTTCGCGAGCACCGCCTTCTGGTTGATCGATCCCTTGTCGGTGATCTCGCGCGCGTCGATCGAGGGCGGGTCGCGGAGCAGCAACGCCCGCGCCACGAACCTCGAACTGCCGGTGCTCTCGGCGGCGAGCCGCTGAAAGAGATCGCGGAAGGCGTCGCGGACGCGAGCGTCGGCCAGGACGCGGTCGATCGGCGCGTCGGCGGCGAGTTCCGGACACAGCGCGCGGCAGGCGGCGGCGTTCGGAAACACTACCGCGCCGACGAACCCGCGGTCGGGAGCCGTGATCACGACGTCCTGCACGAGCGCGCCCTGCGAGAGGATTCGCGCGCGGAGCGGTCCGACGCTCACCCAGGTCCCGTTCGACAGCTTGAAGTCCTCGGCAAGGCGGCCATCGAACATCAAGCCGCGCTCGGGGCGGGCGGGATCGACGAACCGCATCGCATCGCCCATCTTGTAGAAGCCTTCTTCGTCGAACGCCGCGGCCGTGCGTTCGTGGTCTTTCCAGTAACCAGGCGTGATGTTCGGACCCCGGACGCGCGCCTCGAGCTTGTCGCCAACCGGCGCGACTTTCAGCTCCATGCCCGGCGCCGGATATCCGAGAAAGCCGGACCACGCACCGGTCCGTCCCGTGCACAAGGCAAACGGCGCCGTTTCGGTCGCGCCGAGGCCGGTCACCCAGAGCAGTTCGTCGCCGAGCGTCTCGACCGCCAGCGCCTGCACGTCGTCGAAGAACCGCTGGCTCAGGCCCGCGGCGGCGTAGAAGAGGATCTTCAGCCTGCTGAAGAACCGCTCGCGCAGGGCGGCATCGGTGCGCAGATACGGCATCAGCGCTTCGTAGGTGCGAGGCACGGTGAAGTGCGCCGTCGCGGCAACTTCTCGAAGGTTGCGAACCATCGCCTGGATCCCTGCCGGCGTCGGACGACCGTCGTCGATATAGAACGTGCCGCCGTTGTAGAGCACCAGGCCGATGTTGTGATTGCCGCCGGCCGTGTGGTTCCAGGGCAGCCAATCACACAGCACGGGAGGCTCGTCCGAGAGGAACGGCATCACCGTACGGATCATCTCCTGGTTCGAGCAGAGCATCCGCTGCGTGTTGACGACGCCCTTGGGATGGCCGGTCGATCCCGACGTGAACAGGATCTTGGCGATGGTGTCGCCGTTTACGTGCGCGTGCGCGGCGTCCACCGCGGCGGTCGCGGGCCTGGCTTCAAGCGCAGCGAACGCGGTGGAGGCGAGCCCCTCAGGTGCGGATGTGGAGACGGCAAGCTCCACGTCGTGCGGCAGCACGCTGCGGAGCGCGCGTTCAAACGTGTGGCCGTCGGCGGCGAACACGAGGCCTGGTTGCATGCGCGTGAAAATCTCTCCGAGCGTGGCGTAGTCGCGGGCCTGGAGGGAGTACGCCGGCGCGATCGGCGCGTAGAGGACTCCGGCATACATCGCCGCGAATGCCAGCAGCGCATGCTCGATGCTGTTTCCGGAAAGGATCAGCAGCGATCGCTCCCGCGACAGCCGGCGATCGAGAAGAGCCTGTGCGAGGCGCCGCACGCGATCGAGCGTCTGCGCGTACGTGACGCAATCCCATCCGCCGCCTGCGTTGCGCTCGGCGAGGAAGACGCGATCGGGCGCCATCTGCGCCCAATGCTCGAGGCGTTCCGTCAGCCGTTCAGGGTAGGGGCCGAGCCGCTGCGAGGAGGAGAGGTAGGTGACGCCCGATGAATCGCGGCGCACGATGACGTCGAGGGCGAGGACGTTGACGGCCTTCACGGCCGCATCATCTTATCCAACCTCACTGCTGGGTGAGTGTCCGGGTGGCGTTCGGCTTCGGGGCCAGCCACACCACCGCCGCCGATGTGGTCCGGAAGACCCGGAACGCCTCAAAGTACCTGCTCACGAGGACTTCGAGCATCTGCATCGATCCAAAGACAAGCTCACGTTCCGTGACCACGGCGCAGCGGCCGAATCGGTGCGGGCCGATCTGCACTTCGATTTCCGTGGCGACGTCCTTCAGCTCGCGCAGCCCGGGAAGCGACGTCTGGTCCCTCAGGTCCAGCAGGACGTCGAGCCGGTCGACCGGCGGCCAGACGCGGGCCAATTCCCGGAAGTGCTCCTGCACTTCGGCGAGCGTCACGTGGCCGAAGCAGCGGGTGGTGATGAGGGCCGTGGGAATGTCGATGCTGTAGGTGATGGGCACGTGCAGCCTCTTGCCTGAGCATACGCCCGGGAATTGCCGCAGCTGAAGCGCGGCCCGGGCGCGCTAGGCGAGCCTGATGAACGATTGCACGACGAGCGTCGCGCCGACAACGATGAGGAACGCGTGCACGTAGACGAGGAACCTTGCGCCGTGAACCCGGCGGTTGATCCAGCGGCTCAGCAGGATCGCCAGCACCACCGCGGGAAGCGACACGAGGAAGTAGCGGGTCACCGCCGGCGTCCACAGCCCCGCGGCCCCGTATCCCAGCAGTCCCAGGACGCTTGCCGGTAGAAAGTAGCCTTGCAGCGTGGCGCGGAACTGCGCCGGCGGCCACCGCCGCATCGTGCCGTAGACGGCCAATGGCGGTCCGTTCATGCCGTACGCGCCGCCGAGCACTCCGGCGAACCAGCCGAACACCCACGCCAGACGATCGTCCTCGAGTTCGTGCGCGTGCGCGCGCGCCAGTGACCACGTCGAGAAGCCCGCGACCAGCACACCAAGCACCAGTTTGACGATGGATTCGGGAACCGTGCGGAGAAGGATCAGACCGACGGGCAGACCGAAGAGCGTGGCTATCACCAGCCGGCCCGCGCTTCGGAGTTGCACGTGCTGCCAGTCCCGGGCGATCACCAGGGCGGCGACAGTGATGGAGACAAGCACGGCCACGGGCGCGGCGACCTCGACGGGCAGGACGAACGCCAGCAGCGGGACCGCGATCAGGGCCTCGCCGAAGCCGAGAGTCGACCGGACGAGCGTCGCCACGAAAAACACCGCGACCACGGCTATCATCTCCGCATGCTACTCGACACCGCTACCGAGAAATTCCTGGAGACGATGCGCTCCGCGGGCGCGCCGCCCGTGTACGAACAGTCGGTCGACGCGGCCCGTGCTGGAATACGGGCGAACGTCCAACGGATGCCGGGTTCGCCCACGCCCGTGCATCGGATCGAAGACCGCACGCTTCCAGGCGCCGCCGCCGGCGTGCCGGTGCGCGTCTTCTGGCCGAGGGCCACCGATGCCGGGGAGTTGCTTCCGATCGTCATCTACTATCACGGCGGCGGCTGGGTCATCGGCGATCTCGACACGCATGATGCCCTCGCGCGCTACTACTGCAAGCACGCCGACGCCATCGTACTGAACGTCGATTATCGGCTGGCGCCGGAGCACAAGTTCCCGGCCGCGGTCGAGGACAGCTATCTGGCGGCCTGCTGGGCGGCCGACCACGCGGCTGAGCTTGGCGGTGATCCGGGCCGGATCGCCGTCGCCGGCGACAGCGCCGGCGGCAATCTCGCCACCGTCGTCTGCCAGCTGGCGAAGACGAATCGCGGTCCGGCGATTGCGTTCCAGGCGCTTGCCTATCCCGCGACGGATCTCGATATCACGAAGACGTTTGGTTCGCGCACCGACTTCGGGGGCGGCGAGTACTTCCTCTCGACCCGTGACATGGAATGGTTTGCGTCGCTGTATCTGAAGAACGTCCCGAACGACGTCGCGGATCCACGCGCGTCGCCGCTGCTCAGCCAGGACCTGGCTGGTCTGCCGTCCGCGCTCGTCGTGACGGCGGGCTTCGATCCGCTGCGCGACGAGGGACGCGCGTATGCAGACCGTCTTGCGGCGGCGGGCGTTCCTGTCGAGTACCGCTGCTTCGAGAGCACCATCCATGCGTTCCTGTCGTTTGCGCCGCTGATTCCGGTGGGTGAGGAGGGCCTGGCCTTCGTCGCCACGAAGTTGCGAAACGCTCTCCACGCGGCGCGAGTGTAGTGCGAGAGGGAGGACGAGGACATGAATCCTGTGGATGTTGACCGGACCGTCGACTACGTGGCGCGCGCGAAGGACGTCGCGACGATCGCCGATCGATCCGCCGATGAAGGCGATCGCGCCGGCCGGCTCTCGCAGCCCGTCGTCGACGCGCTGCATCGCGAGGGCCTGTTCGGCATCTGGGTGCCGCGGAGCGTCCGCGGCGGCCTCGAACTCGATGTGCTGTCGACGCTTCAGGTGATCGAGAACATGGCGTACGGCGACCCGTCGGCCGGGTGGGTGCTGATGGCCGCGATGCTCGCGATCGGCACCGGCGCGGCGTATCTCGAAAGCGACGCCGTCGCCGAGCTCTTCGGCGGCGATCGGCTGCCCGTGATCGCGGGCCAGGGAACAAGACCCGGCACCGCCGTGCCGGTGGCCGGCGGTTTCCGCCTGAGCGGCTCGTGGAGCTTCGCGTCGGGCATCAAGCACGCGACGCACATCCACACGCTCGGGCTGATCCAGGGCACCAACGAACCGCGCATCTTCGTGCTGCCGGTCGGGAAGGCGACGCTCATCGACAACTGGGACGTCCTCGGGCTTCGTGCGACGGGCAGCATCGACTACACGATCGACGACGTATTCGTTCCGGAGGGCTACACGCACTTTGCCGTCACCGAAACGCCGAAGCGCGGAGGCAATCAGTACCGCCTCGGCATCATCGGTCTCGCGGCGCTCGTGCACGCTGCCTGGGCCGCCGGCGTCGGACGCCGGTTGCTGGACGAGCTTGCGGCGAAGGTCAAAGCGGGCATTGGTCGATCGGGCGCGCAGGCCTCCAGTGAGACGTTTCACGAGCAGTACGCGAAGGCCGAAGCCGCGTACCGCGCTGCCCGAGCCCTCGTGCAGGAAGCATGGAGCAGCGTGAAGGACGCGCTCGACCGGGGCGACGAGCTGACCATCAGACAGCAGACGCTGATTCGACTCGCCATGGGCCACATCACCTGGTGCGGCAAGGACATCGCGGATTTCGTCTACAAGAGCGCCGGTACCGTGGCGATGCGCTCGGGCACGCTGCAACGGCTCTACCGCGACATGCAGACCGGAACTTCGCACATCACCTCTGCGCCGCCGACGTTCCGTGCCGCCGGCCGCGAACTGGCCGGCCTCGCTGAGGGGAAGAAGTGGTTGTTCCTCGACCTCGTCGACGGTCACTGACCGCGAAGTGACCGCTCGCCGCCGCCGGCCTCGCGGCTTCTGTGCTACAACTCCGGCGCATGCCGTTTCTCGCCTCGCTCGAGCACAGCGCCTTCGGGACGTGGGTGCGAGAAGCACCGACGATCTGGGCGTATCCCACCGTGCTGTTCCTCCACACGGTCGGCCTCGCGTTCCTGGTCGGCATCAACGTCGCGATCGACATGCGCATTCTTGGCGTCGCGCGCAGCATGCCGCTCGCGCCGATGAAGAAACTGTTCCCGTGGATGTGGGCGGGCTTCTGGATCAACGCCGCGTCTGGCGTGGCGCTCCTCATCGCCGACGCCACCACCAAACTCGCCAACCCGGTGTTCGCCGTCAAGATGGCGTTCATCACGCTCGGCGTCGTCAACATGGCGTGGTTCAAGACGCGGCTGTTTCGCGATCCGGCTGAACTCGAACGGAGTCCCGCGTCGCCGCGCGCGAAGCGGGTCGCAATCGTGTCGCTGATCCTTTGGGTCTGCGCGACCACGGCGGGACGATTGATGGGATATCTCGGACCGGTCAGCGGACTCGAATAAATGGGACCGACAGGACTCGTTCCGCTCGGCGGCGTGCTGCAGTCATCGGCGGCCTGGGTCGAGACGACCTGGCTCCATTACTTCGCCACCAACTACAAGTGGGTGTGGGCGACGATGGAGACGCTGCACTTTCTGGGCATGGGCCTGCTGGTCGGCACCGTGGGCGTGCTGGACCTGCGGCTGATCGGCGTCGCTAAGGGACTGCCCATCGCATCGACGCAGAAGCTCGTGCCGTGGGGCATCGCCGGCTTCATCCTGAACACGCTGACGGGCATTGTCTTTCTGGCAGGTGCGCCGTATCAGTATCTCTACAACCTGGCGTTTCAGATGAAGGTGCTGTTCATGCTCGCCGCCGGCATCAACGTGATGCTGTTTTATGGTGCCGGTACGTGGCCGCGAGCGCGAAAAGTCGGAGCCGGCGAGTCGGCGCACTGGGCGGCGTGGCTGGCTGGCGCGGTCTCGCTGTTCCTGTGGATCGGCGTCATGTACTGGGGCCGGATGCTGACGTTCTTCCGCCCGCCGTTCGTCGTCCCCCCGAAATAGAAGACATAAGATGTCCCGCATGCCGGGAGGGGCACTCGAGGCGGGCGCGCTGACTGGTCCCGCGACGACGTTCCGGGCGGTGGTGGACGAGCGGACCGCCGGCGCGTGGAGACTGTTGCGGCGTCCACTGCTGCTGGCGCTGTTCTTCGACTGCCTGGTGTCCATACAGGCCTCGGGACGCATCAGCGCCCGGCTGGTCGCTGACGGCATCGTCTCGTTTGCGTTCGTTCCCATCTTCGAAGTGCTGTCTCTGGCGGTCGTCTACAGGCGAGGTCCGCGGCGCGTGCCGTTCGCGCAGACGGTCGATCTGTTTTGTGCCGGGAACACGCCGTGGCTGTTGTGGATGCTTGCGTTCGCCGCCGTGCGATCGCTGCAGACGCCGCTACAGGCGACCGCATTTCCCGACTGGTGGGCGTTGACGCTCCTGCTGTCGGTCATTCCGACGGCGGCCTGGTCCGCGTACATCGATCTTCAGTTCTTTCGAACTGTCCTGGCGCGGCAGGAGGGCAGTGCCGCCCGCGACTTGATTCTGCAGCGCGCGATCAGCTGGACGTGCATCATCGGGTGGTACGTGGGTCATGAGCTCTGGCAGTACATCGCACTCTGGATCGGCATATGACATCGTCGCGCGTGGTTGCTGTCGCCCTCCTCGTCGTCGCCGTCGTCGCCGGCACGGCCGCCGACCGGCCGCCCGATCGTCCAACGCTGATCCTCGGCGGGTACCGAGTGCTGGCCGCTGACTTTCACACGCACAGCTCGATCTGGAGCGACGGCACCTTGACGCCCTGGGGGCTCGTGCTCGAAGCCGATCATCAAGGGCTCGACGCCATCGCCATCACCGGCCACGATCAGACCATCGGCGCGCACATCGGCCATTGGTATCAGCGGACATTCGGCGGACCGACCGTACTCGTGGGCGACGAGGTGCTGGGCGATCACGGCTTCCACATCACTGCCGCTGGCATCACGGACACGGTCAGATATCGCCGTAGTGGAGGGACCGCGGTCGACGACATCCACCGGCAGGGCGGCATCGCGATCGTCGCGCATCCGTTCAGCGATTTCTGGCCCGGGTACGATTCGCGGGTGCTGCGAGGACTCGACGGCGCGGAAATCTGTCATCCGGGCATCTACGCCATCGAGAACGGGCAGCGCGAGCTGGAGCAGTTTGCCGCGCGGGCGCCGGTGGCGGCGATCGGCTCGTCGGACTTTCACGGGCTCGGCGTGATGGGCCTGTGCCGTACGTACGTATTCGCCGCGGACAACACCGAGCAGGCGATTCTCGAGGCCGTGCGCGCGCATCGAACGGTCGTGTTCGGCGAGGGCGGCCGGGCGTACGGCGATCCGGCGCTCTTGCCGTTTGCCGACCGGCTGCGCGACCGTGCGCCGGCGTCTGATTCGCGAGGGGGCCCGCTCGACTGGGTCAGTCGTATTACCGGCATCGCCGGGCTGGCGGGACTGCTGTTTCTATGAACCTGCGTGTAGGGCGGCCTTTTCAAGGCCGCCGACGCGGGGCTGAAAGCCCCGCGCTGCCATTCGCCGCAATAGTCGCCGCGTGCGTGCTCGCTCTGCGCCTCGCGGTCGCTCAGGAGTTGCCGCCGGCCGATCGCAAGCCTGCATCGTCGGCGGGAGCCGGCTCGATCTCCGGCGTCGTCACGAAACGGCCTGGCGGCGAGGCGGCCGCGGGTGCCGTCGTCAAGATCCTCAACGAGCCCTTTGGCGGCGGTCCGCCCGGCGCGCAGACGCAAACGGCGACGGCCGGCGCGGACGGTTCGTTTCTGCTGACCGATGTCGAGCCGGGCACGTACTGGCTGGTCGCGAACCTGCAAGGCTATCTGCCGGTCGAATACGGGCAGCGCAGTCCGACCGGTGTCGGCACGTCGTTCGACGTGCGTGCGGGACAACGCGTCACCGCCCGTCTCTCGATGTGGCCGACGAGCGGGATCTCCGGCCGCGTGGTCGACGCCGACGGCGATCCCGCCGGTCGCGTCCAGGTGCTGGCGCTGCGACTGGTGTACGACGAGGGCAAGCCAGCGATGATCATCGCGCAAACCGTGACGACGAATGATCGCGGCGAATACCGGATGTTCTGGCTCACACCGGGATCGTATCGAGTGGCGGCCCGGACGTTCGAGCCCGGCCTCATCACCCCAGCCGTGAACATCAGCCCGCCGAGGCGCTTCGGCGGGAGCGAGCTTGGGACCTCGCCCGTTGTCAGCCGGCGAACGCTCGAGAGCGGCGTTCTGCGTGAAGAGGTGGCCATTCCGATCTACTCGCCGTCGACGCCTGATCCGCAGCTGTCGGCCACGATCGTGCTTGCGCCCGGTGAGAACGCATCCAGCGTCGACGTGCAGCTCATCGGCAGCCGGGTCGCCGCGCATCACGTTCGCGGCGTCGTGCAGAATTTCTCGGGGCAGCCCCTGGCCCCATTCCGGGCGGGCGTGGCTGTGGTGTCGCGCGTGGCGACACCGATGGCGATCGTGGCCGCAGGGACGATCAACGCAGATGGATCGTTCGACGTCGGCGGTATCGCGCCAGGTCCGTACACGCTTTACGTGCAGGGCGGCGAAGCCGCCACGCTTGTCGACGTTGGAGATTCTGACGTGGACAACCTGGTGCTCTCGGCAACGGGCGGCGTCAATATCCCCGGTCATGTGACCGTCGAGCGCGGTCTTGCGCCGGCTGGGTCCGTGGACCTGTCGAACCTGGCTTTTCAGGTATTACGTGACCCTGAATCAATCGGAGCGCCCCCAGGCGGACCACGCTTCAACCCGCCACCGGCGGCCGACGGTTCGTTCGCGTGGACGATTCAACCTGGCGATTATCGTGTCAGCGTGTTTCCGCTCGACAACAGACAGCGAGACGACAGGACACGGGCGGGCGGCGGCCGGCCCGTGCCGGACGCGTTGCAGAATGCGTATCTGAAGTCGATTCGGTGGGGCCGGACCGATGTACTGGCGGATGGGCTTCACACGTGGGGCGGCGCGCAAGGAACTCTCGAGCTGGTCATCAGCCTTGCCGGCGCCGAGGTCGAAGGGACCGTCCGCGACGTCACGCGTCAGCCCGCCGGAGGAGTCATGGTCGTCGCCCTTCCGGACGGAAGCAACAGAGGCCGGCGTGATCTGTACCGGCGCGCGACGACAGACAACTCAGGGCACTTCGTGCTCCGGGGCCTCGCGCCCGGCGACTATTCGTTTTACGCCTGGGACGATCTGGAGCGCGGAGCGTGGGAAAGCGCGGAGTTCATGCGCGCGTTCGAAGGTCGCGGTCAGTTCGTGCGGTTGCGCGAAGGCAGGAACGACGTGCTGGATCTGAATCTGCTGGCAGGCAGGTAGGCAGATGAAACGCATCGCTGATGTGGCGCGGCCCTTTCAGGGCCGCGGACGCGGGGCTGAAAGCCCCGCGCTACTGTTCGTCCTGTGCTTCCTTATCGTGCATCCGGCGGCAGGACAGTCGTCGTTGCAAGGCCGCGTCGTGAAGTGGGGCACGACCGATCCCATTTCCAAGGCAACCGTGGAACTGCGGCGCGTGGAAGCCGGTCCTGTCGCGCCGTACGTGACGACGACGGCATCGGATGGGACGTTTGTGTTCGCCGCCGTGCGTCCGGGGCAGTACCGGATCGCGTCGACGCGGCCCGGGTACGTCAAGGCGGAGTACGGACAGCGCTGGCCCAACGGCGTCGGGTCGCCGCTCACGATTCCACCGGGCCGCGCCGTGAGCGATGTCCCGATTCCTATGCTGCCGACGGCGGCGATTTCTGGTCGCGTCCACGATCGGTCCGACCAGCCGATCGGCACCGTCGAAGTGCAAGCGCTCAAGGCGACCTATCAGGATGGCCGTCGTGTACTGACGAGCGTCCAGTCGGCACTATCGGACGATCGCGGCGAGTACCGGCTGTTCTGGCTACCGCCGGGTCGTTACTACGTGACCGCGCGGCATCCGGATGTCGCTGGCGGCGTGTTGCGATTTGGGGCAGGGATCAGCCTGGGCGGCGGCGGTGTCGGGCCGAACGGCGCCGCGCAGTTCCAGCAGTTCAGAAGCAACGGTGACAACGCGGGCGCGACGATGTCGATGGAGCCGCGGCGGGAAGCAAGAGCCAGGGAACAGTACGTGCCCGTGTATTTTCCAGACACGACGGACGAACAGGCCGCCACAGCGATCGACCTTGCGCCCGGCGCCGAGCAGATCGGGATGGACTTCACGCTCGAGCCGGTGACGATGCAACGGGTGCGTGGCCGGGTTGTGTACGAATCGAACGGCGAGCCGGCGATGTCGGCACGTGTGCAGTGGGTGTCATCGACAGGTGCGTCGGCGCCCACGACCGACCTCCCGATGCTCGGACCGAGAACGACCGCGACGCTCGTGGAGTGCTGCGACGGCGCCTTTGAACTGGCCGTGCCGCCGGGTTCGTACACACTGGTCGCCGCCGTCAACAATCTCAACGCGCGCGCCAGCGTGCAGGTAGGTTACACGGACGTCGACGGCGTCGTGATGTCGCTCGGCCAGAGTTTCAACATCGCCGGACGCGTCACCTTCGAGGGACGCGCGCCCACGCCGGCCGAGTTGAGCGCTCTGCGCGTGAGCCTGGCCATGAATCCTCCAGTACCCGGATTGCAGCCAGATTCCTACAGTGTGATTCTGCCGAACGGCTCGTTGACTCTTTCTGCCGGTCGCGGCGACTTCCGGCTCAACATCTCGCCGCTGCTGACGGTGCCCGGGTCTTTTCAGATCCCTCAGGCGAACCCGCCTGCGTCGCTCTCGAATCTGTACGTGAAGTCCGTTCGACTGGGCGAGGCCGACGTGTTGAACGCCGGGCTTCATCTCGACGGACGGCCGGACGCGCCGCTCGAGATCGTCATCGGCACGACGCCGGGATCGGTCGAGGGCGTCGTGGTGAATCAGAATCACGACCCCGTGCCCAACATCACGGTCTCGCTGCTGCCCGATCCCGGCAGGCGCGCACGAATCGATCTGTATAGGACCGCGCCCACCGATGCGGGCGGTCGATTCAAGATCGACCGCGTGCCGCCCGGCGACTACGTGGCGTTTGCGTGGGACGGCGTCGAGAGCGGCGACTGGCAGAATCCCGAGTTCGTCGCGACCTACGAGTCGCGCGGCACACTCGTTCGCGTCCGCGACGGCACGTCCGCCAGCGTCGGGCTGACCACGTTGACGCCGTCACCCTGACGCGACGTCATCAGCACAGATCCAGGAATCCACAATCATCCGATGTTCGGCAGCGCCGCGCCGCCGAGCGTGACCAGGAACCAGAGCGCCATGCTCGCGATCGCGGTCGCGCGAAGCGTCGACCAGGCGGCGGCGCGGCCTTCTTCGGCGCGCCGCTTGGCGGCGACGAGCACGAGACCGTTGACCGTCAGCAACGCCAGCAACGCCATCTTGATCCAGAACACGCGCGAGTACAGGTACGTGTCGACGTCGGCGGCGAAGAGCAGGATGCCGCTGATGGTGACGAACACGAGGCCCGCGACGACCAGACGGTGAGTGCTGTGCAGCGTCCGGAGCAGTCGCTGCCGCGCGACGTCGTCGAGCCGCATGACCGCGAGGAGCTCGCGATCGATCGCCACGGCCGCGCCGCCTGCGGCCACCAGGCCGCCGACGTGCGCGAAGGAGACGATTGTCCGGACCAGGGAGTGATTTGCGAAGAACGATCCCCAGTCGACCAGCAGGTTGTGGATGAGTGCCATGAGTGGTCTCCAAACACCAACGAGCATGAAGGTTGCCGACCGTAACTCATTGAAAACAGAGAGTCGCCGGCCTTCCGGTGACGTCTGACCGAGGGCCCATCGGTGCACGGGCCTGCGCAGACAGTCTATAAAACTCAATATAGACATTGATAAAGTGAATACATATTGATACATATATTAATTATGGCCCTTGACTGGCAGGCACTGACAAAGCTGAGCGGAGGATCACGGCTTGAGATCGAGCGGGTCCGGGTCGTCGACCAGGGCATCGCGATCGAAGGCCATTTCGACCCGCCGCCGCTCGCGCAGCTCACGGCCGAGGATCAGGTGTTCGTCGCGGCGTTCGTGCGCTGCCACGGATCGATCAAGCAGATGGAGAAGTACTTCGGCGTCAGCTATCCCACCATCAAGAACCGGCTGAACAGGATCGGCAGTCAACTGTCGTTCGTGGAGATCGACCAAGGGGCGGAGACGGATCAGCCGCCGGCGAATGCCGGCGCAACGCTCGATCGGCTGTCGCGAGGCGAGCTCACGGTCGAGCAGGCGCTCGAACAACTGAAAGGAAAGCGAGGAGACCGCAATGAGTGAAGAACGACGTCAGGTGCTCGAGATGCTGTCGGCCGGCAAGATCAGCGTGCAGGAAGCGGAGCAGCTGCTTCAAGCGGTGAAGCCGCCAACGCTGCCGGATGAGGACAAGAAAGTCGAGCCGCGTTACTTCCGTATTCTCGTCAATAAACCCGCTCGCGAGGGGAAGAAGGCCGAGAACGTCAACATCCGCGTGCCGATGACCGTCGTGCGCGGCGGCCTTCGACTGGGCGCGCTGTTCCCGGGGATGCTGGGCAAGAAGAAGATCCAGCTCGACAACGGCACCGAGCTCGACTTGTCGAAGGTCACGTACACGGACCTCGAGGCGATGATCAAGGACATCGGCGAGCTCACCGTCGACGTCGACGGCGGCGACGCGCAGGTCCGGATTCGCTGCGAGTAGGCGAAGTCAGAGGGCGACGGTGGCCGCCGCCCATGCGGCGGCATCCTTGTCCGACCGGTAGAACTTGTTCACGTCCACGACCAGCATGTTGTCCTCGAGGCGCACGCCGAGCCGATCCATGTTCCGCGTGGCGCGGCCGTCGATGAACTGCCCGCTCGGCTGATAGCGCGATTCGTGCTTCGGGCACTGGAAGCGGCCGTCCTTCGGCAGCCACTTGAGCGCGGTGTTCTCGTGCGGGCAGGCGAGGTTGAACGCGTACAGGTGCTGCTGATATCGCACGACGATGAGCTGGGCCTTGCGGTCGATGGTGACGCCGTCGGCCGCCGGCACCGGATATTGATGTTCGGAGCCCGACGCGCCGACGCTCGTGCCGAACGCGATCGGCAGCGCGACGAAGGCGCCCGCCAGCTTGAGAAACATCCGGCGCTCTATCCGATGTTCAACAGTCCCGTCCCCGTCAGCGTCGTCAGAAACCAGAGCGCAAGGCTTGTAATCGCAGTCCACTTCAAAGTCCTCCAGGAGACGACATCGCCCGCGGCCACGCGCCGTTCGGCTGTCGTCAGCGCGAGTCCATTGATTATCAGGAGCAGGACAAGCGCCATCTTCACCCAGAACAACCGAGATGGCATGTAGGTGTCAAGGTCGGCCGCAAAGAGCAGCCCGCCGCTCGTCATGACCGCGACCAGTCCGACGAGCACTACGGCGTGCGTGTTGCGCACGGACGTCAGCAGCGACTCGCGCTCGGCCTCGCCGCGCCTGCTGGCTGCGAGGACGCCGCGGTCGGCCACCACGGCGGCGCCGCCTCCGACGACAAGCCCGCCGATATGGACGAACGCCACGATCGTGCGAAGGGCAGCGTGGTTCGAGTAGTACGAGCCCCAGTTGGCGGCGAGATCACGGAGCGCTGACAGCATCGCCTTAATGATTCCCGGTCAGCAGCATGAGGAGATACCCGACGGTCCCGACGCCGATCGAGACGAGCGCGACGTTCCGGTGTGTCGACTTGTTGGCGTCGAAGTTGATCAGATCGTTGCGGTTGTGGCCCGGCGCCATGGCCGCCGCGGCAATGAATCCGCCCTCGGCCGCCAGCATCATGAGCCCGTGCGTCAGGCGCTTCTTGTGGCCCGGCGCGCTGCTGGCCTCCACGAGATTCCAGACGCCGGTCACCGATTGCACGCCGAAGAGGCCGATGAGGCCGGCGCCGACCGCGCCGTGGACGCCGCGCGAGCCGCTGTTGATGCTGTTCGGATCGTTGTACAGCTGCTGGCCCAGCGCAAATTCCGTCGCCATCAGCGGCAGCGTCGCCCAGCTCGTGTACTTGTGGATCTTCGCGCGCGTCTCGTGCGCGTCCGAATATTCAATCGCGACGGGCCGTGCCTGCTGCGGGTCGGCAGCGGCGAGATTCGCGGCTTCGATTGCGATCGCATCGGCAATCGGCGTCGACGACGCGACGAGCGGCGTGCCGGTGTCGACGACGTCCTGAGCGTGAACAGGACCGGACAGCGCCAGTCCGCACAGCATGATGGAAAGGGTGATACACGTGTGTCGAGTCATACTTCCAGCCTAGCCGATCGTGAGCACGTTGTTCGAGAACTGCGTCTGGAATTGCCGAAGCGGCACGGTCGCGGGTCCAACGAGGACGCGGCCTGATGTGTCGAACTCGGAGCCGTGGCACGGGCAGACGTACGAGGAGGACGTCGCATTCGACACGACACACGCCTGATGCGTGCACTGCGCCGTGAGGGCGAGGAACGACGTCGCGCCGGTTCGGGCCACGAGAAACGTCCCCGCTGTCGAGGTCACGAGGGCCATGCCCCCGGTCGCGGCCAGCGGTGAGCCTGACAAAATACTTACGGATACAACTCCGTTAGCAAAGCTTCCAGAAACGGTCGACAGCGGCGATCCAGGGATCGAACTCATCGGATTGCCGCTGCAGCCAGACAGCAGGGCGAACCCCCCGGTGCATGCGGCGGCAGATGCCAGTCGTTTACAGAACTCGCGCCGGTCGTGCATGTCGAGACGTCGGTGCATTCCGGATGCACAGGCAACATGGCTGCCACGTCGTGCGGGCTGCTGTTCCCGTGATCGCCAAGCGTTGCCGGAAACTCGCCGTAGCCCTGGGGTTACAGCCCGTCCTATAGTTGTCACACCTTCAGTGCCATCCTGGCTGATCGATCTCTTCGCGCGCTACGGGTACGCCGTCGTCTTCATCGGCGTCTTCCTCGAAAATGCCGGTGCTCCGGTACCCGGTGAGACGATGCTGCTCGCGGGCGCCGCGTTGTCGCACGACGGATCCCTCGAGCTGTTCTGGGTGATCGTGGCGGCCATCGTCGGTGCAACACTCGGCGACAACCTGGGGTTCTTCATCGGCCGGCGCGGCGGCCGCGCGCTCGTCGAACGGTACGGCGCGCTGCTCGGGATGACGGGCGACCGCCTGGCGCAATTCGATCGTTTCTTTGATCGGCACGGCGCGAAGACCGTGTTCGCGGCCAGGTTCATCACCGGACTTCGCGTCGTCGGCGCGCTCCTGGCCGGCGCAAGCCGTTTGTCGTGGTCCCGCTTTCTGGTTTTCAATGCCCTCGGCGCTATCGTGTGGGCGGCGACCTTCGGCGCGGTCGGCTACACGCTGGGGTACAGTTGGCATACGCTCGAGCAGTGGATCGGCCGTTCGGGGCTCATCCTGCTTGTTCTGGTTGGCGTCATTGGAGCGCTCGCGTTGCTGCAGGCACGCCGGCGGCGGTCATGATCACGTTGTCGTCCGGGCTGTCGTACTTCGATCTGAACTTCATGGACCTTCCACGGATCATCGCCGCCGGCGTGATCCATGGCGCCGGCGGTGTCGCGATCATCGATCCCGGACCGTCGAGCACGCTGCCCAGGTTACGGTCAGCGCTGGCCACGGCGGGCCTTTCGCTGGACGACGTCACCACCATTCTGCTGACGCACATTCACCTGGATCACGCCGGCGCCACGGGCACGCTGGTGCGCGAGCGACCACAGATCCGTGTGTATGTGCACGAGAAGGGCGCGCCGCACATGGCGAACCCGGAGAAGCTG
>Ga0326726_10001515_pt1 | contig 21594 bp, 20 predicted proteins | sample MHFenrmetagenome_2_FD_207603 | JGI IMG/M metagenome (GOLD analysis project Ga0326726, IMG submission 207603) | Lab enriched peat soil microbial communities from Michigan Hollow, Ithaca, NY, United States - MHF15MN | ecosystem: Environmental > Terrestrial > Soil > Wetlands > Peat | place: USA... | reverse complement strand
TACTCGAAGCGATTCAGACATTTAGCGACGAGCAGGTTTGCATTGATGCTGTTGCTGCTATGCGCTGGCCGGACGGAAAGCAGGAATGCCCGCACTGCTCCGCCAAGGATGCGCACTACTACCTCAAAACGCAGCGCCGCTGGAAGTGCAAGAAGTGCCGCCAGCAGTTCAGCATCAAGGTAAATTCGATTTTCGAGGACTCGGCGATCCCGCTCCAGAAATGGCTTCCCGCTTTGTGGCAGTTGGTGAACTGTAAGAACGGGATCAGTTCCTACGAACTGGCGAAGGCGCTTGGCGTGACGCAGAAAACAGCGTGGTTCATCCTGCATCGGCTCCGCTTGGTGCTGAGGGACGACAGCGCCGCGAAGCTCGGGCAGAACGGCGGACCCATTGAGTGCGACGAAACTTTCGTCGGGCCGCTGCCGCGGAAGATGCACAAGGACCGGCGAGAGCGCATGAAGGCTGCTGCGGCCTTTGCTGGCCAAGACCCGCATCGCGTCGCCAAAACAATCGTGATCGGGATGCTGGACCGGGATGCTCGGCAGGTTCGCGCGACGGTGATTCCGAACGTGAAGCGCTCGACGTTGCAAGAGCAAATCCTGAACCACATCAAAGGCGGAACCACCGTTTACACCGACGAATTTCCGACCTATCAGTTCGCGCTGGCGGACAGCTTCACGCATCAAGTGATTAACCATCTGGAGGGCTACGTTGCTGGAAAGGTTCACACCCAAGGAATCGAAAACTTCTGGAGTTTACTCAAGCGTTCGCTGCGCGGAACCTATGTTGCCGTCGAGCCGTTTCATCTGAACCGCTACGTTGACGAACAAGTGTTTCGCTTTAACAATCGGGCGACGAAGGACAATCCGCTGAACGACTCTGATCGCTTCGTATTGGCATTGTCGCGGGTGGCAAACAAGCGGCTCACATTCGCTGAACTTACCGGCAAGACTGGCAGTGAAGCGCACGCTTAGCCCCGGTCGCAAGAAGCGTGGCCCGAAGCCGAAGGTTTTGGTTTAGGTCCGCGCTTGGGCCTTCCGGCCTTCTCCGCTTTGTCAACTTCGATACGGCGCTGAAGTTCGGCCTTGGAAACCTTGAGTACGCTCCCAAGAGCTGCGCTGAACGCCGGACCGCCGATAGGCGTTGCGTTCGATTTCATGCGCCAATGATACTCCCATGAGAAGAATATTCGCCGACGTTAAGTGGGTTCCGGGGCTAGACCATGTGCATATGAAAACCCGCCGGGCGAAGGTGCACCTCGACGCTCTTGAGCGCGAAGTCGGGATCTGGCTTAAGCGACCACCGTATACCATCGTCGAGCAGGATGATCTTGATAAAGCGTGGCACTACTACATGATTGGAATTCACGAGGCTCCCGAGGAAATCCCGATGCTGGTGGGCGACTTCGTGTGCTGCGTGCGCTCGGCCTTGGATCAACTGGCATGGAATCTCGCCCACCTCGACCAGGGGCGCGTCTTCACCCGACGCGAGGAAAGGCAGATCAACTTTCTCATCTTTGAGAAGAATGACTCCACCTACGCCGAGAGGCGTAAGCTCTTTCCAGCCGCAGTGGCAGACGTTCTCGACGCTGTGCAACCATACGTCAGAGGCAACGCCTACCGGGATGACCCACTCTGGCAACTGAACGAACTCTGGAGTATCGACAAGCATCGAACGATTCCGGCCAACGGGAATGACGTTAAAGTTTCCTTTTTCCCACTGAAGATCGACTTCACGCGGCAAAGCCGTGCATTCGATGATGGCATTGTAGTGCGCGTCCCTCTCTGTGATGTCTGGATGAGTCCAGTGAACATCAAACCAACAGTCGAAATTGAGATACTTTTCGGCGATTATCTGAGCGCGTCGTTCGAGATTTCCATTCCCCGACTGCGGGAGATATATGAGATCGTCGCAAACGAAGTGATCCCACGATTTGCGTGCTTCTTCGCGTAACCCCCAAATTCCTGTTGTCACCCTGTCCTAACTTTACTCTGTCACGGCTGTGTCGGTTCTACCACAGTTGGGTTATCGTTGTATATTAATGCCATTATTTCTGCTTGCCATTGAGTGACTTACGGGAAATTCGTCGGAAGAGGGGGCTTGACAAGCATGGGGCGAAAGCGCGACGAGCTGGTCGGCCTGTCTCCAAACGAGATTCTGCGGATTTGGTTCGGCGGCCGCTTGCAGAGTGACTCGGGCGGGTTCGTCGCTGACCGGCTGAGCCTTGCGGCGATAGCTGGGGAGAGGCAGCAAACCGCCAGCGAAAAACATCTCCGACAATGCGTCGAGCGCGTCGTGCAGATGCCGAATGATCGTGGTGCGGTGAACTTGCAGGAGTCTGGCGGCCTCGTCTTCGAGGTACTCCTGGATGACGATGCGAGCGATCAACTCCTGGTCGAAGGGATGGAGACGTTCGAGGCAGCGCTCGACGTCAATTACGAACAGGACCATGTTCTCGAAGGAATGGACGTGGTAATCCTGCGCGCTGGTGCGGAAGCATTCGCGGCCGAGCAGGGCGGGAAGGCGTCCGACTTCGACCGACATGCAGAAATACCGGCGGAGCAAGGCGATGGTGTGATCGCGGTAGAGGGAGAGCTCGGGGGCGAGCTCGGGGAGTGGGCGAGCGGGTTGATTCATGCGCACCCCCCGAATCCAGTCAGGGAAGCGCCGAGGGCGAGCGCGAGCATGGCGGTGGCAGCCGGGGAATGAGCGGGCTGCACGGGCTTGCGCTGGTGACGGTCTGGGCGTACGGGCAGTTCGGCCATGAACTGCTCGCAGGGCGGGCAATAGGGCGTGGCGGCGCCGTCGGGACGCAGCCAGAGGCTGCCGCAGCGCTCGCAATACTTGAGTTGAAGGTTGAGGAGGGCATTGGACGGGTACATGGGTTCTCCTGAGGTACAAATGAAACAGCCCCCGCCGAACGGCCGATGCCGGACGGCGCAGGGCTGGTTTGTCTTACCGTGGACCTGCTTGGTCTATTTAGTTGGGACAGCGATGTTGCGGCAGCGCGGACCTGGGAGGCGGAACTTCCGGCTGCCGGCGGCTAGCTACCGGCGAGATCGTTCTTGCGCCGGAAGTAGCCTTCTTCGTATGCGGACTTGAAAACATGGCCGTTGTGCACCACCACCGTGAGGCGACCGTTGAAGCGCATCTTCACGAGCAAGCGCTCGGTGGAGGCGGCGAGCAGCTCGGATTCCTGCACCTTGCGGCGCAATTCGAGGAAAATGCTTTCGTCGGCGGACCGAGGGTCGCAGACTGCCGCGGGGCGGGCCGGGTATTCGGGGACGCCATCGGTGCCTGGAAGTGGGGCTGGCAAGTCGGACATGAGGGCCATCCTTTTCGTACAGTTATACGAAGGCGGGTAACATATAGCTAGCTGAATCGAGTGTCAAGATTTTTTTATTTCCTGGAGATTATTTGATATTGCGCAACTATAGCTATGTGATATAGTTGCGTTTTCTTCCATGAAATTCCGCTCGTTACAGGAAGGGCTGCGGCAACTGCTGCTGGCGCGTATCGAGTCGCGACAGCTTACCGGGCTGCAACTGGCGCGGCAAGCGGGTTTCCAGCAGGCGCACGTCTCCAATTTTCTCAACCGCAAACGTTCCCTGAGCCTGGACGCGATGGACCGCGTGCTGGGAGCGCTGCGCCTTTCGGTGCTGGACCTGCTGGATCCGGCCGAGGTGGGCAAGCGGGCGACCATCCTGCCGCCCAGCGACGACGAGTTCGAAAACGTGCTGCTAGTGGAGGGCGCAACCGCCGCCGGCGAGGCGGAGATCACCAGCGAATCGGTGCGCGACATCCTGAAATTCAAGAAATCGTTTCTGCGGCGGCTGCGGCCGGAGCCGGCGAGCGCGCGCGAGCGCTGGCGCCGCTTCGTGCTGATCAAGGTGGACGCGCACGACGGCATGAGCATGTATCCGCGGCTGCTGCCGGGCGCGACCCTGCTGATCGACCGGCACTATAACTCGATGAAGCCGTACCGGCGAAGCGAGCGCAACATGTACGCCGTGCGCAGCGGCGCGGGATGCACGGTGAAGTACGTCGAGATGGCGGGCCACAATCTGGTGCTGCGCCCGCATAACGAGGTCTACCCGGTGGGGGTGTTGGAGATCGAGCAAGGGAAGCGGTTTTCGGACTACATCGTGGGAAGGGTATGCCACGTGGGGATTGAGACGTGAGCGAGTTGCGAGTTGCGCGTTCCGAGCACAGAACTGCGCACGCGGGGTTCGAGCTTCCTTTGTTATCATCGTAATGTTCCGACCTCGCATGCGGCCGCGCAAACCAGCCACTCATCTACAATCACCACGGAGGAATTTTCATGGACGAAACGCCAGGAATCAGCGCCGGTTCGCGGCGCAACGAGGACATCGCGTTGGACATGATGAAGTTCATCGCCATGACCACCGGCTATGGCAAGACGGGTTCGGGAGTGACCGGATTCCAGGGCGGGCAGCAGGTGAAGCCCTCCGAATATGCCGATCACCTGCTCGATCTCTACGGACGATGCTTGAACGCAGTGCAGGGGAAGAAATAGTTGCGAGGTCCGAGTTGTGAGTTACCAGAGCCGTGCAGGCATTCGGACGCGCTCCCAGGGATGGGTTGGGTGGAAACACCAAAGCCGCGGATCAACCGCGGCTTTGTTGTCAAGCTTGCGAGTTCTTTCTTATCGCATCTGCACACACGAGGGCATGGGTGCAGAACGCGCGTCCATCATTAACGACGACGGCCGCCTTTTTTCCGTGCCGCGACTTTCTTTTTCGCGCCACCCTTCTTTTTCGCGCCGCCTTTTTTCCGGGCTGCGCCGCCTTTTTTGCGCGCTACGCCGCTCTTCTTCTTGGCCGCGCCTTTCTTGGCGGCAGTTTTGCGGCCCGCGGTCTTACGAGCGCCGCCGGCTTTCTTAGGGGCTGCTTTCTTGCGGCCACCGCCGCCACCCTGGCCACCGCCGCCTGCAGTGGCGCCGCCGGCCGCGGGTCCGGCTTCGCCCGGGGTTGAGGTCACGGCGCCCGCCGGCTCTTCTTCCTCTTCCTCTTCTTCCTCGAAATCCTCTTCCAGGTTCTCGCCGTAGGAGCCGGTCTCGCCGAATTCATCCATCTCATCATCGCGTGCATACACGGTGATATCGTCGAACATGTTTCCTCCAAAATGGCGAGCGCGGCGTCAACGCACCGAGTCAGCTCGCGTGGTGCCCGCAACAGCAGAGCCGATGAATGCAAAACAAAAAACCGCGGCGGATTATAGCACAGGGATTTTGCTGTCAAGCACAAGCATGGATGCCGCGGAAACCGGGCAGAGATGTACGGCAGTTTGGAGTGATGTGTATCGGCTGCAGACGGAGCTATTGGGTGCGGACAACGATCACGTCGCCGGCCTTCAGAGTGGAGACTCGGTTGTCTCGCCGCAGCACGGTTACGGAAGTGTTGTAGCGGGTGGCGATGCTGTAAAGGGTTTCGCCGGGCTTGACCTTGTGCAGCACGTTGCGATCGTTGGACGAGCGCAAGCTACTGGATTTGTTAGGCTTAGCTGGCCTGCGGGACGACACCATCTGACTGCGGGCGCTTGCGCCGGCCAGCGGCCGATAGATTTGCAAAGTGCGCCCGGTGCGTACCTGGTTGCCGTGCAGGCGATTCCACTTGCGGAGCGTACCGGCGGGAACGCCGAAGTCGTCGGCGATGGAGAGTACGGTATCGCCTTTGCGGACTTTGTAGATGGTAGGCCGCTTGGAATAGGCGAAGGCTCCTCGTTCCCCGGTGACATGGCGTCCGGGTGTGACCGGGATAATCAGTTTGGAATCGGCGACCAATTCGGCGTCGCGAATGCTGTTCACTTCGGTGATGGCGCGGGGCGTAGTGTGGTACTGGTGCGCCACCTCGGCGAGCGTTTCGCCGCGACTGACCTTGTGATAGCGCCACCACACGCGCATGTCCTTGGGGATGGCGGCGATGGCCTGCTGGAACCTCTCGCCGGCGCCGACGGGCAGCGCCAGCGAGAAAGTGCCGTCCTTGGGCGTGGTCATGCGGAGCAGGCGGGGGTTCAATTCCTGGAGGGTGGCAACGCTGGTATCGACGCAGGTGGCTACCAGTCGCAGATCCACCGGATAATTGATCTCGACCCGGTCCGCCCTGAGGGGCGGTTCCGGCTCGAGGTGATCGAGGCCGTATTGCGCAGGATTCTTGGCCATGATGGTCACGGCCAAAATGATGGGTACGTAGTTACGCGTTTCCTTGGGCAGCACACCACGGCGATAGAGCTGCCAGAAATCGACGTAGCCGGTGCGCTGGACCGCCGATTGTACCGTGCCCGGACCGGAATTATACGCGGCCATGGCGAGATACCAGTCGCCAAACTGGTTGTAGAGATCCTTCAAATGGCGGGCGGCGGCGCGGGTGGACTTTTCGGGATCTTGACGATCATCGAGCCACCAGTTGCGCTGCAAGCCGTAGCCGGAGGCGCGACCGGCCATGAACTGCCACATGCCGCGGGCGCCGGCGCGCGATAACGCCAAGGGATGGAAACCGGACTCGGCTTCAGCAAGATAGAGCAAATCCTGCGGTACGCCCTCCTGCTTGAGCGTGCGCAGGATCATTTCGCGATAACGGCCGCTGCGGACCAGCGCCCGTTCCAGCACGCCGCGTCCGTGGGTGGAAAAATAGCTGATGTAGCGCGCGACCTCGTCGTTCATCACCAAGGGCAGGTCGGAGTGGATGTCCTTCATCTCGGCTTCGGCCTTGGCCCGTATGTTGGGATCAATGGGGAAGGTGGCCTCGTTGGCTTCGTCAATGGGCGCAGGCTCGGCCCTCTGCTCAGTGAAACCATCGCCCGCCTTGAGCGCAACCATCTCCAGGTTGTTGACGCCTTCGACCAGCTTGTCGAATTCCTGCCGCAGGCGGTCGTCACCGCGGACGTCGAGACCGGACTGGAGCAGCACGTCGAAGGCGCGGTCAAAGCTGTCCTTGGCGGCATCGAGGTGGCCGGCGTTGTAGTTGGCCAAGCCTGCCTGGTATTCCTTCTCGGCCTTGGTAATCACGGCGTCAACCGGATCGACCTTGGGCTGGCTCGGTTCTTGGATTTTTGGCGGCGGAGATGGCGGCGCGGGTGTCAGGGTAGGCGCAGTGGCCCGCGTGGGGGGAGCGACTGCCGCTGGCTTGGTCTCGGTGGTCTTGCAGGAGAGCAGCGTGAGCGTCAGCGTGCCGGCGATGGGAAAGGACCAGTACCTGTGCATTCAACCTCGTAGACAGCGTGGTTCGGGTAGATCCCTCGGGGCCGACACCCACAGCCCAGCAAATGTTAACGTGGTGTTAATAGACAGGTCAATCCAGAGAACCTCTTAGCCGCATCCGGAAGGACACGGTCCATCGGCGCTCATGCCCGGTCCAAGGCCTGCTCAGCGTCAGCCACCAAATCGGCTGCAGCTTCGATCCCTACCGAGAGTCTTACGGTCGCCGCCGAAACGTCCAGCAGTTCCAGTTGCTTCTCGGTAAGTCCCACATGGGACGAGAGTAGCGGGTAGGAAACAGTGGACTCCACGCCGCCGAGGGTGGTCGCCAGATACCACAGCTTGAGCGAGTCAATGAATCTCTCGGCCGCCGGGCCGCCGCCCTTGATCTCGAAGGAAACCATCATCCCGGAGTCGCGCATTTGGCGACCGGCGACCTCGTGACTCGGGTGATCGGAAAAGCCCGGGTAGAGCACGCGCCCTACTTTCGGGTGCCGTCGCAGGGCTTCGGCGATGGTGCGGGCGTTGGCGCAAGCGCGCTCGACCCGGATGTCCAGCGTCTTGAGGCCGCGGATCAGCAGGTATGAGGCAAACGGGTCGAGGCAGCCGCCCGTGTACTTCACGGTTTCGCGAATTTGGTCAAGCCAGCGATTCGGGCCGGCGACCGCTCCGGCAGTGAGGTCGTTATGGCCGCCAAGATACTTGGTGGCGGAGTGGATGATGATGTCGGCGCCGAGTGCGAGTGGCTTTTGCAGGATTGGCGTGGCGAAGGTGTTGTCCACCACTACGAGCACGTTGTGACGGTGCGCGATTTCGTAGAGTACGCGAATATCGGCGCAGCGCAGCGTAGGGTTGGTGGGTGTTTCCAGGAAAAGCATGCGCGTGCGCTCGGAAAAATAGCCTTCAATTTTGCTGAGCTCGTGGAAGGGTACCAGGCGCGTGCGGATTCCGAAGCGCGGCAGAATTGCCTGAAACAGCTTGGTGGTGCCGCCGTAGAGATCGAGCATGGAAACGATCTCGTCGCCCGATTGGCACAAGGCCACGAAGATCGCCATCTCCGCCGCCATGCCGCTGGCGGTGACCACGCACGCTTCGGCGCCCTCCAGCGCCGCGATCTTGTGTTCGGCGACGGTCGTGGTGGGGTTTGCGTAGCGCGAATACATGTACGCGCTTGACTTGCCTTCGGCGTAGCGCCGCAGCTCGTCGAGGCTGGGCATGACGAAAACCGAAGCTTGGGCGATGTCGGTGGTCAGACTGGCGTTGGTGCCGTGGCGCTCCTCGCCGGCGTGCACGCAGTGGGTAGCGTCGGAGGCGGATGGCTTCGTAGTGTGTGGCATAAATCAGAAATGGTAAATGCACGGGACGGAACGACAAAGGCTGAACGGTCGATCTGCCAAAGAAAAGGCTCCAAGCGTCTGCCGCCTGGAGCCTGAAGCCTGAAGCCTAGAGCCTGGTTCTTACCACAGCAGTTTCAATCCGAACTGGAACTGGCGCGGGTCGTAAGCCGCGGTTGGCCGGCTCAGGTAGGCGCTCCCCGACCTCTTGCCGAACGCGTCCACGTCCGTGTAGTGCGGCGAGGCGGCGGCTTCATTGAACTTGTTGAACAGGTTGAACCCTTCAGCAATTACGTTCAGCTTGAGCCGTTCGGTAATGGGGATAACGCGGGTGATACGCATATCGAAGGAAGCGTAACCGGTCGTGATCCCGGCATTGCGCCTGAGGTCGCCGGTGGAAAATGCCGCCGGCAAGGTAAGCACACCATTGGCGCCGACATTGGGACGATCCGTCTGGGTGGACTGGTCGGCGTTTTGATCCACCCCGGTAAGGATGTTGAACGGCCGTCCGGAAGAGATTTCGATGATCGGCGCCACTGAGAAATCAGCCAGCACACGGCTGAATCCGCCCGCCGAACGCCACCCGCCAGGAGAGGTCACCAGCCCGCTGAACACGAACCGGTGACGCTGATCAAACAGTGAGTTGGAACGTTCTGCCTTCAGGTTGCGGTTGTCCTGGGGTATGAGCAGCGTTTGCAGGTCGGAAGAGTCGTCAATGGTGTGCGACCAGCTGTACGACGCTATGAACTGGAAGTTGCGGCTGAACCGCTTCTTCACATCCACGTTGAAGGCGTTGTAATTCGACGAGCCGTTAGATACTTGGGCGTACACGGGGCCGAACGGGGTGAACACTCCAGGCGTTCGCAATGAGCCGGCGATCGCAGCATCGAAAGCGGCCTTCGCAGCAGGTCCGTCCGGTATCCCCGCAAGCGCCGCAAACAGCAGGTAGTTGGGCCCGTTCGGGCGGAAGAAGTTGGCCGCCGCGGGACTTACGATTTTCTTGCCGGTGGCTTTGTTCACCACCACCAGGCCCGGAATGACCACCGCGTACTGTGCGTCGGTCACCGTAGGCAGCTTGAGCAACTGTGCCTCGTCGGTGTTGAACGGCGCGCGCCCGGCGAAGTCGATGAAGTTCTGAAGCAGGAGGTTCATGTCGGTAGCGTTCACGTCAATCGGCCGCGGCAGGTGACGACTGCCTACGAACACGTACCCGAGGGAGACTGACAGGCTGCTGGTGATCTCGTGCTCCACCGAGAAGCTGGCCTGGTTGGCGTAGGCGTATTGGAAGTTCTTGGTGAGCGGCAGGGTGAAGGGCAGCACCGTCCCGAAGCCGGGGAACGTCTGGTCGTTGAAGCGCTGGCGGCCAAACTGGTAATCCGCTGTTGCAGCTACGCCGGGAGTGGACACACCCGGTGGTAATGCAGCACACGCGGGCGTTGGGGTAGCACCGCGACTGCACACCGTGCCCTGAAAGATTTGTGTGGCATTGAGTAATTCGCGGGGACCGGGGAGGCCGGGCAGAGAGACCAATTGCTGCTGCTGCGCCGAATCCGCGATGTCGGAGTTGAAGGCGATGGCCTGCAGCGGATGATCATAGAACAGCCCATACGCGGCGCGCACAACCGTCTTGCCGTTGCTGAACGGGTCCCAGGCAATCGCCAGCCGCGGGGCGACATTATTCTTGTCAATGCGAATGCCTTGCTGCACGTTGACCGCGTTCTGCGCCGCAAGCATGTCAGACGCGCTAAGCGTAATTAGGCTCAGCGGGTCCTTGACGCTGACCGGGTTGAGCTTTTGCGTGAACTCGATGTCGTAGCGCACGCCGTAGTTGATGGTCAGGTTCGGGCGGATCTGCCAGGAATCCTGCGCGTAGAAAGCAATCGGCTTATTGCTGAGCGCGCTGGCCGGATTGCCGAACCCCTGAATGTATTGGGCGGGCAATCCCAGTCCATACTGCTGCACCGCCGTAAACGCCGGAGCGTTCACGAACGCCGCGCCCAGGACGGTGGAAGCATTCAAACCGCCGAAGTCAAACACGCCGGCAAAGTTCAGTTCGAAAGTCGCGGCCACATCGATCCAATTGAAGTCGCCGCCAAACTTGAAGGTGTGATGGCCTTTGTTCCAGCTCAGATTATCGGTGACCTCATAGCGAGTCTCGGTGCGGCGCACCGGCGAGAACAGCTCGCGGCCGAAGAATGCGGTGCCGGAAATGTTGGACGCCACCGCGTCACCGACGCCGGAACGGAAGCTGGCGGCGCGGCGTCCGAAGTTGAAGCGCAGGTCATTGACCACCCGCTGCGACAGTGTCGAGGTCAGGCCGGCCATGCCGGACCAGTCATGGAATTCCTGGATGCCGGTTCGTGAAAAGTCATTCTGACCCAGCGACTGGTTCTGCGACTCCGTCTGGATCCCGGTGATGCGGCTGGGGTTGAACCCGCCGCGCACGATCAACTGGTGGTTGTTGTTGATCTGATGGTCTAAACGCAGCGAGGAGAAGGTGGTTCCCTCTGATATCGGGAAAATCCTCTGCAATTGCGTGAGTGCGCGAAATGCAATGGGAAATCCCTGGGCGTCGGTGGTCGTCAGCGGTACAGGGAATCCGGACAGCAGGAAACGCGATCCCACCACGCCGCCCGCTGGAATCGGCGTCAGGGAGCCTAGCCCGGGGAATACCACCAGCGGGTTGCTGCCGTTGAGCGCCGTAGAAGCGCCCCCCGAAGCCAGAAAAGCGTAGGGCACAGCCAATGCCGCGCCGCCGGGCACAGCGAGCAGCCCGCGGATGTAGTCACCCTGCGGCTTAGTCAGATTATTAAACGGCTGCCCGCTGATGGTCACTGAATCGGTAAGGCCCGCCCTCACGTCCGACGTGAAGAAGCCCGACTCCTGGCGGCGGCGTTGCTCGAAGGCAATGAAGAACCAGGTCTTGTCCTTCTTAATGGGCCCGCCCAGGCTGGCGCCGTACTGGGTGCGCGTGAATGGCGGGTCGGGGATAGGTGAGAACGCATTTTTCGCCTGGAAGCTGCGATGGCGCAGGAAGCCGAACATATCGCCGTGCAGCGCGTTGGTCCCGCCCTTGGAGACCACATTGACCACACCGCCGGACGCGCGCCCATATTCCGCCGCGTAAGAGTTGGTGATCACCTGAAATTCCTGCACCGCTTCCTGGCTCAGTGTGGAGCGCGCGGCATTGACCGAGGTGTCGGTATTGTCGGCGCCGTCTACCTGCACCAGCGTGGAGCGGCCGCGCTGCCCTCCGATATTTAGCCCTGACGTGGGCGCGGGTCCGATCGGTTTGCCACTGTCGCGGGTCACCTGGGAATTGGTCTCCGCGAACGCGAGATAATTGCGCTCGTTGATCGGCAGGCTGTCAATACGCACCTGGTCCACGGTGCTGGCCACAGCCGTGCGTTGCGTCTCGATCAACTCCGCTTCGCCAGTGACGTTGACCACCGATTCCACTGCCGCCACCTGCAGCACGACGGGCAATTCCGCCCTCTGTCCGACGGTGACTGTCACGTTTGTGACCATCGTCTTGGCGAATCCGGGCGCCTGCACAGTAACCGTGTATTGACCCGGGGGCAGCGATGGGAGTTGGTACTCGCCTTCCGAATTCTGGACGGCGGTGCGCTGAATGTTTCTGGCCGTGTTCGAAGCGGTGACGGTGGCGTTCCTGACCACCAGGCCTCCGGGATCCTTTGCCGAGATGTCTAACTCGGCGGTTGCGGCAGATTGAGCCGCGGCGCTGCCGCTGATCATCACGATCGCAATAAGTACCAGCCACATCTTCATGAATCGCGTCATGGTTCCACCTTTCACCCGCTTGACGAATCTTGAAAGACCGCGGACGCGGACTTGCGCGTCCGGATTCCTTGCTGGCCGGGAGCTGAAGACAACTATTGTCAGATCGGGCAATGTTGCAGGTTTTTATAACAGAAGTTCGCGGAAGGCAAGTAAAGCTCTCGGCAAGCACACCTTGGGGACTCGCAATTCTGGCCCGATTAGGGACTAAGGAAGGGCCTAGAGGGCCGGGATGGATTCAATCTTGATCCCGCGATCCTGCCTTTCGGCGGTGCGCACCGCCCAGGCCATCCGCGGCGTGTTGTGCGCCAACCCGAAACGCCCTTGTGCGTCCAGCAGGATGATGCCGCCATGCCCGTGCAACCGGCGGTGAAGGTAATGGATGGCATCGGGCGCGACGCGCGCCGGGTCACCGCCCGCCATCACCTGGTCGGCAGCCCATTTCGCGAGCACTAGTTTCATCATCGGTTCGCCCCAGCCGGTGGTGGAGCAGGCGGCGCTTTCGTTGTCGGCGAAGCAGCCGCAACCGATCAGCGAGGAATCACCGACACGGCCGGGCGTTTTGTTCAGCGTGCCCCCGGTTGATGTCGCTGCCGCGATGTTGCCCAACGAATCGAGCGCGACGGCGCCGACGGTGTCATGCGAAGTCGCAGGCGAGGCGAAGAGTTCGTGCGTCTTGCCGGCCAGTTCCTTGGCCTGTGCTTCCTTCAGATGTTCGATCTCGCGCGGGACGACCAACTCCTCGTTGGCGCAGAGATCAATGCCATGTTCCTGCGCAAATGCCTCGGCGCCCTGCGCGACCAGGTAAACATGGGGGCTTTCATCCAACACCTTGCGGGCGGCCCGAATCGGATTGCGGATGTGCTCCACGCACCCGACGCCGCCGGCGCGCAGGGTGCGTCCATCCATCATCATCGCATCGAGTTGAACACGCCCGTCGCGGGTGAGAAAGCTGCCGCGCCCGGCGTCGAACGTGTCGTCGTCTTCCATCACCAGCACCGCGGTCTCTATCGCGTCCAGCGCCGAGCCGCCCCGTTCGAGCACGCGCCATCCGGCGTCCGAGGCGTTTCGGACACCGCTCCGATGCGCTTCAACCATGTCGTCGGGAATTGCCCACGCTCCGCCGTGGACGAGGATAATCGCCTGCTTCGACAAACACTCTCCTCCGCTGGATTCGACCCTGCCCGGCTCGGAACCGTTGATCATAACGTGACCCGAGCGCCGCAGTCGCTGAACAGTTCCGGTTAGAGATTTCGTCGGCGAGTTACTTCGGCGCCCATGCCTGCTCGATAGGTTCAGGTTCGCGGGGCCGTGAGAGATCGCGTTTGCGTGTCTGCTGGTAGGTGTAAACGACCCGGTGGATCACGGTTATGTTCCCGATCACCGCAATCACCCACAGCACCGGCGCCATCCGATTGAACCATGCGCCTAGGATCACCAGCACGATGCGCTCCGGCCTCTCCATGAATCCAACCTTACATTTGCCAATCAGCGATTCGGCGCGGGCCCGCGTGTAGCTGATCATCACCGACGTAACCATGACGATGGCGGTCAGCACGACGTAGAAGAAGCGGTTGGCGCGCGCGTAGTACACCAGCAGTCCGAAGTACAGCGCCACGTCGCTGTAGCGATCGATCACGGAATCGAAGAAGCCGCCGAAGTCGGTTACCTGCCCGGTGGCGCGTGCCACCCGCCCGTCCACCATGTCGAAGATGCCGGCGCCCACGATTACCCACCCCGCGTAAAAGAACAGGCGAGCCTGGTTCTCGGCATTGCCGTAACCAAACAGCACGCCCGCGCCAATGTTGATGAGGAGTCCGAGAAACGTCAGGTAGTTGGGGTTGATCTTCGTCAGCGCCAGCCCGTGCACGATCCTGTGGAGAATCAGCTTGCACGCTTGGCCGAATGCGCTAGTCCAGGTCATCGGGGTTACGGTTGCTCCGCATCCTCATGAATGGTTATCAACGACAGCACTTCGATTTCCCGCGGGCCGGTCGGCGACATCACCGTAACTGTGTCTCCGACCTTTTTCCCCATCAAGGCGCGTCCGATCGGCGAAGTGGTCGAAATCAGCCCCTTGGTGACATCGGATTCTTCGCTCGTCACCAGCTTGTATTCGATCTCTTCTTCTTTGGTCGAATCATAAATCTTGACCGTGGATCCGATCGCCGCCTTATCGCGCGGGATGTTGGCCATATTCACCAATGACAGTTCCGCCATGCGTTTCTTCAGTTGTCCCAGCCGCGCTCGCACGTACTCCTGGCGCTGCTTGGCCATGTGATATTCCGCGTTCTCACTCAAGTCCCCCATGGCGACGGCTTTCTTCAGTTCTTTCGGGAGCTCGTGATTCAGCTCGTATTCCAGCGCCTGGATTTCCGCGGAGAGCTTCTTCTTTATATGCTCTGGCATGTGGAATAAATTGTCCCCGCCGCTCAGGTCAGCGGCTTATCGATCGTCAGCGCGACAAGGAGAGTGCACCCCACGCGGCTAACTTGCTGTAATTATAAAACTTTCCGCTCTGCTCAACCCCGCGTCCCCGTTTCAGCCTCGAATTAGCCACGGCGGATTGACTGGCCCCGGTTTAAAGCGATGCTCCACACAAGTCCGGTAAATCATAGGCCCATTGGACTTTTCCGGCAATTTACGGTATATTAATCATGTTTTCCCTCAGCTCGAAGCCCTACCCACATCTCGCAGGTGCCCTTCATGAGCAGCAACTCGAATCTGAACTTCGACATCGGTGACAAAGTCGTCTATCCCAACCACGGCGTAGGAACAATCGAACAGATCAGCAGTCGCACCACTGGCGCCAGCGTCGAGCGCTTCTACCTCCTCAAGATTAAGTCCAGCAGCCTGAAAGTGATGGTTCCTTTCAACAATGTTGCCAGCGTCGGGCTGCGCCGCGTCATCCGCAACGGTGACGTCCAGAAGGTGATCGACTTCCTCACCGACGGCAAGTGCTGCAACCACAGCGATTGGAAATATCGGTTCAAGGAAAATTCGGAGAAGATGCGCACCGGTTCCTTGTTGGAGGTAGCGGCGGTGCTGAAAGGGTTGCTACTGCTGGCCCAAAGCAAGCCGCTCTCGTTCCGTGAGAAGAAGATGCTCGAACGTGCCCGCTATCTGCTGGTCAGCGAACTGGCCATGGCCAAGAACTGCGACGAAGGTCAAGTCGAGCAACTACTCTCCAAGACTTTGGCCAAATCCAAGCTGCGTTTCCCCGAGACGATCGCCGAAGCGTAAGAACAATTTCTGCACCCAGAAGCGCGGCCTCTTGGCCGCGTTTTTGTCTTCTGCCGTTTCCACTTTGCTGAGAGCCCGGAGCTACTCTCCCAGCCATGACCCATACCCACGCAGCGTCTCGATGTGATCGAAGACGATCTTGACGGCGGCTGTCATCGGAATGGCGAGCACCAGGCCCATCGCGCCCCACAGCCATCCCCAGAACAGCAGCGATAGCGTTACCGCCAGCGGATTCAACTGCAAGCGGCTGCCCAGGAACTTCGGGTAGAGGACGTTCAGTGCGAACAAGTGCAGCCCCAACACGCTGCCCAGAATCGTGACAACTCCTCCGCCCCCCATCTGTCCGATTCCCGAGATGAGCGGCGGCGCCGCTGCCAGCAATACCCCCAAGTAGGGGACCAGGCTCAAGAATCCGCTGATGAATCCGATGAAATAAAAATATGGAAGGTGCAGGATCCCGAAGACAATCGTGCTCGCGGCGCCGATGAACAGCCCGACCAGCACATTGCCCACTATAAAGCTGCGGATCATCCCTGAAATCAGGCCCAACGTTACATACGCCGTGTTCCGGTTCTTCATGCGGAAGAGCATCACCGTGGCCGACCGCACGTGGTCCTGCCAGCTCAGCATGAAGTAAGTAAGGAAGGGAATGAACGAAGCGATGAACGCGATCTCGATCGTCGGTCCCAACCCGCCCGTCAGCACACCTGTCCAGTCTGTCTCCTGCTGTACGGTGACGGTGGGGACGTTTTGCTGCGGTTGATCTTCCGGCAGCACGGATGAAGTCGTCTTTTTGAATTGCTGCGCCTGCCTGCGCACGCTCCCGATAATGGACCGGATCTTCCCCGAGTATTTCGGCAGGTCGTGGCTGAAGGAGACTGCCCTGTTGTATGAAAGTTGCCCGATTCCGTACAGGACCGTAAGGAACAGCAGCATGGCTATGGCCGCCGCCAGCGATCGCGGCAGACGTATACGCTGGAACATGTCTACCAGCGGCGCCAGGATGAACGCCAGCAGGATGGAGATCAACAGCACGATCATCGGCAGTTTGGCGATGTAGCAGACGGCCAGCATCGCAAGAATCGCCAGCAGAATGGTGGCCAACGATGCCGCGCGAATCCGTCGGTGCAGCTCATCCGCTTCTTCCTGTGTCTGCGGGAGTCCGACCACGCGCCGTGGTTGAGATTCTTCGGCCACGGTATCGTGCAGCGCTTCCTGATCCGCCTCTCTCGGCTTGCCTGGCATACCCTCCCCGTGAACCGCGATGTGTGAGGCCTATAATATAGCTGTGTCCGGCGAACAGCACCCCACCTCTTCAGCTCCGGACCAGCCTGCGCAATCCCCGCCAGGCCGCATTCTCGCCCTCGATGTCGGATCGAAGACCATCGGGATGGCGGTCTCCGACCCTCTGTGCATCACTGCCCAAGGTCTGGACACCATTCGCCGCAAGAACAAGCGAACCGATTTTGAGCTGCTGCAGCGCACCATCCGCGGCTACGACGTTCGCGAAATCGTGGTGGGATACCCGCTGCGCATGAGCGGCGCCGAAGGCAGGCAGTCAGAAAAGATGGCGGTATTTGCGGAGGAATTGCGCAAGCGATTTTCGCTGCCCGTTCACCTTTGGGACGAGCGCCTCACCTCGATGCAGGCCAATCGCCTGCTGCGCGAGGCCGAACTCAGCATCGCCAAACGGGCTGCCGCGGTGGATCGCATCGCGGCAGTGCTGATCCTTCAGTCATACATCGACAGTCGCGGCGCGCGATAGCGACGGTGTCCACATTGGCCCGTCGATGGCATTGGCAGATGTACGCCTTTTCCTCCGCCGATCACCAAAGTCCTACGCCTGACGACTCCAGACCGGCGACTGCACATTGCCCGCGATCATCTAAACTAGCCTGTGTTGCGGACCGCATTCACACTGCTTCTGATTGTCGTCCTTGCCGCCGCCATCTGGCTCGCCTGGGCCCTTTACCTGCCCGTGCAACCTCACAGCCCACAATTCGTTCTATTGCGCCCGGGCTGGTCGAGCCGCCATATCGCGAGCGAACTGCAATCCGCCGGCGTCGTCCGCAGCGCGCGCGCATTTCTGCTGTTGCACTACGCCCTCGGACGCACTCTGAAAGCCGGCGAATACAAGTTCGACCAGGCCGCCACGGCCCGCCAGGTGCACGACCGCCTGGTCCGCGGTGACATCTACATTCACACCGTCACCATTCCCGAGGGCTACAACCTGTACGACATCGCCAACGCTGTGCAGCAGGCGGGCCTGGGCTCCGCGCAGGACTTCATCAAGACCGCGGCCGCAGACGCCGTCTTCATTCGTGATCTCGACCCGCAGGCGGGTACCCTCGAAGGCTACCTGTTTCCCGACACCTACGGCTTCACCCGCACCCAAACTATGCACGACATGATCGGAATCATGGTGCACCGCTTCCGCCGCGATGCCGAACAGCTGGGCCTCATCTGCCCAATCAGTCCCGACACTCCGGCCCAGTCCAGCGCCGGTGGCTGTCCTGACCTGCACGCCGTCGTCACCATGGCTTCAATTGTGGAGAAGGAAACCGCCGTGCCGGAGGAGCGGCCGATGGTCGCCAGTGTCTACTACAATCGCCTGCGACATAGGATTGCGCTCGCCGCCGATCCAACCGTCATTTACGCCGCCCTTGTTTCCGGACGCTACAACGGCAGCATCCACCAGTCGGATCTCCAATTCGACTCGGCCTACAACACCTATCGCCATGCCGGCATGCCGCCCGGCCCCATTGCCAATCCTGGCCGCGCCTCGCTTCAGGCCGCGCTGCACCCCGCGAGCACCGACTTTGTATATTTCGTCAGCGACGCCAACGGACATCACCGCTTCGCCCGCACGCTGGACGAGCACAATCGCAACGTTGCCGCCTATCGCCGCGCCGTCGCAGCCTCACGTTGATGCCATTTCGCCGCTCACGACAACTTCGGCAGCACCGGTTCTCGTATACTGAATTTTTCATCTAAGAGCCTTGGAATGTCTCCATGAACGCTGGCTTCAAGTATCGCGTGCTGTTCGCAGTTTTGCTGGCCCTGCCGTTGACCGGTTGCTTGTTCCGATCTCACCGCGCCCAGGTTTTGCTCAGCAACGCTCCGCTCAAGACTGCAACCCTCGAGCAACTCGTCAATATCATCAACACCGAAGCGAGCAAAATTCACACCCTCAGTGCCACCGTGAATATCGCAGCTTCTTCCGGCGGCTCCAAGAAAGGAAAGATCACCGAATTCAAGGAGATCAAGGGCTATATCCTGGTGCGGCAGCCCAGCACGCTGCGCATGATCGGCCTCATGCCCATCGTGCGCAACCGCGCCTTCGACATGGTGAGCGACGGCTCCACTTTCAAGCTCTGGATTCCCGCCAAGAACAAGTTCTACGTCGGCAGCAACGACGTCGTTCGTCCCTCACAGAATCCGTTGGAGAACCTGCGGCCGCAGCACATCTACGACGCCCTCTTGCTCCACGCCATCGATCCCTCGCACGATATCGCCGTGCTCGAGCAGGCCAACCGGACCATTCAGGACTCTAAAACCAAGAAGCAAGTCTTGGAACCCGTTTACAACGTGGACGTCATCACTCGAGCCGAAAACGGTTGGTACCTTTCGCGCAAGATCACCTTCAATCGCATCGATCTGATGCCCATACGGCAACGAGTGTACGATCGCAATGGCTATCTCGCCACCGACGCCACCTATTACGATTTTAAAGACTACAGCGGGCTGATGTTTCCTTCCACAATCCGCATCTGGCGCCCCCAGGAAGAGTATTCCGTCACCATCATGATTGAGAAGTTGACCATCAATCAGTCGCTCAACGATGAGCAGTTTGCTCTCAATCAGCCGCCGGGTTCGCAACTGGTCCAGCTCGACAGCGCCACACCCACCGCCGCATCCAATAGCGGCAGCTCTCCTCCGCGCTAGGCCTATTCGTAGGCCAGTGCATCAATCGGATCCTTCTGCGCCGCCTTAAACGCCGGATAGAGTGCCCCGATCAGGGCGCCCACTATCGCGATCGCAGCCGCGTACCCGATCCAGTTCCCCTCGATAATCGGGCGCAGGGTGGCAATTCTCGCCGCGATCGCGCGGCTTACGCCAAAACTGATCCCGACCCCCAGCGCCGTTCCTGCCACCGCCAGCAGGAAGGTTTCGCGCAATACCGTATTCACGATGTAGAACTTCGACGCCCCCATTGACTTCAGAATGCCGATCTCGCGTGTCCGCTCCATCACTGCCGCGTACATCGCCTGGAAAATCACGATGAATCCGATCACCATCGCGACCCCGATCACGACCTTCAGAAAAGGCTTGAACCCCGGCAGGTTCTCCGGCGTCATCATCGAAAGGTATTCTTCCATGGACCGGACCGAGTACTGCTGCATGCCGGGTACACTCTTGATCTCGTCCACCACCAGCCGGGCATTCTTCGCGTCGTCCAGCTTGACGTAGAACACCGACGCCTTGCCCTGCGCGCCGATCCAGTCTTGCAGGGTCTTTATCGGCAGGAACCTGCGCGCCCCTCGCCCGTGTTCGACTACGGCGCATACTGTCACCTCGTGGTTGAACATCGTAAGCTTCGATCCCACGCCTACTTTGTTTCCTGCGGCGAACCAATCATCCACAATCACCGTGTCCGGACCGGTGAACGGCCCGCCCTCCAGGTAGTTGAATGGTCCGGCAAGCGCCTCAAAGCTCTTCAGATCGATGCCGTAGATCACCTCGACATTCCCCGTGGTATTCAACTGCCAGATCACCGGAGACACTACGGTTACGTGGGGCAGCTTGGCGACGACATCGGCAACTTTGATGGAAACCGGCGCCCCGGTGATCCCGGCTAGAAAGGAGGACCCCGGCGGCTGCACGATGACGTCGGCACCGATCCCCTTCTGGCGCTGCTTGGCATCGTTCATCATGCCCATGGACAGCCCCACGATCACCAGGATGAGCGTCACCTCCACCGCGATGGCAATCACGCTGATTAGCGACCGGATCGGCCGGTGCACTAGGTTGGCGATAATCATTCGGTTCATCGGCTTGGTTCCAAATTGATTGTATCGGATGCACTCAGGTGAGGATGGGCTTCAGCGCGGGGTGGTGACCCATGACGGGCGACGGGAGACTTTGTCGTGGGGGCCGGAACTACCCCGAAAGGGGCCATCGGCAAACGCCAGTTCGCCTGTTTCAGCGCTCCGGCCCCACGATCCTGTCGCCGCCAACCTTACTCCCCTCGTCGCCGGTGTCAATCGAAACGGCGCTCTTTATCGCGCCGTGTTGCGCCTCACCCGTTCCCATTCGGCACTACACCGATATTGCACGTATCCTCAACCTTAGTTCGGCTCCTGACTGATTGGCCGGATAGTGGTGTCACGCTAAAGCCCCACTCCCATTGGCCGCTGTTCGTTGACGTCCGTTGCTAATTTCGCTATAGTCCATGTTTTGGCAGTTCTGCAGTTGCCCGCCTAGGGAATCCCTTCTGCATGAGGGGATTGTTCCAGCGGTCTTCTTTGCGTTTTTTCTGGGAGAGTTTCGATGTCTACCTATTTCCCCAAACAGGGGGAAATTGCGCGCAAGTGGTACGTCGTGGATGCAGCGGGGCAGACCCTTGGTCGCTTGGCCACGCGGGTCGCCAGCATCCTCGCCGGCAAGGACAACCCACGCTACACGCCGTTCATTGATACCGGCGATCACGTGGTCGTCATTAATGCGGAGAAGATTCGCCTCACCGGTATGAAGAGTGAGGCCAAAGTTTATCGCCATTACACCGGCTATCCGGGCGGCTTGCGCGAGGAAGACTTCCGCAAGCGTTTTGCGCGCAAGCCCGAGTTGGTGGTCCAGGAAGCGATCGAAGGCATGCTGCCCAAGACCAAGATGGGCCGCTCTATGGCGAAAAAGCTGAAGGTATATCGCGACGACAAGCATCCCCACCAGGCTCAGAAGCCGGAAGGCTTGCCGCTCGCCAAACAGGCATAACGAACGGTGTGC
>Ga0326726_10001514_pt1 | contig 21594 bp, 12 predicted proteins | sample MHFenrmetagenome_2_FD_207603 | JGI IMG/M metagenome (GOLD analysis project Ga0326726, IMG submission 207603) | Lab enriched peat soil microbial communities from Michigan Hollow, Ithaca, NY, United States - MHF15MN | ecosystem: Environmental > Terrestrial > Soil > Wetlands > Peat | place: USA... | reverse complement strand
CCGCGCCGTTCAACTCTTTCTTCAGGCTCTGGAGATCTGCGACCAGATCGACCCGGGCGGCAGGATGGCCGGGTACAACAACTTCGAGCTCGGCGTGACCGAGGTGAGCCGAAGAGACCTCGAGCGGCTCGAAAAAGCGGAGGAGTACCTTCGTCTCTCCGAGCAGATCCTGAACCCGTCGGAGACCGCCGATTCTCCGCATGCCGCCCTGACGGCTCTGATTCGTGCCGACATCGCCTACCAGCGCAAGGACCTGGCCAGCGCGGAGAAGCTTCTCCGGCAGGCGCTCGCCTACTACGAGCGAACGGCTCCGAACGGTCCGGCCGGAAGAACCGTCCTCGAATGCCTCGGCCTCGTTCTCACGGAACGTGGCCAGGTCATTGAGGCCGAAGAGCGTCTCCGGCGCGCGCTCGTCCTGTTTCAGCAGATTGCCCCGGGCAGCCAGGAGGCCGCACAGGCGAGCCACGACCTCGGCATGCTCCTGTGGAGGACGGGGCGTCTCGTCGAGGCGGAAGTCGCGCTGCGAAAGGCGATCGCGGATCTGGAGTCCCAGCTCGGAAAGCTCGGCGGGTTCGAAGAGTCCTCGTCCTCCTTCAGTGCCCACTATGCCGACTTCTACAAGGACTATCTCGCTCTCTCGATGGAGCTGCATCGCGATCGGGACGCCTTCCTCATCCTCGAGCGTCTTCGAGCCGGTTCGTTCCTGCGGACGCTGGCCCAGCGGGAAATGACCTTGCCGGCAGAGATCCCGACCGACCTGGATCGCGAGCGCAGGCTCACGAATGAAGCGTACGACCGCACGCAGGGCGAGATTCGACAGCTCAATCCCGGGGACGACGCGAAGAAGATCGAGCAGGATCTGGCCCGGCTCTCGGAGCTGCGGCAGAAGCAGTCGGAGATTGCCGAGCAGATCAGGAGGGCGTCGCCGAGGTACGCGGCACTCAGGTATCCGCAGGCTCTGGACCTCGCGGCCACGGGGGCGGCGCTGGATCCGGGGACGGCGCTCCTCTCCTACTCGATCGGCAAGGAGAAGAGCTTTCTCTTCGTCGTTTCATCGGACCCGAAACGCGGTCCTGCACTTTTCGTCATTTCGATTCCGGTCGGCGACAAGCTCCTCCGCGAATCCGTCGGGGCTCTTCGCCGGCAGATCGGCCGGAACGAGCCTTCGCCGGATCTGGTCGCTCGAAGCCGGGCGCTCTACGACACGCTGGTGAAGCCCGCCGAGGCGCTGGTCGCCGGGCACGAAAGGCTGCTCGTCCTGCCTGACGGGCCGCTGCACACGCTTCCGTGGGCCGCGCTCGTCCGGGGGGTCAAGGCCGGTCGACCCGAGTACCTCGTCGAGTGGAAGCCGATCCACACGGCCGTCTCCGCAACCGTCTACGCGGAGCTCAGGAAGTCTCGGAGAGGCGGGTCGAACGGCCCCGCGGTCGAGCTGGCTGCCTTCGGAGATCCGCAGTATCCGGCGTCGGCCGCGCGGAAGGCGGCCGTCCTGAGAGGAGGAGACACGGAAGAGATCGAGGATGAGGTCTACGGCGACCCGGAGGTCGACGCGGTCCTTCGCGGCGGATACCGGTTCGAGCCGTTGCCTCGCACGCGCCAGGAAGTGGAGACGATCGCCAGCCTCTACGCCCCGAAGTCCGAGGCCTTCCTCGGCGAGCAGGCCACCGAGGAGCGTGCGAGGTCCATCGGCAAGGGCGTGTCCCTCATCCACTATGCCTGCCACGCCTACGTCAACGAGCGGTCGCCTCTCGACTCGGCCCTCGTCTTCACGATTCCGGCCAAGCCGAGTCCAGGCCAGGACAACGGACTGCTCCAGGCCTGGGAGATCTTCGAGAAGGTTCGCATCGATGCGGATCTCGTCACGCTTTCAGCCTGCGACTCGGGCCTCGGCAAGGAGATGGGCGGCGAGGGCCTGATCGGCCTGACGCGCGCCTTCCAGTACGCCGGTGCCCGCTCGGTCCTCGCCTCCCTCTGGAAAGTCGAGGACGAGTCGACGGCCGACCTGATGAAACGCTTCTACGGTTACCTGAAGGCCGGCAAGACCAAGGACGAGGCGCTGCGCCTGGCCCAGATCGACCTGATCCGCTCGCCGAAGTTCTCGCAGCCTCGGGACTGGGCGGCGTTCCAACTCGCGGGCGACTGGAAGTAGCTCTTACGGCAGAGAGAAAGTCCGGACGAGAAGCGCGGTATCGAGCAGAGGCAAGCAGAACGGGTCGAGGTCCCCCAACTGTCCGGTCCACCAGCCTCCGCCGCGCTACGCCGCTCGGCCGCCGGCAGGCGTGTCTGCGATAAACTGCGCCCAATGCTCTCCGAAGAGGTGTGCTCCCGTGACTGACCGCCGCGGCCTCCCCTCCGAGGCCCACATGAAGCACGATGCCCACTTCGTCGAGTCGCTCACGGAGCGGTCGGGCGGATTCACCCTGCAGAAGCTGATCGCGGTCCTGACCGCGTTCTGGGAAGGGGAGGGGTGCCTGATCGAGCAGGCCTACGACCTTCCGGTCGGCGCGGGGACCATGCACCCGGCGACGTTCCTGCGGGTCCTCGGGCCGGATCCCTGGCGTTGCGCCTACGTCCAGCCGTCACGGCGTCCGGCCGACGGCCGGTACGGTGAAAACCCGATGCGCCTCGGCCGCCACATGCAGCTCCAGGTGGTCCTGAAGCCCTCGCCCGACGACGTCCAGGAGGTCTACCTGCGGAGCCTCGAGCGTCTGGGCCTCGTGCTGGCCGAGCACGACGTGCGGTTCGAGGAGGACAACTGGGAGTCGCCGACCCTCGGCGCCTGGGGCGTGGGCTGGCAGGTCGTGATGGACGGGATGGAGATCACGCAGTTCACCTACTTCCAGCAGGCGGGCGGCATCGATCTGGCGCCCGTCTCGGCGGAGATCACCTACGGCCTCGAGAGGATCGCGATGTTTCTCGCCAAGGCCAACTCGATTTTCGACGTGATGTGGAACGACACGCTGTCCTACGGGCAGGTCCGCCGCCGCGACGAGGTCGAGATGTCGAAGTACAACTTCGAGGTCGCCGACGTCGAGCTCGCGACGATGATGCTCGACCGCCACGAGCGCGAAGCGCGGCGCTGCCTCGAGGCCGGGCTGGTCCTGCCGGCCTACGAGGCGACGCTCGTCTGCTCCCACCAGTTCAACATCCTCGACGCGCGCGGCGCGGTGTCGGCGACCGATCGGGTCGGCATCGTGCGGCGGATTCGCGAGCTCGCCTGCGCGTGTGCGCGGGCCTACGTGTCCGGACGGGAAGGATCGCGGTCCGCGCTCTCCGAGCCGGAGCCGGCGGCGGTTTGAGGGGCTGCGCAGTGTGGGGTCGGCCGGGCCCGGCCCGGCGGCAGAACGTTTCTTAAGTGAATACCCAGGACTTCGTTTTCGAGATCCGGACGGAGGAGATCCCGGCGCCGGCGCTGTTGCCGGCGCGCCTCGAGCTGGCGCGCCGCCTGACCGACGCGCTGGCCGAGGAGGGGCTCGCGCCTCTCTCGGCCGAGTCGTACGCGACGCCGCGCCGGCTCGCCGTCGTCCTGCGCGGGCTGCCCGAGCGACAGGAAGACCGGGCCTCGGAGGTGCTCGGCCCGCCCGCCGCCAACGCCTTCGACGCGGAGGGCAGGCCGACCAAAGCCGCCGAGGGCTTCGCGAAAGCGCAGAAGGTGGACGTCGCGGAGCTCGTCGTCGTCGACTCCCCGCGCGGCAAGACCGTCGCCGCGCGGCGGACCATCCCGGGGCGCGGCGCGGCCGAGGTGCTCGGCGAAATGGTGCCGCGCGTCGTCGCGGGACTGACCTTTCCGAAGACCATGCGCTGGGGCGCGGGCGACCGCTCGTTCGTGCGCCCGGTGCGCAGCGTCGTCGCGGTCCTCGGCGGACGCGTCGTGCCGATGGAGCTCTTCGGCGTCCCCGCCGGCGACGTCACGGTGGGCCACCGGATCCTCTCGGAGGGGGAGATCCGAGTCACGGGGCCCGACGACTACCTGGCCGGGCTGCGGAAGGCCTTCGTCGAGCCGGACGCCGAGGCGCGCCGCGTCCTCATCCTCGAGAAGGCGCGCAAGCTCGCCTCCGAGGTCGGCGGCCAGATCGAGGCGCACGCGGACCTCGCCAACACGCTCTCGGACCTCGTCGAGTGGCCGGGCCTCGTGCGCGGCGCGTTCGCTCCCGAGTTCCTCGAGCTTCCCGAAGAGATCACGGTCACGGCCATGCGCACCCACCAGAAGTACGTGCCGGTGCGCGGCCCGGCGGGTCTGCTGCCGCACTTCATCGCCGTCATGGACAACACCGAGGACCGCAAGGGCTTCATCGCCAAGGGCAGCGAGTGGGTTTTGAATGCGCGCCTGGCGGACGCGCGGTTCTTCTTCGAAGCCGACGTGCAGGAGCGCCTCGAGGCGCGGCTGCCCGGACTCTCGCACCTGACCTTCCAGGATCGGCTCGGCGACTACGGAAAAAAGACGGCCCGCATTCAGGACCTCGCCGAGGAGATCGCGCGGCTGGTCGGCCGGGCCGACCTCGTCGAGGTCGTGCGGACGGCGGCGCAGCTGTCCAAGGCGGACCTCACGACGCTCGTCGTCAAGGAGTTCACCGACCTGCAGGGCGTCATGGGCGGCATCTACGCGCGCCGCGAGCGGCAACCCGACGCGATCTGGAAGGCGATCTACGACCAGTACCGGCCGGCCTCCGGCTCGGACGACCCGCCGCGCGAAGCTTCGGGCGCGATCCTCTCGCTCGCCGACCGTTTCGACTCGCTCTGCGGGCTTTTCCGCATCGGCCTCGTCCCGACCGGCTCGAAGGATCCCTACGGCCTGCGGCGCGCCGCCCTCGGCGCCGTGGCGATCATCCTCGGGCGCAACTGGCGCACCGACTGGCGGCCGATCGCGCGCAAGGCGCTCGCGCTGCTGCCGGCCGGCCTGCCGGGGCCGGGCGCCGAGGAGACCCTCGAGGAGCTCGGCCGGTTCGTCGCCGAGCGCCTGCGCAGCCTGCTCGAGCGGCGCGGCCACACGTACGACGAGATCTCGGCCGTCCTGAACGTGGGCGTGTGGGATTTCGCCGACGCGGCCGACCGCGCCCGGGCCCTGTCGGAAGCGCGCCGGCACATGGATTTCCGCTCGCTCATCCTGGCCTTCAAGCGGATCCGCAACATCGTCGGGACCGACGCCCACGGCGCGCCGAAGCCGGAGCTCTACCGCGAGGAGGCCGAACGGGTCCTCGGCGGGGACTTTCTCCAGGCGAAGTCGGCGATCGCGGCCTTCGTGCAGGAACGCCACTACCGCGAGGCGATGGAGACGATCGCCTCGATCGCCCCCTCGCTCGATCGCTTCTTCGTCGACGTCCTGGTGAACTGCCCGCAAGAGGATCTGCGGCGAAACCGGTTGGCGTTGCTCGCCTCCATCCAGAGCGAGTTCACGAGCCTCGCCGATTTTTCTGAAATCGTGGTGGAAAAATGAAGCGAGTCTTCTCGTTCGGCAACGGCGTGGCCGAAGGCGCCGGCCTCGGCAAGGAGACCCTCGGCGGCAAGGGGGCGGGTCTGGCGGAGATGACGGCCCTCGGGATCCCGGTGCCGCCGGGGTTCACGATCGAGACGTCGGTCTGCGCCGACGTCTCGCGGGGCGCCTCGCTCGACGGCATCCGCGCCGAGGTCGAGTCGTCGCTCCTGCGGCTCGAGCACGACGCCGACAAGCACTTCGGCGACCCGGACAACCCGCTCCTGGTGTCGGTGCGCTCCGGGGCGCGTTCGTCGATGCCGGGCATGATGGACACGATCCTGAACCTCGGCCTGACCTCGCGCACCGTGAAGGGCCTGGCTTCGCGCTCGGGGGACCGGTTCGCCCTGGACTGCCGGCGCCGCTTTCTCGAAATGTACGGCGACGTCGTGCTGCGGGTGCCCCGGCACGAGTTCGAGAAGGCGATGCAGGAAGTCAAGAAGGCGCGCGGCGCGAAGTCCGACATGGACCTGACGGCGGCGGACCTGGCCGAGATCGTGCGCCGCGACGAGCAGATCGTCCGCCAGCGCACCGGCCACGATTTTCCCGACGATCCCCGGGAGCAGCTCTGGGGCGCGATCGGGGCCGTCTTCCGCTCCTGGGACAACGAGCGCGCCAAGACCTACCGCAAGCTCCACCACATCCCCGACGACTGGGGAACCGCGGTCAACGTCCAGGCCATGGTCTTCGGCAACCGCGGCGAGACCTCCGCGACCGGCGTCGCGTTCACGCGCGATCCCGCCACCGGCGAGAAGAAGTTCTACGGCGAGTTTCTTCCGAACGCCCAGGGCGAGGACGTCGTCGCCGGCATCCGGACTCCGCGGCCGTTGAACGCGGACGGCTCCGGCCTCTCGCTCGAGGAGACGATGCCGAAGGCGTATGCCGAGCTCCAACTCGTGCGCGAGCGCCTCGAGAAGCGCTTTCGCGACATGCAGGACCTCGAGTTCACGATCGAGGAGGGCACGCTCTACCTGCTCCAGACGCGCAACGGAAAGCGCACCGGGTTTGCCGCCGTGCGCGTCGCCACGGACATGGTGGACGAGGGTCTCATCGACGCCGAGGAGGCCGTCGCGCGCGTGGAGCCGGAGCAGCTCGTTCAGCTGCTCGCGCCGATCTTCGCGGCGAAGGAGAAGGCCGCGGCCATCAAGGAGGGGCACCTCCTCGGAAAGGGGCTGCCGGCCGGGCCGGGAGCCGCCTGCGGGCGCGTCGCGCTGACGGCCGCGCGCGCCGTCGCCATGGCGGCCGGCGGCGAGACGGTCGTCCTCGTTCGCGAAGAGACGTCGCCCGAGGACATCGCCGGGATGCACGCGGCCGCCGGAATCCTGACGACCCGGGGAGGCGCGACGTCGCACGCGGCGGTCGTGGCTCGCGGCATGGGCAAGACCTGCATCGTCGGCGCGGGAGAGATCACGGTGGATCACGCGCACGGGGAGATCCGCGGGCGCGGCCTCAAGGCCGTCGAGGGCGACTGGATCTCGATCGACGGCACCGCGGGCGAGGTCCTGCTCGGGAAGCTCGCGACGCAGCCCTCCGAGGTCCTGCAGGTCGTCCTCGACGGGACCATCCGGGCGGAAGACTCGGCCGTCTACCGGGCCTTCCACCGCATCCTCGAGTGGGCCGACGCGCGCCGTCGCCTCGGCATCCGCGCCAACGCGGACACCCCGACCGACGCCCGGGTCGCTCGACTCTTCGGCGCCGAGGGCATCGGCCTGTGCCGGACGGAGCACATGTTCTTCGAGGCGAAGCGCATCACCGCGGTTCGCGAGATGATCCTCGCCGAGACGCTCGACCAGCGCCGGGCGGCGCTTTCGAAGATCCTTCCCATGCAGCGCGAGGACTTCCTCGGCATCTTCCGGGAGATGGGAGACCGGCCGGTGACGGTCCGGCTGCTCGATCCGCCGCTGCACGAGTTCCTGCCGCACGACGAGGAGACGATCCAGAGGACGGCGAGCGAGCTCGGCGTCTCGGTCGACAAGGTCCGGGAGCGCACTCATGCCCTGAAGGAAACCAACCCCATGCTCGGCCACCGAGGGTGCCGGCTCGGCATCACGAACCCCGAGATCTACGAGATGCAGGTCCGCGCCATCTTCGAGGCGGCGGCCGCGGCGATCCGCGAGGGTCTGCGCCCCGATCCCGAGATCATGATCCCGCTCGTCGGCGCGCGGGGCGAGTTCGAGCGGCTGCGCATTCTCGTCGAGGAAACCGCGAAGACGGTGACCGCGGAGGCCGGCCTCGCCATCCCCTACAAGGTCGGGACGATGATCGAGATCCCGCGCGCGGCGCTGCGGGCCAACCGCATCGCGCTGAACTGCGACTTCTTCTCGTTCGGCACCAACGACCTCACCCAGATGACCTACGGCTACTCGCGCGACGACATGGGCACGTTCCTGCCCGTCTACATCGCCGAGGGCATCCTGCCCGAGGACCCGTTCGCGAGCCTCGATCAGTACGGCGTGGGCGAGCTCGTCGCGATCGGGACCCGGCGCGGGCGCGAGGTCAAGCCGAAGTTGAAGGTCGGCGTCTGCGGGGAGCACGGCGGGGATCCGCGCTCGATCGAGTTCTTCAACCAGGTGGGCCTGGACTACGTCTCGTGCTCGCCATTCCGCGTTCCCGTCGCGCGGCTGGCGGCGGCCCGGGCCTCGCTCGCGGAGCGCAACGTCGGAACGTCCTCGACCGCGTAACCCGCCCAAAGAAGGGGGATCGATGCTGACCGTCCTCGCCATGGCCGCCCTGTTCGCCGCCGCGCCCCCGGAGCCGCCGGCCGATCTCGTCCTGCTTTCCGCGCGCGTGTGGACCGGGGATCCGAAAAACCCGGAAGTGGAGGCCCTCGCGGTGCGCGGCGACCGCATCGTCGCCGTCGGCTCGGACAAGCAGATCGGGGCGCTCAAGGGACCGAAGACCGTCGTCGTCGACGGCAAGTGGCGGCGCGTCGTGCCCGGGTTCATCGACTGCCACACGCACATGGATGGCGGAGGGTTCGACCTGCTCGCGGTGGACCTGCGCCTGACGAAGAGCCCGGCGGAGTTCACGAGCGCGCTCGCGGCATACGCGAAGACGAAGCCCGCGGGCGAGTGGCTGACCGACGGCGCGTGGGACCAGACCCTGTGGACGCCGCCGACCCCGCCGACGAAGGCGCTGCTCGATCCGGCCACGGGCGACCGGCCGGCGTGCCTCTCGCGCGGCGACGGTCACCAGGTCGTCTGCAACAGCCTCGCCCTGAAGCTCGCCGGGATCACGGCCGCGACGCCGGACCCTCCGGGCGGCGTCATCGTGAAGGACGCGAAGGGAGAGCCGACTGGCGTCCTCAAGGACGGGGCCATGGACCTCGTCTGGAAGGTGCGGCCGCCGCGCACTCCGGCCGAGGTCGCGGCCGCCCTGCGCGCGGCGATGAAGAACGCCGGCCGCTACGGCGTGACCTCGGTCCAGGACCTGCCGGGCGACCCGAAAGGCGTTCTGGCCTGGGACGCGTTGCGGACGGCGGGCGCCATGACGGTGCGGGTGAACGCCCGGCCCACGATCCTCGAATGGCAGAAGGCGAAAGAGCTCCAGTCGAGCATCAAGAACGACGACTGGCTCCGGGTCGTCGGAGTCAAGGGCTACATGGACGGCTCGCTCGGGTCCGGGACGGCCGTGATGTTCGAGGGCTTCACCGACGAGCCCGCCAACACGGGCGTCCACTCGTCCGAGGCGATTCCCCTGACGGCGATGGAGGAGCGGATCTCGGCCGCCGACCGGGCCGGGCTGCAGGTCGAGGTCCACGCCATCGGCGACCGCGCCAACTCGGAGCTGCTCGACATGTACCAGCGCGTCGAGAAGGCGAACGGCCCGCGCGACCGCCGCTTTCGCATCGAGCACGCCCAGCACCTGCGCGCCGCGGACATCCCGCGCTTTGCCGAGCTCGGCGTGATCGCCTCGATGCAGCCCTACCACTGCGTCGACGACGGGCGCTGGGCGGAAAAGCGCCTCGGCCCCGAGCGCGCGCGCACGACGTATGCCTTCCGCACCCTTCTCGACGACAAGGCCACGCTGGCGTTCGGCTCCGACTGGGACGTCGCCCCGATCTCGCCGATCCTCGGGATCGCGGCCGCCGTGACCCGCCGCACGCTCGACGGCAGGAACCCGGGCGGATGGGTCCCCGAGCAGAAGATCACGGTCGAGGAGGCGCTGCGCGCCTACACCGTGTCGGCCGCCTATGCCGGCTTCGAGGAAAAGACGAAGGGCTCGCTCGAAGCGGGCAAGCTCGCCGACTTCGTCATCCTCGGCGCGGATCCGTTCCGGGTCAAACCCGAGGAGATCGAAAAAATCGAGGTCGACGCGACGGTCGTCGGCGGGAAGACGGTCTACTCGCGGTAGTCGCCGCCGCGAGGCGTCGCGCTAGAACGCGACCGGTGTCTTCACCTTGAGCCCGGACTGAACGATGTCGAGCGCCTTGCGGTAGGCCACCGAGTCTCTCGTATTGGTCAGGAGCGTGAAGATCAGGTACCCGCCCTTCCACGACCGGAGTCCGGCCGTCGACATCAGTTTTTCCCCTTCCGGGATCCTCTTCGGGTCGAGCTTGGCGTCCGTGAAGGACGTGTAGACGCCGGCGCCGCCGGGCGCTTCGAAGTACGTCAGCTTCATCTGCTTCTCGACCGACGACTCGAGATACGTACCGAAGACGTGGCGGGCCAGCTTCTCGAGGCCCCCTCGGGTCGACATGGATCCCTGGCTGTCGGGCATGAAGGAGATCGAAAGCTCGGCGTCTTTCCCGGGATCGGAGAGCTCGACGCTCTGAAGCCCCGTCTTCGGGTCCTGGCGCTCGTCGATTTCCCATCCGGCGGGGACGGGAATTTCGACCTGCTGGCCTTCGAAGATCGCCACGGATCGGGTGCTCTCTGCGCCGAGGACCACGGCCGCCGCGAAGAAAGCCGCCCACGCCGCGAGGGGGCCGATCGAGAGAAATCGTCTCTTCATGCTTGCCTCCGGAGTCGACCGTGCGTTCATGCGTTCAGAGCCACGTGTTCTGGAACCGCACGAACGCACGGCCGGCCCCGTGTTACTCATCTCGACGTGACGCGCCTTGCCGCAGACGGCCTGCCAGGGAGATCGCGAACCGAACGACGGTCGCCCATACGACGATGTTCCCGAGAGCAAAGACCAGATAGAAGGCGACCGCCGAGCTCACGCCGCCGGATCCCGAATGGATTCCCTCCGGCCAGATTGGCCACGTCAGCAGAAGGCCCGGGTACGTGACGACGAAAGAGAAGGTCGAATCGACCAGGCTCGCCGCCACGAAGATCGCAATCGCCGCCAGGATCGCCATCAGCCAGGGTCTCACGTTATTTCGGCTCATGCTGTTACTGGGGGAACGGCGTGTACTGAAGGCAGTTGGCCGCGTTCTGTTGACAGGGCCCCTGCAAAGGAGGGGTGACTGCCTGCTGCAGCGCGGCCATCCCAAACGCCTCTGAAAACGCCGCTCGCTCCATCTGAACTGCGGTGTTCAACTCGGATGCGTTGATCGACTCCTCGCCGGCAGGATGAACGATCGTCCCGTCGAGCGGGTGGGCGATTGGCGACCATTTTTGGAAGCCGGCATGAGCCGACGAGGTTGCGTCGCTGACGAGGTGTAGAGCCCTGCCCAGAGAGTCGAGGGCTCCTGAATCCAGGGTCGTGGAGCTGCCCTTCTCCTGAGCGGCCTTCGCGGCTTCGATGTTGTCGCGATAAAAAGCGGCCGCTTTCTGCGTAGCGTCCGCCACGGTTTGTCCGGGGGCCCGCATCGCGTGCTGGTAGGACCTGCCGGGATTCTGCCCGCCAAAGAGAGGATTGTCCATGTGAGCGCTTGCATGCATGAGGACCTTCAGCTGCTGTGGTGAAAGTCCAGGAAAGGCCCTCCTGATGATCTCGTCGTGAATCTTCGTAGGCCAGTGCCCGTTCCGGTCCACCGTGGTCAGGGGGTTATCCGACGCGTACGCGTACCGGTTCCACGACTGCGGGTTGCGAGGATCGCCGCCGAGTTTGTCCGGACTCAGGAACCGTCCCAGGCCGGTGTCGTGCGTGCGGGCGTGGTCGTAGTTGCGGGCGGCGCCTTCCTCCTTCTCCATGAGGCAGTAGCCGAGTCGCTGGGTGGACGGAACCCCGTTGCTGTCCTCGCCGTAGGGCCAGTGCTTGTGGGACTCGACGAGCGCGCCCGCCTGGTTGAAGACGACGCGGGGGCTGCCGAGATGGTCGGAGGCGGTGTACTGCCAGCCGGCGGGGGAGGCGACGTAGGACGCGACGAGCAGGTTGCCGAGGAAGACGTTGTCCCGGGTCACCGCGAGGGTGGCCGTCGAGGGACCGCTCGAGCCTCCCGCCATTTCCGTCACGACGCGATTCTGTTCGTCGCGGAAAGTATAGATCGTTCCGCGCGGCACCGGGCGATAGGCGCTCCAGATGCGGGTGTCGGGGGTCGAGCCGGGGGCCTTGCCGAGCCAGACGAGCATCTCCCACTCGCCGACCGCGTTGCCCGGGCAGAACTGCAGCGGGCTCGCGCTGCAGCCGCCGGTGACGCCGTCGCGGTAGAGCTGCTCGATCCACGGGGCGAACGTGGCGTAGGGACCGCCGCAGGCGACGTCCGTGAACGTGCCCTGGCACGCCGGGGGTGAGAAGCCGGCGGGCTTGTAGCCCTTCACCAGGAAGACCGCCATCTGGGCGCGCGTGAGCGTGTCGTCGGGACAGTACCGGAGCGGATTGGTCGCGCAGCCGCCCGTGATGCCCTTGTCGTACACGAGCTGGATGTGTCGCGCGTCGGGGTCCGAGCAGGCGACGTCCGTGAAGGCGCCCGAACAGGGCGGGAGGGTCCAGCCCTTCGCCACGATGTTGGCCTCGCCGACGTAGCGGGCCATCTCCCGGCGCAGCACGGCGGCTTTCGCCGGGAACTTCGCGACGCGCTCTCCGGCGCCGTTGAAAAGAAAGACCCAGTCGCCCGAGGCGTTGGTGTTGCGGTATTGCCGGTCGAGGGAGTCGTACGCCATGCTTTCGCCGTTGTAGCCGATCAGGTCGCCGCTCGCGTCGTAGGCGGCCGAACCGCTGGTGATTCGGTTCGTGCGGGGGTCGACCGCGATCGCTCCGCCGTTCTGCGTCAGGTTGCCGTAGCGGTCGTATCCGAAGGCGCGCGTCGTCGAGGCGTATTTCGCCGAGAGCAGACGCGAGCGGGAGTCGTACGTGAAGGTGTCACTGCCCGTCTTGAGGATGTTCCCGGCCCCGTCGTAGGAGTACGCGCCGCTCGACCAGAGCGAATTCGAGATGCTCGCCGGGCGGGGCAGGCCCGTCGCGTCGGGGGCGATGGTGGTGACGAGCCCTCCCCCCGACGTGCCGGCGGTCCAGGAGGCCAGGACCGCCGCGGGCCCGTAGGTCGCCCCCGTGACGACGCTCGCGCCGCCGGCCGAGACGGCGGTCGGGAGGCCGTTCGTGTAGGCGGGCGTTTCGATGAAGGCGCCGCTCGATCGCGGGTGCCCGTGCGTGGCGACGAGGCCGAGGTTTCCGTAGGTCCAGGTCTGTGGAGCGGACGCCGCGAAGTCGCCGTTGCCGACGCTCGCGACGAGCCTCGAGAGGCGACCGCCGGCGTCGCCGTACTCGAACTGCTCGTCGACGGTCGGCCCGGGCGTTGGGATCCGGGTGTAGCCGTACCGGCGGGTGAGTTTCCCGGCTGGATACGCGCCGCCCGAGGAACCCGCGCTGCCGTCCGGGCACGTCGGCTTTCCGTCGTAGCAGTTGACCAGGTGCTTGATGCCGCCGGCGTCCTCCTCGGTCATCCGGCCGGCAAAGTCGAAGGAACGCGCGATGACGACGCCCCCGGGGCGCGTCTCCTGCCGCACGTTGCCGAGGCTCCCGACGGAGCCGTAGGTGACGGACCCGACCTCGGGTGTCGACTCGTCGCGAAGCAGGCCCGACGTGTCGTAGCCGAAGGAGCGCGCCTGCACGCCCTGCGCCACGGAGAGAAGCTTTCCGTTCACGTCGTAGCCATAGGTCGTCGGTTCCCCAGTGGGTTCCGTCAGGACGGCGATGCGCCCGAAGGCGTCGCGCCGTGTGGTCGTCGAGGCGTTGATCGCTCCCGCCGAGCACGAGGGCCCGGCCGGGGCCGTGAACGTTCCGTTGACGCAGTAGACGGTGACCTGCTCCAGCGTGTCGCTGTAAGGGGCGGCGCCGTCCGACCGCATGGCGATCGAGAACGAGGAGTGCTTCGCGCCAACGGTCTGTTGCGGGCGTCCGAACGGATCCCAGCAGAGACGGTAGGTCCCGGGCGCCGCGGACGGGCGCGCCGTCGAGGCATTTCCGCCGGCGAAGGCGCACGTCGTGGCGACGTCGGCGGCGACGGATTCGGATGCCGCGTTTGCGACCCACTCGGACTGGAAGTAGCCGTGGCCCGCGCCGTCGAAGAGCGTGAACCGTTTGGTCACCGTCGAGGCGGGTTGGAGGCGCTGCTCGCGGATCGGCCGGCCGAGACCGTCGTAGTCGAAGTGCTCCCACGTCGCGACGGCGCCGTTCGACGGGGCGACGGGGCAGGTCTGCGGGGCGCTCGCCCGGTAAGCCGTCGTCGAGCTCGGGTTGTCGTAGCAGACGCGCGTCCTGAGCTCGGCCGCGGCCGGCGGCGAGATCTGCGTGACGCGGCCGAGGGCGTCGTAGGCGTACGCCGTCGCGAGGCCGGCGGTGTCCCGCGCCGCGGTGATCCAGCCCGTCGCGGAATCCCGTGTCAGGTCGCGGAGGTTGAAGGTTGCCGTTGAAACCGACCCGTTGATCCAGCGCGCGGTGAGGACCGCGCCGTTCTGGTGCGTGTAGGCCTTGCCGAACATGTCGCCGTCGGTCCCGACGGCGGGAAACGACGGGTACGTGCCGGAACAGTAGGTCCGGGGCGGCGGGGATGCCGAGGTCAGCGTCTTCGTCAGCTCGCGGTCGAGGTTGCCGGAGCCGTCGGGCCAGCGGCAATTGACGAGAGCGACGTCGCGCGCAGGGTCGTAGACGAACGCGCCTTTCAGGAAGCCGGTCGCCGGGTCGAACTCGAAGTAATGGTCGGCGACGGACGGGCCCTCGGACTCGGTGCGGCGATTCGTGAGGTTCGGGAGGACGGTTTCGCCGGGGGCGGGCATCGACGTCCAGTTCTCGGGAGCCCAGTCGGTCGTGATCGTTTTGGCGTCGCCCCCGAGATTGCCCGTTTGCGTCTCGACGCCGTAGTGCCGGCCGTTGCCTTCCCAGGTGTCCGAACCGGAGTTCGAGAATGTGACGGTGTGGTTGGCGCACCCCGGACAGCTGTCGTCGGCCGCGGTCGGGCCGTAGTAGGTGGTCTCCGCTCGCAGGCGGCGGTTGCCTGCCTCGGTGTCGGGGATGTCGTACTCGTAGGCGCGCTCGGAGACGCGGGCCGCGTGAGTGACGCACAGGGCGTCGGCCGACGACCCGCACAGCGGCTGCGGGAAGGGAAGCAGGAGGCCCGGATAGGGATCGTGGTCGAACGTGGTCACGCGGACGTCGGCTCCGATGCGGTCGCCGGGCCCGCCGCCCCCGGCCGTATTCTTGCGGCCGCCCAGGAAGAGGGTTGCCGCCGCGGCGCGGTGCCCGTCCTGGTCCGCGGGCTGCGTGACGAGCGTGAGGGACTGGGGACCGAGGTTGTTCGAAAGGGTGCCCTGCTCGCCGAAGGGAAAGGCGTACTGAGCGTAGTCCGTCACGGCGTCGACGACGGCGCCGTCGGCGCGCGTGAACGTCTCGGTCCGGCGGACGACACCCTTCGCGTGGTCGAGCCAGCGATCCGGGTTCTGCAGGCTGCAATCCGTGCCCGCGATGGAGGGCTCCAGCGGCTCGAGCGTCTCCGCGCCGTTCGTCTTGACGCCTGGAGCCGGGCGCCCGGTCTGCTTGACGTCGGCGTTGTTGGGGGGACCGAGCGGCGCGCAGTTGATGCCGAGGCTCGCGGTGCGGCCGTGGTAGAAGCTGTAGCCGTTCCACACGTAGGAAATGACGCCGCCCGTCGGGAGCGTCATGGTCTTGAGGAGGCCTCCCGCCCCCGAATCGGCGCCGCCGGCGTTCCAGGTGAAGACGTACTGCGGCGCCGGCGTCGTCGGGAGCTTGAGCGTATTCAACGTGGGGAGCGCCAGCGAGGGCAGGTTCGGGTCTCCCCGCGTCACCACGACCGTCCCGCGCGAGAGCGACCACCGGGCCGTGGCGCCGCCGGCCACGGCGAAGTCGAGCGACGTCACGAGGTCCGTGATCCCGGGTGCTCCCGGGTCGGTTCCGAGGTTGACCGTCAGGAGCGTCGTCGCGCCGCGCTGGACGGTATGGAGGATCCACGAGTTCGTCGCGGTCGGGCAGTGCCCCGGCGTCCAGCAGGGGCTCGCCGCGCCGAGCCCGCTGTAGTAGGTGAAGGTGAGCCGGTTGCCGTGGGGGTCGGCGAGCTCGGTGAGGTACCAGCCGTTGCGGCCGCGCCCGAGGTCGAACAGGTAGTTCTGCGCCGGGTCGTCGTAGCCCGTCACGCGCCACGCGAACGTGTAGCGGTTGCCGTCGCCGTCCCACATCTCGTAGCCGGAGGCCGCGCCGAGGTCGTGCAGCAGGAACTGGCTCGTGTCGCTCGTCTTGAAGTAGTGGGCGGCGGGAGAGTTGGTGAACTGGCGCTCCGATCCGTCGGGGCCCGTGAAGCACTGCGAGGCTTGCACGATCCCGCATGGCTTGATCGCTCCCGCGGTGAGGGTCCAGCCCACGGCGAGCGACGGGTCCGCTTTGATCGGCTGGTACAGGCCGACGTCGCTCTGGTTGTCGGGGCCCGGGTTCCCGAACTCCCACACGGTGGAGGTGTAGGCGAGGGTCGCCTGGAACTTCAGCTTCGGCCCGACCGGGTAGGCGGGCCCGAGTGCGAACGGGATCGTGAGCTGCCCGTTGTACAGGTTGATCGAGTCGACCGAGGCGTGGTGGAAGACACTCTGCGCGTATCCGGGCGCGGCGTCGGGGTCCGTGTCGGGACCGTTCTGGGCGCGGCTGACAGAAGTGCTTGTCACGAGAGCGCAGAGGGCGAGCACCGGCGCGAGCTTCCTTCTCATGTGAGAACTCCTTTCACGGAGTTCGCCGGCGAATCTCTACCTACTCATTGTCGCGAGCCAAACGCGGCGCGGGCGGCGAGATACACTTTCGCGCGATGCCGCGCATCCATCGTCTCGCGAGCCCCGTCATCGACCGCATCGCGGCGGGCGAGGTCGTCGAGCGCCCGGCCTCGGCCGTCAAGGAGCTCGTCGAAAATGCGCTCGACGCGGGCGCGTCGCGCATCGAGGTGGAGGTGGATGGCGGCGGCGTCGACCGGATCCTCGTGCGCGACGACGGCTCGGGCATGTCCGCGGAGGACGCGCGGCTCTCGCTCGAGCGCCACGCGACCTCGAAGATCTTCTCCGACGACGACCTCCAGCGGGTCGAGACCTTCGGCTTCCGGGGCGAGGCGCTGCCCTCGATCGCGTCGGTCTCGAAGCTGACGCTGACCACGTCCGACGGGACCTCGGCCGAGGCGATCCGGTTGAGGATCGAGCAGGGCGGCCCGGTCTCGGAGGAGCCCGCGGCGCGCCCGCGCGGCACGGATGTGCTCGTCGAGGGGCTCTTTTCGAAGACGCCGGCCCGGCGCAAGTTCCTCTCCTCCCCGGAGGCCGAGGCCCGCGCGGTCGCGGCCGCCGTCACGAAGGCGGCGCTGTCGAACCCCGCCGTCGCCTTCACCCTGCGGTCCAACGGCCGCGAGGCGCTCGACGCGCCGGCGGCGGTCGATCGTGGAGCCCGGATTCTGCAGGTGTTCGGACGCTCGACCCTCGGAGAGCTCGAGCTCTTCGAGGCGAGGTCGGGCGGGCTGCGCCTCCTGGGTTACGCGACGCGGGGCTCGGTGACGTTTCCGAGCCGCCGTTACCAGTTCCTCTTCGTCAACGGCCGTCCGGTCGAGGACCGTGCCATTACGCGGGCGATCGGGCAGGCCTCGCGCGACGCCATTCGCCTCGATCGGCATCCGGGGGTGTTCCTGTACCTGACCGCCGAACCGGGCGCCGTGGACGTCAACGTGTCGCCGGCCAAGACGCAGGTGCGCTTCGCCGACGCGGCGACCGCGTTTCGGCTCGTCTACCATGCGCTGAATTCGGCGTTGCTGGCGGGCAAGGAGGAGCGGCGCCTGCGGCCCGTCCCTTCAGGCTCGATCGTGGCCGAGTCTCCCGCGCCGTACCGCGACCCGTTTTCGGCCCCGCCCGGCGCGCCCGTCGGCGTTCCGCCGCTGGCGACGGTCCCGGCGGCAGAGCCTCCGCCCGTCGTCTCTCCGGTTCCGGCCGAGAAACGGGTCCCGGACATCGTGCCGATCGGCCAGTATCGCGAGTCCTTCATTCTCGCGAGCGGGCCCGAGGGACTGCTCGTGATCGACCAGCACGCCGCGCACGAGCGAACGCTCTACGAGCGGATCCGGGACCGTATCGCGTCGGGACGCGTCCTGTCGCAGAAGCTCCTCGTCCGCGTCCTCTTCGAGGCGAGCCCGGAGGAAGTCGAGACCCTCGGGTCGCGCATGGCCGATCTCGCGGCGTCGGGATTCGAGATCGAGCCGATGTCCGGGCGCTCGTACGCGATTGCCGCCCTGCCGGCCGAGACCACGGAGCGCGATCCCGGGCAGCTCCTGCGCAACGCCCTGGCGAGCCTCGGGGCGGAGGCCGGCAACTCGGACGAGACCGTTCGGCGCGACCGGCTCGCGGCGAGCCTGGCCTGCCGCTCGGCCGTGACGATTCGCTACCACCTCGCGCCCGAGGAGATCCGGCACCTCATCTCCGACTGGGCGAAAACGCGGGACCGTTTCACGTGTCCCCACGGCCGTCCCGTGGTCCTCTCGATGTCCGAAGAGGATCTCGAGAAGCACTTCAAGCGCCGCTGAACCGAAAATGAGAAACCCCTCTCCCTTTGGGAGAGGGGCAGGGGTGAGGGGGCCGTCAGGGCGTGGCGCCGCTACTGGCTCCGCGGCGGCATCCCGACCTGGGCTTCGTTCTCCGCCCGGCGCTTGCGCACGTGGCTGACGATCAGCACGAGGCCGAGGAGGATGAAGGCCGCCGGGCCGCCCCACTCCGACATGAAGGACCAGTCGATGTCCCAGTACCGGTCGATCAGGAGCAGCGCGCCGAGCCCGACCAGGATCACGCCCCACGTCAGGCCGCCCGTTCCGGCGGCCGCCTTGCGCAGCTGGTGCTCGCCCGCGAAGCCGGCCTCGGCGAGCTCGCCGCGATTGATGGCCTTGGCCTGCCGCACCGCGTCGATGATCGCGAAGAACCACACGAAGGCGATCAGCGGTCCGAAGAATTCGCCCGGTCCGCCGTGCGACGTCATCATGATTCCCAGGATGAACGCGCCGCCCACGGCGAAGGCCCGCGGGTAGAGGCCGAGGTACAGGTGCCCGAGGCCCGGGAACATGGAGAGGAATCCGGCCAGCGCCGGCGACTTGTGCTCCACGATCCGGACCGGGTAGGGCGCGGCGGCCGGGGGCGGCGGCGGCGCGGCGGCCGGAGCCGGGGACGGCTGAGGCGCCGCGGACTGGGGATTGAAGGTCTCGTTCATTTCATTCTCCTCGTCGACTTCCGTCGTCGCTCTTACACACGAAATCGGACCGGAAAAGGTTCCGCCTGCGGACCGCCCGCGAGCTGAAACTCTCCGGCCCCTGCGGCGGCGCCGCCTTCCTTGCCGAGCCTTGGACGGCTGGGCGCCTTCTTCTGCTCGGGCCTCCACACGATCGCGATCGCATTGGAGACGGCGGCGCGGCCGTAGCCGCCGACGTGTCCCTTCCACACGGCCAGCGTTCGGATGGCTCGCTCCTGCAGGGCGCCGAGCCGATCTCCGATGGAGCTCTCCGCCACGGTCACGACGTTGCGCGTGCTCTCGCCGAGGCCGGCGAAGCCCGCCTTGCGAACGACGGCCGTCGGATTCAGGCCCATCAGCATGACGAGGACCGCGGCGGTGTAGGCGTAGGTGACGACCATCCGCCCGGAGAAGGCCGAGCGCCAGAAGGATTTCTTTTTCTCGGGGCGCGCCGCCACGAGCCGCGTGGCGAGCCAGGCGGGCGGCTCGGGAGCGGCGAGGTCGCGCATCGACAGGAGTGCGCCGGCCGCCTCCGTGCATCCCGCGCAGCGCGAGAGATGGCTGTTGAGGCGCCTCTCGTCGGCGTCCGCGATCTCGCCCTCGAGAAGGGCCGCGACGAGAGAGTCGGCCCCCTCGCAGGAGACGGTCGTGCGCGGAATGTCGAGGAGAGCCTGGCGCAGGCCCGGCCTCCACGCCGGAGCCTGCAGGCCCGTTGTGAACGACGCCGCGCGGTCGAGATCCGCGCCCAAGCGCGCGCACTCGCCGCACCCGGCGCGGTGCGCGGCGGCCTCGGCGTCCGGCGCGCCGGCGACGAACAGGTGCTCGAGCTCGCGGCAGCTCATACGATCCCCGCCGCGGCGATCGCGATCGAGGCGAAGGCACCGGGCGCGCTGCGCGTCTCGTGGCGTTCCCGGATCTTGCGGGCCACTTCCGCGCGCGCGCGGAAGAGGCGCGACTTGACGGTGCCTTCCGGAAGCTCCAGGGCCTTGCCGATCTCGTCGTAGGCGAGCCCGTTCAGATCGCGCAGGATCAGGATCTCGGCGAGGTCCTCGGGAACGTCGGCCAGCGCCGCGAAGAGCATCTCCGTGCGCTCTTTCCTGAGCGCCATGCCGGCCGGATCGTCTTCGGACTTCAGGAGCGCGGTCACGGCCTCGTCGGAAACGAAGCGGAAGGACTTTTCCCGCTTGCGGCGGCGGTAGCGGTCGATGCAGAGGTTGCGGGACACCGAGAGGATCCAGGCGACGAGCGGGAACCCGCCGTCGTAACGGTGAAGATTCTCGAAGAGCTTCAGGAAGATCTCCTGCGACAACTCTTCGGCGTCCTCGCGCTTGAGCGTGAAGTGATACGCGATCGCGAAGACCTTCTGGCCGAATCGATCCACCAGCTCCCTCCAGGCATCGTCGTGGCCCTCGCGGCAGCGCGCGACCAGGTCTTTTTCGTCGGTCAAGGTCGTGCTCACGCTGCCCTCATTGGCACTAGACGCAGGGCGGCCTGGAATGTTCGGGAAACCGAGGCCGGCAGGCCGGCCGCAGTCGGCCCGGCGTCAAGGTCGTAAGTCATTGATGAGCGTAGAGTTTCAGCCTCCGGCTAGGCCGGCGAAAGAACGGGGTTCCGGGCTTTTTCGGGAAAGAAGGCGTACCCCAGCAGCTTGTAGCAGAGCTTGGCGATCATGAAGTCCGGGGCCCGGTTGCCGGCCAGGGGCGCGTGCTCGACGACGTCGGCGCCCACGATCTTCCGCTCGGAGGCGACCCGGCGGAGGATCGAGAGGGCCTGGTCGTACGTGCCGCCGCCCGGCTCGGGCGTCCCGGTCGCGGGAACGAGCGAGCCGTCGAAGAAGTCGACGTCGAACGTGACGTAGACCTCGCCGGTCAGCCTGCGGAGGGCCTTCTCCATCCAGGCGTCCGAACGGTGCATCTCGCGGTTCGAGACGATCATCGTCCCGCTCTCCCGGACGTAGTCGATCTCTTCCTTCGAGATCGACCGGATCCCGACGTGGACCGACGGGATTCCGAGCTCCACCCAGCGCCGCGCGGCGCACGCGTGCGAGTACTTCTGGCCCTCGTACTCGTCGCGCAGGTCGCCGTGCGCGTCGAAGTGGAGGATGGACATGTTGGGGTGCTTCGCGCGGTGGGCGCGGATGGGGCCCGGCGCGATCGAGTGCTCGCCGCCGAGCGTCAGGACGAAGAGGTTCCTGGCGAGCAGGTCCGCCACGACCTTCTCGAGCCCCTCGACGCAGGCCTCCGGCTCCATGTTGTCCGGCAGCCAGGCCGGCAGCGAATGGACGCCGATCCGGTAGACCTCTTCGTCGAGCTCGTCGTCGTAGAGCTCGACGTAGTGCGAGGCCTCGAGGATCGCGGCGGGCCCGTTTTTCGTGCCGACGCCGTAGGACACGGTTCGCTCGTACGGGCAGGGTAGGACCGCGACGCGGCTTTTCGCGAGCGTGTTCTCCTCGGGCGGAATGCCGAGGAAGTTGTTGGAGAGGAACATGGCGGGATTTTACCGTCATCCGCCGTCATCCCGAGGAGCGTAGCGACGAGGGACCCCGTACTGGATTGCCACTT